>VYLE01000686.1_pt1 | contig 13964 bp, 13 predicted proteins | sample 5114391 | NCBI WGS metagenome assembly VYLE01 (sample SAMN12291771, study PRJNA351875) | freshwater metagenome | isolation source: freshwater lake | place: USA: Michigan, Kent Lake | collected 2013-08-15
AGTTCCCAGATCATCCCGGCCGTCAGCAGGATCACCAACACGGCAAAGGACGGCCCGCCCAGCCAAATCTCCGCCGCGCCCACCGCGATCATCACCACCGCCGAGATCACCCTCGGCCGCAGATCATTCCACCGCCCCGCAGGCGCGGGTCCGCCGCCGCCCTCTGCCCCGGTCATGCCCGGACCACCCCGCCAAAGCGCCGCTCGCGGTTGCCAAACCGCGCAACGATGGCCGCCAGTTCCGCCGCCGTGAAATCCGGCCAGAGCGTGGAGGTGAATTCATATTCCGCATAGGCCGCCTGCCACGGCAGGAAGTTCGAGGTGCGCGTCTCCCCGCTGGTGCGGATCACAAGGTCCGGGTCGGGCAGATCAGCCGTGTCCAGATGCGCGGCAAATGTGGCCTCGTTCACCGCCTCGGGCGCAAGATTCCCCGCCGCCACGGCCCGTGCGACAGCGCGCGCCGCCCGCGCGATCTCGTCGCGCCCGCCGTAATTGATCGCCACGGTCAGGTTCAACTGGGTCCCCGGCGCGGTGCGCGCCTCGATCCCCGCCATCATCGCCTGCAACTTGGGGTCCAGCCGCGTCCGGTCGCCGATAAAGCGCAGCCGCACGCCTTCGACCGCAAGCCGATCCGCCTCGCGCTCGATATAGCGGGCGAAGATCGCCATCAGGCCCAGCACCTCTTCGGTGGATCGCTTCCAGTTCTCGGTGGAAAAAGCATAGACCGTCAGCCAGCGGATCCCAAGGTCGGGGCAAGCCCGCACGATCTCGCGCACCCGTTCCGCACCACGCCGATGTCCCACCAGCCGGGGCCAGCCGCGTGATGTGGCCCAGCGGCCATTGCCGTCCATGATGATGGCGACATGCTCCGCAGGCCGGGGCGGGCGCGACGGCTCCGTGCTTTCAGCTCTGCCCAATCCCGCTCTCCCCCCAATACCCGCCACCGCCCACCGGTGCCGGGCCCACGCCCAAGCGCCTGCCTCAGACCTGCATGATCTCGGCCTGCTTGGCCTCCAGCGCCTTATCCACCGACGCGATGGCCTTGTCCGTCAGATCCTGCACCTCGTCGGCCCACATCTTCTGGTCATCCTCGGACATGCCCGCCGATTTGGCCTTCTTGATCTGGTCCATCCCGTCGCGCCGCACGTTGCGGATGGCGATCTTCGCGCTCTCGGCATATTGCGAGGCGACCTTGGCCAGTTCCTTGCGCCGCTGCTCGTTCAGTTCCGGGATCGGCAGGCGGATCAATGGCCCGTCGGTCACCGGGTTGATGCCCAGCCCGCTTTCGCGGATCGCCTTCTCCACCTTGCTGATCATGCCCTTGTCCCAGACATTGATCACCACCATGCGCGGCTCGGGCACGTTCACCGTTCCCAGTTGGTTGATCGGGGTCATCTGGCCATACGCATCCACCTGAATCGGGTCCAGAATCTGGGCCGAGGCTCGCCCCGTCCGCAGCGAGGCGAATTCCTGCTTCAACGCCGCCATCGCGCCATCCATGCGCCGCTGGATGGCATCAAGATCGATCTCGAGGTCGTCAGCCGACATGTGCTCTTCCTTCATTCGTCGGCCCGCTCCGGGGCCGTTTTCTTGCTCTATAGCAGAGCGTCACGATAACGGAACAGGGTTAGGCTTGGGTTCGCCCCTGCCATCCCTACCCTTGCACCCGCGTATAGGTGCCCTCGCCCCGCAGGATGCCGCGGAAGCCGCCGGGTTCGTCCAGCGAGAAGACGATGATCGGCAGGTTGTTGTCCCGTGCAAGGGCGATGGCCGAGGCATCCATCACCCCCAGATGCTTGGCCAGACACTCGTCATAGGTGACCGTCTCGTAGCGTTTCGCATCGGCATGCTTCTTGGGGTCCTTGTCATAGACCCCATCCACCTTGGTGCCCTTGAAGATCGCCTGACAGGCCATCTCATTGGCGCGCAGCGTAGCGGCCGTGTCGGTGGTGAAATAGGGGTTGCCGGTTCCGGCGGCAAAGATGCAGACCCGCTTCTTCTCCAGATGCCGCACCGCGCGGCGGCGGATATAGGGTTCGCAGACCTGATCCATCGGAATGGCGCTGATCACCCGCGTGAACACCCCCAGCGATTCGAGCGCCGACTGCATCGCCAGCGCGTTCATCACCGTGGCCAGCATCCCCATGTAATCCGCCGTCGTGCGCTCCATCCCCTGCGCCGATCCGGCCAGCCCGCGGAAGATGTTGCCCCCGCCGATCACCATACAGATCTCGACACCCAGATCATGAACCGACTTCACCTCCCGCGCGATGCGCTGGACGGTGGGCGGATGCAGGCCGAACCCCTGATCCCCCATCAACGCCTCGCCAGAGATCTTGAGCATCACGCGCCGATAGGTGACCGATGCATCAAGACCCGGTTTGGACATGGGAAACCCCGCTTTTCGTTATATCAGTTGGACTGCGCCGCAAAATGTATGAAAACGGCGGCGGGTTCAACCGGGAACGCCAGCCCCGCCGCCGCTCTGGCGACGGGCTGCCGCAACGGGGCCGCCCGTCCACCGCAACCGGTTGCACAATACCGCGAAACAGCCCCGTGCCGCGCATGACCGACATCCTTTCCTCCCTCTCGCGCGAGGCCCCGATCCTGATCGCGGGCCCCACCGCCAGCGGCAAATCGGCCCTCGCGCTCGACCTTGCCGCCCGCGACGGGCGCATGGTGGTCAATGCAGATGCGCTGCAGGTCTATGGCTGCTGGCACCTCCTCACCGCCCGCCCCAGCGCGCAGGACGAAGCCGCCGCCCCCCACGCGCTCTACGGCCACATTGCCCGCGACGCGCCTTACTCCGTCGGCCATTGGCTGCGCGAGGTGGCCCCCCTCCTGTCCCGCCCCGTTGTGATCGTGGGCGGCACCGGGCTCTATTTCACCGCCCTCACCGAAGGGCTGGCCGACATTCCCCCCACGCCCCCCGCCATCCGGGCCGAGGCCGACCGCATCCGCGTCACCGAAGGCCCCGCCGCGCTGCTCTCAGCGCTTGACCCCGCAACCGCCGCGCGGATCGACAGGCTGAACCCTGCCCGTATCCAACGCGCGTGGGAAGTGCTGCACGCCACCGGACGCGGCCTTGCCGATTGGCAGGCCGAGACCGGCCCCCCACTGCTGCCCCTCGATCAGGCGCAGGCGCTCGCCCTCGCCCCCGATCCCGGCTGGCTCAACGCCCGCATCGACCGCCGCTTCGACGCGATGATCGCCAACGGCGCGCTCGACGAGGTTCGCGCCGAGCTTCCCCACTGGGATCCGGCCCGCCCCTCGGCCCGTGCCATCGGCGCGCCCGAACTTGTGGCCCATCTGCGCGGCGAGACGGATCTTTCCACCGCCATCGCCGCCGCCAAGACCGCCTCCCACCAATACGCCAAACGCCAGCGCACATGGTTCCGTTCGCGCATGGGCGCATGGCGACGCCTCGACCTGCCCTGAACATCCGCTGGTTGCGCCCCGGCTTATCAACAGGCAGCTCATTGCCTTGTGGATAACCCCGTCGCTCAGCCCGCTTTGCCATCTTTTTGCTTGGGTTGCTTGCGAAGAGGCTTGTATGATTCGAACAACGACCTGCGTGGAAGTGCCCGAGATGTCAGACCAGAACCAGCAAGCAGCCGCGTCGGGCGCGACGGGCGGGCAAGCCCGTCTGGTCGCGATTCCGCGTCTGGCCGCCGGTGGCCGCTGGCGGGTCGAGGCGATGCGCTCCGTCTCCGAACCGCAACTGCTCTGGTTCACCAAGGGGCAAGGCCGCATCACCCTTGCCGGCGTCACCCGTGGCTACACCGCCAACAACGCTGTCTTCATCCCCGCAGGCGTGATGCACGGCTTTGAGGTTGGCCCGCAGGTCTTCGGCACCGCCGTCTTCTTTGGCAAGGATTGCACCATCCCCCTGCCCGCCACGCCCCAGATCCTCCGGATCCGCGAGGTGCATGCCCAGCAGGAAGTCAACGTCATCCTCGACATGATCCTGCGCGAGATGAATTCCGACAGCCCGGCGCATGAACGCGCGACTCGGCACTATCTCGGCCTTCTCGGCGTCTGGCTGGAACGGCAGGCGACCAAGGCTGCCCCGGAACAGGCCAAACCCGACGCCGCCAAGCGGCTCGTCGCCCGCTACACCGCGCTACTTGAACGCGATTTCCGCACCGGCGCGGGCGTGGGCGAATTCGCTGCAGCCCTCGGCGTCACGCCCACCCATCTGTCGCGCTGCTGCCGTCAGGCCTGCGGTCGCTCGGCCATCTCGCTCCTGCAGGACCGCCGCATCTTCGAGGCGCGCCGACTTCTGGCCGAAACCAAGCTTCCCGTCGGCGAAATCGGCGCCAGCTTGGGCTTTACCTCCGCGGCCTATTTCACCCGCGCCTTCCAGCATCTGACCGGAAAATCCCCCACGGAATTCCGTCGTTCAGTCTGACTCCGCCCCCCGCCTGACGTTAGCGTCAACAATCTGTCGCAATCAGACCACCAACCGACGAATCCAAGCGTTGACGGATGGCGGAAAAAGGTGCGCTATAACGGAGGCAAGCGCGCGCCCGCCGCTGGCACATCACAAGCATGATCCCCGCCGGCTGCGGGGCGTGCCGGATGGCCTGCATCGGTCCAGCAGCGTGACCCGACATAACAACAAGTGCAGCCACTGCCTGTTCAGGGAGACCAAGATGAAAGACACGATCGAGACCGCCAAGCTGCATCCGGCGGCCCTCATGTATGCACAGGAAACCCGTGACGGGGCGCTGTCCCGCCGCGAATTCCTGACCCGGACCACCGCGCTCGGCATCTCTGCCGCCGCGGCCTATGCCCTGATCGGCATGGACGCCCCCGCCGCCGCGCAGGACGCGCCGACGGCTGGCGGCACGCTGCGGATGTCGATGGAAATCAAGGCGCTGAAAGACCCGCGCACCGCCGACTGGTCGCAGATCGCCAACGTCACCCGGGGCTGGCTGGAATATCTCGTCGAATACAACAACGACGGGTCCATCCGCGGCATGCTGCTGGAAGGCTGGGAAGCCAATGCCGACGCCACCGAATACACGCTGAAGGTCCGCTCGGGCGTGAAGTGGAACAATGGCGACGACTTCACCGCTGATGACGTGGCGCATAACTTCGCGCGCTGGGGCGATGGCAATGTCGAGGGCAACTCGATGCCGGGCCGCATCACCATGCTGGTGGATGCCGAGAAGAAGGCGCTGCGCGATGGCGCCGTCACCGTCGTCGACCCGCTGACCGTGAAGCTCACACTGTCGGCCCCCGACGTCTCGCTGATGGCCGGCCTTGCCGACTATCCGGCTGCCGTCGTCCACAAATCCTACGAGAATGGCGACCCGACCCAGACCCCCGGCACCGGCCCCTACCTGCCGGAATCCGTGGAAGTCGGCGTGAAGGCCCATATGGTCAAGAACACCAACCACACCTGGTGGGGCACGGCCGTCTATGGCGGCCCGTATCTGGACCGGATCGAATACACCGACCTCGGCACCGACCCCTCGGCAGAGGTGAACGCCGCCGCGGCAGGTGAGATCGACGTCACCTACCAGTCCACCGGCGAATTCATCGAACAGTTCGATGCGCTGGGCTGGACGAAGTCCGAAGCCGTCACCGCCGCAACCCTCGCCGTCCGCTTCAACCAGCTGGCGGAAGAGTACACGGATGCCAACGTCCGCAACGGCCTGATCAAGTGCGTGGACAACGCTGTCGTCCTCGAACTCGGCTATTCGAACCTCGGGACCGTGGCCGAAAACCACCATGTCTGCCCGATCCATCCCGAATACTACGCCCTGCCCCCGCTGTCGCCCGATCCGGCCGCCGGCAAGCAGATGGTCGTCGACGCGGGCAAGGGCGACTTCGAATTCGAACTGATCTCGCTCGACGACAGCTGGCAGGCCGCGACCTGCGACGCCATCGCCGCGCAGATCCGCGACGCGGGCATCAACATCAAGCGCACCGTGCTGCCGGGTTCGACCTTCTGGAACGACTGGCTCAAGTACCCGTTCTCGGCCACCGAATGGAACATGCGTCCGCTCGGCGTCCAGATCCTCGCGCTGGCCTACCGCTCGGGCGAGGCATGGAACGAATCCGCCTTCTCCAACGCGGAATTCGATGCCGAACTCGCCAAGGCGCTGTCGATCAACGACGCCAAGGCGCGGTCCGAAGTGATGAAGCGTCTGGAAGAGATCATGCAGGAGCAAGGCGTGATGGTGCAGCCCTACTGGCGCTCCATCTACCGTCACTTCGATCCCAAGGTGAAGGGGGCCGACATGCACGCGACCTTCGAACACCACCACTACAAGTGGTCGATCTCCGCCTGATCTGCAGGTCCTGATCAGATGCGCGGGGGCCTGCCCCCCGCGCATCCTCCACCACTGTCATCGGTACCGTCGGGACCACGCTGTCCCAGCGTCCCCGCGCCCGAAATCCCCTGACCGGGAAAGGATGAGCCATGCTCTCGTTCGTGCTGCGGCGCATCGGCGTCATGATCCTGACCGCCTTCGCGCTCACCTTCGTCGTGTTCTACATGACGAACCTGCCGCCCAACCTTGAGAAACTTGCGAAATCCGAGGCCTCGGTCAGGATGGATGACGATGCCGTGGCAAGCTGGCTGGCCGAGAACGGCCATACCGGCCCCGTGCTCATGCGCTATGGCGAATGGCTGGGCCTCCTGCCCGGCTGGACGCTCACCGCCGAGGACGGCAAGGTCACTGGCCGCTGCATCGAAGACGGCATGGATCCGGCCACCGCTCCCACCCGCTGCGGCATCCTGCAAGGCAACTGGGGCTATTCCACCGTCTTCAAGGCTACGGTTTCCGACGTCCTCGCCCGCTCGCTCGGCGCGACGGGCTGGCTGATGCTCTGGGTGATGATCGTCATGGTGCCCTCTTCGCTCCTGCTCGGCGTGCTTTCGGGCATGCGCGAAGGCAGCCGCACCGACCGCGTCCTCTCCACCTTCGCCATCACAACCACCGCCACGCCGGAATATGTCTCGGGCGTCATCCTAATCGCCCTGCTGGCCTCCGCCACGGCCGGCATCTCGCCCATTCTGGCCGAGGCAGGCTGGATCGAAGGCAAGACGCTTTTCCCCGGTACGGCCACCTCCGCCATGGACGACATCACCTTCTGGAACTTCTTCCTGCCCGTGATGACCATCGCCCTCTACGGCATCGGCTATATCGCCCGCATGACCCGCGCCTCGATGACCGAGGTGATGACCCAGCAATACATCCGCACCGCCCGCCTCAAGGGCGTGGCCTTCCGCGACGTGGTCATGAAACACGCGCTGAGAAACGCCCTGATCGCCCCCTTCACGGTGATCATGCTGCAATTCCCGTGGCTTCTGAACGGCGTGGTGATCGTCGAGACGCTCTTCAACTACAAGGGCTTCGGCTGGACCCTCGTGCAGGCCGCAGGCAATAACGACATCGACACACTGCTCGCCTGCTCGGTCGTCGCCGTCTTCGTCGTGCTGGTCACGCAACTGATCTCGGATATCGGCTACGTCTTCCTGAACCCCCGCATCCGGCTCGCGTAAGGACCTCGCATGGAAGACGCACTCTCCTGGGGCTCCATCCTCGCCCGCATCGCCGCCCAACTCTTGCCCGTCTGGGTGGGCCTGATCGCGGTCTTCGCGCTCTCGATCCAGTTCAAGCGCCGCCTCGGCCTCTACGGCCGCATCTTCGACAGCCCCGTGGGTATGACGGGCTTCGGCCTCGTCATGTTCTGGGTCTTCACCGCGATCTTCGCGGACTGGATCATCACCCACGACCCGCTGGGACAGCTTTCGGGGATGAAGAACATCGTCCCCGGCTCACCGCTCGCTGACCCGGTCGAAGGCGCCTATCCCTATTACCTGCTGGGCGGCGACCACCTTGCCCGCGACGTCTTCTCCCGCGTCGTCATGGGCGCGCGCGAGGTGCTGAAGATCGCCCCCGCCGCCACCGTGGTGGCCTTCATGGTGGGCATCACGCTGGGCCTTCCGGCTGGCTATTTCGGCGGCAAGCTCGACAGTTCCCTCAGCTTCCTGTCGAACCTCGTCCTCGCCTTTCCGGTCATCCTGCTCTTCTACCTCTTGGTGACGCCAGAGATTCGCGTGACGGGCATCCCCATCGTCTTGGCCGCCCTCCTTTTCATCTTCCCGGTGATCTTCCTCACCATCCTGTTCAATTCGCGCTTCTTCACCAATCCGGCGAAACGCAATCTCTATGTCGGCCTTACCCTGCTCTTCGGCCTCTGGGCCTATTCCGGCCTCGCCTTCAACGCCGATCCGCTCGGCGTGTGGTCGATGGACCCCAACATGCTCAACGTCTTCGTGTCCGTCGTCTTCGTGAACTCGCCGGGCGTCTTCCGCATCGTCCGCGGCATGGTGATGGACATCAAGACCCGTGACTACGTCGCCGCCGGCCAGACCCGCGGCGAAGGACCGTGGTACATCATGCTGTGGGAAATCCTTCCCAACGCCCGCGGCCCCCTGATCGTCGATTTCTGCCTCCGCATCGGCTACACGACGATCCTTCTGGGCACGCTCGGCTTTTTCGGCCTTGGCGTGACGCCCGAATCCCCCGACTGGGGCAGCACGATCAACTACGGCCGCCGCCTTCTGGCCATCGCCCCGCACCCTGCGGTTGTTCCCGCCGTCGCCCTCATGTCGCTCGTCCTCGGCCTCAACCTTCTGGCCGACGGTTTGCGCGAGGAAAGCATGAAGGACTGACCATGGCGCATCCTCTGTCTTTCATCTGTTCTCAAATATCCCACGGGGGTCCGGGGGTGTGAAACCCCCGGTCCCGCAGCCAGCCACCCCGCGCGAGGCCACCATGTCCGACACCACCTGGGATCCGTCCAAACCCATTCTGGAGATCGAGAACCTCTCGATCTCCTTCTTCACCCGGCTGCGCGAAATCCCCGCCGTCATGGATTTCTCCTGCACCGTCATGGCGGGCGAGGCGATGGGGCTCGTGGGCGAATCCGGCTGCGGCAAATCCACCGTGGCGCTGGCCGTCATGCGCGATCTGGGCAAGAACGGCCGCATCGTCGGCGGGTCGATCAAGTTCAAAGGCCGCGACCTCACCAACATGACCGAGGAAGAGTTGCGCCACATCCGCGGCTCCGAAATCGCGATGATCTACCAAGAACCCATGGCCTCGCTGAACCCGGCCATGAAGATCGGCGCGCAACTGGCCGAAGTGCCGATGATCCATCAGGGCATGGCACGGGACGATGCCTGGAAACTCGCGCGCCAGATCGTGGCCGATGTCCGCCTGCCCGACCCCGACCGCATCCTGAACTCCTACCCGCACCAACTCTCGGGCGGGCAGCAGCAGCGCATCGTTATCGCCATGGCGCTGATGTCCAAACCTGCGCTCCTGATCCTCGACGAACCCACCACCGCGCTTGACGTCACGGTCGAAGCGGGCATCGTCGATCTGGTCAAGGCGCTGGGCGAGAAATACGGCACCTCGATGCTCTTCATCTCGCACAATCTCGGCCTCGTGCTGGATGTCTGCGACCGGCTCTGCGTGATGTATTCCGGCGAGGCGGTCGAAACCGGCAATGTCGAAGAGGTCTTCGACAAGATGCGCCACCCCTATACGCAGGCGCTCTTCCGCTCCATCCCCCTGCCCGGCGCCGACAAGAACTCCCGCCCGCTGGTGGCGATCCCCGGCAACTTCCCCCTGCCTCATGAACGCCCCAAGGGCTGCAATTTCGGCCCTCGCTGCAACTATTTCGTCGAAGGCCGCTGCAACGCGCTCGACATCCCGATGGCCGATGTGCCCGACGGCCACCGCCACGAAAGCCGCTGCCTGCGCTTTGCCGAAATCGACTGGTCCGCCCCGCCCGCCGCAGGCAAGACGGTCGAGAAGACGGCGATCGGCAAGGTGGTGCTCAAGCTCGACGATCTGAAGAAATACTACTCCGTCGGCTCCTCCGCCTTCGGCGGCGGCATGAAGAAGGTCGTCAAGGCCAACGAGACCCTCTCCTTCGAAGCGCGCGAAGGCGAAACCCTTGCCATCGTGGGCGAATCCGGCTGCGGCAAATCCACCTTCGCCAAGGTGCTGATGGGGCTGGAAACCGCCACCTCCGGCCAGATCATGCTGTTCGACGAGAACGTCCAGTCGACGCCCATCCAGATGCGCGGCACTGGCACGATCTCGAAATTGCAGATGGTCTTCCAGAACCCCTTCGACACGCTGAACCCATCCTCCACGGTGGGCCGCCAGATCATCCGCGCGCTGGAAATCTTCGACTACGGCACTTCCGACGCCGAGCGTGAGGCGCGCATGCTCGAACTCCTCGATCTGGTGAAACTCCCCCGCGCCTTCGCCGACCGCATGCCGCGTCAATTGTCCGGTGGGCAGAAGCAGCGCGTCGGCATCGCGCGGGCCTTCGCGGGCGGGGCCAAGGTCGTGGTGGCCGATGAACCAGTCTCCGCCCTCGACGTCTCGGTGCAGGCGGCGGTGACCGACCTCTTGATGGACATCCAGCGCAAGAACAAGACGACGCTTCTCTTCATCAGCCATGACCTGTCGATCGTGCGCTATCTGTCAGACCGGGTGATGGTCATGTATCTCGGCCATGTGGTCGAGATGGGCACGACCGATCAGGTCTTCGCGCCCCCCTACCACCCCTATACCGAGGCGCTGCTGTCCGCCGTCCCCATCGCGGACACGCGCGTGCAGAAACAGCGGATCGTCTTGGAAGGCGACATTCCTTCGGCGGTCAACCCGCCGCCCGGCTGCCCCTTCCAGACACGCTGTCGCTGGAAGGCGCAAGTCCCCGGCGGGCTCTGCGACCGCGAGGTGCCGCCCGTCCGCACGCTGGACGGCGGGCATCAGATCAAGTGCCACCTGTCCGACGAGGTGCTGGCGAAGATGGAACCGGTCATCAAGATCGCGGCGGAATAGGCGCCATCTGGGCTTGACCAAAGCCTTGACCGCGCCCGCAAACGCGTCCAAGGCCGCCTCGATTTTCCCCTGTGGACATCGTCTGCCCATCCGTAGGGTGCGTGCTCGCACGCACCCTCCCTAACCGAGGATCGCCTTCACGTAATTCTCGGTCTCGGCATAGGGCGGAATGCCGTCATGCTCTTCCACCGCACCGGGGCCCGCATTATAGGCCGCCAGCGCCAGCCGCCACGATCCAAAGCGGTCATACATCATCCGCAGATAGCGCGCACCGCCCTCAAGGTTCTGCACCGGATCGTTGATATCCACCCGCAGCAACCGCGCCGTGTCAGGCATCAGCTGCGCCAGCCCGGTCGCGCCCTTGGGGCTAACGGCACCCACATTCCAGCCGCTCTCCTGCTGCACCAGCCGCAGGAACAGGTCTTCGGGGATGTCATGCTTGCGCGCCGCCGCCTTGGCGACCTCAAGGAACTCGCCCCTGTAATTCCCCCGGAAGGCGGGCAGCGGCCCATCGGCCTCATCACCCTCCCGCTTGGGCTTCAGGCGTTCCGACCCGGAATACTGCTTGGCCAGACGCCCATCCAGCAGGTCCATCTGCCGCTCAAAGATCGCCATGCGCGATGTCCCAGATCCCGACAGCGTCAGCCCTTCAGCAAAAGACGCCGTCCCCGGCCCCATCCCGATCAGCGCCAGCAGTGACCCAAAGACAAACGCCCGCATCGCTCCGCCCCAACCCGCACAGGCCACCCAAAGGCAGCCAACCGCGGCGACACTACACAGACTGACCCGCATTTGGCCAGTGCCTTCACGGCCCTTCCGACCTAAGTCCCCGCCGCGCCCGCCTTCGGCACGAGCGGTGCATTCAGCAGATCCTCGATCAGCAGGCTCACCAATTGCCCCCGCCCTTGCACGCCCGCCTTGCGGTAGATCGCGTTCAGATGGGTCTTCACCGTGCCCTCCGCCGATCCGCGCAAGGTCGCGATCTCGGCGATCGAATAGCCCTTGATGGTAAACGCCGCCACATCCGCCTCCGACGGCGTCAGCGCCCATTGGCGAAAGTAGTCCTCCATCAGCTCGGCCAGCGCGCCCGCCGCCACGCCCAGCGACTTCTCCATATGCGCCTGCCGCCGCAGCAGCACCAGCAGCGACCGCACCTCGAAGACGATCCCCACGAACAGCCCGATCGTCGCCCCGATCTCGGGCAGCATATGCACCAGCCCCACATCACCCAGCCTCAGATCTTCGATCACATCGAAGACGAAGAAGGCTGAACACAGCGTTTGGAACAGGATCAGCGCCACCAAAGAGGCTGGCCTGCGCGGCACGGGACGCGGCGCATGCCGCGTCGAAGCGTCGGAATCGGTCTGGGTCAAATCAACCTCGCAAGATCGCGTCACCGCAGGGTCTTGTACCCCGTCACCATGGATTTCGGAAGGTTGACGCCAAGCCGTCGACTTTCCACCACCACCGCCACCACATGCACCACGACCGAAATCTCGGCCCAGACCACCAGCAGCTCATGCACCTCCTCGACCCATTCGACGCCAAAGAAGGTCACCGTCGTCATCGCATAGCCCGACCCGGCCAGCGCCGCCATCGTGAACAGTAGGTTTAAGATCATCAGCGCGCCCAGCGGCGAATGGCCCTCATGCAACCGCCGCCGCCCCGTGGCCATGTCCTGCACCTGCCCCATCACCGCCCCCGGCGACGGCAGGAAGTCGGCGAAACGCGCATGCCGCGTGCCGATGAACCCCCAGACCACGCGCAGCGCGATCAAACCCGCCACCACATAGCCCATCCATTGATGCGCCAGCTTACCGGGTTGCGTCAGAAAGACATTGGCCAGAAAGGCCCCCACCAGCACCCAATGAAACAGCCGCACCAGCGGGTCCCAGACCTTCACGCGCATCCCATCCTCCTGCTCTTTGCGAAACGGGCAAGGGCGGCCAAGGCCGCCCCCACCCTCGGCAAGGCTCACTCGTCCTCGCCTTCCTCGTGCTGGACCTGCTTCAGTTCAGCCGTGAACCACAGCTCTTCCATCTTGCCGTCCTTGACGACATAGACCTCGATCAGCCCGTCCTCGGCCTTGAACTGCCGCACGTCATAGCCTTCGGCCACCAGTTGTGCAGTCAGCTTCTCCCGCACCGCGGCATCCACCGCCCCTTCCGAGGCAAAGGCCATCGGCGCGGCGAATGCGGTTGCGGCCAGCACGGCCAGCGTCATCTTGCGGATCATCGAACAAACTCCTGTATGAACTGCATCCTCCGGGCAGGGCACATCGCCTCTCGGCACCGGATGACCCAGACCTGCCCCCGTTTCCCTACCGCCACCATTCAACCCGCGGTGGACATGCTGCACCTGCATCGCGGGTTGCAGACCGGCCCCGCCCCGGTCGGACTGCCGACCCCGCCCCCTGCAACCGAAGTGGCAGGCCGCGCTATGCAACCGGCAGATCGCGCCCGTCCCACCATCCCGCAGGCGCCATGGGAACCCCCGCGCATTGCGGGCTTCCGCCCAGACGGCTATAGGATTTCATTAACCACCACGGGCGTAAGGTCCGCGGGAAAGACAGATTCGGGGGAAGGACGTCATGGCAGGTTCGGTCAACAAAGTGATCATCATCGGCAATCTGGGGCGCGACCCCGAGGTGCGCAGCTTCCAGAACGGCGGCAAGGTGGTGAACCTCCGCATCGCCACTTCCGAAACCTGGCGCGACCGGACCTCCGGCGAACGCAAGGAACGCACCGAATGGCATTCGGTGGCGATCTTCAACGAACCCCTCGCCAAGATCGCCGAGCAGTATCTGCGCAAAGGTTCCACCGTCTATATCGAGGGCGCGCTTGAAACCCGCAAATGGCAGGACCAGTCGGGACAGGACCGCTACACCACCGAAATCGTCCTGCGCCCCTACAATGGCAACCTGACGCTCCTTGGCGGTCGCGGCGAAGGCGGCGGCGGCGGCGGGATGGATGACCGCGGCGGTTATGACGACTATCAGGGCGGTGGCGGTGGCGGCTATGCCGGTGGCGGCGCAGGCGGCGGCGGCAGCGCCCGCAGCGGCGGCGGCGGCGGCATGGGC
>VYLE01001170.1_pt1 | contig 13894 bp, 14 predicted proteins | sample 5114391 | NCBI WGS metagenome assembly VYLE01 (sample SAMN12291771, study PRJNA351875) | freshwater metagenome | isolation source: freshwater lake | place: USA: Michigan, Kent Lake | collected 2013-08-15
CCCCACACCCCACACCCCACACCCCACACCCTACACCCCACACCCCATCTCTGATAACTGAAAATAATGAGTCTAGAATCTACTGCTAACGAAGCGATCGCTCATAATTTAGAGCAATTCCTGCTAGTTTTGACCATTTCCTTGAGTGTCGCCACTTTATCGAGAACCGTTGCCTTCCTCCGCAAAATTCCCTACACCCTGCTGTTAGTTATTGTCGGTATGGGTTTAGCTTTTTTAGATTTGCGTCTAGTTAATCTTTCCCCGGAATTAATTCTGGAAATTTTTCTGCCTCCCCTCCTTTTTGAAGCCGCTTGGAATATTCCTTGGGCTAAATTAAAGGAATATTGGGTTACTATCGTCCTTTTTGCCGTTATCGGGGTAATTATCTCCGTTTTGGGAGTCGCCTATCCCCTACATATCTTTGCTAATTTACCCCTATCGATCGCTTTTCTGTTGGGTGCTGCCCTAGCTGCCACCGATCCCGTCTCTGTGATTGCCCTATTTAAAGAATTGGGGGCCAGTAAAAAACTAACGATCCTGATGGAAGGGGAAAGTCTCTTTAATGATGGGGTCGCTGTGGTCGCTTTCGTCCTCTTGGTGGGGATTCCCTTAGGAGTCGATACCTTTTCCGTCCCCGTTACGATCGCTCGTTTCTGCACCTTTGTGGGGATTGGCATCGGTGTGGGTTGCGTGATCGGTTTCGGCATTTCCTACCTTACCCAACGCTTCGATCTGCCTTTTGTGGAACAGTCTCTCACCCTCGTTTCTGCCTATGGAACCTATCTCGTCACGGAAAAATTGGGCGGATCCGGTGTGATTGGGGTGGTAATTGTCGGGATTATTCTCGGTAATCTCGGTTCGCGCATTGGTATGAGTCCCCGTACGCGCCTGGTAGTTAGCGAATTTTGGGAATTTATCGCCTTTTTTGTCAATTCCATCATCTTTTTACTGATCGGCGATCAAACCCGTTTTGAGAGTCTTGGTAGTCACTTAAGCGGGATTTTAATAGCGATCGCCGCTATGGTGGTTTCCCGTCTGTTCTCAATTTTTGGACTAGGGGGAATTAGTAACCTAATTACGGGTAATAGGATCAGTTTCAAGGAAAGAACGGTGTTATGGTGGGGAGGATTGCGCGGTTCGGTTTCGATCGCCCTAGCGTTAAGTGTTCCCACGTCTATCCCCTACCGTCAAGAAATTATTGACGTGGTTTTTGGGGTGGTTTTATTTACTTTATTGGTGCAAGGATTATCTATACAATGGCTATTAAATGCCCTCAATCTTATCGGTGATCAACCGATTCGCACCGAATATTCGGCCTTAATTGCTCGTCAAATTGCTTTAACTAGGGTTGCCAATTATCTGCAACAACCAGAACGTTTTCCCGATATCGATCCCGAATTTTATCGCCACAAAAAAACGCTAGTGGAGGGACAACTAAAGGCCTTGGGCGATCAGTTGCAAAAATTACTACAGGAACACCCACAATTAAAAGATGTGGTAGCCGAACAATTTCAAGATACTTTACTTGATATCGAAGCTAATACCTACGCAGAATTAATTCGAGCCGGTCGTTTAAATGAAAATCTCGTTCCCCTTTTAGTGGAGGTAGAAGAAGAAAAAGAGATGGTTTAATGATCAAGTCATGGAAAATCAAAGAATTTTTGCTAAAAATTGCTGAGTTCGATCGGATTGGGGATTATTAAAAAATTTTTCTGGGGGGGCAATTTCCAAAATTAAACCCTGATCCATAAATACCACTCGATCGGCCACTTCTCGCGCGAATCCTACCTCGTGGGTGACACAAACCATGGTCATCCCGGATTTGGCTAAACTTTGCATCGTTTCCAAGACTTCTCGCACCATTTCCGGATCTAAAGCTGAGGTGGGTTCATCGAATAACATCACCTTCGGCTGCATGGCCAAAGCGCGAACGATTGCCACCCGCTGCTGTTGTCCTCCCGATAACTGGGGGGGATATTTAAGCGCTTGTTCGAGAATACCAACTTTTTCGAGGAGTTTTCTCGCTATTTCCTCCGCTCGCGCTTTTTTCCAACCGCGAACCCACATCGGCCCGAGGGTGACATTATCTAATACCGTCAGATGGGGAAAGAGGTTAAATTGTTGAAAAACCATGCCGACTTCCTGACGGATTGCCTCGATATTTTTCAGGTTGTGGGAAACAGTTATTCCGTCAATAATAATGCGGCCTTTTTGATAGGATTCTAACCCGTTAAAAGTGCGGATAAAGGTGGATTTTCCCGAACCAGACGGTCCCATAATCACGACAACTTCCTGTTTATTAACGGTGAGATTGACTCCCCGCAAAGCATGAAAGCGGTTATCGTACCATTTTTCCACAGCTTCGGCAATTATAATCGGTTCACTGTTGTGAGAGTCCATATTTTTGAGAGTTTATTGATTATCTGTATCGGGAAACCACTGTTTCTCAAGAATTTGTCTCAGAGAGTAGGGACAAATTATCGGTAAATTTTTTAATCCTGTCTTTTTTTCGGCAATTAAGCGAGCGTTTTCATAGATATTGTCTAACTCTAGTTCTAGAAATTTGCTTAAATTGGTGGTGAGCTTATCTTCTAATTGTACTCGAAAAGTGATCATCTCTGCCGTCCAATGATTACTATTTCTTTCTCTTTCTGTTGTCCAAAATTGATAGAGTAGCAGCTGGATTATTATTTGCAAACTTAAACTTTTAACAGCAGTTTTTTCGCTCCGTCCTAAAGTTGCCAACTCCTCGATCAAATGTTCGTAATCTAACTGATCTAACTGACGATTTTTTAATAACTCGATCGTCTCGCTTAACCAGCGATCGTACTCCCGTTCATAAAGCTGTTCTAAAGCAAGCATTGTCTTTGATCAAATGGCGACATTATTAAAAATAACCCGCTCCTAGAAATGATAGCATAAAATATCCGAATGGCGCTGGATTAGTGTAAATATTTTTTATTTAGTTTTAAACGCAGATATTTCCGCATAATTAACTGATTTTATCGAATTTATTCATATTTACACCGAATAACCACCTGAATTGATTGAGGCAATAATCCTGACTTTACCCGAAGAAGTTGATTAAATTAAAACTTCAATACATTTGAGTAGATGACTTAGTTTTTTGTCACCCTTTTCAGCTAAACTAAGTTTATGACTAAAAGCCTAGAAAACATTACCATTCACCAGTTTAGAGGACTGCGAGAGCTTGAGCTAAAGAATCTCGGACAGATTAACCTGCTTGTGGGAATTAATAATTCGGGAAAAACCAGCGTTCTCGAAGCGTTATCTATTTACTGTCATCCCTTAGATCTAAAAGTTTGGCTAAATACTGCTAGACAAAGAGAACAAGAGTACAGAGTTTCTCGGACTCCTTATCTAGATTCCCTACAGTGGTTATTTACCCACGATGCAATGATTGAGCAAGAAAAACTTAATCACGGGGTTATATCAATCACAGGAAATGGCTCCTTTAAAGTTCAGAAAATTGAGGCAATTTATGAAGAACTCGAAGGAATTATTTTAATTGACAATCCCGAAGACAAGCTTCATCCTAATGAGATAATTAGCGAAGAAAACGAAGATTTAATCGATAATAATGAAGATTTATGGGAAACAAGAAAAGGTATAAATTTATCGATAACAGTATTTCTGGCTCAAGAACAATTAATAAGTTTAATTAATTATCCCCAAAATCCCCTGAAAGAAAACTATCAACTTTGGGAAAATAGCCCTCTCTCTAGACTATCGGGAAAAAAAGAACCTAGCTTACTAACTTCTCTGGTTAGTCCCGCTTCTCATCGTTCTGATATTGGTCAATTTCGGTTACTTTCAGAAGTGAGATTTGCCAATTTTAAAACAGATGTTATCGATTTACTACGTCAAATGGACAGTAATATTTCTGATTTAGAAATTCTCTTACCTCCTCATTCTTTATCTTCCAGATTTAACATTTATATTCAACACGAAAAATTGGGACTTGTACCCGTTAGTACCTTTGGTGACGGGGTGCGTCGCTTACTTCATATTGCCCTCAAACTTGCCAGTGTTAAAGGTGGAATTTTATTCATTGATGAATTAGAATCAGCTATTCATACAGAGGCACTGCAAAGTTCTTTTAATTGGTTAGTTAAATGGTGTCAAAAAATGAATGTACAACTGTTTGCTACTACCCACAGTCTAGAAGCTGTTGATGCTCTGTTAGAAGTTACTGAACGAGAATCAGATTTGGTGCTTTATCGTCTCGAACCAAAGGAAAATTATACTAGAGTAGTTAGACATGATTGGACTCGATTAAAAAGCTTACGAGAAGACTTAGGACAGGAGGTTCGTTGGTGAGTCGAGAACATATATTGATTGGAGTGGAAGGTAATCATGATCAAGCTTTTCTGGTGAAAGTTATGTGTAAACTTCTGGGGTTTTCTAAATGTGAAGAACTCTCAAATCTAGAACCAATTTGGAAAAAATTTATTCCGAAATATCCTCCTCCTAAAACTGGAAAACTTTACATCAGACTCGATATGCCATCTATTCTTTATACTGAGACTTTATCCGTGGCAATTTATGCCGGGGGTGGCAGTGAATTAATTAAAAATTTAACCAATAAACTTGCCGATATGGATTATAACAATGAATTATCAGCTTTTGCCGTTATTGCCGATGCGGATAAAGATAACCCGGCAGAAGTTGCTCGTAAATATCATCAGGGTTTTCGGGAATATTTTCCCGACTTTCCCAGGGTAGTAGCTGCCACGGGAACTATTCAAGAAAATAAACCAAGAGTCGGATTATACATACTGCCTAATAATGTTGATCAAGGTGTCTTAGATACCCTACTTTGTGATTGTGGAAAAATCGCCTATCCTGAATATATGAAGAGGGCAAAAGCATATATTCAACAGTTTTCTGAGGAGGAAATTAGTCAAATTGGCTGGAAACCTTTTGATAAAGAAAAAGCCACTATTGCCGCCATTGCTAGTATTCTTAAACCGGGAAAAACCAACACCGCAACTATTTCTGATGATCGGTGGATTAGCGAGCAAACTTTAACGCAAATACCATCACTACAAAATCTCTTAAATTTTCTAAAACAACTCCTCAAAATGGAGTCAATATAATTATATTGATCTGCTGAAAACTTGGAGAGTTACCAACTAGGAAGTTATGGTTAATAAGTGGTCAGGCAAAGGAGACAGTATATCCGAACATTATAATAAAAGTTTTCTCTCAAGTTAAGGTCAAACAATTCTAGCTGGGAGTTATCGAAGTGTAATTAAGCTTGACAAACTCAAATTAAGGTGTTAATATATAGGGCGTGATTTGTACAGATGTTAAAAATTTTGTTTTGCGGTAGTCTATGAATTTAACAAATTTACCAATGTCTCTTGATGAGATGCCTTTACCTAGTTATTTGCCGCCAGTTATTTTAACAGTTTTTACTCGTCCCGATCTACTCAAGGAAGTTTTAAAGGGTTTAACCCAACAGATTCTATCTGCGTCGCCTAGAATTTGTGAAGCTATTTATGGCTCACTCTCCCTTTAGTTTGAAAAAAACTCGCCGTCGCCTAGGTTTATAGTTTAGTAGATACTTAATAGAAAATATGAATAGCTCTAGAAAATTTCTGATTTGTAAAGGTTCCTCTGGCATGGGAAACCGAATTCTGGCCGCCTGTGGTGCAATAATCTATAGTGAAATTAGTAATCGCCAGTTAGTTATTGATTGGCGGGATAATACTTATTGTCATGACGATATCAACTCCTTCCCTCTATTTTTTAACTGTCCAAAGACCGTTTCAGTAGAATCTATACCTGATACCAAGTCTGTCTATCCTGAGATATGGATTGATAAGTTAGATCAATCTTTTGGTGGACTAAGAAAAGATTTAAGGATTTCGGATCAATCTATGTCGGTTGAATTATCTAGAACAAATTATGAGAGTGAGATTCTGGTTTTCTGTGCCTATACTCATAAAATCAACCAGATGAGACAACTTTTTCATGGGAAGTTCGATTACTTGGCAAAAATGGATGATCGTACTATTATCAAACAGGTATTAAACTCTCATCTAAGCCTGAAACCTGAAATTGTTCAGTCTATCGAAGATTTCCGATCATCTTACTTTGGAGTGAATACCCTAGGCGTTCATGTCAGATACACAGACATGAAGATTCCTTTAGATAAGCTAATTACTAATACTAAAAAAATCAACAAAAACAATAAATTTAACAGCATTTTCTTGGCTACAGATTCTCAAGAAGTTGTTGAAAAATTTCAAGAGGAGTTCCCAAATATTATCACCACACCAAAATGGTTTCCACCATCGGGAGAAAGAATGCACCAGAACTGGGATCAATGTCCCGATCGCATTCAAAATGGCATAGAAGCATTAATGGATATGTATTTGTTAGCCAGTTGTAATGATTTGATTTTTTCTTCTCAGTCCTCCTTTGGTTTAGTGGCATCAATCCTAAGTAAAGCCAGTAAACAACATCTCCACGATGTTAATTCTTCTTCATTCATTGAAAAAGTCAAAGCGAAAATTAGAGGTATTGCCAAATAGTTTGTACGAGCAATTAACCCGAACCAACCTTAATGATGTCTATGCCATGGCAAACTTGGGGAGTTACCAACTAATGCTTAATTCTCTCAATCGCCTTTTCTCCCCTTTAGTATCTAGCGTTTTACATACCATAATTATCTCCAGTTGTCAAGGTGCAAATGTATTAACTTCGGCGAATAATTCCCAGACCAATCAATGGCAAAAAGTGACCGTAATCGAGGGTTTAGAGCATCCTTGGTCGATGGTTTGGCTACCTAACGGGGAAATCCTCATCACAGAGCGCCCCGGTCGTTTAAGAGTAGTTAGAGAGGGTAAATTAGACCCAAAAGCCATCGCTGGAGTTCCCGAAGTTTTTGCCGTCGGACAAGGAGGACTGCTCGATGTGGCAATTCATCCCCAATTTGCCCAAAATCGCTGGATTTATCTAACTTATGCCCACGGAGACCAGGAGGCTAATCGTACCCGCGTCGCTCGTGCGGTTTATCTCAAATGTCGGGGTGAAGACCCTCGCGCTTAGGGACGGGATGAAACCCCGACCAATATAAAACAGCGAAGCACGACTAAAATCTTGACAATCTATGCTGTACAGGTTAATATAAAATAAGTTGTTTGAGGTCGATAAACAATGATTGTCTTAGAAATGAAAGCCGTGGTCAAACCAAGTCAGTGTTCTGCCATTGATGAAGCTATTCGTACAGTACAATTCATCAGAAACAAAGCATTAAGGCTTTGGATGGATGCCAAGAGGGAAGATAAAATTGATAAATATTCTCTCAATAAATATTGTGCAGTTCTCGCCAAACAGTTCAAGTTTGTCGATACTCTAAATTCTATGGCTAGACAAGCATCGGCCGAACGGGCCTGGTCAGCTATTGCCCGTTTCTATGACAATTGTAAGAAAAAAATAAAAGGTAAAAAAGGCTATCCCAAGTTTCAGAAAAATAATCGTTCTGTGGAATATAAAAACTGTGGGTGGAAACTATCAGAGGATAGAAAGAAAATAACTTTCACAGATAAGAAAAACATTGGGACGGTTAAACTAAAAGGAACTAGAGACCTAAACTTTTATCCTATAGACCAAATTAAACGAGTTAGAATTGTTAAACGAGCGGATGGTTATTATGTCCAATTCTGTCTTAGCGTTGATATTCGGGAATATGCTAAACCCCTAGAACCAACAAAAAGATGTGTGGGATTGGATGTAGGTTTAAAAGTTTTCTACGCTAATAGTGATGGGGAAACAGTAGAAATACCGCAATACTATCGCCAAGCAGAAAAAAGATTAAACCGACTGAATCGGAAGAAATCTAAAAAGTTTAGAAAAGGTCAACCCCAATCAAACAACTACCAAAAAGCTAGAAAGAGATATGCTAGAAAGCATTTAAGAGTAAGTAGGCAACGTAAAGGCTTTGTCGAAAAAGAGGCATTGCGCGTCATTAAATCTAACGATTTGGCATGGTAAAAAACTCTAAACTAGCTAAATCTATTAATGATGTGGCTTGGTCTATTTTTCGACAATGGTTAGAATATTTTGGATTTAAATATGGTAAGGTTACGGTAGCAGTACCACCCCATAACACGAGTCAAAATTGCTCTAATTGTGGTCAAAAAGTCCCTAAATCTCTATCTACGAGAACCCATATTTGTCCCCATTGTGGCTATGTAGAAGATAGAGATATTAACGCCGCTATCAACATTCTCAAAAAGGGACTAAGTACGGTGGGACACACCGAAACTAATACGCTTGGGGAGAGATTCCCTCTGGCGAATGTTGGATACGTCCTGCTAGATTAAGGAAACTCAGTGAACCAAGAATCCCTCGCTTAAGCGCGATGGGAGTGTCAACCCCCTCCGACAATAGTAACAATTTCTAATTTATCCCCCTCCTTGATTTCCGTGTTTTCCCAATACTGACGATGGAGGATTTCCCCGTTATATTCCACGGCAACTAACCGAGGATTCATCCCCAAATTTTCTAACATTTGCCCTAGTTTAGTTGCGGGTAAACAGGTTTGAGTTTTGCCGTTAATTTGCAAGGTTATTTCTGACATGGATTTGGATATAAACGAATCAAGTTAATCGGAGGAGACAGGAGACAGGAGTTGAGAGTTGGGGTTTTAGGGTTTTAGGGTATTAGTTGAAATTCCCCTATCTCCCCACTCCCCCATTTCCCCATTTTTCCACACCCTACACCCTACACCCCACACCCCACACCCCACACCCCACACCCTACACCCCACACCCTACACCCCACACCCTACACCCCACTTCCCACTTCCCTACTTTAATTGGGTTAATAATTGTTGGGTGATGACCTCGGGGTGCTGCGCTTCCATGATGGCCCGGACTACAGCTACCTGTTGCGCTCCTGCCTCTAAAACCTCTTTAATGTTACTACTATCAATACCACCGATCGCAAACCAGGGTAAAGGGCAATTTTCCCGCGCATAACGGACATATTCCAATCCTGCCGGGGTTTTTCCTGCTTTGGTGGGGGTGGCATAAACCGGCCCGACTCCCACATAATCGGCCTTTTCTTGGATTGCTTTGGCCATCTCTTGGGGATTAGTGGTGGACCGGCCGATAATTGCCCCAGGACCGAGAAATTGCCGCGCTAGGGAAATCGGTACATCCTGTTGACCGAGATGAACACCATCAGCATGAATGGCCTGAGCAATATCGACGCGATCGTTCATAATAAACAAAGCATCGTAACGGTGGCATAACTCACACAGTTTAGCGGCTTCTTCTAAACGAATGGTATCAGCGGCGGTTTTATGGCGGTACTGCACCAATTTTAAACCCCCTTTTAGGGCTAATTCGACGATTTCTAGCAGATTTTCGGCAGGAGAAGTGACTAGATAGAGGGGAGATGCTTGCAGTTTTTCCAGAGGTGGCGAGATTAATAGTTTACTCTCTAGCTGATAAACCCGATAGCGCAGCTGTTTACAGGCTATCCCTAGCTCCAGATCATAGAGTTTACCGTATTCTTCTAAAACCCTAAAAGCCTCCTGTACGCGAGCGAGATTGGCCTGCAGCAGTCCCTCGACAGTCTCCCGGATTTCTTCCCTGGGATGGCTTAAATCCCTGCCGATATCGCCGGCTGTGTCCCGATGTCGTTTAAGATCGATCGAGTGCCAACTAGCTAATTGATGGCGCATTTCTTTACATTCTTGGGCTAAATCGGGATTATCTAAGCCAAAACGACACCATTCTTCGATAATTCGCAGTCCTTCTCTGGCGCGGTCAAGGTTAGCATCGAGAATCCGTTTAATCGCCGTGGTTTCTAGTTTCATTGCCGTTAATGAGGATGTCAATATAGCCGTCAGCCAATTTGATCCCCCTCAATCCAGCTTGGAAAAGGGAACTTTCCTGGTTTTCCCCCCTTTTTTAAGGGGGGCAAGGGGTAGGGTTGATTCATGAATCAACCCTACCTTGAATCAACCCTAGGGCAAGGGGGGATCAAATTCTCTTTATCATCTCAAATATTACTATTCTTGGCCCTGGTTCGGGGAACAGTAGAGGCGGCATCAGACAACTAAAAAGAGGGATAAGAAACCCAGGCCAAGGATAATTTTAAGCCACACGGACATCCTTAAACGCCCCTAGGTATTCTAGTAATTGCCGATGAGCCGGGTTATGTAGTGGGTAGAGATGATCGTAACAGATGGTGACGAGGGCTTGCAGATCGTCCACTAAATCCTCAGCTGCAATGGATTCCTGGGTTTGATTGAGGAGAATGACTTGGATTTTGAAGAGACGGCACAAACCCAAAATAAAATCATGACAAAAGCGACTCACACTTTCCGCATGGGTTAAAACTAGAGATTTCACCTCACCCTGACAAATCATCTTCACTAGACGCATAAAATTAGGGTGATTGTGGCTGACTCCGTCGCCGATATCGGTGAGAATTTCAAAGGGTTGACCCTGCTGATGGCAAAATTCTTCTAACGCTTTTATCTGGGTGTCTAATTGGGGTTTTTGTTCAGGTCGATTAACACGAGCATAGCCAATAATCAATGGGGTTGCTTGACCAGATTGTAAGAGATCTTCCGGTCGAAATCGGCGATGACCGCCGCGGGTACGAATTGAGACAATTTTACCCTGTTGTTCCCAGCGCCGGAGGGTTTTAATGCTAACTCCGAGTAAATCGGAAGCTTCTCGAATAGTGATGAGGGTATTCATATATATAAGCTGTTAAGTAGGGTTTGCGGCAAAAAGTTTGTTGGTGGGGCTAGGAGTCAGGAGTCAGGAGACAGGAGACAGGAGACAGGAGACAGCTTTTGTGTATTCTCCCCACTTGCCACTTGCCACTTTTAAGTCAGGAGTCAGTAAGAATTGCGGCAATTTACATTTCTTAAGATAGAGAACAGAATTTATGTCCGACTACTTAACTTAACCCAGTTTTAATTAAAGAAATTTCTCGAGAGAGAATCGTCCAACTTTAGACAGTCAGTTGTCCACTTTTATACTGCCATTGCCCTACGCTGGTAACTATAGATGATTTAGGAAAATTAGTCATACCTCTTTAGATAGAGATATTCAACGGGATTTTTGGTCTTTCTAAAACCTGAGTTTGTCCGGGGGTTTTGGGGTGACATTTTTGTGGGAGCAAAAGGAAGTTACCTCGTTAGGGAGTTGATTGCCATCGAACTCCAGTTTTAACGATCAAAACTGTTAAGTTTTATACATTGTACCTCTCTTGATTAAGTTTTGTAACGAATTGAGAGATTTTTTTTTGAACTAAGTAGGGAGGCACAATTATTTGTAGGATGGGTTAGCGGTAGCGTAACCCATGCGGGCGTTGGGTTTCATGCTTCAACCCAACCTACGTTCATCTTATATTTAATTCCACCCATCCAACTTTCACCAAAAAGCTTGGGTATATTTGTCAACTTTTGGGTAGTTATGTTCGGGGAAAACTGCTATAAATTTGACAAAAATATATAAATATTGCCGAAAAAAAGTTTTCTAAAACACAGGGTAAGCGAAGCGCATCTTAACAATCGTTAACAAAATGAACTTGATTTATGTGAGTTGCTTACCCAGAGGGTGATTCAGGAATATTTGAGGAGAATTTGCCATCTCAATTGTTAAGCAAAAATCGACCAAATGTTAAGAATTCCTAACTGTTTTGATTGACTGGTATCACTTGAAATGCCCACACAGCAAGCGGATGACCAAATTGGTCAATAGTCAATAGCGTTTGAGATGCGCTCACCCTATTCTAAAACACCTGTTTTTTTTGAAAAGTTTCGCTATAATTATGTCAGGTCACACAAAAAGTTATCAGCGAGCTTAACGCTTGCTTAACTTCTTTTGATGGCTATAGTACACACAATTAACGCTGGATAATTCAGTTATGATGACAACCAACAAATTAACCAAAACTTTTGCTTCTGGCTCCCTAGCCATTGGGGTTCTCGCCGGCGCGGTGCTTACCGCTACCAGTGCGAGTGCCGCCAGCATGGTGTTAACTTGGGGGGAATGGACAAATTCTGATCTTGCTTTGCGTAAGGATCTTATTCAAGGCGACAAAATAGTTAAGTACGTCGGTGGTACCATTGGGGCCGAGGCGGTGGATAAAGTTGCGCTGACCGAGATGGGTGATCATCATTATTTCCGATACGATGCTATGGACGGTCTCGCTGATACCAATATGAGTTCCGGGTCTTTCACATATACAATCGAGGTCATTGGCTCCCCCGATTATATTGTCGGGGTTGACCTGGATTCAAACGTATCATCCAACTACGGGACTGTAACCGAGACATTTGGTGAGATACCTCCTCCCTTTGAATTAGTTTCAACTAACGGCTCACAGGTCCCTCCTAGCGGTTTCATCCCTATCGCCCCCATCAAAAAGTTGACCGTCACAAATACCCTAGCTGCTAATCCCAATGAAGGTCTATTTGACTTCCAAAATTCTTTCCATCAATCCGTTCCCGTTCCCGAACCGGGTACTATCCTGGGACTTTTGGCAGTGGGTGGTTTAGGATTGGTTTCCCGCTTTAAGAAACAAAAATAACAGTTACCAATGTCTCGTACACATTGATAACTGTGACGTTGAACAAGAATAGCTAAAGGTTAGATGCCCTGTTTGGTTTTCTAGCTTTTAGCTTTTTCTTTAAGCGTTGATTCTAACACAGCCCGGCACATAATTTTTGTTTTTAATCAACGGGTCGTTTGATCCCCCCTGTCCCCCTTAATAAGGGGGGTGCCGATAGGCGGGGGGAGCCCCCCTAAATCCCCCTTTTCAAGGGGGACTTGAATCGTTCTGAAAAATTGGCTCCCCCCTGCCCCCCTTAATAAGGGGGGTGCCGATAGGCGGGGGGAGCCCCCCTAAATCCCCCTTTTCAAGGGGGACTTGAATCGTTCTGAAAAATTGGCTCTTCGGTTTGTCTTATGCAACATACAGGATTATAAGAGATGAAACCCTTATAGAGAGAGACATTGCTGAGATTTTTGTCAATTGTTTTCGCTCTAGAGCGAACTAATCAATTAAATCTCTTGCCAGATAAGGATTTAGTCGATTTATGACACCCTACCGAACCATACCAAGTAACGAAGAACCGTTTTTAATAACCAGATTTATAGCGGTTCTCACACCTGTGTGGCACAGTTAAACCTTTGCTAATTAGGGTTTGCGGCAAAAAGTACGGGCGAAGCATTCGGATAGAAAATCTCCGGTTTCACCGATAGGTTATGCCCAAATGCTTCGCCCCTACAGGACGCGGGCCGATGAAAACGCAGTGGAATTAAATATAAGATGAACGTAGGTTGGGTTGAAGCATGAAACCCAACGCCCGATTATGTTACGCTACCGCTAACCCATCCTACAAATAATTGTGCCTCCCTACTTAGGGCTTGCTGAATAAATCTAAAAACCTTGTTGGATAAGGGTTTTAGACTTTTTTCCCCGCAAAAAGTGCTGACCATTGGAGGGATCGGGGGTAAAATTCAGGTACTTTTTCCCTGAAAATTAGGTAACTGACTACCTCAAAACCGGTAAAACCCTACACCCCACACCCCACACCCCACACCCTGCCCCCACCAACAAACTTTTTCAGCAGACCCTACTTAACCCCGTCCATTGCCTTGCACAAACTGAAGAACCTAAATGTTAAGTTTTATTACAGAATGCCAGATTTTTCCTAAAACACCTGGTTTTTTTTGGAGGTTCCGTTGTACCTAGATCAAGTTAAGAAAAGTTATATATACTTTAGACGTTCATAATCTGAGATTTATTAAACTTCTGAAATCGTAGAGTCAGCAAGGAATCCAGTTCTTTTTTATGTTTCAAATGGGCATCATTCAAACATTCATAA
>VYLE01001457.1_pt1 | contig 13861 bp, 10 predicted proteins | sample 5114391 | NCBI WGS metagenome assembly VYLE01 (sample SAMN12291771, study PRJNA351875) | freshwater metagenome | isolation source: freshwater lake | place: USA: Michigan, Kent Lake | collected 2013-08-15
ATGCACGCGATCAGGATATACAGGAACAGCGCGCCGATCTTCGACGCACCTGCGCCATCGAGCGTGCGGGCACGGGTCAGGCTGAGGCCGAGACCGACGAACGTCGACAGTACAACCACCCACACGAACGGTTCGTGCAGGCTGACCTGCTTCGCCCACGAGACGTTCTGCGCGAACCACGACGACGCGGGGCCGGCGATGGCATGCGCGAGACCCACGGTACCGAATGCGATGCCCAGGATGACCATCAGGTCGGGCAGCGTCGTCACCCGCTCATGCTGCTTCTGGTAATTGGCCAGGCGTTCCTTGAGATCCTCGATCGCCCTGGTGTCCGCGCCGGTACGCGCATCGATCGCCTTCGCACGGTTGGCCAGGAAGATCAGCACCGCCATCCACACGTAGCCCACGCTGACATCGACGACGACGAATTGCCCGAACGTGGTCTCGTTGACCTCGAACACTTCCTTCATCGCCAGCATGTTGGCACCGCCGCCGATCCAGCTGCCCGCCAGTGCGGCCATGCCCCCCCAGGTATCGCCTGCCACGGTCTCCGGATGGATGAGGCCCATCAGCCAGAACGCCACCCATGCACCCAGCATCACGCTGATCGATGCACCGGCATACATGGCCAGCAACTTCGGCCCCAGCTTGAGCACGCCCTTCAGGTCGATGGTCAGCGTCAACAGCACCAGCGCCGCCGGCAGCAGCACGCGACTGGCGACCGGGTTGTAGAGCTTGCTGGCGTTGCCGTCGATCAACCCGATGCTGTTGAAGATGCCGGGGATGAAGTAGCACAGCAGCAACGCGGGCACGTAGGTGTAGAACTTCTTGAAGAACCCGGTCTCGCGCGAGGACGTCCAGAAGACGATGCCGAGCGTGGCGGCGATGAGGCCGAACAGGACGATGTCGTTCTGGATCAGCGCAGTGGAAGGTTCGGTGGCTTCGATCGCCATCGGCGGCGTACTCCTTCAGTCAAAGAAAAGGGCCGGCGTGACCGGCCCTTCGATGCAGGCCTCAGCGGCCGATGTGCTGCTTCAGCCAGGCGTTGACGGTGTCGTGCCACAGGATGCTGTTCTGCGGCTTCAGTACCCAGTGGTTCTCGTCGGGGAAGTACAGCAGCTTCGAGTCGATGCCCTTGCGCTGCAGCGCGGTGAACGTGGACAGGCCCTGGTCGACCGGCACGCGGTAATCCTTCTCGCCCTGCACCACCAACATCGGCACGCGCCACTTGGCGACGTGGTTGACCGGATTGAACTTCTCGTAGTTCTTCGGTGCGTCGAACGGCGTGCCGCCGTTCTCCCATTCGGTGAACCACAATTCCTCCGTCACGTAACCCATGGAACGCGTGTCGAACACGCCATCGTGGTTGACCAGGCACTTCCACGGCTCGTTCCAGTTGCCGGCGATCCAGTTGACCATGAAGCCGCCGTAGCTGGCACCCAGCGCACAGGCCTTTTTGCCGTCGAGGAAGGCGTACTTCTGCTGCGCCGCGGCCCAGCCTTTCTGCAGGTCTTCCAGCGGACGGTCGCCCCAGTGCTGGCTGATCGCGTCGGTGAAGGCCTGGCCGTAACCTGTGGAGCCGTGGAAGTCGATCATCACCACCGCATAGCCTTGGCCCGCGTAGGTCTGCGGGTTCCAGCGGTAGCTCCAGCCATTGCCGAAGCTGCCCTGCGGGCCACCGTGGATCAGGAACGCGACCGGATACTTCTGCCCTTCCACGTAGTCGTGCGGCTTGACCACGTAGCCATGCACGGTCTGGTTGTCCCAGCCCTTGAAGGTGAACTGTTCGAAGTCACCGAACGACACGTCCTTCAGCGATTCCTCTGCGCTTGGCGTGATCGCGCGCAGCGGCGCACCGGCCAGCGTGGTGGTGAACAACTGGTCACCGCTCTTCAGCGTGTTGCGGGTGAACGCCAGGGTGTCGCCGGCGATGTCGAACGCGGACACGCTGCCCTCGCCCACCACCTGCTTCACCGCCCCGCTCGCGACCTCGACCGCGAACAGCGGGTGCTGGCCGACGTCTTGGGCGCTGGTATAGAGCGTGGTGCCGTCCTTCGACAGCACGATGCCGTCAGCGGAGCGATCCCACGACGGGGCGATCTCGCGTACCTGCTTCGTTGCCAGGTCCATCGCCATCAGGCCGAAGCGGTCGGCTTCGAAACCGGGGCGCTTCATCGCGCGGTAGAACAGGGTCTTGCCATCGGCACTGAACACCGGGCCGGTATCCCAGGCCGGATTGGCCGCTGTCAGGTTCACGGGCACCGAGTTGCCATCAGCCGCGATCTGGTACAGGTCGAAGTTGGTCGACCAGGCTTCACCCTTGCCCGCCACGCGCACGGCGGCCACGACCGAGGCGCCATCCGGCGACCAGGTGTATTCGTCGGCACCGCCGAACGGCTTGGACGGTGCATCGCCATCCAGGCTGTCGGTCAGCGAGGTCGCGGTCGCGACCGGCTTGGCCTTGCCTTCCGGCAGCGCGGCCACGAACAGACGGCTGCGGCGGCCGTCGGCCCACGTATCCCAGTGGCGGACGAACAGGCCGTCGTAGACGACGCCCGTGCTCTTCCTCGCGGCGGTGTCGTCGAGCTTCTTCTTCGTGCAGGCGAAGTCGGCCTTGCAGTCGGCAAAGGTGTCGGTGCTGAACAGCACACGGGCACCGTCGGGCGAGAGCTTGTAGCTGGCGACGTCCAGGGCGAACGCGGTGAGCTGGCGCGGCGTGCCGCCAGCGACCGGCTGCGCGTAAAGCTGCTGAGTGCCCGACTTGGCGCTGAGGAAGTAGACCGTCTTGCCATCCGGCGAGAACGACGGCGAGTTGACGCTCCAGCCTTCCGGTGTCAACCGCTTCGGCGGCGCCATGTCGCGCGTCAGCAGATTGCGGATCCACAGGCTGCTGCTGGCCTTGACCACGTCCGCGTCGACCACGCGCTTGGCGAAGACGACTTGGGCGCCGTCCGGCGACAGCACGGGCGAGGACACGCGGTCCAGCTTCTGCAGGTCACGGACATCGAGGCCACGGGCGGCGGCCAGCGACGGCATCGCGGCCAGCAGGCAGAGGGGCAACAGGGCGGATTTCAGCTTCATCCGGGGCTCCGGCAACAGGGAAACCCCGATGGTAGGCGCTAAGCGCGCCGCGGCGCAAAGGCGTCAGGTCACGCCTTTGCGCCATGTGTCAGTTCACTTGGGACCCGGCTCGACCTCGCCCAGCGCCTTCGACTTGGCGCCGGTGCGGTACAGCAGCCAGCCGACGATGGCCAACACCACCAGGCCGACGATCTCGCCCTGCTGGAAGGCCTCCGGCAGCACCAGCACGTCGCGGTCCTTGGTCGCGTAGATGGCCACGCCGACGGCGATGCCCATCAGCGCCTCGCCAGTGATCAGGCCGGCGGCGAACAGCGTGCCGGGGCGATGCAGGCGATCACGCGCCTCTTCGTCCTTCGTGCCGACCATGCCGTGGCGCTTCTCGACCAGGTAGGCCAGCAGGCCACCGAGGAAGATCGGCACCATCAGCTCCAGCGGCAGGTAGATGCCGATGGCCGCGGCCAGTACGGGCACGCGGAAGCTGCTGCCCTTGGCTTTCAGTGCTTCGTCGATCGCGATGATGACCGCGCCGATCACCGCACCGATACCGATGATGCCCCACGGCAGCTCGCCACCGAACAGGCCCTTGGCGACCGACGCCATCAGCGTGGCCTGCGGCGCGGACAGCGGATTCGGATGCTCCGCCGTCGGCGCACCGATGCCGTAGGCCTCGGACAGGATGTTCAGCACCGGCGCCATGATCAGCGCGCACGAGAACGCGCCGATGCCCAGCATGAGCTGCTGCTTCCACGGCGTCGCGCCGACGATGTAACCGGCTTTGAGATCCTGCAGGTTGTCGCCGCCAACGGCAGCCGCGCAGCACACCACCGCGCCGATCATGATGGCGGCGACCGCCCCCAGCGGCGCACCGCCCGCACCGACCGCCGTGCGCCCGCTATCGCCGAGCAGCAAGAGCAGCACGACCGAAGCGAACAGGATGGTGGCGATGGTGATGCCCGACACCGGATTGTTGGAGGAGCCGACCAGGCCCGCGAGGTAGGCGGACACCGAGACGAACAGGAAGCCGGCGACGATCATGATGATCGCCATCGGGATGCTGACGTGCCACATGCCGACGATGGCCTGGTACAGCAGCAGCAGCGGCAGCACGAAAATCAACAGCGCCACCAGCATCCACTTCATCGGCAGGTCGCGGTCGGTTTCGGCGACATCGGCGCCGCCCGAGCCCGCGCGCGCCGCGGCGATGCCGCTCTTCACGCCGGACAGCAGTGACTTGCGCAGCGAGAACAGCGTCCACACGCCGCCGATCAGCATCGCACCGACGCCCAAGTAGCGGATCTTCGCGGACCAGATGGCGCCGGCGATGTCTTCCGCGCCCGCGCCTGCGATGCCCTGCGCGAGCGCCGGGTCGGTCCCCATGAAGAACATGTGGTACAGCGGGATGGCGATATGCCACGACAGGATGCTGCCCGACAGCACCACGATGCCGATGTTCAGGCCGACGATGTAGCCCACGCCCAGCAGCGCCGGCGACAGGTTGGTGCCCATGTAGCCGAGGTACTTGCCGAAGAAGCCGGCACCGGCGGCGGTGTCCGGGATCAGGCGCATGCCGCTGTGGGCGGCGACCTTCAGCACCGCACCGATGGCGGCGGAGAACGCCAGGATCTTCAGGCCCGGACCCGGGTTCTCGCCGGCCTTCAGCACCTCGGCCGCGGCCTTGCCTTCGGGGAACGGAAGCGGCTCTTCGACGATCATCGAGCGGCGCAGCGGCACCGAGAACAGCACGCCCAGCAGGCCGCCGAGACCCGCGATGGCCAGTACCCACGAATACTGGAAGTCCTGCCAGTAGCCCAGGATGATCAGCGCGGGGATGGTGAAGATCACGCCCGCCGCGATCGACGAACCGGCGGACGCGCCGGTCTGCACGATGTTGTTCTCCAGGATGGTGCCGCCGCCCAGCAGGCGCAGTACGCCCATGGAGACAACCGCTGCGGGAATGGCCGTCGCCACGGTCAGGCCGGCGAACAGGCCCAGGTAGGCGTTGGCGGCGGACAGCACCACGGCCAGCACGATGGCCAGTACGACGGCGCGGAACGTAAGTTGAGGAGTCCCCGGCGGAGTCATTGCATGTTCCCGAAAGGCGGAAAGCGGACAACCTAGCGTCCGCTGCCCGGCAAGTCCAGCCGCGCCCACGGGCGCCGCCTATACTCGGCCCGTTTTCCGACATCGGAGCGGCCCGTGAGCCACCCTGCCCCCGCAGCCACCGGGCGCGACGACTTCCTGGGCCACCCCAAGGGCGTCTACGTCTGCTTCTTCACCGAGATGTGGGAGCGCTTCTCCTTCTACGGCATGAAGGCGCTGCTGCTGCTCTACCTGACCAAGTACCACCTGTTCGCCGACGGCGCCGGCTACGACCTGATCGGCGCGTACGGCGGACTCGTCTACTGCATCCCGGTGATCGGCGGCCTGCTGGCCGACCGCTGGCTGGGCATGCGCAAGGCAGTGGTGTTCGGCGGATTGCTGCTGGTGGCCGGTCATGCGGGCATGGCGCTGGAAGGCGCGGCGGCCGTATCGGACGGCGGCGTGGTGACGCGCGATGAAGGCGCGCTGCGCACGATGTACCTGTCGCTGGCCCTGATCGTCATGGGCGTGGGCTTTCTCAAGCCGAACATCACCGGCATTGTCGGCCGCCTGTATCCCATCGGCGATCCGCGCCGCGATGGCGGCTTCAGCCTGTTCTACGCCGGCATCAACCTCGGCGCGCTGCTCGCCTCCCTGGTCTGCGGCTACCTCGGTGAAACGCTGGGGTGGAAGTACGGCTTCGGCGCCGCCGGCATCGGCATGCTGTTGGGCCTGGCGATGTTCCTGTGGGGACAGCGTTACCTGCAGGGTCATGCGGAACCGCCGTCGATGCCGGCGCTTCGCGCCCCCGTGTTCGGCGTACCGCGCGAGTGGGCGATCTACGGGGGCGCGCTGCTGGGGGTGCTGCCACTGGCGTGGCTGATGTGGGCCGCGGCCAATGGTGCGTTCGCGCTGGCCGGCGAGCTGTCGTTGGCCTTGGTACTGATGCTCGTGGTGTTGATGCTGGTGCTGGGCTGGCTCACGTGGTTCGTCACCACGCAATGCACGCCATCGCAGCGACGACAGATGATCGCGCTGATGGCGATGACCCGTCGCTGGTGCACGCACCCGGTGTGCTGGTGTGGTCTGACAGTCTGATGGCGAACATTGGGCTGTTCGTCGCCACCGCACCCTGGTCGACCTGGGGCCTGGTCGCGATGCCCGTCGCGTTCGTCGTCGCCGTGCGCGCCAGCGAGCGCCATGCGGACAGCATCGTGCCGCGCGCGATGTTCCTCGCGACCGCAGCGCTGATGGTGCTGCTGGTACTGCGTGATTCGGTCGTGCTGCCGCAGACGGCCGGCTCGCTGACCTATCTGGGCGCGCTGTTCCTGGTGGTGCTGGCGCCACTCTTCGCCTGGCTGTGGGCGACGCTGGGCCGACACGGACGCGACCCGTCCAAGCCCTTCAAGGGTGCGCTCGGTCTGGTGTTCGGCGGCCTGTCGTTCATCCCGTTGGTCCTGGCGGCGCAGCAGGTTGGCGAGACCGGCGCGATGGCCAGCGTGTGGTGGCTGGTGCTGGCCTACCTGCTGCTGGAAATCGGCGAGATGTGCCTCGCGCCGGTAAGCCTGGCCGCGGTCACCGAACTGTCCGTGCCGCGCGTGGTCGGCCTGATGATGGGCATGTGGCTGCTCGCCACCGCCTTCTCGGAAACGCTCGCCGCGCAGTTCGGCAAGCTGGCCGCCGTGGATATCCCCGACGGCCAGGCATGGAACATCGCGCAGGCCGCGACCGGCTACAGCGACCTGTTCCTGCTGATGATGTGGATCGGCCTGGGATGCGGCGCAGTGGCGCTGGCGATCGCTCCGCGGTTGAAACGGATGATGCGCAGCGTTTGAAAAGACAACGGCGCCCTGAGGCGCCGTTGATAAAGATACCCGAACGACAGGCTTACTTTGCCGTCGCGCCGCCAAGATGGCGATTGAAGAACGCGAGCAGCTTCGTGTAGTACTCCTGCTGATTCTCGGGCTTGTAGAAGCCATGGCCTTCGGTCTTCTTGTAGAGCGTCTCGACCGGCACGCCTGCAGCCCTGAGCCGGCGTTCCATCAGCTCGGTATGCTGGATCGGCGCACGCTCGTCCTCGCCACCCGCCGCGAGAAAGACCGGCACCTTGATGCGATCGGCCATGTTCACCGGCGATACCGCCGCCAGGGTATCGCGGGGACCAATCCATTCATTGAGGTAGGTTTCACCCGAGCCGCGGCGCTGGACATCGCCGCGCGTGTGCATCATCGGCAGATCATAGACGCCTACATAGCCCGCCGCGCACTTGTAGAGGCCGGGCTCTTTGGCCGCTCCCATCATCGAAGCATAGGCCCCATAGCTCGCTCCGTAGATGCATATCCGGCCTGCGTCCGCGATGCCCTGCTGGATCGCCCACTGCGTGGCATCAGTGATGTCATCCTGCATCGTCAGTCCCCATTGCCGCGCACCCGCCTGCCGGAATGCGCGTCCATAGCCGCCGGAACCTCGGAAATTCACCTGAAGCACGGAATAGCCCGCTCTCGCCAGCATCTGTACCGCCGGATCGAAGCCCCATTCATCGCGGATGCCGAACGGACCGCCATGCGGCATCACCAGCATCGGCATCTGCTTTCCGGTCGCGCCCTTGGGCGTGGTCAGGAAGCCGTGCAGCGTGGCGCCATCACGGGCTTTCATCTGTATCGGCGCCATCGACGCCATGTCGTCGGGGTCCAACCAGTCGCGCCGGCTCAGCAGGTAGTCCAGCTTCTTCGCCTCCACATCGAAGAGATAGAAATCGCCGGGATTCCGATCCGACCGCACCTGTACCAGCGCAGTTTTCCCGTCTGCCGTCCGCGATGTGATGGATACCGTCTCGCCCGGAAAGGCTGCCTCCACGCTGCGATGCAGGCGGGCTTCCGGAAGATCGTCGCTGAAGAACCTGGCGACCGGCCTGCCATCCGCATACACGGCGCCCACTGGCACCATGTCGCCATCCTGCGAGAAAATGATGTCGTCAGGATCGACGTTCGCGTTGCGAAGCAGTTCCTTCTTTTCGCCCGTCACCACATTCCACGCAACGATGGCATCGGACCCCGAGGGCTGCTCGACCTGCAGGTAGGCGATGGTCTGGTCCCGGTTGAACCCCAGTGGATGCTCCACCCGCTGGCTGACGCTTTCGTCATTGATCAGGCGCCAGTCGCTGCCCTTGCCGTCGCGGTAGTAGAGCTTGCGCGAATTGTCCACGCCCGAACCGTAAGCAAAGCGTACTTCGCCCACGTTGTCCGTCGTGAAATCGGCATTGCGCACCGGCGCTCGCGCAAGCGGGGTCCGGCGACCGCTGTAGACATCCATGCGCTCCGCACGGGTAAAGGGATCCTCGCTCCATGGCCAGATCGAAACCACCACGTTCTTGTCGTCGGCGCGCAGCGAATCCACCAGGAACGCGTGGACCTGTTCGGACGTTTTCTGCTGGATATTGCTACCGGTCTGCTGCCCTCCCACGCGATAGCCGACAAGGAGCGTCGCCTTTCCACCGTTGGCATCGATGGCAAACAACTCGCCGGTACCCATGGGTTGGTCGAGCTGGCCGAACTTCTCGGCAACCGACACCACCACGCGCTCTGGGTTGACCCACCAGAAATTCGATACATGCGAATTCTTCGCCAGCGCGAACGTACCCGTCAGCTTGTTGTCGGCCCGCCGCATGATCGCCAGCACCGTACGGTCTTCCAACGGCACGGTGGCCGCAAAATAGTCGCCGCCTGGCGATATCTTGATCGTCTCGAACTTGTCCTTGCGAATGAAACTGCCCACATCGACCTGCGCCGCCGCCATTGCGGGCAAGCAAAGCAGGCAAGCAACAAACAACCCCACGAATCCCTTATGCATTTCCTTTCCCCTTGAGACATCCCTGAGTCCGGGGGCAACGATAAGGGCCAGCGCGCGCGCCAGCAATCCGGCGCGATCGAGAATCGCCGCGGCCAGTCTCCCGCCCATGTGCCCGCGGCTGCCCGTGAGGAAGGGGGATCAGGCGTGGGAGAGCTGATCCAGCACGTGGGACAGGCCTGCCTGCCACTCTGGCATGGAGGTGCCGATGACGCCCTCCAGCCGCGCCACGTCCGTGCGGGAATAGGCCGGGCGGCGGGCGCGCGTCGGAAAATCCGCCGTACCGATGGCCGTCACGAGAGGCGCGCGCGGCAGCAGACCTCGCGCTGCGGCGCCCGTCACGATGGCGTCTGCAAATCCGTGCCAGCTTGTCCCGCCCGCTGCGGTCAGGTGGAAGGTACCTGTCGGCCTCACCGCACACTTGAGGAGATACGCAGTTACATCCGCGATGAGGTATGACGGCGTGGGAGTGCCCGTCTGGTCCGCCACCACGCGCAGCTCATCGCGTTCCGCCCCCAAGCGCAGCATGGTGCGCAGGAAGTTGCTTCCACGCGCGCCGTAGACCCATGCCGTCCGCAGGATCAGATGGCTGCCGCCGGCCGCGCGCACCGCTTCCTCGCCGGCGAGCTTGCTGGCTCCATACACACCCAGTGGCGCGGTCGCATCGTCTTCGCGGTAAGGCCTGTGACCCTGGCCGTCGAATACGTAATCGGTCGAGTAGTGGACGAACGGTATCCCGCGCATCGCACAGGCGTTCGCCAGGATACCCGGGGCGTTCGCATTCGCACGGAAAGCCGCGTCCGCATCGTCTTCCGCCTTGTCGACAGCCGTGTAGGCGGCGGCGTTGATGACGGCATCGGGTTCGATCCGCTCGACCAGGCCGGCCAGCGTCTGGGGCTGATCGAAATCTGCCACCTCGCAGGCTCCTCCCTCCGGCAACACACCCGAACGCGTCGTCGCGACGACCTCACCCATCGGAGCCAGGCTGCGCATCAATTCATACCCTACCTGGCCATTGGCACCCAGGACCAGGAACTTCACGGCGAATAGACCGGCAGGCGCTCGGACGCAACCTCGGCCAGCAAGGGCGCCACGTCATCCTTGCCTGACAGCAGAGGCGCCGTCACCGGCCAATCGATGCCGATGGCGGGATCGTTCCAACGCACACCTGCGTCCGCAGCCTTGTCGTACACAGCGGTACACAAGTAACTGAACACCGCACGCTCCGACAGCACCGCGAAACCATGCGCGAATCCTTCGGGGATCCAGAACTGGCGCTTATTCTCGGCGCTCAGCAACACGGCTTCCCATTGCCCAAACGTCGGCGAACCGCGGCGGATATCGACCGCCACGTCGTAGACCTCGCCTTCCAGGACGCTGACCAGCTTGCCCTGCGGATTCGGCCACTGGTAGTGCAGACCGCGCAGCACGCCGCGCGACGATGAGGAGACGTTGCTCTGGACGAACCTAGTCGGAAGGCCGTGCTGGCCGAACCGTTCTGCGTTCCAGGTCTCGAAGAAGAAGCCGCGGTCGTCGCCAAAGACGGCGGGTTCGATGACCACGCAACCGGTCAGTGCGGTTTCAACAATCTTCATCGCACCACGCCCCGGGCAGCCAGCGACATCAGGTACTGACCATACCCATTCTTCGCCAATGGCGCGGCCAGCTTCTCGACCTGGGCCGCATCGATCCAGCCGTTGCCGAAAGCAATCTCTTCAGGACAGCAGACACGCAATCCCTGCCGCGCCTCGATGGTCTCGATGAAGTTCGACGCCTCCAGCAGCGACTGGTGGGTTCCCGTATCGAGCCATGCGTGACCGCGCCCCAAGGGCTGCAGGTGCAGGTTGCCGGCATCGAGATAGAGGCGGTTGAGATCGGTGATCTCAAGCTCGCCACGGGGTGACGGCTTCAGCGAAGCAGCGTAGTCGCTCGCTTGACCATCATAGAAATACAGGCCGGTAACCGCGTAATTGGAACGCGGATTGACCGGCTTCTCCTCGATGCCGACAACGCGTCCGTTGCCATCGAACTCTGCGACACCGTAACGCTCAGGATCGTTGACCCAGTATCCGAACACGGTGGCGCCGTCGCTTCGCGCATCCGCCTGCTTGAGCATGTCGGTGAACCCATGCCCGTAGAAGATATTGTCCCCGAGCACCAGGCAGCTGGGCTTCCCCGCCACGAAGTCCCGGCCGATCAGGTAGGCCTGCGCCAACCCGTCCGGACTCGGTTGCACCGCGTACTGGATGTCCATGCCCCACTGCGATCCATCGCCCAGCAGCGCCTTGAACAGGGCCTGCTCGTGCGGCGTGTTGATCACCAGCACTTCCCGGATGCCCGCCAGCATCAGCACGCTCAGCGGGTAATAGATCATCGGCTTGTCGTAGACCGGCAGCAGCTGCTTGCTGATGGCCTGCGTCAGCGGATAGAGGCGGGTACCCGAGCCGCCCGCCAGGATGATGCCCTTGCGCGTCGTCATGATCTTGCGCCCCTTATACGGCGGTGCCGATGCGTTCCAGACGGTAACTTCCGTCCAGGACCCGCTTCACCCAGTCCTGGTGGGACAGGTACCAATCAACGGTTTCCGCGATGCCTTGTTCGAACGTGTATGCCGGCTCCCATCCGAGCTCATCCCGCAGCTTGGACGCATCGATCGCATAACGGCGATCATGGCCAGGGCGATCGGCGACGAACGTGATCTGGTTGCTGCGCGGCTGCCGATCGTCGCGCGGTACGCGCGCGTCGAGCAAGGCGCAGACCGTATGCACGACCTCGAGGTTCTGCTTCTCGGCGTTGCCGCCCACGTTGTAGGTCTCGCCGACGCGACCCTTCTCGAGCACCCGGCGAATCGCGCTGCAATGGTCGCCCACAAACAACCAGTCGCGGACGTTCTTGCCGTCGCCATACACCGGCAGCGGCTCGCCCGCGAGGGCGCGCGCGATGATCAGCGGGATCAGTTTTTCGGGGAAATGGTACGGACCGTAGTTGTTGGAGCAGTTGGTCGTGAGTACCGGCAGGCCGTAGGTGTGATGGAAGGCACGGACCAGGTGGTCGGACGCGGCCTTGGACGCGGAATAGGGTGAATTGGGCGCGTAGGGCGTCGTTTCAGTGAACTTGCCGGTATCGCCCAGCGAGCCGTAAACCTCGTCGGTCGACACATGCAGGAAACGGAAGTGTTCCCGGCGATCGCCTTCAAGCCCCTTCCAGTAGTCGCGCGTCGCCTCAAGCAGACCCAATGTACCCACCACGTTGGTCTGGATGAAGGCGCCGGGGCCGTCGATGGAGCGATCGACATGGCTCTCGGCAGCGAAGTTCACCACGGCGTCGGGTTGGTGCTCGGCGAGCAGGCGCGCCACCAGCTCGCGGTCCCCGATGTCGCCTTGCGCGAAGATGTGCAGCGGGTTGTCCTGGATGGAGGCCAGCGTATCCAGATTGCCTGCGTAGGTCAGCGCATCGAGATTGACGACCTTGACGCCGCTCGCGACCGCGCGCAGCACGAAATTCCCGCCGATGAAACCGGCACCGCCGGTGACAAGCCATGTCGGCACGTATTGCTCCTCAAATTCCATATCGAACGACTGCGCGAAAAATGTGTCGCTCAAAACGGGATGTCGTCATCCGCGAAGTCGTCCATCGGTGCCGGCTGGGAGGCGGGTGCCGGCGCCTGGCGACGCTGGCCGCCGCCACCCTGGTTGCCGTAATCCTGGCTTTCGTCGGCGATGATGTCGGTGGAGTACTTCTCCTGCCCGTCCTGGCCGGTGTACTTGTCGTAGCGGATCGAACCTTCGACGTAGACCGAGCTGCCCTTCCGCAGGTATTCGCCGGCGATCTCGCCGAGCTTGCCGAAGAACACCACGCGGTGCCATTCGGTGCGCTCCTGCTGGTTGCCATCCTTGTCCTTGCGCACGCTGGTGGTGGCCAGGCTGATCCGGGTGATCGCCATGCCGCCCTGCGTGTAACGGGTTTCGGGGTCGTTGCCGAGGTTGCCGACCAAGATGACTTTGTTGATGCCGCGGGCCATATCGATATCCGTTCAGGGATGCCCGCCGAGCGCGGGCAAAGACCAGTGGAGTATACCCGCCGAGGCCCCGCCATCGGCCTCCCGCCGGCTCACATGTAGGGCATTGCCGCACCCGAGCGCCTATAATTCAGGCACTTCCCGGCCCTGCGTCCCATGTCCGTCGTCGAATCTCCCCGAACCGCCCTGGCCCTGCCTGCCATTCAGTCACTCGCCCAGGCCGACATGGCCGCCGTCGATGCCCTGATCCGGGCCCGTCTGGCTTCGGACGTGGTGCTGATCAACCAGATCGCCGACCACATCATCTCCGCGGGCGGCAAACGCCTGCGCCCCATGCTGGTGGTGCTGGCCGGACAGGCCGGCGGTCCTACCACGCCGGACCATCACCAGCTCGCGGCCATCATCGAATTCATCCACACCTCCACCCTGCTGCACGACGATGTGGTGGATGAATCCGACCTGCGTCGCGGCCGCAGCACGGCCAATGCGCTGTGGGGCAACGCGCCCAGCGTGCTGGTCGGCGACTTCCTGTATTCGCGCAGCTTCCAGCTGATGGTGGAACTGGACCGCATGGACGTGATGCGGCTGCTGGCCGACACCACGAACCGGATCGCCGAAGGCGAAGTGCTGCAGCTGTTGCACGTCCACAACCCGGATACCGACGAAGCCGCGTACCTGCGCGTGATCGAGCGCAAGACAGCTGTGCTGTTCGCGGCAGGCACCCAACTGGGCGCGATGGCATCGGGCGCGGAAGCCGATATCCAGCACAGGCTCTACGACTACGGCATGGCGCTGGGTTACGCCTCCCAGATTGCCGATGACGTGCTCGATTACACC
>VYLE01000694.1_pt1 | contig 13779 bp, 9 predicted proteins | sample 5114391 | NCBI WGS metagenome assembly VYLE01 (sample SAMN12291771, study PRJNA351875) | freshwater metagenome | isolation source: freshwater lake | place: USA: Michigan, Kent Lake | collected 2013-08-15
AGCCTGGTGACTCTACCCAGACGCGTGACTATGCTCGAGCGGCGGATCCCACGGCAACACCCGCTTTGGCGCGACGGCCCCCAGGATTCCCCCTACGTACTGAAACCCATTTTCTCCCTGAAACACGATATTGCGCGCCTGCATCTCGTCCTTGGTCTTCGACCAATGCAACTCCATCGTCGTGGACGACGTATTCGAGACGATGAATGAATCCAACCGCACGTTGGCATCGCCAAGTTGCTCCTCGATCTCCTTGACGGTTTCGTGGAACAGGATCTTCGGGTCGTTCCAGGACAGATTGCGAATGCCCTTGGGGTCCACGAACACGACGCGCTGCTTTCCATCCTCAATGACCCAGAGTATGAAGTCGGGATGGAAATTGCCGGCCTCGAAGAAGCCCACGCCACGACCGCGACTGAGGTTGCGCAGCAGGTAGAGCTCCCGAGTCGCGAAGTACGGGCTGTTCGCATCACGAAAGGCCGTGAGGTCCTCCACGAACTGCCGCTCGCCCTTGTTGAGCGGAGCCGGACTGATCTCGACGATGTTCGTATCGAGATAGAGCAGCGGCTGGTACAGGTGCTTGCCGAACCACACGGCCTTCATGCCTTTGAACTCCCACGGCTTCATCTCGCCGCGTTCAATCGACGCCTTCAGCTCCTCGAGCTTGGCGACAATCTCTTCCTGTGACTTGTCGATCAGGATCCGGTAGTAGCCGTCGTTTGGCGTCTCCTTGACCCCCAGAAAGTTGGGGTCGTCGGCTTCGAGATCGCGATACTCGAGGTGCGGGAGCTCCCAGTCGCGCTTCTTGAAGGTGTAGTACCGCTCTGCATACTTGCGCAGCAGCGCCAGCGCGATCTCCTCCCACACCTGCACCTTCGCAAACGCATCCCCCACCAGTTCACCGGGCGGAATGAGGAGGACATACCAGCTGGTGTCATTCAGGAGCGCGACGATCTCCGCGCGCGTGATATTCAGGTTGTACCACGAGCGCTCGGCCTTGAAACGCTCGAGTTCGAAGTACAACCGATCGATGTCGAGAAACGCTACCTGCTGCGGTGTGAGGTGGGTTGGGTGCTTGGCACCCTCACCATCACCACCAACGAGCCCCGTGGAACCCAGCGAGCGAATCTTGGGATACCAGTCGAGCACGAGACGGTTCTCGTGCAACTGCTTGGCCTCTGACGGGCGGGATAGGTCCGGCGGCGCCAACGTGGGAATGGGTGCCAGCTTCCTGAACGCGTTGCCGAACTCGGTGGTTACGCCGATGATCGTCTTCTTGAGTCGGACCGTCTTGAGTCTTTGGGTGCCGAGGTTCTTGATGACCGGCAACAAGAACTCGATACGTTCCTCGTTCGACGGGAGCCCCTCTTCCTCGAGGAAGTCGCGGAACTGCGCCATGTAGTCGGCGTGCACCCCAAAGATCCCCAGGGTTTCCAGGACAGCGATATGCTTGGGGCGCTCGATCCCATCGGGCAACGACGCGCGGGCGCTGCGCTTGAGGCTCACGTCATGACCCTTCAAGCACACGCCGCGCCCGAAGAGCTGGATGATCTGCGCTCCCTCGCTCTTGCCAACGTTCATCAACCCCATGGTAGAGACACGCCAACTGCTCCACCCTTCAGTGAACTTCCTGGAGCCGATCAGCAGGTTGATTGGCGAGGCCAAGGTGTTGATGCGGTGAAACAGCGAGTCGGAAAAGTCCCGCTCGCCCGTGGCGAGCCCCTTTTCGTCGCACAGCTTCACGAGCTTGGCATCGTCGCCCACGTTGATGACGCCGAACGGCTCGTTTTCGGCGCCCAACCTCAGGGCAATCTCGCCGGTGGCGCCCTTCAGGTTCTCCACGTAGAGCTGACCACCCGCTGGCGCGTTGAACAGCGTAGCGAGCGTGTCCTCGAAGATCTGCTGAGGGGTGAGCCGGCTGGTGTTGAGGTACGCAAAGCGACCGGCGAACAGATCGCGCCCAGACGCCGTGATGAGGCCCTCGTGCAACACGCGCCGGATGCGCTCGATACTGGCCGAACGGCTCGACACGAACCGCGCGAGGAACTGCAGGATCTCCACGATGTCGCTGGCGTCCTTGGTGCCGAGCGATGCCGTGACACTACCGCCAACAAACACCCAGAGCGGCTTCTCGATATTGAAGGGCCGGAACGCCCCCGTCTGCTCGCGGTACAGCCGCTGCTGCTGATAGAACGTGAGCAGGCACGCCGTGAGATACAGCTCCTGATGACTGGCCTGCGTATCGGCATCGAGGTTGAGGATTTGGTAGTCCTTCCCGAACCCATCGCCGTAGAAATACTTGTACGAGTAGTCCACCAACGTGCTCTTGGCGTACAGCTCGGTCAGCGGGGCGTTTCCCTTTACGGCCTGGCCGAAGGTGGCGGAGTATTCGAAGGAGAACCCTTTCTCGCACAGCTTCTCGCGCGCCTTCATCCACGCCCCCCCCGCACCACCGCTGGCGCCGCGGTGCCCTTCGTCCACCAGCACGAGGTTGTTCCCCTCGAAGGCGTCGATGGCGATGGTCTTCTCGCCCATCTCGTCGCGCAGGCGCGTCACCTCGAGGATCTCCACCGCCTGCCCACTGAACAGTCCGCGGCCATCCTTGTTGAAGATCTCCGCAGCGATGCCAGCGGCTTCGAACTCGCGCAGGTGCTGCTGCGACAGCCCTTCGTTGGGGGTCAGCAGCAGGATGCGGTTCAGCTCGCGCGTACGGCCGTGCGTGGCCAGCGCCTGCTGGTATTGCAGAATGTTGGCGTGCATCAGGTGCGTCTTGCCGCTCCCTGTCGCCATCCAGAATGCCAGCTTGTTGAGCTGCGACCACGCCTCGGCCGCGTCATCGAACGGCTTGATCTGATCGGGTTCCGGCTTATCCGCATTGCACACGGCCACCTGCGTGTTCAGCACCGCCAACAACGCGTTGGGGGCGGTGAAGTACCGATCGAGGTAGATCTCCGTGAACAGCAGGCTCAGGTACTGGAAGTATTTCCAGACGATCGGCTCGTCGCCCCGCGTGATGCGCCGCTCGTTGAGCCGCAGGGTGTGACGCACAATGTTCTGGTCGTACCGGAGCAGCAGATCGGTGTCCAGCTGCGGGAGGTTATGGAACCGGGTCGTGAGCGCGAGGTGGAAGCGGTGGACGTTGTTTTCGTCCAGCCCTTCCAGGGTCTCGTCCCGCAGGGGCTCGGCCAGCTCCTCGAAGCGCTTCACCTTGAAGAGCGACAGGATGTACTGGTTGAGGACCAGCTTGTACGGGAAGGGAATCTGGGGCTGGGTCGTGGCGCGGCGGGCCCGGGGGGCGGCAGCGGTGGCGGTACCGGCTGCGCGCGGAGTTCCTCGTGGCATCAGGACGGGCTCCCCGGTCGTGACAGATTGGTCTTTGATTGCAAGCAGTTTGCAACCTCCACGCCTGAAGTTGCAATTTCGCAAACCGCTAACCCGTTGTAAACCATAGCGTTCCGTCGTTCACCTTGGACTACATCGATTGAACGAAACATCAAATGGTCCCAATCTCTGGAGTTCCCGGGCCTTGCCCCGGGAACCAGCGGGCAGCCCTCGTGGTGCCGACGTTGTGGACGGAACCCTCCGTCCGAAGCTCACGAAGAAGCACCTGAATCTGGCTACGCTTGAGTGCGGGTAGGACTTGCCGGAACTCCTCCATCTGGGATCCAGCGGTGGCGTTGTCACGAATGTGCTTGAGTAGCAACGCCTTGTTCGTCGCCCGATCAAGCCCTCGCTTGCGCGTGTACGTCCCCTTGCCGCCGAGTGCGGCGTAAACGCCGCGCGATAGGATGAAGCGCACCCCACGGCTGCGCCCCACGGACTCGACGGCGCCGGCCGCCACAAGCCCGGGAATGACCGTCCGTAAACTTGGAGGCAGTTCCTCGTCCCGCCGGAGGATGTCGAGCGCCAGAAAATCATGCGTAGAGAAGGATCGGATCTTCTCTGCCCCCAACCGCTCGATGAATCGCACGAAATCCGGACTGTTCAGGGTACCGGACAACGTCAGCCGCACCTCATGAATAGACGTGCCTGCGAGGCTCGGAAGCGCTTTCCCCTGCTTGATGGCACTTTCATACATGAGGTTCATGCCCTGCCCGGAACGCTCGATCAACCCCACCTTCGCCAGCGCCTCGGCGAGGCGGCGATTCCGCGGGTTCTGCTGATCGAGGATGTTTTCCAACGTGACGCCGGGAGGCAGGCCGCCCGGGCTGACGATCTCGAGACGGCGCGCGTACTGACGCACAAAAACGGAGCCCCCGAGCCGGTAGTCCCGATGCGCGATGGCGTTCAGTAGCGCCTCACGAACAGGCGCCTCATCGAACGTGGGAAGCTCCAGCCGGAACAGCCCGTCTTGATAACTCTGACGATCGTTGCGCAGGTTGATCTTGGCCCAGATGTCGTCGTGCCACAGCAAGAACCCCTCGCGGTATTCGGCTCGATCGGCGGCAGGCCCCGACGCCTCGGACGACCGATACTCGAACACGAGTTCCGCTTGGGCCAGATGCCTGCCCAGGGCCGCGCGCGTCCCGAACAAAATGAGCGCGGCGTACGTGACATGACCGTCAACAGTCAACTCGGCATCGGCGAGCGTCTGCGCGTCAGACCATGTGAGCCGTCGCGCATCGTTCGCCTTCTTCGCCCACGCCTCGCGGAAGTGCGCGATGGCAAGGGGCGAGAGATCACCAAGTGACGCCTCGGGACACACCTGGGCGGAGAAGTCAGGCCCGGCTTCCGCAAACATCGCCCGAAGCTCCGTATCACTCAGCGAGGTCAGCTCGTCTCCGGCCCGCTTGAGGAATCGTCCGCCGTGATTCCACGCCGTCCCAGGAAGACGGCTCGGCACGTGAACGACCAGTACGCGTCCCTCGGGAGCCTGCACCTCCTCGACCGGAATACGATGTCCAAGCCGTGCGTGCAGTCCCGCTTCCGTTCGACCTGGCTCGGCAAACGCGGAGGTACCGACAATCGTACGAGGCCGCCAGTCAGTGACGCCTAGCAAAACGGTTCCACCACCCTCGTTCGCCAGGGCGACACAATAGTCGACGAGCTTCTCGAAGTCGTAGCGCGTCTTGGCTTCCTTGAACTCGAGGCGCGTTCCCTCAGGCTCGGAAAGCCATTTGCGGAGCTGCTCGATCGATGTGGGGCCCGCCATGTCTACTCCGTCCCCTCGAACATCAGCCGATGGAAGTCCTCCTCGATGAGCCGCACCTTCCACCGGTCATCGGCTGCCTTGAGGTTCTCCAGGTTGTTGCCGCCATTCACCCAGATCACGTCGAATTTCTCGTCGCGGGCCGAGTAGTCCTGCTTGGTGAACCACTCATCGAGCACCAGGTTGTCCTGCTCGGCGTTTCCCGTGAGTTTGCGCCACACCACGAGCGCCTTGCGGCCATCGGGCGTGGTACCGGTGACGGTGCGGAACCAGTGCGGCCCTGCCATCTCCTGCTTGCTGCGCGAGTCCTTGAGCCGCAGCCGCCCCTCGTTGTCGCGCACGAACGAGGCGCTGAACGTCTGCGGTGCGGCGATGTGGCGAACGGTGAGGCCAATCAGCCAGTTGAACGTTTCCAGCAGGTCGACATTCACCTCCCGGCTTTCGTCGGAGCCCGGGCGCTTGACCGTGAGCTTGTACGCCGCGGGGTCGGTGAAGGCCTGCACGTTGAGCAGCGACTGCGACCCACGCGTTTCCACGTCGAGCATATAGCGCAGGATGTACTGCTCCTTGAGCCCATCGGCGCCCTGTGCCTCGGGCGCATCGAGCAGGAGCTGCTGCGCGCCGGTGCGGCGAGTCTCGAGATTGTTGAGGGCGTCCTCGTACGACTCGAGGCGCACGACCTTTATGCAGTGGCTACTGCCACTACGCGATACCGGCTTTCCGGCACGCCAGTCAGCGGAGTACGCCGCCTTGAGGACGCGTGGCTTGAGCACTGAATCGAAGTACTCTGCCGTTTCCACAAGCACAAACTGCCGGCTTGTCCGGTGAGCGCGGTTGAGGGCGATGACCGCATGCGCGGTACTCCCCGAACCACCGAAGCAGTCGAGCACGATGCTATCGTCTTTCGCCGAGTGAAGGATGAAGCGCGAAACGAAATCCGCATGCTTAGGAGCGAGGAAGATTCCGGATCGCCCAAACATTGCCGAGGTCTGCTTCTCCCCATCCGAATAGTCGCTAAAGACACTCTTACTCACGTTGGTCTCCACCTCGTGAAGCATGCGCTTCAGTTGGGGTACCTTGTCGTGGCTTTCACCCCATGCGATGCGCCCATCCCGGTCGAGGGACACGAAGCTTCGCTTGTCAGGTGATCCTTCGTCATCGCAATACGCGAACTTCCACCCGCTCTTCGGATGAGGTGCCGGCTCGCCTGTTACCGGGTGCTTTGGACGATAGAATCGATAGTTTTTGTGATTCGGATCGCGCGTGCTGGCGGCCTGCTTTGTTGCCGGCATCGAGGAGTCAGCTTCACGCCAAATACAAATACGTGCTGCCTTCTCCCGTGCCTGTGACTCTAACACCAAGGCACCTTCCGGCGTACGGTACTCAGCGCGAGAATAGTTGTATAACCCCTTCCAGGGGTCATTTCCCTTTTCGTCCTCCCATTCGAGCCCTTGAGCTTCAAGCTCCTCACGGAGTTGAAGACGATGCTTCTCGTAGAGCTTTCGGAGCTCGCTCTCAATGAAGCTGATTGACGGGAAGTCAGGGTTAAGTTTTGCTACTAACTCCATCACCTCTTCGAAGCCCGGCTTCGGCTCGCGGAACATCGATCGATCCTGCTCGACGATCTTGCGATCCTTTGCGTAGACCAACACGTACTCGTGGTTCGTGGAGTAGTTGGGCGCTTGGCTATTGTTGGTGTTCATTGCCCAAATGAGCTCTTCGACTTTGTTCTCGGCGCCAAAGATGTCATCAAGCATGTGCTCGACAACGGTCCGCTCCGCCTTGTCAATACTCACAAAAATAGCGCCGTGGGGCGCAAGCGTTGTCCACAGCAGCGCCAAGCGGTCCCACATCATTGAAGCGAACGACGAATGTTTGTAGTCGTTCTTGTATGGAATGGCACTGCTGGCCGTATTGTATGGTGGGTCGATATAGATGCATTTGACGGCATCACTGTAGCGTGTGCTTAGCAACCGAAGGGCTTGAAAGTTGTCGCTGTGCACTAGCACGCCAGTTACATTGCCAACTCGACTGCCAACTGCGTCCAAGAGGCTCGAGGTGAAATTCCCGTCGAAAAATTGAGTGTCGAGCGGCAGGTGGAGATTCTCCCGCAGAAAATCGACGGACAATGGCACCGAATAACCGGTCACCGTTGTAGGCAAGAGTTTACCCTGCGCTGCATTTCCGGCTCTGCCAATTTCGTCTATGTGAAATAGGCGGATCCATTCCTCCCTTTGGCGGTCGTTAGCAGCGATTGTGGCGTAGAAAGCCTCGGGAATCAAGTCAAGTGTAACGCACCACGAGGTCTCCACCACGAACTTCTTCTTGAGCCACAGCTTTTTCTGGAAGTCTTCTAGCTGCGCCATGAAGTCGATGATCTTCCCCGCAATGCGCCGCACTACCTTGATCTTCGACAGGTACTGCTCCACGCGAGGCGCTGTCTCGTTCTCGACATCGTCAAGTTGCATGACCTCGTTCTTGATGTAGAAGTCGAGCTCGCGGCGCAGAAAGCCGCCCAGGTCCTTGTGAATGAAGTAGTCGAACGTGTTGCGGTCTGAGTATCCCTTGAGATGCTTGGCCAGTACCGTGCGCTTTGCATCCTTTTCAGTGGGCGCCAATGCCCCTAACAGGACCACCCAATCGGTGAAGGCAGAGTCGGCGTTCGCCAGCACTGCCGCTTCAGCCTCGGCATTCAACTCCGCCTGTTTCCTGGCATCGGGCAAATAGGTGAAGCGAATCACCAGTTCGCCGTTCTCCACCGACATGGGCTGCTCGCTCGCCAGCTTGAAGCGCCGTTCCTTCCCCTCGGCGGCCTTCACATTGCCGTGGTCCCCCTCGGCGGCGTCCACGAGGCGGAAGTGCACCCGCATGGGGTTGGCCTCGTCGTTGGGCCGCAGCCGAAACGCGTAGTCACGCAGGTACTCGCTGGTCTTGATGTAGTACTGGTCCTTGTTGGCCCAGTGCAGCGTGACCTCTTCGCCCTCGTACGGAATGGCGTACACCCCCGGCTTGTAGACGCGCTTGGCGAGGTAGTCGCCCTCGGAGTAGTAACGCCGGAAGAACGAATACAGATGGTCGTACACCTCGCGCTCCAGCGTGCGCACGTCCACCGCCTCGATGGCCAGCTTGGCGCGTAGCTCCTTCACTTTTGGCAGCGCCTCGGGATCCGCGCCAAGCGCCTGGGCTTGTTCAATCGCCTTGGCAAGATCCTTTTCGATTTCCGCCTTGTCCGCCGATTGATACTGCGCGAACGCCGCCTGCACCTGCGGCAGCAGGTCGCGCTCCAGGAACGTGGTGACCTCGTCCCGCTTGGCATGCATCACGCGATACAGGCCGAAATCGAGATCGGGCTGGTCGAGCTGGAACAGCTCCTGAAGCAGGGTCGTCAGCTTGGCGTACTGCTGTGTCATCGGGCGTCCTGTGGGTCGGTCATCGAATGTGTCATTGCGTCAGCTCCCAGAGCGCGCGGATGGGTACCGCGTAGAGGCCTTCGCCGAAGGTCACACTGGCCTCGCCATCGTACAGCACCACGCCGCAGACAAAGCGCGTGCCCACGGCACTCTGAAGCTTGCGAATCCCCCGAAAGTCGGCGGCCGTGACGGTGGCCGAGGCCTTGACCTCTACGGCGGCCAGCGCGCGCCCCCCCTGCTCGATCACGAGGTCCACCTCCGCGCCGTCCTTGTCGCGCAGGTGGTGGAAGCGCACGTCGTCGTCCCGCCAGCTGGCCTGACGCCTGAGCTCCTGCACCACGAAGGTCTCGAGCAATTGGCCCAACGTACCACGGTCGTCCGACAGCGCCGCTTCATCCAAGCCAAGCAGGGCGCAGGCCACCCCGGTATCGGTGAGGTGCAGCTTGGGAGTCTTGATGAGGCGACTCAGTCGGTTGTTGTACCACGGCGGCAGCTCTTCCAGCAGAAAAGTGCGCTCCAGCAGCGTCACGTAGTCGCGGATGGTGGGCCGGCTCAATTGAAATGGCGCCGCGAGGTCGCTCACGTTGATCAGGCGCGCGGTTTGTCCGGCAGCCAGCGTGAGCAGCCGAGGAATGGCGGCGAGCGAGGCGATCCGCGCCAGATCGCGCACGTCCCGTTGCACCAGTGTCTCCACGTAGTCGCGGTACCAGGCGGCCCGCCGCTGCGCCGTGGAGCGGGCCAGCGCGGCCGGAAAACCACCCGCCACAATGCGGCGCGCGAGTTCCTTGCCGAGCCGAGCGTAGGGGCGCGCCTTGAACCCACACCCGAACAGGGTATCGAGGAACGCGGGCTTCGCTCCCGCCAACTCACTCTGCGCCAGCGGGTGCAGGCGCAGGATCTCCATCCGTCCGGCAAGCGAGTCGGCGAGCGTGGGCAGGAGCAGGACGTTGGCCGAGCCCGTGAGCAGGAATCGCCCAGGGCGCCTGTCGCGGTCCACCGCGCGCTTGAAGGCGGTGAAGAGCGCCGGCGCGCGCTGTACCTCGTCGAGAATGGCACGCTCGGGGAGGTCGCCCACAAAGCCGACGGGATCGCTGGTGGCCGCTGCCAGCGTGACCGCATCGTCGAAGCTGAAGTAGCCGTAGCCAGAGGCTCCGCCCACCATTTGGGCGAGCGTCGTTTTGCCGCACTGCCGTGGCCCGTGGAGCAGCACCACCGGCGACTCGGCGAGTGCCCGCTCGAGCAGAGCGGAGGTGAAGCGTGGGTACGGCCGGGCGGGAGCCATTACGGCCAAATGTAAGCCAAGGGGACGGCCAAACGCAACGTTAGTGCTCGGCTAATTGCAATGTTCTATCGCGCCGACCGCAACGAGGGCGAATAGGATGAACCCGGAAGCGCTCGGCGTCGTGGTATGGACTTACCCCGAAAAAGTGGACGCGTAATTGAAAGGAACTACGCGGCCTTCGGTAACTGCGCTTCGTACTCGGCGGGGCTGACATAGCCCAGGGTAGAATGCCGCCGTTTCCGGTTGTACCACGTCTCGATATATCGGACGATCGCCCGTCGCGCGTCCCCCCGGGTGTGCCAATCGTGGGTCATCACCAGCTCGAACTCCAAGGTCGCGAAGAGGCTCTCGGCGACGGCGTTGTCGTCACAGTCGCCCTTCGCGCTCATGCTCGCCAGCATGCCGTGGGCCGCCAGTTCGGTGCGGTACGCCTCGGATGCATATTCTGCTGACTCCCGCGATCGCTCGGGAAGTTCAGGCCGGCGGCCGGCTGCCGCGCCTCCCGCGCCATCCGCAGGGCGCTGGTGACGAGATCCACGTCCATCCTATCGCGCATCGCCCAGCCGACGCAGCGCCGCGAGCCCAGATCCAGGACGGTCGACAGATAGAGGAAGCCTTCGCGGGTCGGGATGTCCGTGATGTCGCCTACCCACACCTGATTGAGCGCCACGCCCTGCACATCGAACGGCCGCGCGAGTCGATTCGGGGCGCTGGGCTCCGCGTGATTTGAGTCGGTCGTGACGACGCGACGGCGCGTTTTCGGGCGCGCCGCCAACCCGGCCTCCCGCAACAGCCGGGCGACGCGTTTGGTGCTCGTCGGCAGGCCGCCGCACGCAACTCCTGATGGACGCGCGGGGCCCCGTACGTCTCCCCGCTGTCCTGGAAGGCGATCCGTACCTGGGCCATCAACACGTCATCGATCACCGTGCGCCAACTCTCCGGCCTCCGGCAATGCGCATAGAAGCCGGCCACCGACACCTCGCGCACACGACACATGAGTCGCACAGGGAACTCGCCCCGATGGCGAGCAATCACGGCGCACCTCAACGCGACTCTTTCGCGAAGTACACCGCCACTTTTTTGCGAAGGCCTGCTCCTGGCGCAGCGTCGCCACCTCCCACCGGAGGCGCCGCAGCTCCTGCTGCGGCGTCTCGCCCGTCGGCCCCGTCCCCGCTCCGTGCGCCTCATGCTGCGCGCGGACCCAGGCCCGTAACTGGTCCGGCCGCACCTCCAGCTCCCGGCCGATCTGCGTCAGCGACGCCCCGCCCGCCCGTCGCTCCGCCACCAGCCGCACCGCTTCCGCCTTGAACTCCGCACTGAACGCGCGACGCTCACGCGGGACCACCTGCTTGCTCGATCCCATGTGCCACCTCCGCCCCGAAATCAGGGCGAGTCGGGCGTCCACCAAATCGGGTCAAGTCCACTTCGTGACCCGACTTCCACGAATCCTCATGGCGCTTGCCGTGCTTGTGAGCACCTGCCATTCACGAGAGCGGGATAGTCTGAGCGGTCGCGGCATGCCCGGGGCATCGCCACAAGGTGACGGGTGGCAGCAGACGACCTGTTGCGTATTGTCACTGGACGAGGGCACGCCGCCCGCGCCCGGTGCGACGGTGACACCCACGATGGCGTTGCCCATGTCAGCCAACCCGAGATAAACAAGGTAGCCAATATACGATAACACCTTATATTTTCACTATAACGTTGCGATACAAGGGTTATTCATGCGTAGAGCGCCACTTATCGAGCAGACCCCCAAGGCCCTCGTGCAGCGTACCGGGGAGCGCGCCAAGGCCCGCCGCCTCGCGCTTGGACTCACACGCGAGGTCCTGGCGGAGCGGGCCGGCGTCTCAGTCGACACCCTCCGACGTTTCGAGACCACGGGGCAGATCGCGTTCGAGCGATTGGTGCGCGTTGCAGTGGCGCTGAACGTCTCGCCGAACCTCGACGATCTCTTCCCGGCGGTCACGGTCGAGAGGCTGGAGGATCTCGAGCGCGCCGCCCCTGCCCGGCAGCGCGGCGTACGTCGCGATGCGAGCGCGGCCGTTCGCGCCAAGCTGGTTCGCGTGGGCCTTCGCGGCGGCGCAACCGGCGGGCCCAAGTGACGCCTCGTTCGCCTCGCCGGCCGTCGGCCACCGCGCGCGCCACGAAGCCTGTTGCGCGCGTGCAGGTCGGGCTTCGGTTCGGAATGGGTCGCCACGGCGTCGCCGTGCCCGACCGCGTCGTTGGGACCCTCGCCCTGCACGAGGGTCGCCCGGTCTTCTTCTACCACGACGCGTTCTGCCTGGACCCGTTGCCGCTCTCGCCCTTTCGTCTGGCGGTGGGACCGGGACCGCACACCCATGACGACCGCGCGTTCGACCGGCTCCCCGGCCTCCTCGCCGACGCCCTGCCCGACGGGTGGGGCCGTCGCCTGCAGGACCGCGCCTTCCGCCGGGCAGGGAAACGGCTCGACGACATCACGCCGCTGGATCGCCTGCTTGCCGTGGGACACGCCGCCATGGGCGCCTTGGTCTTCGAGCCCGCGTCCCCACTGCTCCGAGAACGCGAGTCGACCGACCCACTCGCGTTTGATCTCGGCGCCGTCGCCGCGCAGGCGGCACGGCTGCTGGAAGGGAGCGAAGAGGAGGTCCTCGAAGCCGTCATGCTCACGGGCGGCTCCCCCGGAGGCGCACGACCGAAATCGCTGATCGGTCTTGCCGCCGAGGATCCGGTGCGACTCGTCGCTGGGGTGACGCCGGAGATCGCCAGTGGCACCGACCTGGCGCTTCCGGACGCCTACGCGGCGTGGCTCGTGAAGTTCGCCAACGATGAAGATCGCCGGCTCTTCGGAGAGGACGTGGGCGCCGTCGAGGCCGCGTACGCACGCGTGGCGGAGCGCGCGGGCGTCACGATGCCACCGACCCGCCTGCTCACGGACGCCACCGGCCAGCGCCATTTCGCGGTGCAGCGATTCGACCGGTTCGGCCCCGGTGGACGCGGGCGGGTGCACATGCATACGGCCGGCGGACTCCTGCACGCCTCGTTCCGGGAGCCGTCCCTCGATTACGAGGGGCTCTTGGCGCTCACCTGGCAGCTCACCGGCTCGTATGCGGAGGTGCGCCAGATGTTTCGGCGGATGGCGTTCAACGTGTTCATGTACAACCGGGACGATCACGCCAAGAACTTCGCGTTCCTGATGGAGGCAGACGGCTTATGGTCCCTCGCCCCGGCCTATGACCTCATGTACAGCACCGGCATGGGGGGGCGCCACACCACCTCCATCGGCGGCGTCGACGACTGGCCAACGCTTGCGCAGCTCAGCGCTGTGGGTCGGCAAGCGTCGCTCGAGACCGCTCATATCGCAGCTGATCTCGACAAGGTGCGCAGCGCGGTCGCCGACGTGACCACCGTGCTGCGGGACCTCGGCTGCGCACGCGACACCATCGCGCTCCTTACCTCACGTTTCGACGAGGTCGACCGAAGCGCTCGGTGACACCCGCGCAGCCCGCAGTCGTAACCAACCGTTATCACAGGACTGGACTTACCCCGAAAAAGTGGACGCGTACGTGATAAGGACTACGCGGCCAGTGGCAACTGCGCTTCGTACTCGGCGGGGCTGTCATAGCCCAAGGTAGAATGCCGCCGTTTCCGGTTGTACCAGGTCTTGAGGTAGCGGAAGATCGCCCGCCGCGCCTCCGCACACGTGTGCCAGTCGTGCTTCATGATCAGCTCGAACTCCAAGGTCGCGAAGAAGCGCTCGGCGACCGCGTTGATGCAGCATAATCACAGTCGTAACAGTTGCCCTTGCCGCTCATGCTCGCCAGCATGCCATGGGCCTCCAGCTCGGTGCGGTACGCCGACGACGCGTATTGACTCCCACGATCCGAATGGAAGATCAAGCCCGGGGCCGGGTTTCGGGCGTCCCGCGCCATCCGTAGGGCGCTCGTCACCAGGTC
>VYLE01000999.1_pt1 | contig 13700 bp, 10 predicted proteins | sample 5114391 | NCBI WGS metagenome assembly VYLE01 (sample SAMN12291771, study PRJNA351875) | freshwater metagenome | isolation source: freshwater lake | place: USA: Michigan, Kent Lake | collected 2013-08-15
GAATCCCACCCTCTCCGCCAGTATCCCAATCCTCCTTCGCTGACGCGTTCCACGCCGCCCCGCCTGTGTGGTGATGGCGCGAATCGGGGCGGCGCGGCGTCATCCGCTCCCTCTCGCCGTCCTTCCGCCCCGCCCCGCGCCCCGTCGGCACGCGGTTACAAGCGGCAATAAGCGGTCGAATGGGCGAATTCCGGGCCCTTTCCCGCAGTTTCGCATAAACCTTCGGCCAAATCCGCCGCCCTCCGCCTATACCGCCAGAAACACCCGGCGGAGTCCCGCGCACGTAAACAGAAGGCCGACTGGCCCTGTCTTGCCAGCGCGCAAAAAGCCCGTGCAGGCTTCCCCTCGTCGACTGTCATTCACTCAGGGAGGGTCTCCGATGGACCGTGTTTTTGCTCTGCTGTCCGCCGCTATGTTCGCCGTGATGCTGTCCAGCGTCGCCCTCTTCCTGATGATCGTGGAAGGCCGCGCCGCGGCGCTCGTTCTCATGCCCGCCGAAGCGGCCCAGTCCGGGGCCCAGTCCGGCGCCGATGCGCAGATCGGCTTCACCCCGCTCTGGGTGCCCGAAACCGACCTGCCCGAATAACCCGCCGCTGCCACAGCAGCGTCGACCCGACCGTCGAACGCCCACCGCACGCCCTTTGCCGCCACCGCGTCCCCTGTCGCAGCGCAGGGCACAGGACCACCCCGCCCGATCCCCAGCCCAAAGCACAGCTCTGCGCCGCCAGCACCAACACCAGCGGCAGGGCTGGAACGGAAAAGGCCCGCCCCGGGGTCACGGGAACGGGCCTGTCGAATGAGGATGGAGGCAAGCCATCCCCGACGCCACCTTTATGCGAATGATTTGCAACCGCATCAAGTAAAATTCTGCTCCCAAATGCATCTTTTTTGGGCCGCCCCCCAGAACGGTAAAGCTGAACGCTTTTGCCCCCTCACCGCGACCGGACGGCCCCGAAACTCGGCGCTGCGCGAGTGAACCTTTCCCAACCCCCTGACTATTCTCCCTTTTCTGGCCGCCACATCTTTCGCGAAGCGCGAAATCCCGCCACCGGGGCTTGCCGCGCAAGGCGCAGCACAACCCTAGACCTGTTTGATCTGGCGCAAAGCCGTCATCTGCGCCGTCTAATAAGTCTCTCTTAATGACAAAGCTTTTCTTCCGTTCTTCCCGATAGGCGGGCCGATCACGGAAGACTCGGCCCGTCAGCCGACTCAGGTGCATCCACCGCAGGAAGACCGAATGCCGCTTAGACCCACAGGCCGCGCCCAGAACCCGCTCCGTCCGGCCTGCATCCTGCTTCCGAGCGTCCTCACGCTCGGCGCCCTGTCCGGGCGGGCTATGGCACAGACCGCGGTCCCCGCGGCCACCACCGGCCCGTGGCTGGCGCTGATCTCGGCCCTCCTCGCAGTGCTCTGCCTCGCCGCCTTCGTCACCATCCTGATCCTGCGCGGACGGCTTCGTCGGCTGGTGGAGGCCCGCCACGTCATCGCCGAGGCCCTGCACAAACGCATTCGCGAACGCGACGGCCTGCATGCCGTCTTCCTCGCCACCGAAGACCTGACGCGCCCCCCGCAAGAGACGCTCGCCGCCATCGCCCGCGCGCTTGAAACCGGGATCGGCGCGCCGAACGAGTTCCGCTTCCGCCTGCGCCTCTTCGACGCCCTTCACGATCCGCTCCCCGGCACCGACGGCCCGCCCCTCTTCGCCACCACCCTGACCATCGAAGGGATCGAGGCTGGCGAGATCGCCGTCTTTGCCGCCTCCGGCCGCAGCGCCCATCTCCACCCCGAAGAACGGCTCCTCGTCGAACTCGCCGCCTCGCGCCTTGCCGGGCGCAGCCTTGGCGCGCTGGCGACCCAGCGCCTCGCCCGCAGCGAGGAACGCTTCCGCCACACCTTCCAGCATTCCGCACAGGCCACCGCCGTGCTGCAGAACGGCATCTTCACCGAGGCGAATGCCGCCGCCCATACAATCCTCGGCTTCCGCGACGGCCACAGCTTCATCGGCCTGCGCCCCGACCAGATCTCCCCTGAATATCAGCCCGACGGCGCGCGCTCTGCCGACAAGGCCACCGCCCTCATTGACCGCGCCCTGCGCGAGGGCAGCGTGAAATTCGACTGGGAACATCTGCGCGCCGACGGCACGCCCGTCCTGATCGAAGTGATGCTCACCGCCGTCGCCGATGGCGACCATGTCGATGTCTTCACCCTCTGGAACGACATCACCGTCACCCGTCAGGCCGAAGTGGCGCTCGCCAATTACCAGCGCACGCTCGAGGCACAGGTCGTCCGCCGCACCGAGGAACTCTCCACCCGCACCGAAGAACTGCAGACCATCCTCGCCACCGCCGACAGCGGCATCGCCCTTGTCCGCGACGGTCGCATCGCCACCGCCAATCCCGGCCTCTCCGCCCTGCTCCTGCGCCCGCTCGAACAGTTGATCGGCACCAACTCCCGCCACGTCCTCGCCGATCCCGACGATTGGGCGCGCCTGAAGACCGAGTCGCGCGATGCGATGGAACGTGGCGAAACCTATTCCTCCAGCACCCAACTGTCCTGCGGCGATGGCTCGCTGCGCTGGGTGCATCTGCGCGCCAAGGCCATCGATCCGCGCGATCCGGGCCAAGGCGCGGTCTGGGTCATCACCGATGCCACGCAGGAACGCGCCGCCGCCGCCCAACTCGCTCAGGCCCGCGACATCGCCCTGCAGGCCGCGCGGCTGAAATCCGAATTCCTCGCCCAGATGAGCCACGAGCTGCGCTCGCCCATCAACGCCGTCATCGGCTTCGGCGACCTGCTGCTCGGCTCTCCCCTCACCGCGCATCAACGCGACTATGTGATCAAGCTGCAGGGGGCAGGCCGCCACCTTCTCTCTATCGTCAACGACGTGCTCGACCTCTCCAAGGTCGAGGCGGGCAAGCTGCGCATCGAACGTACTGAATTCGCGCTGGCCTCCGTGCTGCGCGCCGCCTGCGACAGCATCGCCGCCGCCGCCGCCGACAAGGGCCTCGAACTGATCCTCGACAGCGATCCCACGCTGCCGCCGCGCCTGATGGGCGATCCGCTGCGCATCACGCAGATTCTGATGAACTATCTCAGCAACGCGCTGAAATTCACCGGGACGGGCGAGATTCTGCTCGACGTCGCCCCCGACACGGGCGCCGATGGCGCAGGGATGATCCGCTTCACCGTCACCGACAGCGGCCTCGGCATGTCGCCCGACCAGATCGCCCGCCTGTTCCAGACCTTCTCGCAGGCCGAGGAATCGACCGCCCGCCTCTATGGCGGCACGGGCCTTGGCCTCGCCATCTGCCGCCAACTGGCCGATCTGATGCAGGGCGAGGTGGGCGTCGACAGCACGCCGGGACAGGGCAGCCGCTTCTGGGTGCGCCTGCCCCTCGAGGCCGCCCCGCTGCCCGCCACCCTCCAGTCCATGGCCCCGCCCCCGGCCCTGTCCGGCAAGCGGCTCCTGATCCTTGACGACAATCCCCGCGCCGCCGCCGCCCTCATCCGCACCCTCGCCGCCACGGGCGCGCGCCCCACCACCTGCGCGAATGTCGATGCCACCATCGCTGCCGCCCGCGCGGGCCGCTTCGACGCGCTGCTCGTGGACAGCCGGATGCCCGATGCCGACGGCCATATCGCCGCCGCACGGCTGCGCGCCGCCCTCGGGGCGGACCTGCCGCCGCTTCTCCTGCTCTCGCATCGCGGCGGCCATGCGGCGGTCGAGGATGCCTATGCCCACGGTTTCCGCGACCTCGTCCTGAAACCCGTCGATCCGGATATCCTGATCCCGCGCCTCGCCGCCGTCCTAAATGGCGAAGACCCACAGGGCCGCATCGCGACGCAGGCCCCTGACCCGGCCCAACCGAGCCCCTTCTCAGGCCGCGCCGCCCTCATCGTCGACGACAACCCGATGAACCGCGAAGTGACGGCAGCCCTTCTCGGCCATCAGGGCTTTGAAACTCTCACCGCCAGCAACGGGGCCGAGGCGCTGCAGACGCTGCTCGACCGCGACATCGACCTGATCCTGATGGATTGCCAGATGCCCGTGATGGACGGCATCGAAGCCACCCGCCGCATCCGCGCTTTGCCCAGCGCCCGCGCCAGCGTGCCGATCATCGGCCTGACCGGCCAGTCCGAAGAGGCGGATCGTGACGAAGGCCTTGCCGCAGGCATGTCCGACTACCTTGTAAAGCCCGTCGCCCCCTCTGCCCTGCGCGCGACGCTGGCCCGCCATCTCGGCCACGCGCCCTGCCGACCCGACGGTGTCCCGACGGACGCCCCCCTGCCCGAAAGCCCGCCTGCGCAGCCCCTCGCCGCTCAGGTCTCATAGGGCCAGGGCGCCTGCGAAAAGACCCCGCCATCCACCCACAGCGTCTGCCCCGTCACGAACCCCGCAGCCGCAGAACAGAAGAACAGCACAGGCCCCGCGATGTCGGCGGGCGTTCCCACCCGGCGCAAGGGGGTCAGCGGGCTCCATGTCGCGGCGTAATCCCCCGCCTCCGCCGCCGTCCGCTCGGTGGCAATCGCCCCCGGCGCCACGCAATTCACTCGGATGCCGTGCGGGCCAAGCTCGCTCGCCGCCGCCTTGGTGAACTGCTCGATCCCGCCCTTCGACGCCGTGTAATCCACCAGCTTCGGGAAGGCGACCTTGTTGCAGCCCGATCCCAGGTTGACGATCGACCCCGCCACGCCGCCCGCGATCATCAACCGCGCCGCCGCCTGCGTGTTCAGGAAGGTGCCGCGCAGATTGGTGCGCATCACCGCATCCCACTGCTCCACCTTCAGATCCATCAGCCCGGCCCATGTCTGGATGCCCGCATTGTTCACCAGAACCGACGGCGCGCAGCCTGCCCAGTCCGCCGCCCGCGTGTGAAAGGCCGCCACCGCCGCCTCGTCCCCCGCATCCGCCTCCACCGCAAGGCAGCGCCGCCCCAGCGCCTCCACCTCCGCCGTCACCCGCGCGGCCAGATCGGCGCTGCCCAGATGGGTCAGCGCCACATCATGCCCCGCCCCCGCCAGCGCCACCACCAGATGCCGCCCAATGGCCGAAGTCCCAGCCGTCACCACTGCAAGCGTCATGATCCCCCCTCAGGCCAGCATGTCCCAAACGAACCGCGCGCAGACGATCAGCAGGAAAATCCCGAACCCCGTCTCCAGCACCCGCTTGGGCAGGGTATGGGCCAGCTTCACCCCAAACCGCGTCGTCAGCAGCGTGGTCGGGATTGTCAGCGCGAATGTCAGCAAGCTCACATAGCCCAGCGCATCGGCAGGCAGCCCCGGCTTGCCCCATCCCGCCAGCACATAGCCAATGGTCCCCGGCAGCGCGATCAGCACGCCCACCCCCGCCGCCGTCGAAATCGCCCGCCGGATATCATAGCCATGCAGCGTCAAGAGCAGGTTGGTGATGGCCCCCCCGCCGATACCCATAAGCGCAGACAATAGCCCAATAATCCCGCCATAGCCGACCAGAACCTTGCGCCCCGGCAGCCCCTCGGCCAGCCGCCACCCCTTGCCCCCGGTCAGCAGCTTGGCCGCATTCGTCCCCGCCACAAAGATGAAGACCAGCTGGAACACGATCGGGTCCGCAAAGCGCGCAATCGCCGATCCCGCCAGCACGCCCAACACCACAGGCACCGCCCAGATGCGGATCAGGTCCATATCCACCGTGCCGCGCAAATAATGCCCCCGCGCCGAATTCAGCGACGTGGGAATGATCACCGCCAGCGACGTGCCCACCGCCATCGGCATCCACACCTCTTCGGGATACCCCAGCACGCGGAAAAGCTCATAGAAGACGGGCACCGAAATCGCCCCGCCCCCGATGCCGAAGACCCCGGCCAAGAGCCCGATCAAGGCCCCCGCCACGATCAGCGCCCCGATCACCGGCAAAAGCGTCGCCAGTTCAATCCCATCCATCCGCGCGATTCCCTTCCCTCGCCGCCCCCGCAAGGGCCGCCCCCCGTCAGTCTTAGGCCGCCCCCCCGCCAAGGACAACCGCTCGCCGCTTGCCGAAGCCGCCCACCCCGCTAGGCTTCCCCCGGTGCGTCGCAGAAGGAACCGCAAGCCATGACCGTGAACACCGCCCCCGTCTCGGCGGGCGAGGCCCTCGCCATCCTCCGCGCCGCCCATCAAGCGCAGGCCGCCGGAACCCTCACCGCCGCATGGATGCTGCATGGCCGCCCGGGCATCGGCAAATCCGATATCGTCGCGCAACTCGCGGCCGAGACGGGCGCGCAACTCTTCGACCTCCGCCTCACCACCATCGAACCGCAGGACCTGCGGGGCCTGCCCTTCTACGATCACGCCACCCGCCGCACCGTCTGGTATCGCCCCGAAGACCTGCCCTCCGAACTGGACGGCGATCCCACGCGCCCCGCGATCCTTTTCCTCGACGAACTCACCGCCGCCGCCCCCACCCTGCAACCCACTGTCTACGGCCTTCTGCAGGAACGCCGTGTGGGCCGCCACCAGCTGCCCGCCTCCTGCTTCCTCGTCGCCGCCGGAAACGGCACCGATGACGGTGCCATCGCCTATGAGATGGGAACTGCCCTCGCCGACCGCCTGATCCACCTGCACTTGAAGGCCGAGGCGACGGATTGGCTCACCCGCTACGCCGTGCCGCGCGCCCTCCACCCCGCCGTCATCACCTTCATCCGCACCCGCCCCGACCTGCTGGAAACGTCTGAGGACGCGCTGCGCCGCGGCCTCACCATCGCCTGCACCCCCCGCTCATGGGTCCGCGTCTCGGATATCCTGCAGGCCATCCCCGACCCGCGCCTGCGCGCGCCCATGATCGCGGGCACTATCGGCGATGCCGCCGCCGCCGAATTCCTGCTGGTGGTCGAAGAAATCGCCGCCACCGTGCAAGTGGCCGACTTGCTGGAGGCCCCCAAATCCAAACGCCCCGACCTCTATCCCCAGACGATGACCGGCCTCACCGCCCTCACCTATGCCCTGATCGGCGCCGCCGACGCCGCCACAATGCCAAAGGTGATCGAGGTGATGGCCGACCTCCGCCACCTCCCCCGCCTGCGCCCCGACGCCCCCTTCGCCCGCCTGCCGCTGGCAGAGCTTTGCACCCACGGCTTCGAACTTCTCATCCAGAAAGCGCTCACCCAGAACCTGACCGACGCCTTCCGCACTTCCCCCGCCTATGCCGAATACCGGGCCGAACGGCAGTCTCAGGGGCTGGAATGACCCGCCATTCCACCCGCGCCACCACCGCGCTGCGCGCCTTGAATGAACATGACCCGGCGATGGCCGCCCTCGCCCTCTGGTGCGATCACCGCGACCGCGACCACGGCCCCGCTGCCGAAACCACGGGGCACACGATCCAGTACGGCCCGGAATTCGACACCCTGCCCCGGCACGAACAGATGGGGCTTGCCGCCCATCACATCCTGCATGTGGCGCTGCGCCATTCCCCCCGCCTCGCCGCGCATGCCCTGCGCATGGGCGACCGCTTCGATGCCCGCCTCTGGCAGATCGCCGCCGATGCCATCGTGAACGAAACCCTGCTCGCCGCGGGCTATGCCATTCCCCGTCCTGCGCTCACCCTCACGGGCCTTCTCGCGCAGGCCCTCGACACCACCACCGCCCCCCGCCAGGCGCTGGCCGACTGGAACGTGGACCGCCTCTATCACGCCTTGCGCGACACACCCCCCGGCGGCACGGGCGACGCGCAGTCCCGCGCCCTCTCCTACGCCACCGCCCAAGGCTTCCAACCCGATATCAAACCCGACACCGGCCCCGCCGACACAACCGACCAAAAGACCGAGGCCGACTGGCACCGCCACCTTTCCCGCGCGCTAGAGGCGGGCCGCACAGCCGGGCGCGGCATCGGCGCGGCGGGCCTGCGCCTTGCCGACATCCCCCAACCGCAAACCCCGTGGGAGGTGATCCTGCGCCGCCTCCTCACCCGCGCCACGCTCGACAGGCCCCAGCCCAGCCACCGCCGCCCCGCCCGCGCCTTCATCGCCGCCATGGCGCAGGCACAACAGGACCAGACCCCCGAACCCGCCTTCCAACCCGGAACCGCCCGCCATAGCCCCGCCCCCCGCGTGGTGATCGCACTCGACACCTCAAGCAGCATCACCGACGACGCGCTCGCGCTTCTGATGGCCGAGGTCGCCGCCATCGCCCGCCGCACACGGGCCGAGCTTCACCTCATCCCCTTCGACGACGAACCCGCCCCGGCGATCCGCCTCGACCCCGCCACCGCCGCCACCCAACTCCGCGCGCTGAACGCCCCGCGCGGCGGCGGCACCGCATTCGCCCCCGCCTTCGCGGCGGCAGCGGCCCTCACCCCTTCCATCCTGATCGTGCTGACGGATCTGGAGGCGCCCCTGCCCCCAAAGCCGCGCTTCCCCGTAATCTGGGCCGTCCCCGACGCCCGTCCCGCGCCCAAGGCCCCGTGGGGCACAATCCTCGACCTTTCCCGCTAACCGATCAGCGCCGCCAGCCGCGCATGGGCCGACACGCCCCGCACGTCAAAGGCCACATCCCGCAGGCACTCCCCCGCCGCCAAATTCACCCGCAGCAGGTCGCGCTCCCCGAAATCCGCATCGAACAGCCCCGCCAACAGCACCGTCTCCTCCGCCGACAGGCGCATCACCTCCGGCCCGGATTTTGGCCCCGCCTCGCTCTGCACGGAGACCAGCGTCAGCGGCGGCATCCGCCAGATCTCCGACTGCTCCACCACCAGATGCAACCGCCCCTCTGCCAGCCCCCGCCCCGCCGCGATCTTCGACAGAACCGCCACCGCCCGCACGCGCAGCAGGTCCAGCCCCCGCTCCACCTCCGCCTCGCTGGCCAAAGCCCGCGCCTTGACCTTGGACAGCCGCAGCACCTTCGCCTCGAACAGATAGACCACGATCAGCATCGGCAGCGGCGCCTGCGAGATGGCCAGCGCGTAGCGCGGAAACAGGATCGCCCCCAGCAGGAAGGGCAACAGCGCCACCAGATAGCGCAAGACCTCCACTTCGAAGATCAGCCGCAGCCACAGGCCCAACCCCGCGCCCCGGCGCGGGAAGACCATCACCCGGCCAAAGACGCGCCGCGGCACCTGCCGCATCTCCAGCGCACCGGGATTCCAGATCGTGTCAGGCGTCAGGATGAACAAAGCGCGGGCCCTCCGCTGCCGAAGCTAGCGCCGCCCGCGCCCCACGCCAGCCCTAGCGCGCCCCGTAGTACAGGCCCACCACATGCTCGGCCTCCGCAAAGAACAGCCAGCGCTGCGCCAAGGCCCCCAGCAGATGCAGCGCCACCGCCACAATCACCGCCGCCACGCCCGGCAAGAACATCAGCGCCAGCGCAGGCAGCATCACCGAACAGACCATGGCGATCATCCGCACCCGCTCGGCATGCTTGCGCCCCACCACGAAGATCATCTCGCGCAGAAGGTAATTCCCCCCCGTATGCGGCTGCTCAAACACCGACACCCGCGCCCCGAAATGCCAATGCAGCGCCAGCGCCACCCCCAGCAGAACCAGCGCCCATGCCGCGAAGGGCCGCATCGCCCCCATCACCATCGCCCCCGACAACGCATAGGCCAGAAAGACGAAGGGCACCGTCCAGTGATGCCAGCGCGGCACGGCCCGGATCTGCGCATAGATCATCGAGGTGCAAAAGACGGTCACCACTGCCATCGCCGCCCCCGCGACCCCGAAACCCCGCCCCCAGCCCAGACCCAGCCAATCCGACAAAGCCTGCGGCGCAAAGAGAAGGAGCGTGATCACCGCCGCCCAAGCCTCGCGCGACAGCCAACTCGTCCGCCACTGGGTAAAGGCCAACAGTGCCCGCTGCGGATTGCCCAGATGGAAGGTGGAGGCGACCAGGCCCGCCACCGCCAGCCCATAGCCCATCCCCCACAGGAAAAACGCCGCCATGCCCTGCGCCCCGAAGATGCCCAACAGCGCAAGAAAGCCGAAGCCCAGCCCCGACAGAACGGTAAAGACAATAACGGACGGTGCCGGATGCATTCAGATCTTCCCCAGCACCCGGTCCAGCCACCCGGCCAGCCCCGTCGCCTTGATGTCGAGAAGCGGGGCAAGCAGGCTCGCCTCCTCCGGTCGGTCCTTCTTGCGCGGCGGCAGATAGCGGTTCACCGGCTTCGACCCCATCTCGGGCATCAGCGCAAACCCCTCCCGCGCTGCCGTCAACCGGCTGACCTTGCTCTCCGGGTCCGCGAAATCCCCGAAATGCCGCGCCCCCGTGGGGCAGGTGCGCACGCAGGCAGGCTCGCGGTCCTCCTCCGGCAGCGCCTCGTTATAGATCCGGTCCACGCAGAGCGTGCATTTCTTCATCACCCCCGCATCTTGATCCAACTCCCGCGCCCCATAGGGGCAGGCCCAGGCGCACAGGCCGCAGCCGATGCAGGCATCCTCATTGACCAGAACGATCCCATCCTCGGCCCGCTTATAGCTCGCCCCCGTCGGGCAGACCGTGACACAAGGCGCATCCTCGCAATGCAGGCAGGACCGCGGGAAGTTGATGATTTGCGCCGCCGCATCAACAGGTTGCACCGCATAGCTGTGAACGCGGTTGAGGAAGGTCCCCGATGGATCAGCCCCGTAAGGGTTCTGGTCCGACAAGGGCACGCCATAGCCCTGATCGTTCCACCCCTTGCAGGCGGTCACGCAGGCATGACAGCCCACGCAAGTGTCCAGATCGATCACCAGACCCAGCTTCTTTTCCGTCCGCTCCGGCAGTGCCGTCATGCCGTGCTCCCCCAAATCTTTTCGAAAAGATTTGCAAAATTCTTCGAAGAATTTTGTCCCCCCGCATCCGTCACGCCCGCGCCCTCCCCTTCGGCACCACCTGCGGCAGCACCTCGAACACCGGCTCCGACCGCTCTTGCGGCCCCACCTTCTCAATCCGCACCCGCAGGTCGAACCATGCCGCCTGTCCCGTGACGGGATCGGAATTCGACAGCCGCCCCTCGCCCGGCAACACCTCGGAAATCAGATGGTTCAACAGGAACCCCTGATTGGCCTCCGGCGCGCCCGGGTCCAGCGCCCAAGCCCCCCGCCGTTTCCCGATCGCGTTCCACGTCCAGACCGTATCGGGGTTCAGCGCCGCCATATGCGCCACCGGCACCACGATCTCGCCGGTGGGCGAGGTTACGCGGGCATAGTCGCCCTCCGCAAAGCCCTGCCCCTCCCAGATCGCAGTCGGAAGATAGAGGTAATTCTTCCCGTGAATCTGCCGCAGCCATGCATTCTGCGACCCCCAAGAATGATACATCGCCATCGGCCGTTGGGTGATCGCATGAAACGGATAGCCCTCAGCCGCCGCCTCCCCGAACGGAGGATACCAGACAGGCAGCGGGTCCATCGCAAGTTTCAACCTCTCCCGCAAATGATCGGGCGGTTGCAGGAATCCGTGCCCCTCGGCGGCAAGCTGGAACTTCCGCATCGGCTCGGACCAAATCGAAAACAGATAGGGCTGCGGCGTCTCGTAGAACGACGTGGCCACCGCCCAATCCTGATAGGCCGCATTCCACGGCTTCATATACTGCGCGCCCTCGGGCACATGCGCCTGATAGAACCCGCCGTTTTCAATGTACCGCGCCAATTGCTCGGGGTTTGCCTCGCCCCGCCCCTCGGCCTGCCCATCTGCCCCCCGGAACCCGATCAAGGGCCCCACACCGGGCCGCCGGATATGGTTCACGATGTAATCGGCGTAATCCTTGAACTTCGCCGTCCCGTCCGGATTGGTCATCCCCGGCAGGCCCAGCCGCACCCCAAGGTCCAGAAGCACCGACTGGAACCCCCGCACATCCCGATCCGCCTCCACCACCGGCCAGCGGATCGCATCCCCCGCCGCATCCGGCTCACTGATCGGGCGGTCCAGCAGCGAAATGCAATCATGCCGCTCCAGATAGGTCGTATCCGGCAGGATCAGATCGGCATAGGCCACCATCTCGGAGGCATAGGCATCGGAATAGATGATGCGCGGGATGACATAGTCCCCATCCGGCCCCTTGTCCGTCAGCATCTCCATGACGCGGGCCGAATTCATCGACGAATTCCACGACATATTCGCCATGTAGAGGAACAGCGTATCGACCTTGTACGGGTCCCCCGCATGGGCATTCGGGATGACCATATGCATCAACCCATGGGCCGAAAACGGGTTCTCCCAGGTGAACCCCTTGTCGATCCGCCACGGGCTGCCGTCTTCCTTCAGCGCCAGGTTTTCGGGTCCCCGCACATAACCCAAATGGGGGCCGGACAAGGGCTTGCCCGGTGCCGCCACGAAATGGGGCGTCGGATGCGCCTCCACGGGCTTGGGGTATGGCGGCTTCAGCCGATACCCCCCCGGAACCTCCACCGTCCCCAGCAGGATTTGCAGCAGATGCAGCGCGCGGGCCGTCTGGAAGCCATTGGAATGCGCCGAAATCCCCCGCATCGCGTGGAAACTCACAGGCCGGCCCGTCATGCTTTCATGACGGTCCCCCCGGAAATCCGTCCATGCGATGGGCAGCTCAAACGCCTCGTCAAAGGCCACCCGCGCCAGCTCCGCCGCCAAGCTGCGTATCCGCCCCGCAGGCACGCCACAACGCGCCGCCACCGCCTCCGGCGCAAACTCCTCCGACAGATACCGCTCCGCCATGTGCTGGAACACCGTCCGATGTCCCTGCCAAACCGCCCCCAGATCCGGCTGCACCCCCGCCCCGTCCCAAGGCGCGGGCATCCCCGTCCGCTTGTCGATCACGAAGGGCTGGCTTTCCGCGTTCTTCAGGATCAGCCCCTTCTCGGGCCCCTCCGTCGCATTCACAAGCAAAGGCGCATTCGTCCACCGCGCGAGGTAGTCGAGGTCGATCTTCCCCGCCTGCAACAGGCAATGGATCAACGACAGGATCAGGAGCCCATCCGTGCCCGGCGTGATCCCCAGCCATTCATCGGCCACCGCATTGTATCCCGTCCGCACCGGGTTGACGCCGACGACTTTCGCCCCCCGCGCCTTCAGCTTGCCGATCCCGATCTTGATCGGGTTGCTGTCATGATCCTCGGCCACCCCGAACAGCACGAACAGCTTCGTATGCGCCCAATCCGGCTGCCCGAACTCCCAGAACGCCCCGCCAATCGTGTAAATCCCCGCCGCCGCCATGTTGACGGAACAGAATCCCCCATGCGCGGCGTAATTCGGCGTGCCGAACTGCTGCGCCCACCAGCCGGTGAAGGATTGGCTCTGATCCCGCCCCGTGAAGAAAGCCAGCTTCTCGGGCGCCTCCTCCCGCAGCGGCTTTAACCACGACACCGCCGTCGCCAAAGCCTCTTCCCACGAAATCTCCTCAAACGCCCCCGATCCGCGCGGCCCCACCCGCCGGAGCGGCGCGCGAAGACGGCTCGGCGCCGTCACCTGCATGATCCCCGACGCCCCCTTGGCGCAAAGCACCCCCTTGTTCACCGGATGGTCGCGGTTCCCCTCGATATAGGTCACCTTGCCCGACGTCAGATGCACATTGATCCCGCAGCGGCAGGCGCACATGTAGCAGGTGGTCTTCCGCACCTCGTCCGACACCTTCGGCGATGTCTCCACCTTCGGCTGACCCATCACGCCTCCCCCGCCATCAGATGCATGGCTTCCATCGCAATCTGACGCTCTTCCTCCGCCGCGACTATCCAGACAGCGACATCCGCGCCTTCTGGGTGCAGCACCCCCGCCCCCCCCCCATTGGCCCCCGCGGCCAA
>VYLE01001563.1_pt1 | contig 13638 bp, 15 predicted proteins | sample 5114391 | NCBI WGS metagenome assembly VYLE01 (sample SAMN12291771, study PRJNA351875) | freshwater metagenome | isolation source: freshwater lake | place: USA: Michigan, Kent Lake | collected 2013-08-15
TAAACTAATAAAACGGAGAGCCTATGGCTTGAGAAACTTTCGGAATTTTTGGGTTAGAAGTATGTTGTCTTGGCATCTTGTATGTTGATTTAGCATAAAGAGTAACGAAGAGCCTCAGTTTTTAATAACCAGATTTAGGATCAGCATTTGCTTGGCTAATTCCAGAGCGGCGATCGCCAGTTATCTTCTCACAGTAGAGAAATGGTCTAGAAATACCCCTAATGAATCATCCGTCTCAAGATAGTCAAGTAGGGTTTTCTATGGTTACAAAATTATGTCAACAATAATAAATTGGCGGCTGTTCCCCGTCAGATAAGGGTGGAAGGTGATGGGATATGAACCTTCGTATTCTCTCAAAAAGTCAAGGTATATATTTGATTGGCTATTGATACAAACACTGGAGAAGTTATTGGTTTTTATCTAGGGTTTGCTGAATAAATCTAAAAACCTTGTTGGGTAAGACTTTTAGACTTTTTGTCAATCAAAAAGTACCGGAATGGGAGTGATCAGAGGTAAAATCCCTGGACTTTTTCCCTGAAAATTAGGTAACTGACTACCTCAAAATCGGTAAAACCCTACACCCCACACCCCACACCCTGCCCCCACCAACAAACTTTTTCAGCAGACCCTAAATAATACTTTTCGACAACGGGTTTTCCGGTTAGTGAGAGAGAGTCTATCGTTCTCTAAAAAAATGGAGAATCACCTTGGGTATCCCTTTGGTATTTTATCCATGACTACAATACCCAAGGAAGTAAAGGTTAAGCCGTCATCACTACTTCTGAATCAGCACCAAATTAGGTTACACTTCATCTTGATGAGAAACGCCCTCAAGGAGCAGCGAGTCTCATAATCGCTACAATAATAGATAAAATCCTAATTGCGAGGAAAGCCTATCGATACCATCTTCGGCAATACCCAGGGACTGAAAGCCAGTCAGATGAAACAGCTACAAAGGCTGTACCATGAACGCTTGCCTATTGATACTCTCACCACCCCAGAATTCGCCCAAAGACTGGCGGCTATCAGTACCGATATCCATCAACCCCTCTGCACCTATATCAACCGTCGCGGCCAGGTAATTCGTGTGGGAGTGGGAACCCCCCGACAAACCCAATTTTCTCTCTTGGAACTACCCCGCTACGGTTCCGAACGTCTTTGCGGAATTCGTTGTATCGCCACGGAACTCAAGCAGGAACCGCCAAAAGAATCCAGTTTAACCGCCATGGCTTTGCAAAGATTAGACGCGCTGGTGATCTTAACATTAACCGGTACAGGCATGATCCGTCGCGGTGGTGGGGCGACCGGTTATGTGGAGCAAGTCTATCTGGCGCATCTCATACCACAAAGTCAAACAAATGTCAATAGTAATATATACTGGTCTGTCTCCCCTCCCTTAAATCTAGAGGATTTAAGCAAACAGGACTTTTTAGAGTTAGTGGAAGGACTAGAGGCGGAGTTTCAGCGAGAATTTACCGCTATAACCGTTGATAAAGCCGAAGATCGGGTACTATTGGTTGGTTTGATCACCGACGATATCAGCGATCGCCAGTTTGAGGACGGTTTAAGTGAATTAGAGCGTTTAGTTGATACCGCCGGGGGTAAAGTTTTGCAAGTCACCCGACAAAAACGGGATCATCCCCATCCTCAAACAGTGATCGGTTCGGGAAAAGTGGCAGAAATCGCCCTACAGGTGCAAACTTCGGGGGCTAATTTAGTTGTATTCAATCGCGACCTTTCTCCCGCCCAAATTCGCAATCTAGAGAACCAAATCGGGGTGAGAGTGGTCGATCGCACCGAGGTAATCCTGGATATTTTCGCCCAACGGGCCCAATCGCAAGCGGGTAAACTACAGGTAGAATTAGCCCAATTAGAATACACTTTACCCCGTCTCACCGGGCGCGGATTAGCTATGTCGAGATTAGGGGGAGGAATTGGCACTCGCGGACCGGGGGAGACAAAATTAGAAACAGAACGCCGAACTATTCAACGTCGTTTATCCCGTCTCCAGGATGAGGTGGATCAACTGCAAGCTCATCGTTCCCGTTTACGCAAACAACGGCAAAAACAAGATGTAGCCAGTGTGGCGATCGTCGGCTACACCAATGCGGGAAAATCTACTTTAATTAATGCTCTCACCGCTGCCGAAGTTTATACCGCCGATCAACTGTTTGCTACCCTCGATCCCACCACCCGACGCTTAACTATTACCGATCCCCTCACCCAAGTCTCTCACACCCTGTTACTAACCGATACGGTGGGTTTTATCCACGAATTACCCCCCTCGCTGGTGGATGCTTTTCGGGCAACTTTAGAGGAAGTAACGGAAGCAGACGCATTACTCCATCTGGTGGATCTCTCCCATCCAGCTTGGGAAAGTCAGATTGCCTCGGTGTTAAAAATCCTCTCGGAGATGCCGATTCAAACTGGTCCAATGTTAATGGTGTTTAATAAGTTGGATCAGGTAAAAAGCGACGATTTGGAAATAGCTAAGGAAAAATATCCCCAAGCTGTTTTTATCTCGGCTATTCGTCGCCTAGGATTGGAAACTTTAAAACAAAAGTTAATCGATTTAATTGCTTAAGTATAGCAGTAAGCTGTCAGTATTCAGGAGACAGGAGACAGGAGTTAGGAGTCAGTATTCAGGAGTCAGGAGATTATTTTTATTTATTCTTACCACTTCCTAATTCCCACTTCCTAATTCCCACGGCTCTTCTGGTTTCTGTGTGGAAACGAGGTCTATACTGATAGTTTATTTAACCAAATAGTCCTAAAAGTCTTTCCCAGTAAACATTTCACGATTTCATAAGCAAAAATTATCTCCCACTTACCACTTCCTAATTTATAATTTATAATTCCCACTTCCTAATTCCTAATTTATAATTCCCACTTCCCACTCTCCCATACCTTTTAAACAGGATTTTGTATCAGTTATTCAGTTATTATAACTATCATCTATTAGCCCCAAGATAAATTAACTCGGTATCGGGACGCTTACCAAAGATTTTTTCGGAATAGTGTAAAAGCTCATCATTTTTGATTAACTTCAAAAACTCGTCATTGTCAAGAAATAGTTTCCAGCGATTAGTCACATCCATCTGTTGAGCATTGCCAGTAAAGTTCTGCTTTTCAAAGGAACTGCCACCACCATAACTACTAACATAATTTAAGCCAGCATCAGAAAACTCTAGATTAAGAGCGGCGGAAATTTCTGGCTCTTCGGTAATTGTTATGCAATGGACGGGGGTTATAAGGGATGGAACCCTTATATAGAAAGGCATTTAGCGATTTTTGTCAATTGTTTTTTATCTAGAGCGAACTAATCACTATCGAACCATACCAAGTAACGAAGAACCAAATTTCTCGACGATAACTAATATCAGAAAACCATAGATTGTAATTAATAATAACCTTGTTATTACTTAGATAGCTAGTTTCTTCAAGGAATTCTTTGGCGTATTCAATCCACATATCAGTCAGAGACATTCCTTTTGTCTTGACAGATAAAAATCCCTTTTTCAAACGACTGGCAATCAGATTAAACGTATCTCTGAGTAAAAGTACATCGTACCTAAGTAGGGAGGCACAATTATTTGTAGGATGGGTTAGCGGTAGCGTAACATAATCGGGCGTTGGGTTTCATGCTTCAACCCAACCTACGTTCATCTTATATTTAATTCCACCCATAAAGATCATGTTTTTTTTCATATTTTTGCTCAGTTATTTTGGCAATACTATGGTCTTCGTAGCTATACAAAAAACAGTTTTTAGTCTTGAAATTTCCCCAAGCTTCCTCTCGAAAACCCATAAGGGTTGAAGTGTAGATGAAAATGCCTAAAAGGACTGATACTAACATTAACATTATTCGGAAAATAAGAATCTTGTTCTTGCGCTCTAATCCAATTTAACACCGCATGATTACCACTACGTTTCAAACCGATAAAACGAATTTCTCTTTGATTGATGACTTTTTCTAGTTGATCTTTTTGAGTTAGAGTACGCCAGAAATCCCAGGCATCATAGACTAAATCACGCTTTACTTTTCTTAAGTTATTTAGTAAATCCTCGGCTGGTTTTGAACGCTCATTTATCTAACTCATTAGTTCAATCCTCGGCTAAATCATAAATTGAAAAACTATGCAAACAATCTTTCAGCGCATAGGCTACCTGTTGTTGTTCCTCGCAGCTTAAATCGGGGAACATAGGCAAAGATAACACTTTTTCACTGGCCAATTCAGCCATGGGTAAATCACCTTTTTTATAGCCTAAATACTGATAAACCGGCTGTAAATGTAGGGGAATCGGATAATAAACCATGGATAGGACATCTTTTTCCTGCAAAGCTGCCCGAATTTGGTCACGATTTTCCGTTAGGATTGTGTACTGATTCCAAACGTGCTTACCCCCAGCTAAAGCGGTAGGTAAAGTGATATTAGGCAAGGGTTGCAGTAATTCTCGATAACGTTGGGCAATCTCGATCCGTTGATTATTCCAAAAATCGAGATATTTTAGCTTAATTTGCAAAATAACCGCTTGAATGGCATCTAAGCGGCTATTTACCCCGATTACCTCGTGGAGATAACGCACCTTGCTGCCGTGTTCTTTAATCATGCGAATTTGTGCCGCTAACTCGGGGTTATTGGTGGTAATTGCGCCACCATCGCCACAACCGCCTAAATTTTTGGTAGGAAAGAAGCTAAAACAGCCAATATCGCCGATACTCCCCACTTTCTGCCCATGCCATTCTGCTCCCGTTGCCTGAGCGCAATCCTCGATTACAAATAAATTATGGGAACGAGCGAAATTTACTACCTCAGACATATTGACAGATTGCCCAAAAAGGTGTACTGGGATAATCGCTTTAGTCTGGGGAGTAAGCGCTTTTTCCAACAGTGCCACATCGAGGTTAAAAGTATTAATATCGATATCGACAAAAACCGGCACTGCCCCGACTAAATTAATCGCTTCGGCGGTGGCAATAAAAGAAAAAGTGGAAGTAATTACTTCATCCCCCGCTTGAATACCGAGGGCGCGCAGTGCCAGATAAAGGGCATCGGTTCCCGAATTACAGGCAACACAATCGCTAACACCGTGATAGAGGGCAAATTGTCGTTCTAATTCGCTCACAACTTCACCGCCAATATAGCGCCCAGAACGGAGGATTTCTAAAACGGCATGGTTAGCTTCTTCGCTGATGACTTGGTATTGACGGGATAAATCGACGGGGGGAATTGTACTCACGCGCTTTCACTCAAATTAGAGACTAATCGGGATTTGTTGGGGAAAAGAAGGAATAATTAGTCAAAAATAATTATAAACTTGCTATTTATAGATTAAGTATTGTTGTAATTTGTTTCTTTTATTTTTATGGATGGATTAGTAGAACTAAATCTGGTGGATTTGGGTTGGGCTTTGGGGATGATGGGTATTTGTTTAATCCTCTCCCGTTGGTCAAATTTAGCTCTAGAGGGACAATTATTATTGGCGACTGGTCGATCGATCCTGCAATTATTAGTGGTAGGCTACGTTATCGCCGTTATTTTTTCCCTGGATAATCCTCTGGCCGTGCTGGGGATTTTGGCAGTAATGATGACTATTGCGACTATTGTTGCTAAAAATCGCATCGATAGCCGAGATAAAGGCTTATTACCCCTAGTTTTTGGCTCTCTGTTGATTAGTAGCTGTCTAACTTTAGGTTATGCGATCGCTTTAATTATTCAACCAGAACAATGGTACTCGCCCCAATACTTAATTCCCTTGACGGGGATGGTGTTAGGGCAAGCGATGAATAGTGCCTCTTTAGCCGGGGAGAGATTAAGCAGTGCCATTAAAAGTCACCGTTTGGAAATCGAAACCCATCTTTGTTTAGGGGCAACCCCTCAACAAGCGATCGCAGCTTATCAAAAAGAAGCGATTCGAGCTAGTTTAATACCCACCCTCAATCAGATGATGGTGGTGGGTTTAGTCAGTTTACCCGGAATGTTCACCGGACAGGTATTGGCAGGAAGTGAACCTTTAAACGCCGCTTCCTACCAGATACTGATCCTGTTTATGATTGCCCTAGCTAACCTAATCACCGCTCAATTGGTGACAGAGGGAATCTATCGGCGCTTTTTCAGTGAGAATTTATCACTGCTCAGTTAACAGTTATCAGTTATCAGTTATCAGTTATCACTAACCACTCCTGACTCCTAATTAACGCCCACTGTTCACTGTTTACTGATCACTGATTTAGCCTTTCCACTTGCTGGCGACGACTTCAGCGAGATCAACCACCCGTTGGGAGTAACCCCATTCGTTATCGTACCAAGCGATAACTTTTACCATATCGCCACCCATCACCATGGTGAGACTAGCATCGATGATCGAGGAGGCATCAACACCGCGATAATCAGAGGAAACGAGGGGTAAATCATTATATTCGAGAATTCCTTTCAAAGAATTTTCCGAAGCTTCTTTGAGGACTTCGTTTACCTGTTCCGCGATCGTACTTTTTTCCACTTGCGCCACTAAATCCACCACAGAAACGTTAGGAGTGGGTACACGCAGAGCGATCCCGTTAAGTTTCCCTTTCATGTCGGGGATAACTAAGGCTACAGCTTTAGCGGCACCGGTGGAGGTGGGAACGATGTTAACGGCAGCGGCGCGAGCGCGACGGAGATCCCGGTGACTAGCATCAAGAATGCGTTGATCACCAGTGTAACTGTGGGTGGTGGTCATCGTCCCTTTGATGATGCCGAAGTTTTCGTGAATCACTTTGACGACAGGAGCAAGACAGTTGGTGGTACAACTGGCATTGCTGATGACATTGTATTTATCGTGTTCGTATTCGTGAGCGTTGACACCAACCACATAGGTTCCCACACCCGAACCTTTACCCGGTGCGGTAATGAGGACTTTTTTAGCTCCTGCGACAATATGCTTAGAAGCGCCCTCTTCATCGACGAAAACACCGGTAGCTTCGATCACTAAATCTACACCCCATTCTGCCCAGGGCAGATTGAGGGGATTGCGATCGGAATAACATTTAATGGTTTTACCGTTAACAATTAAAGAATTATCATCGGCATCGATATTAGCGTTAAGTTTGCCTAACATCGAGTCATATTTGAGCAGGTGAGCGTTACTACGGGGATCGGATGTATCATTGATCCCCACTACCTCCAAGCCACTATCAGTCCGTCCTAACCAACATCTTAGGAAATTACGTCCAATCCGTCCGAAACCATTGATCGCTACTCTAATCACTGCTGCTTGCCCTCTACGTTTTAGTGCAATACATAAAAAAATAATTAATGTTCCCAATCATACCTTAAAGGTTGAACTTTACGATCCCGATCGAAAATAATTTATTAGCTCACCATTCAGGAGAGTAGGAGACGGGAGACAGGAGACTCCGAGACAGGGGACTCCGAGACAGGGGACAGGAGATTATTTTTATTTATTCTCCTCACCTCCCCACACCCCACACCCACACCCTACACCCTACACCCTACACCCCACACCCCACACCCCACACCCTACACCCCACACCCCACTTTATTCTCCCCACACCCCGCACCCTACACCCCACACCCTACACCCCACACCCCACACCCCACACCCACACCCCACACCCCAAAAAAAGGGAATTGGGAGAAAAAATTTTAATTCTGCGTCAAGGATGTTGCAAGGTGACTGGGCAACACTTGGGAATTCTGCTCAAATGCCCCTATCATGAGGTTGACTTTACTACCGATCGAGTTTAAAACTTATATAATTGTGGGTCTGAGGAGTGAAAAAAGTGAAAAAAGTTAATTTTAACGGCCAACCTTTCCATTTTATCGGTATTGGCGGTATTGGGATGTCAGCCCTCGCTTATATCTTAGCCAAGCGCAATTTACCTGTGTCTGGCTCCGATTTACGTCCTACTCATATCACCCAAAGGCTACAGGGAGCGGGAGCGCAGATTTTCCACCGTCAAGAGGCAAATAATTTAGCTTTATTTCATTCTCCAGGCCCTCAAAACAGTAGCCAAACAGTTCCGCAAGTAATCTGCTCCACGGCGATTAATGACCATAACAAGGAATATCAAGCGGCCAGAGACTTAGGATACCCAATTTTTCACCGTAGCGACGTTTTAGCGGCTTTAATCGCTGATTACGACAGTATCGCCGTCGCCGGCACCCACGGAAAAACCACCACTAGCAGCCTAATCGGTTACGTTTTGTTAGAAGCGGGATTAGACCCCACGATCATTGTCGGTGGTGAGGTGGACGCTTGGGAAGGTAACGCTCGTCTTGGTCAAGGGCGTTTTTTAGTGGCAGAGGCCGATGAGTCCGATGGTTCCCTAACCAAGCACGCCCCGAAAATCGGCGTAATCACCAATATTGAGCTAGATCACCCGGATCATTACCAGAATTTAAGCGAAGTTATCGATACTTTCCATGAATTCGCCCATCAGTGCCAGATTTTAGTCGCTTGTTTAGATTGTGACACGATCGCCGAGCATTTCCGTCCGACGATTAGTTATAGTCTCGATCCCGAAAAAGGTGCCGATTACACCGTCAGCGAGATTATCTATGAACAGGGAATGATGAAAGCTTCCGTCTGGGAAAAGGGTAGTTATTTGGGACAAATGGAAGTGAAAATCCCCGGGCAACATAATATTAGTAATGCTTTGGCAGTGGTGGCCATCGGACGTTATCTCGGTTTAGAATTTGCCGTTATTGCCGATGCGATCGCTACTTTTGCCGGGGCAAAACGCCGTTTTGAACACAAGGGAGAAGCAAACGGCATTACTTTTATTGATGATTATGCCCACCATCCTAGCGAATTGTTGGCTACTTTAGCGGCGGCAAAATTAAAGGTAGAAGGCAAACAGTACCAACGTTCGATCGCTATTTTCCAACCCCATCGTTACAGTCGCACCACTGCCTTTTTGGAGGAATTCGGAGCCGCTTTCAGTTCCGCCGATGTGGTAGTCTTAACGGATATTTATAGTGCCGGGGAAGTGAATATCAATCACGTCACCGGGCAGCAAGTGGCTGAACAGGTGAAAAAACACCATAAAAACGCCTACTATCACCCTGAATTGAGTTCTTTAAGTCAATTCCTGCTAGAAATTCTCCAACCAGGGGATCTAGCTCTGTTCCTCGGCGCTGGCAATCTCAATCAAGTTATCCCCGAAATGCTTACTCTTTACCGCGAACAATTAGCAGTTAGAGTATAGGAGCTAGGGAATGGGGAAATGGGGAGATAGGGAGATAGGGAAATTTCAGCTAAATTCCCCACTACCCCAAAACCCTAAAACCCCAACCCTCAACACCCAACACCCAAAACCCTAAAACCCCAACCCCGAGCTAGGGAATGGGGAAATGGGGAGATAGGGAGATAGGGAAATTTCAGCTAAATTCCCCACTACCCCAAAACCCTAAAACCTCAACCCTCAACACCCAACACCCAAAACCCTAAAACCCCAACCCCCAACCCCTAAAACCCTATGATTAAAACCTCTGTTTCTCTAGCTGATTTCACTTCCTACCGGGTGGGGGGAAGAGCGCAATGGTATGCCGAACCAGTTAATCTAGAGGAATTAAGAGAAGTGTTCGCTTGGTTGCGATCGCAAGATTTACCCTTGACTGTTTTGGGGGCTGGTTCAAATTTACTAATCAGCGATCGAGGTTTACCCGGACTTGTCCTCAATACTCGCCATCTGCGATCGAGTTGTTTTGATGCCGAAACTGCTACGATTACAGCAGCGGCGGGGGAACCCCTGCCAAAAATAGCTTGGAGAGCGGCAAAAAGGGGCTGGAGGGGCCTAGAATGGGCGGTGGGTATCCCCGGTACGGTGGGGGGTGCTGTGGTCATGAATGCGGGGGCGCACACCTCCTGTGTGGCGGATCGATTAGTGCGGGCGCTGGTATTAAATCCCGATGGTCAGTTAGAAACTGTAAGCAAAGAAGATTTAAATTATAGTTATCGCAGTTCTTCTCTGCAAGGGGATCAACGTTTAGTTATCGAAGCTACATTTCAGTTAGAAGCTACCGATAATTGCGAGGAAATAATGGCAATTACTACCCATAATTTACGCCATCGCAAAAGTACCCAACCCTATGATCGTCCCAGTTGTGGTAGCGTTTTCCGCAATCCTAAACCGCAATTTGCCGGGGCTTTAATTGAGGAAATGGGATTAAAAGGTTATCAAATTGGTGGAGCGCAAGTATCAGAATTACACGCTAATTTTATCCTGAATATTGGTTCGGCAAAAGCCTCGGATATTCTGCGTTTAATTCGTCATGTGCAGGAACAAGTGTTCGATCGCTGGTCTCTCTGGTTAGAACCAGAAGTGAAAGTTTTAGGGGAATTTGACGGGATTTAATTATTTTTCTCGATAACGGTTGAACTCAGCCGCGATGGGCTGGAGTGCGACGGCAGATATTTTTATAATCCTCTAGCATGGTGCGTTCCCCAAAATCTATTGGTGGGGCAGTAGGAGCCACATTAGGGAACGCACCCTACAAGATTGCGATCATACTATTTTTAATATATCTCGTGGGTGGTGCGTTACATTTAATTAACGCACCCTACGCGATCGCCGATCGCACTGATAGCCGTTTGACTTTGATATTGCCAATTGTCTGCTCTGCTTGCCATAGATCGTATTGCATTTGCTGATTGAGCCAACTTTCAGGAGATGTATCGAAAGCTTTCCCTAAGCGAATTGCCATTTCGGGGCTAATACCTGCCCTACCATTTAAGATGGCAGATAGGGTTTTTCGACTTACACCCAATGCTTCAGCAGCCTCAGTCACAGTCAGATTCAAAGGTTCGAGACAAAGTTCTTTAAGAACTTCACCAGGATGTGGTGGATTATGCATTTTCATCAGTGGTAGTCCTCAAGATCGACATCACAAGCATCAACACCGTCAAAGGTGAAAGTGATCCGCCAGTTTCCAGATACTCTCACCGTCCAGGTTCCTTTACGTTGCCCTGCCAGTTCATGAAGTACCAATCCGGGTAAGCAATTATTGTAGGTTGGGTTGACGCAAGGAAACCCAACAAAGAGTAACCTTTGGGGTGGTTGGGTTTCGCTTTTTCAAGCGAATTAAGCTATTTTCGCCTCAGTATTGTTTCGCTCAACCTAACCTACGAGGCTATTTTTAATATATCTCGTGGGTAGTGCGTTACGACGGATTGCTAGTCCTAAGTAAGAGCAGAGATTGTCGCCGTCTAACGCACCCTACTGGACTATTGATTATACGGAAACTTTCCGTATATCACGCCCAAAAGCGTGTTATCCAGATTAGCCTACTGCTAGTGGAGCGGTAGGAGCCACATTAGGGAACGCACCCTACAAGATCGGCGATCACACTGATTAGCTTTCGTCGGTCGGAGTGCATTGGGGTTGTTATGCTGTGTCACCAACAGATATGATGCGCCAATCACCTTATGGAATAAACAACCGACCAGCCCCCATATAGTCTTGGATATCGATCACAATTTCTACAAGCCTTTCAACGCAGCGTTCTCGATAGTCAGATTCATTGACCCTATCCGGATCGCCAATCGTAATGATCGGAAATGAAGTCGGTTGATTTTCTTCACGCATTACTTGTTCCAACGAGTCTTCACCCTTCGCATTCCGGTTTGCCGTAAGTAAGAGCATCCCGTTGGTTTGGGCAAATCTCCAAACTACTCGATCATTGCTGTCTGCGGGTAAGCCAACGTCTTCAAATGTCCTCAACCGAATTAGAGCGAGATCTAATAACCCGCTAACAACAAGACTTCCAGAGATCAGAATTGCCTGCCGATTCAAGTTGTAATCAGCCAGAACAATCATTGCTTCTTCGCTTCCCGCTTTGCTCTCCGTTCCTGAAGTTTAGCTCTAACCGCTTCATAGCCTGGACGAGGAGGAGTAGCAGCGATCCGAGCAAAACGTTCGCGATTCCTCTCTTCCCAAAATTGTTTAGTTTCTGCGGCAGTCTTTAAAACCTCCTGATATTCCGCTTCCACTTCTGTTCGATGTGTTTCAATGTAGGAAAGGGCAGCATGAATCTGAGCATCTGTAAGATTGAAGGCATCACGAATAAACTTGGGTGGATACTGAGCTTTGAGATAATCGATTACGTCATACAGAGTAATACGAGTATCCGCAATTGTAAGCCCTCGCTCTGTGCGGATTATAGCTGTTTGTCCATTCGATGCCAGTGCCATAGCAGTCTTAGCTTTTAATCATTTAATTCCATAGTAGCGCACAAAAAAAGCAAGGGGAACCAACGCCCCCTAACGACTGATTCACAAAATCCTTAATCCTCAACCCAGACCTTCAAAATGTATTTCAGCCTCGTTCCTGCATCTAGCCAGTAGTGAACTCCAACATCTGGCAGTTCAGTATCATTTGTGTGAGCGTCACCCCGTCCTATGCCATCATCAAAGGGAGTAATACGGTGTTTGGAAACCTCTTTGTGGAATTCCACCGGGAGCATCCCAGTTTTGCAATGAGTAAAAATACTCAGGCAATATCGCCGTTGAGATAAGCACAACGTAGCTTCAAATACTGAGGAACATTCTCTGCTTTCCATTGTGCTCCCACAATTTTCATTCTTGCACCTATTTGCTTAATCTTTGACTCTACACTTCCAGAACCGATGCAAATCCCTTGTGATTGATAGAGTTCGTAATTGGGTATTCTTTCTCGATGTTTATCGACATATTTGGTGAAATTTATAGCCTGTTTCTTTTTGCATCCCTCTAATTCCTCTAAAACTCTTTTCACCTCTCCTTTCCATAAATTCTCTTTGATTCTATTCAGACGCTTGTTTGACCCGCCTATTTTATTCATATTCTCTACTAAATGATACCAATCCAATATTTCTCTCCTTTTAACACCGATTTTCTCCATCAGATTCCACACCCCATCATGACCATCTCCTAAACAGGTGACTACCTCTGTTAAGGGCTGACGGTTCACCCATTCCAGTAATTCTTCATTTTGCTGAAAAAATCCCGCACATTCTTGACCATGCAGACTTACTGCTTTGTAATCTCGACCTTGACTCGGTTGTCCTTTGGGCGTTCTGATTCTGACTTTTCCGACCTCTACACTCAATGCTTCTACCGGACTCTTTGCTTCTGCTTCCTCAAATTTATATCTTTGTACAAGCCTCTGTTGACTACTGCCTGAAACTGCCATTCCTGTCGCCATTTTGAGATCTTTTTCCGCATCTTCAAAAGAGACTTTAGCCACTGCTCCTAAGCAACATTTCTCCAGCATGGGACTTAATCGATTATTCTTGCTTAATCCTAGTTTATCGGCTTGTTTCTCGCTTATCTTGACTTTCCCTATGATACTGCTTACGCTTTTGGTTCGCCCTGCTTGGGTTCCTGTTGCTGATTCAAAAAAAAATTGCCTATGGCAGGACCCAATGTAGTCAGCCAATGGTCTCGCAGGGCGGTTTCAATGCCCTCAAAGCTACGTAGTTGTTCTTCTGGGGTATTATCGACTAGAATTGGAGCAATGGCTTTTAAATGTTGATCTAGTTGTTCTTTTTGGTCTGTATTCATGATTCTACCGTTTAATTGTTTCTCTTTATTTTGCCTTAGCTAACGTTTTTAGTCTCTAAGCATTTATACTTATGGCAAAATTGGGATGCTCCC
>VYLE01000701.1_pt1 | contig 13600 bp, 16 predicted proteins | sample 5114391 | NCBI WGS metagenome assembly VYLE01 (sample SAMN12291771, study PRJNA351875) | freshwater metagenome | isolation source: freshwater lake | place: USA: Michigan, Kent Lake | collected 2013-08-15
ATGACGGCCTACCGCCAGCAGGCGCTGGCCTGCGCGTCCGAGCTGGCCGCCGGACCGCGGCGCGTGCGCGAGCTGCGCGAGCGCTGTCCGGACGCCGGCAAGATCTTGCTTAACAATGTGTATGGCTGGTTCGAGCGCGCCGACCGCGGGATTTACGGCCTGACCGAGGCCGGACGCGCCGCGCTGAGGCGCTGGCCGCAGCAAAGGACGAAGATCGATGGCCTCGGCGACACCCAACCGGTGCATAGCTGAGATGCCACACCAATTTCATATTGCAATGCAACATACGCGGCACTAGGTATCCCGGCATCGAAACGAGGCCCCTATGAGCGCAGACTGGAATACCAAGTATGGCACGCGCCGCGTGCGTCACGACCCGCCGACCCTGGACGAGGCGATCTTTGCCGCCGTCGGTATCACCGACGATCAGGAGCAGCAGGCCGAGATCGCCGCAGCGCTGATGGGGATGCCGCTCGACGTGGTCCAGGCCGAAGTCAAGAAGCAGGCTCGCACCAACAGCCGCATCACCGCCACGCGCGTGATCGCCGGCGAACAGGGCGCGCAGCGCTCGGTGGTGGTGGAGCGCCGCGTCGTCCGCCGCTTCGGCAACGACAAGCGCACCGGCACCTGAAGCGGAAATCTTCTCAACAAAAAAGCGGACCGGTCTCGCCGGTCCGCTTTTTTTGATTCCCGCTGCGCTCAGGCGGCGCGATTGACGTACATGCTGGAGATCAGCTTCCAGCAAGTCGAGTTGAAGCTGAGCAGCGCCCGGCTGGCCCTGAACGGCGCAGCAGCAAGGTCGGCCAGTTCTGCCTCGGGCGACTTGGCGAGATCGATCGTTCCGGTGGACTCACCGTGGCGGAACGCCAGATGCGCGCCGAATTTCCGCGCCAATGCACGCATCGCATGGTTCTCGGAGCCGGTGGTGATCCGCAGTTTCTTGTAGCCCTTCCACCGCGCTTCCGCGATCAGGCGGCTGAACAGCACGGTGCCGACGTTCTGCCGGCGCGCGGAAGCTTCCACGCTGAAGGCAACTTCGGGCAGCGAATCCCCCTCCGGCGGGTGAAGTTCGGCCGCACCGCGCACCACGCCATCGACGATATAGGCGACGATCACCGTGCCGTCCTCGGCACAGCGCGCGGCGTATCGCTCGATGAAGCTGTCATCGAGAAACCCGTTGAAGCGATCGTGACGGCTCTGGGGGTCGAGCCTGAGCAGGTGATCGCGCAACAGCGGCAATTCTTCCTGCTGGATCAAGGTCCGCACATATCCGGCTGATGCACGGACAGTGTCTTCAAGTGCTAATTCTGCTTCGCGTGACACGTCAAAAACTCCTCTTGGTATCCCTCGAGGAGGCGTTCGAATCCCTAGGCCTCCTATATTGTGCGTCGCAGCAAATTTTTCAAGACGGGAACCTGCTCAAGTTTGAGGCGCCGGGAACGACCAATTCGTTAAGAAAATCAAAGACCCGTAATCATACGAGGATCAGCTGGGTCTGGGTGACCACGGCGACGAGCTTGCCGTCCTCGGTCTCAAGCCGGGTGGTCCAGACCTGGGTCCTGCGGCCCCGATGCACCGGCGTCGCCGTCGCGACCACCGTGGTTCCCTCACGGGCTCCGCCGATGAAGTTGGTCTTGCTCTCCAGCGTGGTGGTGCCCTTGGCGTCATCTGGCAGATTGATCACGGTTGCGGCCGCGCCCACGGAATCCGCCAGCGCCATCACGGCGCCACCGTGAATGGTGTGGTTCAACGTGCAGAGATCGGGACGGACCAGCATGCGCGCCACGACGCGCTCCGGATCGGCGGCGACGAATTCCACGCCTTTGAGCTCGGCGAAGGGCATTTTCATCGCATGAAGTTTCTCCAGCGGCGTCATCGAATCTCCTCCCAATTCATTGTTATCCCAGCGTGAATGGCTCGACGCGGCAAAGCAATGACCTGGGAGGTAATGGTCCTGCTCCGACCTTCTAGGTCACCGCGTTGACCACCTGATATTCCGGCCGCCGCCACACTTCACCTGCGATCACCTCCTCGATGATCCCGGCCGCGCGCAGGATCTCGGCTTCGCCGACATACAAGGGCGTAATCCCGAACCTCATTATATCTGGCGCGCGGAAATCGCCGATCAGGCCGCGCGCGATCAGCGCCTGCATGGCCGCGTAGCCGCCGTCGAAGGCGAACGAGACCTGCGAGCCTCGTTCTGCGTGGGCGCGCGGCGTCACCAGCTTCAGAGACGGACAGCGGCGCTCGACCTCCTCGATGAGACGATCACCCAGCGCCAACGACCGCGCGCGAACCTCGGCAATGTCGACACGGTCCCAGATATCGAGCGAGGCTTCCAGGGCGGCCATGGCCAGCACCGGCGGGGTGCCGACGCGCATGCGCTCGACGCCGCCGGCCGCCGCATAGGCGAGTTCGAACGCGAAGGGTTTGGCATGGCCCATCCAGCCGGACAAAGCAGCACGCGCGCTCTCTGCATGGCGCGGCGCGACATAGAGGAACGCCGGGGAGCCAGGCCCGGCGTTGATGTATTTGTAGGTGCAGCCGGCGGCAAAATCAGCGCCGCAGCCCTTGAGATCGACGGGCAATGCGCCGGCAGAATGCGCGAGATCCCATACCGTGACGATGCCGAGCGCGTGGGCCTTCGCCGTCAACTTCGCCATGTCGTGGCGCCGTCCGGTGCGATAGTCGACCTCGGTAATGTAGAGGACAGCGATCTCCTCGGACAAGGCGGCCTCGATGTCTTCCGGCGCAACCAGGCGCAGTTGATGGCCGCGACCGAGCGTCGCGATCAGGCCTTCAGCCATGTAGAGGTCGGTCGGGAAATTGCCGGTGTCCGACAGGATGACCCTGCGACCTTCATTCATGTCGAGCGCCGCCGCCAGCGCCTGATAGACCTTGAGAGACAGCGTATCGCCCACCATGACCGAGCCGGGTTCGGCCCCGATCAGCCGCGCGATACGATCACCGACATGGCGGGGCTGCGCATACCATCCCGCAGTGTTCCAGGCGCGGATGAGTTCGTTGCCCCATTCGGCGGTGATGACGCGATTGACGCGGTCGGCAACGCCGAGCGGCAGCGCGCCGAGCGAATTGCCGTCGAGATAGGTCACGCCCTCGGGCAGATGAAACAGCGCCCTCGTGTCGTCGTAAACGCGAAGCTTGGTCATGGACATGCCTAGAGAATGGTGCGAACGCGCCAGAGTTCAGGGAAAAGCTCGACCTCGAGCATGCGCTTGAGATAGCTGACGCCGCCCGTGCCGCCGGTACCGCGCTTGAACCCAATGACGCGCTCCACCGTCGTCACATGGTTGAAGCGCCAGCGCCTGAAATAGTCCTCGAAGTCGACCAGCTTCTCGGCGAGTTCGTAGAGCATCCAATGCGTCTCCGGCGCCTCGTAGACGATGCGCCAGGCCTGCAACACCCCCTCGTTGAAGCTGTGGGTCTCGCGGACGTCGCGCGCCAGCACGCTCGCCGGCATCGTCAATCCGTTGCGGCCGGCGAGCCGAAGCACCTCGTCGTAGAGGCTCGGCGTCGCGAGTTCCTCTTCCAGCAGCTTCGTCGTCTCCGCGTCATGTGCGTGCGGCTTGAGCATCGCGTGATTGCGGTTGCCGAGCAGGAACTCGATCAGGCGATATTGCCGCGACTGGAAGCCCGAGGACTGGCCGAGTTGCGAGCGGAAGCGCGTGTATTCGCTGGGCGTCATGGTGCGGAGCACGTCCCAGGCGCCGTTGAGCTGCTCGAAGATGCGCGACATCCGCGCCAGCATCTTCATGGCCGGGGCCACTTCATCGCTGGCAATGGCGCGACGTGCGGCGCTGAGTTCGTGGATCGCAAGGCGCATCCACAATTCGGTGGTCTGGTGCTGGATGATGAACAGCATCTCGTCGTGGGCGTGCGACAGCGGATGCTGCGCGCCAAGGATCGCGTCGAGCGCGAGGTAGTCGCCATAGGACATGCGCCGGGCGAAATCCGTCTCGGCGCCTTCGCTTGCTGGATCGTAGCCGGTGGAGTTCATGACAGGTCCTTTCGATCGATCATCCCTGCCCCGTTCAGTCGAGCCCGATCAGCCGCGCGGTCATCGGCGACGACGGATCCTTCAGTCCGTCGATCACGGTGAAATGGTTCAGCCCGGGATCCACGACGAGACGGGTCGGAACGTCGAAGCCGGTCCAGATATTGGCCATCAGATCGGACTGCCGGATGAATTCGGGCCGCTCGCCTCCGCCGACCCAGGCCGTGACGGGGATCTGCCCGCGCGGCAGGTGGAGCGCGGCACTTTCGAGTGTCGCCTCTTCCATGGTCATGCGCAGAGTTTCGTTCATCTTCGTCTTGAGCAGCGGGCGCAGGTCGTGCAGGCCGCTGATCGATAGCGTGCCTGTGATGCGCTCAAAGACGGCGGGATCGAGCGGGGTGTCGTCGCAGAGCATGCGGGTGACGAGATGGCCGCCCGCCGAGTGCCCGGCCAGCCGGATCGGACCGGAGACGAGCGATGCGGCGGTTGAGATCGCGGCCGCGATCTCGGCGGTGATGTCGGCGATGCGCGCGACCGGTGTCAGCGTGTAGCTCGGCAGCGCCACCGCCCAGCCATGATGGCGCGCACCTTCGGCAAGGTCGGTCCATGTCGATTTGTCGAAACGCATCCAGTACCCGCCATGGACGAACACGACGAGACCCCTGGCGTCGCCGGCAGGCAGCACGAGGTCGAGGCGCTGGCGCTCGCCTGCGCCATAGGCGATATCGGCGCGGAAGCCCGTCAGGCCGGCGCGATAGGCCGCAGCCCGCTCCGTCCACTGCGCCGGCATCTTGTCCGAGCCCGGGATATGGGCCGCGTTGGCGTAGGCATCATCCCAATCGCGCATCGTTACTCCCCCGACGGACTCAAGGCCTTGCGATTGGGTCCCAGTCTGCCACCGGGAACGGCGGCATCCTAGTCTTTATTTTAAGCTTAAAGGATTTAGGGCAGCCAGCAGATTGGGCAGTCGACCAACGCCCTCCCCCTTCATTGCAAGCGAAGCAATCCAGACCCGCCGCGACGACCGTCTGGATTGCTTCGTCGCTCCGCTCATCGCAATGACGGCGGACCAGCCTACGCCTTCTCCACGCCGCACCATTCGGCGATGAAAAGCGCCATCGCCTTGGTCGACTTCTTCAGCGACTCCAGGTCGACGAATTCGTTGAAGCCGTGCATCTCGCCGCCGCTGGCGCCGAAGCAAAGGCTGGGGATGCCGTGGTTGAGGCCGTAGAAGCGGGTATCAGTCAGCGCGGTGAAGACGAGATCCTCGACCGCGCCGCCATAGACGGCGTTGAAGGCCTTGCCGAATGCAGCCTCGGGCGCTGCGGAATCGGTGAGTTCATAGCCCTCGGACAGGAAGCCCGACCACTCCACGTCCGGCGGATTGTTGGAGAGGAAGCGGTGATTGCGGGCGGCGGCCGCCACGCAGGCCATGATCTCCTTCTGGTGGTCGGCAATCGACCATCCCGGCAGGACCGCGATGCGGCAATCCACGTCGCACCAGGCCGGGACGCTCGAGGCCCAGTCACCGCCCTTGATGATGCCGGGATTGAAATTGATGGGATGGTTGAGCGTCTTGAAATGGCGGTCGGCCTTGGCGCGCTCGTTCCACTCGATCTCGAGCTTCTGAAGCGCCTGGATCAGATGATAGGCCGCCATGATCGCATTGGCGCCGGAGCCCGCGTGGGCCACGTGGACCGGATGCCCCTTCACGCGCAGCCGAAACCAGATCACGCCCACCTGCGAGCGCACCATCTTGCCGTTGGTCGGCTCGGGGATGAAACAGGCGTCGGCCCGATAGCCGCGCTGCAGCGTCGAGAGCGCGCCGACACCGGTGCTCTCCTCCTCGATGACGGACTGGAAATGGATCCGCCCGGTCGGCCGCAAGCCGGCGGCCTTGATCGCATCCAGCGCGTAGAGGGCGCCGATCGTGCCCGACTTCATGTCGCAGGCGCCGCGGCCGAACAGCTTGCCGTCCTTGACGACGGGCGAGAACGGCGGGGTGTCCCACAGGTCCAGCGGCCCCGCCGGCACCACGTCGCAATGCCCCTGCAGGATGAGCGATTTGCCCGCCTCGGTCGTGGGGCGATAGGTGCCGACGACCGTACGCGCCCTGGAGAAATCGTGCTCGATCGGCCCGAAGCCGCGAAGGTCCTTCAGATCCTCGACCTTGATATGCCAGTCGTCGACCTCATAGCCCCGCGCGCGCAGGAGATCGCCGATCATGTCCTGGCACGGCCCCTCCGCTCCACGCGTCGAGGGGATGGCAACGAAATCGCGTGTGGTCGCGAGCTGGGCTTCGAAGCCGGCATCGACGGCGTCAAGAATCCTCTGCTGCGTTTCGGCATTCATCAGGCTACTCCAGGCATCCATTTGGTCGAAGGAGCGCGCAAACTAGCCGATTTCAGCCGTTCGGGTACTGCACAAAATAGGCATCCCGCAATGCATCTTCGAGCAGTCGGCCTTCGGAATAGCCATCGAGCGCCGCGGGCCTCGTCACGCCGTCAAGCAGGCGCGGACACGGCTCCGGCGCGCCCAACACGGTGCGGACCGGAATGCGTTCGGCATAGACCGGCAATTCGTAGTCCTCATCGTCATCGGCGACGCCCTTGGCGCGAATTTTCGCCGAGGCCTCCTCGATCTCCATGGCGATAAAGGAGGTCGCCTTGATCTCCTGCGCGGTGCTCGCCCGCAGGCTCGCGGTACGATCCGGGAAGAAGCGGTCCACCATCGCGATCACCGCCCGCTCCTTTTCAGCGGCGTCGGTGACGAGATAGGCCGTGCCGAACGCCATCACCGCGCGGTAGTCGGCGGAGTGGTTGAAGCCGCACCTGGCCAGCACGAGGCTGTCGAGATGGGCGACCGTCAGGCATACGCGCTCGCCCTTCGATTGGTTGCGAAGCATGCGGCTGGCGCTGGAGCCGTGCCAGTACAGCCGCGTCCCCTCGCGCCAGAAGAAGGTCGGCGTGCAGTAAGGCTGGCCGTCGATCACGTAAGAGACGTGACAGAGCATCGACGAGTCCAGGATGCGATGGACGGTCTCATGATCGTAGAATCCGCGCTGGTGGAGGCGCTTGACCTGGTTGCGCGCCGAGGTCGGGTAGGATTTCGGGCTCGCAGTCTCGCTCACGATCGGTCACTCCTGTCCGGCTCTGAAGAAACTGGGCCTGTTGTAGCCTCCGATTTGGTCTGCGATAGTGCCAATTCCATGCGAAAATATCCGACCAATTCCCTGCCCTCCGCGACCCGGACCGAATTGCCGCTCGACCTCACCGGTCCCCATGTCACGCTCGGGGCGCCGACGGCGCATCGCCTGTACCAGGCGCTTTGCGAGACGATCGCCGCCGGCCTGGTGAAGCCCGGCGAAGCGCTGCCGCCGTCGCGCACGCTCGCCAGACAGACCGGCTTTCGCCGCAACGCCGTGGTCACCGCCTATGAGCGACTGATCGCCGACGGTTTTGCCGATGCCAGGGTCGGCTCCGGCACCTTCGTCGCCGCGCGTATCCCGGCGCGCGCGACCGCATCGAAACGGCCGAAGATTGTCGTCGACGCACCTCGACAGGGTGCATTCTCGCTCGGCTGCACGCTGATCGACGAGCGCACGGTGCAGCGCTTCCGCACGTTCCTCGGCCGGCGCATGCGCGCCTTCGGGGCCGAGCATCTGCATTATGGCGATCCCCGCGGCAGCCGCGAATTGCGCGCGGCGATCGCCGACCATCTGCTGTCCGCGCGCGGCCTGCGCTGCGATCCCGACCAGATCATGCTCACGTCAGGCACGCTGCATGCGCTGCGCATCGTCCTCAGTGCGATCCTCAAGCCGGGTGACCGGGTCTGGTGCGAAGACCCCGGCTACCCGGCTGCTCGCAACACCATCGCCCATTGCGGCTATCGTGCCGTGCCGGTGCCGGTCGATGAGCAAGGCCTGCGCGTCGGCAGGGGCCGCACGGCCGCACCGACCGCACGCGCCGCCTATGTGACGCCGTCGCACCAGTTTCCGCTGGGTGTGCAGATGTCGATGCCGCGGCGCCTCGAGCTGCTGGACTGGGCCAAGGCAGCCGACGCCTTCGTGCTCGAGGACGATTACGACAGCGAGTTCCGCTACGACGGCGCACCGCTGATGTCGCTTGCCGGCATCGATCACCTTCAGCGGGTCATCTACATGGGAACGTTCGCCAAGACGCTGTTTCCCGGTCTTCGCATCGGCTATTGCGCGCTGCCCGAACGCCTCATCGCAAGCGTCACCGCGGCCCGCGCGGCGCTGGATCGGTTTCCCGGTACATTGATGGAGGGCGCCGTCGCCGACATGCTCAATTCCGGCGCGTTCGCCGCAAACCTGAAGCGCGTGCGCAAACTCTATCGCGAGGCGCGCGATGCGCTGGCTGCTACGCTTGAAACCAGATCCGACGGCGTGCTCTCGGTGCCGGTGCCGTCGCAGGGGCTGCATCTGGTCGCAAGATTCGAGTCTTCCGTCGACATAGCGGTCGCCGCGCGGGCGAGGCAGGCGGCAGCTACGGAGGGATGGTTGCTCGCCGACACCTATGCGCGGGCGCGGCCCCTGCCCGGTTTCGTCCTTGGATTTTCCGGGCATACGATTCCACAGCTTGTGGCGTCGGCTGAACGGCTTGCGCAAGAGGCGCGCGCTGCCGTTCGAGCGGCGCGGCGGAGGTAACGAAGAGTTCCCTGTCAGAATCGCGCGGCGGTCCCTACATTGCGGCGTCAATGCCGGGACCCTTCACCATGCTTCAATGCCGCGTAGCCTGCCTGTCGCTCCTGATCTCCGCCGCACTCGTCACGACCTCGCACGCGGTGACCGTCGGGCGCGAGCAGGACATTGTCGATCTCAAGCTGGGCCAGCGTGTCCAGGTGGACGACGGAACCTGCCCTGCCGGACAGATCAAGGAAGTACGGGGTGCGAGGATGACCGACCAGGGCGTGTCGCGGACCAGCACCTGCGTGCCGCGCTTCGGACCGAAGACGAAGTGAGCGGCTAGGATTTCGCCGGGTCGAACATGCACTGGAGGGTTGGCTTGGCGATCTTGGTGAAGGTCGCTCCGATGTCGCCTTGCTTGGAGGTCGGCACCCAATCGGTCTCGATGGTCGGCACGCCCGTCTCGCTGATCCCGCGCAACAGCGCCTCGCGCAGATCGCGGTCTTCGACGGCGGCCGCGGCGTGGTCATGTAGGCAACCGCAAACGGCCTCCGGATGCTCCCAGCGTCCGAGCATGCGCGGCGCGCATTGACGGACGAATTCGCCGCGCGGGTCGGGTAGCCGCGAGGGTGTGCGCACCTGCGCCTGCGCCTGCGCGGAGCAGATCACCAGAAGGAACAAGAGGACTGTGGCACTGGCGCGAGCGATCATGGCGGCCTTTGTCGTCTGACGTCGTGGATTGCGGTCAGAAGCGCGCGGCGACCACGATCGGATGCGGCGCCGGGGCTGCGACCGGCGAGCCGCTGTACTGGAAGGTCCCGATGCCGGGCAGAGCGCCATCCGGCAAACCCGCCAGGGAATTGCCGGCCAGGACGAAACCGAAGGCAAGGATGAAGCTGAGTGCGCGCATGATCTTCTGTCCGAATTCTGGGGCCGGCGGTTCGCCATCGTCGTTGCGAGGCTGATAACCATTCGCGGTTTCCCGCGTGATGCGCCAAAAGCGGAAAATGGTTTCGTTGGCCGGAGAAATGTTTCATCGCGACGCGGCGATGAAACATGCCGGGAAAGGCCCGTCCTTCGATGGCTCGCCCAAGAGGTCGCCAGGCGCGCCGAAGACCCGGGACCATCACGCCCGAACAGGCGCGGTCACAGCTGGACCACGAGGGCTTCACACGGGCTTTACGTTTCTCTGCTCAAGAGAGGCCCAAAGGCTGGTCGGCCCGGTCGAACCTGGGACGCTTCGACTGCGACCCAAGCCATCGAAACCGAGACGCGCGGGATCACCGGGCGCAAATTGACCTGAGGACGGCCATCATGACGGCGCAAGATCGCGTCACGGCGCGCGAGCCGAAACCATCGACCGAGCGACCTGCGAAGCGCGCGCGCCTTGCGCCGGCAGGAGCGATGGCTCTGCAATCCAGCCGCTGCCAGGAGGCCGCCCCGCAGATGTTCGTGCGGCTGACAGGCTCGCATCTGGCGAAACCGGCTGTCAGCCGCAACATCGTCACTGAGTGAAGAAGTCGCCGCACTTCTGAACGTTGGCGTCGCCCGGCCCCCACGGCATGATCGGCACCGTCGAGGTCGAATTCTTCGGCGAGCCCTCGATGATCCTGTCCGAATAGACCATGTAGACCAGCACATTGCGCTTGGTGTCGCAGCCACGCACGATCTGCATCTTCTTGAAGAAGAGCGAGCGACGCTTGCGGAACATGTCGTCGCCCTGCTCCATCTTGTCCTTGAACTTGATCGGGCCAATCTGCCGGCACGCCAGCGAGATGTCCGAGACCTCCTCGGCCAGCCCGAACCAGCCCTTGAAGCCGCCCTTCTCCGGCACCGTGAAATGGCACGCCACGCCCTCGACCTCGGGATCGTCGAGGCCGTAGGTCGCCAGCTTGTCATTGGGGCTGACCCATTTGAACACGGTGGAGCGACGAAAGATCAGATCCGGCTCGTCGGCCGCGCTTGCGCAGGATGCCGGGACGGCCAGCAGCAGGAGGAATAAGACGAAGCCTTTCAAGCGGATGCCGGAAAGAGCGGGGAAACGGGATGACATGAAGTTCTCCGAGAGCAAGTCACCGCAATGTAGGTATCTGCTCCCTTGTCAGGAAGACGCCCACGCACGTCGATGGCAGGCGTTTACCGGTCCGTGAGGCTTTTTTGCTACGTCTCGGACAAAAGTGGCTGGCGGCAGAACCGCTATGCTGGTGAACGCGTATCCCCTCTGCAACACTAACGTCTGATTTGGATTGTGGATTCGAGGAATGAATAGCGTGAACCGGTCTTCCATCGCGCCGCCCGCACGGATGTGGCAGGTCGCCCTTCTGACAGCGGCGGGTGCGTTCGGCATGACGAGCCAGGCGGACGCGGCCTACTACTACTGGACGGATTATTCCGACGGATCCTATGGCGCCCGGCAGGACCGGCATCCCGAGGTTGCGCGCCAGAAGCCGCAGAAGCGCACCACTGCGACCAAGAAGGACGTCATTGCCGAGAAGGAAGCCGGCACCAAGCCGCAAGGACCGCTGGTCATCGTCGTCTCGATCGACCGGCAGAAGGTCACGGTCTACGACTCCAACGGCGTGTTCGCGGAGTCACCCGTCTCGACCGGCATGAAAGGTCACTCGACGCCGATGGGCGTCTTCAGTGTGATCCAGAAGCACAAATTCCATCACTCCAACATCTATAGCGGCGCGCCGATGCCGTACATGCAGCGGATCACCTGGTCCGGCGTCGCCATGCATGCCGGCGTTCTGCCGGGCTATCCGGCCTCTCACGGTTGCATCCGCATGCCGATGGCGTTCGCCATGAAGATGTGGAACTGGACCAAGATGGGCGCGCGCGTCATCGTCGCGCCCGGCGAGATCTCGCCGCAGAGCTTCTCCCACCCGAGCCTCGCCTCTGTGCGCATACCGCCGCAGCCGAGCGTGAGCGCCGACCCCAAGAGCAATGTCGGCGACAAGGCCGATAGAGGCGCGGCCGACATCAAGAACGCGGACGTCAAGACCGCCGAAGCCAGGCCGGCCGAGACCAAGACGGCCAGCGCCGACAACATGCTCGAACTGCGCGCCTCGGTCGGACACGTGATGTCCGATGCGACGACAGGCATCGCCCCGCTCCGCAACGACGCCGGAATGGCCGACAGGGTCGACGCGCGGGCCGAGACCAGGACCGCCGAAGCCTCCGATGCCGACAAGCCGCAGGCCGATGAAGCGACCAAGGCCACGCCGGTGGAGGCCAAGCCCTTGGAAGCCAAGCCCTTGGAAGCCAAGCCCGCTGAAGCGGAAGCATCCAAGGCAGCCACCGCTGCCGGCGACAAGCCTGCCGAGACGGCCAAATCTGAACTGGCCAAATCCGAACCAGCCAAATCCGAACCGGCCAAGGCCGAGGCCGCGACAACCGAGTCCGCCAAGATCGAGGCCGCGAAGAAGGCCGATGTGACTGCCACGACGCCCGCGGCCACGCCCGAAGCCCGCAAGGACGAGAGCCGTGTCGCCGAACCGGCAACGGTTGCGAAGCCGGACGCGCCGAAGCGGGCCGGCCAGATCGCAGTGTTCATCAGCCGCAAGGACTCCAAGCTCTACGTGCGGCAGAATTTCGCGCCCTTGTTCGATGCGCCCGTCACGATCGCCCCAAGCGACCGGCCGCTCGGCACCCATGTGTTCACCGCCGAGGTGGACAAGAGCGACGCCAATGCGTTGCGCTGGTCGGTCGTCTCGCTGCCCGTTTCCGTGCGGTCCGCCGAGCGCGAGGACGACGGGCGCATGACGCGCCGTTCGCGCAATGCCGCCGTGGTGCCGGTCGCGGCCAAGCCGGTTGTCAAGCCGGTGGTCACGCCGGACAGCCCCGCCGAGGCGCTCGATCGCATTTCGATCCCGGCTGACACCATGGCCAGGATCAACGAGATGCTCACCACTGGCGGTTCGATCGTCGTCTCCGACCAGGGCATCAACCAGGGCGAGACCGGCGAAGGCACCGACTTCATCATCCGCCTGCGCTGACGCGTCCCGCGCGCACCGAATAACGCGGTGTTGAGCAATCGGACAGCAACCGGTGAACTAAGATACCTTCCGGATCGTTTCCGGGGGTGAACCGTGATGATGACCCGTAGAACCATACTTGCAGGCTCGATCGCGGCCGCTGTCGCGATCCCCGCCCGCGTGTCGGCCCAGAGCGGCATGAGCCGGCTTCCGGCCTATGCCTTTTCCTTTCCGGCCCTGTCCGGTGACGACATCCGCCTCGCCGCCTTCACCGGCAAGCCGCTGCTGGTGGTCAACACCGCCTCGCTGTGCGGCTTCACCCCGCAATACACCGGGCTCCAGGCGCTCTGGACCGAGTTTGGCGAGCGGGGCCTTACCGTGATCGGCGTCCCCTCCAACGACTTCGGCGCCCAGGAGCCCGGCGGCTCCAGCGAAATCGCGGAGACCGCGCATCACCAATACGGCGTGACCTTCCCGATTACCGCAAAGGCGGCCGTGGTCGGGGCCAGGGCGCATCCATTCTACAAATGGGCGGCGGCGGAACGGCCGCGCGAGGTTCCGCGCTGGAATTTCCACAAATATCTGATCGGACGGGACGGCTACATCGCGGAGGTGTTCGCTTCCGCCGTGGACCCTGGCGACACCCGGGTCAAGACGGCGATCGCCAGGGCGCTGGCCGCCGGCTGAGGGACCGGGCGCGACACGTTGGGCACAATTTGGGCGAGGCGCCAAACAGCCGTTGCAATCGCTGTGGGGCAGCCTCTAGGCTAGACGCCGAATTGGGCAGGACGGTTGTGCCAGGCGGCGGAAAAGCCGCGGCAGAACAACGGGGTCAATCTCGAGGACAACACCATGCGTGTGGCTGCAGGACTCATTCTGGCAAGCGCGATGTCTCTGGCGATGACGGGGGCAGCGTGGTCCCAGACCACCAAACCGGCGGCGGCCGCGCCGGCCGCTGCC
>VYLE01000703.1_pt1 | contig 13587 bp, 14 predicted proteins | sample 5114391 | NCBI WGS metagenome assembly VYLE01 (sample SAMN12291771, study PRJNA351875) | freshwater metagenome | isolation source: freshwater lake | place: USA: Michigan, Kent Lake | collected 2013-08-15
GTGCCGGACGAACAGGCGAGCTCGGCCGAGCCCGCCCTCGACCTGCTGCGGTCCGGTGCCCAGGCGATCGACGAGGACATCGATGAGCGCGGCGCCTCGACGCCCGACCGGACCCTCCCCGCCAAGGTCACGCTCGGAGCCGCGCTTTTGGCGTTTGTGTTAGGCAGCTAGGACTTCCCGGTCCCGAGAACGGCGGCCGTATCGGCCCCTAGACCAGGCGGCGGCGCTTGATAGCGCACGGGGGTGGCCGACATCCGGATCGGGCTGGCGACAGTCCGAACGGGTGCGATCAGGTCGTCGCGGATTTGCTGAACCTCCAGGCTGCGATGATTGGCCTGAGACTCGGCGAAGACCTGTTCAACCGTGTTGATCGGGCCGCAGGGAACGCCCGCAGCTTCCAGCGCCGTCATCAGAGCCGCCATGGTCCAGCCGGCGGTCATCGTGGAAATCTGCCCGACCAGTTCGGCCCGATGCTCGATCCGCCCGGCGTTGGTCGCATAGCGGATCTCGGCCGCCAGGGCGCCGGCCCCCAGCACCTCGCACAGGGTGCGGAACTGGCCGTCATTGCCGACCGCGATCACCACGCTGCCGTCGGAGCAGGGGAAGGGTTGATAGGGAACGAGATTGGGGTGGGCGTTGCCCATGCGCGTCGGGGCGACCCCGGAGACGAAATAGTTGGTCGCCTGGTTGGCCAGCATGGCGGCCTGGACGTCGAACAGGGCGATGTCGATGTGCTGGCCCTGGCCTGTCACCCGGGCGTGGAGCAGGGCCGCCAGGATGGCGTTCGACGCATAGAGGCCGGTGGCCAGATCGACCACGGCGACGCCGACCTTCATCGGCTCGGCCCCCGGCGCCCCGTCCGGCTGTCCGGTCACGCTCATCATCCCGCCCATGGCTTGGATCATATTGTCGTAACCCGCCTGTTCGGCGCGCGGCCCGGTCTGCCCGAAGCCGGTGATGGAGCAGTAGACGAGGCGCGGGTTGATCGCGGCCAGGGCCGGATAGTCCAGACCGTACTTCTTCAAGCCGCCGACCTTGAAGTTCTCGACCAGCACGTCGGAGGTGATGGCCAGCCGCCGGATTGTCGCGGCCCCCTCAGGCGAGGCGATGTCCAGCTCGACCGACTTCTTGCCCCGGTTTGCGCACAGGAAATAGGCGCTGTCGCCGCGCGACCCGTCGGTCTTCGTCGTGAACGGCGGCCCCCAGGCCCGAGTGTCGTCGCCGACGCCGGGCCTTTCGATCTTGATCACCTCCGCCCCAAGGTCGGCCAGCGTCTGGGTCGCCCACGGTCCCGCCAGCACCCGGGACAGATCGAGCACGCGCACGCCGGCCAGGGCCTGGGGCTGGGTCACGACGCCATCTCCTAGAGGCCGGGATCGAAAGCGCCGGCGTCCTTCATGCGACACTCGCGCGCCACCTGGGCCCGGTAGCCGAGATCGTCGGCCATGCGCTTGATCTCGTTCGACACGGTCGTCTTGTGAACGCCCGGCATCACCGCATGGGTGAAGGCGCAGGCCGACAGGCGCGCCAGCTTGAGCCCGAACCGCGAGGCGGCGGCCGCGTGGTGGAGATAGCTCTCGCCCACTTCTCGCGGATGGTCCAGGAACAGGCGGTTGAGCGCGCGGATCATCCGCTCTCCATATCGGACCGGACGGCTTTCCTCCAGCGGCCGACGATTTCGCGGTCACGCCCCTTGCACGGAGCCCCCGCCGGCAGCGACCATGGGTCGACGCGCGGCGGACGCGATCGTTCCAATATCGGGATCAGACATGACAGGCGGCCACGGCGGGGGCGGCGAATACAAGGATCTCGTCGTGTTCCTGGCGGCGGCCGGCATCGTCGTGCCACTGTTCAGCCGCTGGAAGATCAGCCCGGTGCTGGGCTTTCTCGCGGCGGGCGTGCTTCTGGGCCCCGACGGCCTGGGTCGTTTTTCGGACGTCCTGCCCTGGCTTTCGGTCCTGACCATCTCAGACGCGGAGCAGCTGGCTCAACTGTCGGAGCTCGGCGTCGCCTTCCTCCTGTTCATGATCGGGCTGGAGCTCTCCTGGGATCGTTTGAGAGCCATGCGTCGCTTGGTGTTCGGCCTGGGCATGAGCCAGATCGCTCTGTGCTCCGCGGTTCTGGCGGCCGTCTTCATGCTGATGGGCCAGCCCCTGGCCAGCGCCGCCGTGCTGGGTCTTGGTCTGTCGCTGTCCTCGACCGCCGTCGTCCTGCCGGTCATGGCCGAACGGGGTCGGATGAAGGGCGCGGCGGGTCGGGCGACGTTCGCCACCCTGCTGGCGCAGGATCTGGCGGTGGCGCCGATCCTGGTCAGCGTGACGGTGCTGGCCGCCATCGCGGCGGGCGGCGGCGAAATGAATGCTCCAGATATCGGGAGAGCGCTTCTGACGCTCGCTCCCGCGGCATTGGGTATCGCCCTTCTGGTGGTCGTCGGGCGTCTGGGCCTGCGCCCCCTGTTTCGATCGGTCGCCAAGAGCAGGGCCAAGAGCGGCGGCGGCCGTCAGGAGCTTTTCGTCGCCCTGTGTCTGCTGGTCGTCGTCGGGGCGGGCGTCGCCGCCGAGGCCGCGGGCTTGTCGATGAGCCTGGGGGCGCTGATCGCCGGCCTGCTCCTGGCCGAGACCGAGTATCGCCGCGAGATCGAGGTCAACATCGAGCCCTTCAAGGGACTTCTGCTCGGCGTCTTCTTCGTTGGAGTGGGCATCGGGCTCGACCTCGACGCCGTGGCTGCGAACCCGGCGGGCGTCTTCGGCGTGGCGTTCCTGCTCACGGCCATCAAGGCCGGGCTGATCCTCGCACTGGCGCGGCTCTGGGGCGTGCCGCTTCGCGCGGCGATCGAAACGGCGTTGCTGCTCGGTCCGGCGGGGGAGTTCGCCTTCGTCATCCTGAACACCGGCCTGGTGGAGGGCGTCGCCGACCCGGGATTCACCCAGGGCGTACTGGTGTCGGCCACGATCAGCATCTTCACCGTTCCGCTGATGGCGCTGGTCGCCGAGCGGCTGCTGAAAGCGGCGCCGATCGAGCCCGTCCCCGTGCCGGCCAGCCCGGAGCCCCGGTCCGGCGACGTCCTGATCGTCGGCTTCGGCCGCGTTGGGCATCTGGTGGCCGAGCTGCTGGCCGAGCACGGGCAGAGGTTCATCGCAGTCGACAGCGACGTGTCCACGGTGGCCGCGGCGCGCAGGGAGGGCTTCGACGTCTCCTATGGCGACGCCAGTCGCGCCGAGATGCTGAGGCTGTGCGGGATCGACGATGTCCGCGCCCTGGTCGTGACCATGGACGCACCGGGCAAGGTCGACGAGGTGGTCGCGGCGGCGCGAGCCCTGCGCCAGGATCTGCCCATCATCGCCCGGGCGCGCGACGATCGTCACGCCGCGCGGCTCTATGGCCTCGGCGTCACCGACGCGGTACCCGAGACGACCGAGGCCAGTCTGCAACTCGCCGAGAACACCCTGGTCGACGTGGGCGTGCCGATGGGCTTGGTGCTCGCCTCCATCCACGAGCGGCGAGATCGTTTCAGGGCGGTTTTCCAGGCCGCCACGCCGGAGAACCGACGCGACCGGCCGACCCGCGCCCTGAGGTCGCGGCGCCAGACTTAACTCTGTTCCCGACCCATTTTGGTCATCCTTTGCTGGTGAAAGCGGCGGCTCCTCCGGGGCGGAGCCTTGCGAGGGTCGTCCTTGCGCGTCCGCTGGCCGCCGTATCGATCCCCGTCCGCCGTCCCCCTTTCCGCCAACCGGCCGCGCATACCGTCGCGCGGCTCAGTCAATGAGTATCCGTGTTCATGCGTGAGTCCGCGTCGACCGCCTCTTCGGCCTCTACTCAGCCTGCTGGCGAACCCCGGCTGAACCGGCGCCAAGCCGCCAAGATCCGCACCCGGCAAAAGGTTCTCGACGCCGCCCGCGAGCTGTTCGCCGAGCGCGGCTATGAGCCCGCGACCATCCGCGACATCGCCAAGGGCGCGGGTATGTCGACCGGAGCGGTGTTCGCCAACTTCCAGGACAAGGCCGAACTCTTCGAGGCGGTGCTGACCGAAGACATGGCCGGTCTCGCGGAAGCGATGCGGAACGGCGCGGGCGACGGCCCGACGCGCGATCGCCTGGTGAACGCCCTGTCGGCCGGATACCACGGCTCCATCGATCAGCTTCCCCTGTTCCAGGCGATCGTTGCCCGGTCGTGGTTCCAGCCCGTGGCGGCCGAAACCCGCCAGCGCGCCGCGACACAGGCCCTGACCGACGTCATCGCCGGGATTCTCAGGGATGGGGTGGCGTCGGGCGAGCTCAAGCAGGATGCTGACGTACCGCTCCTGACGGAACTGACCTGGGACGCCTACCTGTCCAACTACCGGCGCGCGGCCTACGACGGCTGGACCGTGGATCAGCTGGCCGACCATGTCGGCCGTCAGGCGGACGCTCTTTTGGCTGGGGTCCGGGCCAGGTAAGGTCTCCGCCTAGCTTTTCCACCGCAGGGTCGCCGGTCTGACCGGATTGACGAAGCCGCGCCCCTCGGTGCGGCTTTTCGTCCATTCGCGCTTGAGCTGCTGATACCACTTGGCCTGTGTGTCGGCGTCGTCGATCCAGAGCAGCGTGGGGTCGTAGCGCAGGCCCTCGTTCTGCAGGTTCACCATGCCGCCGTCCTGCTTGAGGAAGGCGACCACGCCCATCCGCAGAAACGGCTTCGCTATTCCGAACACCCAATGGTCGGACCAGAAGATCTGGGTGATGCGCGTCTTCGTCACCGTCACCGGCGTCAGGCAGGTGAGCGCCAGCACCTGCCGCGCCCCCACCTCGATATGCTCCCAGCGATAGCCGGGCAGGCGGAAGGTGATCTCCGTGGCCGGCGCTCCGCCGAGGATCTTGTAGGCCCGACTGTTCGACGACGGCGCATGCCGCACCATGGCGAAGCCCAGGTCGCGCGGCTCGAACCGCTTGGACTTCTCATGCATCGAATGCTCTGAGCGCCACCACCACTGCTGGTGCACATAGGGGCCGTGGGCGGGGTCCATCAGGCCGACGACGGCATGATCGATGTGGCTGTCGAAATCCATCCATTCGACCAGCCTGGCCTCGCCGCCCACGACGCCCGGGAACATCGGCGGCGGATGATCCGGCTCGGCGTCCGAACGGGGGTCCGAACGCAGGAAGACGAACACCATCCCCTGGCTCTCCGTCACCGGATAGGACCGCACCCGGATGCGCTCGGCCTCGAAGGTCTGATCGTCGACCAGCGAGGGAATGGCGGCGCACACCCCGTCCGTGCGGAAGCGCCAGCCGTGATAGGGGCACTCCACGGTCTCGGCGCCGTCTCCCTTGTCGACGATGCGTCCGGCCGAAAGGGGCGCTGCGCGGTGGGGGCAGATGTCGCGCATGGCGAACAGTCGCCCGGCCTTGGTCCGCCCGATCAGGACCGGCTCGCCGAGGAGTTCGTGCCGCTTCATGGAGCCAGGGCCGACGTCGCGGGCCAGGGCGGCGAAGTACCAGGTGTCGAGCACGAAGCCGCGGCCGAACCCGCTCGGCGGGGCCATGCCTTGAGCTGTCGTGGAGACGGGGGCGCTGTCTGCGGGCATGGCGGCAATCTAGGCCTTCGTCGGGCGCGAGGAAACCGGTGGTGGGCCGCCTCTGGGATCGCGCGTCCGGACGCGTTAGGCTGACACATGGCTCTGCTGGACTGGATGACGGACACGACCGGTCCCGTGGTCGAAGCGGGACCTGTCATGCTGCGACCGCCCCGCTCCGGCGACTTCGAAGCCTGGGCCGACCTCCGTTATCTTTCACAAGACTATCTGAAACCCTGGGAGCCGACTTGGCCCGACGACGACCTGACCCGCGCGGCGTTCCGGCGACGGCTCGGGCTCTACGCGAGGGAAATGGATCAGGGCCACGCCTGGCCGTTCTTTATCTTCGATACGAAAGGACGAACGCTGTACGGCGCCATCACCCTGTCCAACGTGCGGCGCGGCGTCGCCGAGACCGGCACTTTGGGCTACTGGATCGGCCAGCCCCACGCGGGCAAGGGCCTCGCGACGGCCGCAGTCCGGGGCATGGCCGGTTTCGCCTTTCGTTCGGCGCGGCTGCATCGGCTGGAAGCGGCCTGTATTCCGAGCAACGTGGCCTCGCGGCGCGTGCTGGAGAAAGCGGGTTTCCGCAAGGAAGGCGAGGCGCGAGCTTATCTCAAAATTAACGGCGCATGGGCAGATCATCTTCTGTTCGGCCTGGTGTCGGACGAGTTCATCGCGCCCTGAAGGACATCCCCCGACGTGACCCCGCGATCCCGCAGCCTGACCTGGGACGCGACCACGGCGATCGAGGCGCTGGCCGCAGCCGAGAGCGCGCTTTGGATATGGACGCCCGCGGATGATTCCCTGCGTCTCACGGGCGCGACGCACCCGCTGGGCCTGGGGCCGCTCGCGCCCGAATGTTCCGGAGCCGCTTTCGTCGCCTTGGCCCTGCCGCAGGATCGGGCGTTAGCCGAACGGATTCTGAAGCCCGCCGAGGAAGGAACCGAGGTCACTGTGCGGCTGCGCATGCGGGCGGGGGAGGCCTGTCTTTGGCGCGGCGTCTGGCTCGAGGACGGTCTGCGCGCGGCCGGGATGGTGGCCCTCGACACCAAGGTCGCCGGCACCGACAAGGACGCGCTGACGGGATTGCTCGATCGCAAGACCTTCCTCGCGCGCCTGGGCGAAACCCTGACGGCGCCGGGCGACTACGACCTGGTCGTGGCCGACGTTGACCGGTTGCGGCGGTTGAACGAGGCCCTCGGTCACGACCGGACCGACATGGTCATCTCGGCGCTGGGTTCGCGCTTGGCGGCGGCGTTCTCCGACGGCGCCCTTCCTGCGCGGGTGGGCGAAGACGAGTTCGCGGTCGTCGTTCCACGCGGCTTCGGCAACGCCGCCGACCGCCTTCGCGCCGCTCTGGAACAGCCTCTGCGCGTCGCCGGCTTCGACATCTATCCGACTGTCTCTATCGGCTCCCTGGCCTGTCAGGGCGGGCCAGACGCGGCAGACCCGGCCGAGCTGCTGCGCCGCGTCGAGCTTGCCGTGGGCTCGGCCAAGAAGCTGGGGCGAGGCGGGACAGCCGCCTACGGCCGATCGCTGGAAAGCGACAGCCTGAGCCGCCTGGCGCTTGAGGCCGATCTCCGGAACGCGTTCGTGCGGGGCGAGATCGAGCCCTTCTTCCAGCCCATCGTGAACCTGCACACCGGCGCGGTCGCCGGCTTCGAGGCCCTGGCGCGCTGGCGCCACCCCAGGCGGGGCATGGTGCCGCCGGACGAGTTCCTGGGCCTGACCGACGAGATGGGCCTGATGAACGACCTGGGCCTGATGATGATGACCCAGTCGGCCCGGCAACTGGCCGAATGGCTGTATCGTCACCCGGCCGCCGGGAAGCTGTTCTGCAGCGTGAACCTGTCGGTCGGAGAGATCGAGCGGCCGAACCTGATCGAGGACGTTGCCCGCGTCATCGCCGAGACCGGACTGCCCAAAGGCGCCCTCAAGCTCGAGGTCACAGAGGGCGACATCATGCGCGATACGGCGTCGGCCGCCGTGATCCTGCAGAAGCTCAAGGACGCCGGCGCCTCGCTCGCGCTCGACGACTTCGGGACGGGCTTCTCTTCGCTGTCCTATCTGGCGCGACTGCCCTTCGACACGCTGAAGATCGACCGCTATTTCGTCCTGACCATGGACAAGGACGAGGGGTCGGCCAAGATCGTGCGATCGGTCGTCAACCTGGGTCGTGATCTGTCCCTGGAGGTCGTGGCCGAGGGCGTCGAAAATGCGGGTCTGGCGCGGCTGTTGCTCGACGCCCAGTGCCACTACGGCCAGGGGTTCGGCTATGCGCCCGCCTTGCCGGCCCAGGAAGCCGAAGTCTATCTGAACGAAAGCCTGTCGGACGGCGTAGCCCCGCTGAAGGCCCGGTCGGGTTAGGCGCGACCCGTCTGAGCCGACAGCATGGCGGCGTCGACGCCCAGTGTCGCCAGGGCTCGAGCCCATTTTGTCTCGAAGTCGGTGTCGAACAGGAGTTCCAGATCCGGCTCGGCGACCAGCCAGACGTTCTCGGTCAGTTCGTCTTCCAGCTGCCCGTCGCCCCATCCCGCATAGCCGAGCGCCAGCACCGAGCGGCGGGGTCCCATCACCGGGCGCATCATGGCCGCCAGCGCCTCGCGTGTGCCGGTCATCGCAAGGCCCTCGCCGAACCCGACGGAGGCGTCCTCCGCCATCCAGTCGTCGGTGTGCAGCACGAAGCCGCGCTCGCGCTCGACCGGGCCGCCGACCAGGACGGGCCGACCGGCGGCGGGATCCGCGCCGGGCGTATCCAGTTTCTCCAGCACCGACTTCAAGTCGACGCCCGGCGCCGGGCGATCGATCCGCAGGCCCATCGCATGGTCGGGGCCGTGGGCGCAGACGACGATGACGGCGTGCTCGAAGCGGGGATCGCCGATGCCGGGCATGGCGACGAGCAAACGACCGGCGAGGGAGGAGAACTCGGTCATGGCGCGATGATCGACGCGCGCGCGCACCAGCGCAAGGGTCGCCGTGGTCGCGGACGGTCTTGGCCCGGAGGCGAGCGGCGACTATCAGTCACGCAGAGCGCGATGTCCGCGCGAGCCCAGACCTTCCGGAGCCTGCCATGACCCTGCAGATCGGCGACCGCATTCCTTCGGTCACCCTGATGACGCCGACGCCGGACGGTCCCCGGCCGATCACCACCGAGGAGGTCTTCGCCGGAAAGACCGTCGCCCTTTTCGCGGTTCCAGGCGCCTTCACCCCGACCTGCTCGGCACGCCATCTGCCGGGCTACGTCGATCACAGGGACGCCCTGAGGGCCAAGGGCGTGGACACCGTCGCCTGCCTGTCGGTCAACGATCCGTTCGTCATGGGCGCCTGGGCCGAGAGCCAGACGGTCGACGCCGATACCGTCCTGATGCTGGCCGATGGCAACGGCGAGCTGACCCGCGCGCTCGACCTGGTGATGGACGCGAGCCGGGGCGGCATGGGACAGCGGTCCAAGCGCTATTCGATGCTGGTCAAGGACGGTGTGGTCACCCAACTCAACATCGAAGAACCCGGCGCCTTCGAGGTGTCCTCGGCCGAGCACCTGATCGCCCAGCTCTAGAGAGACGGGTCGTTCGCCCTTTCGACGCGGGACCGCGGGCCCTCTATGACCGATGTCTTCACCCCGGATCAGCGCAGCGCCGTCATGCGCCGCGTCAAGGGGCGCGACACCGGTCCGGAGGTGACCGTGCGCCGGGCATTGCGCGCCGCGGGGATCGGTTATCGGCTGGGCGGCTGCGGCCTTCCGGGCCGTCCCGATCTGGTCATGAAGGGGCGTCGGGTCGCGGTATTCGTGCACGGCTGCTTCTGGCATGGGCACGATTGTCCGCGCGGCTCGCGACGACCCAAGGCGAACGCCGGGTACTGGGACGCCAAACGGACCAGGAACAGGGCCAGAGACGTCGATGTCGCCCGAAGTCTGGCGAGGGACGGATGGCGGGTCGTGACGATCTGGGAATGCGAGCTGAAGGGCGCGGATGCCGGGCGGCGCGTCGTCAGCGCCCTGCGGAATCAGGCGGCGGCCGTCGTGTCTCGCGCGGACTCCGCCTCAGACAGCACCTGTTCGAGCGCGCCGAGCAGAGCCGGCGGCGTCAGGGGTTTTGAGACGAAGTAGCTCATGCCCGCAGCCATGCAGGCGGCGATGTCTTCGGGCGCCGTATCGGCGGTGACCGCGATGACCGGAACGTCGGCATTAGGGCCTCCGCCGGCGCGAAGCCTGCGGGTGGTCTCGCGCCCGTCCAGCTCGGGCATCCGCACGTCCATGAAGATGACGTCGAACACGCCCGTTTCGCACTGGGCGAGGGCCGCCAGCCCATCCGCCGCCGTCGCGATGGCGCAGCCGAGCGGCGCGAGGATGAGCTCGACCGCGCGCCGGTTGATGTCGTGGTCGTCGACGACGAGAACCCGGAGCGGACGGTCTTGCGGGCTGTCATCATCGGCGACAGCTCCAGAGACCGGCATCGGCGGCGAAGGGAGGGTCGGCGCGGGCGCGCTCGTCGCCGAAGGCGCGGGAGGATCGGCGACCAGCTGAGCCAGAAGCGCCTCGGTCGCGGACAGCGTGGGCGGCGGAACCACGGCCTCCTTGGTCGGCTCGGCCGCACGGGTCGCGCGCACGGTCGGCCTGCGGGGGGCCAGATTGCGAACGATGTCGCCACGACTGTCTTCGCCGAAGGCGGGCGGTTGCGAGGTCTCGGCGTCGCCCTGAGGCAGCGTCAGCGACACGGTGAAGGCCGCGCCCTCTCCCGGACGGCTGCGGGCCGTGAGACGCCCTCCCATGAGCTGGATCAGGTCGCGACTGATCGACAGACCCAACCCGGTCCCGCCGTGGCGCGCGCTGACGCCCTCGGTCGTCTGATCGAAGGGCGTGAACAGTCGGGCCAGCTGCTCGCTGCTCATGCCGGGACCGGTGTCGGCGATCTCGATCAGGATGGCGTGCTCCGCCGGCTCTTCGGGCCAGGACGAGAGCCTGAGGGTCACCGACCCCGCCTCGGTGAACTTCATGGCGTTGGACACCAGATTGTTCAGGACCTGTCGCAGCCGCATCGGGTCGCCCTTGACCGACGCCGGCATCGAGGCGGCGCCTTCCACCCTGAGCGACAGTCCCTTGGCGCGGGCCTCGCCCTGCCAGAACATCAGCGTCTGGGCGATCAGGCTGCGCAGGTTGAAGTCGACGCTTTCGACCGACATGTGGCCGGACTCGAGCTTGGCGTGATCAAGCAGGTCGTCCAGCAGCGCCTTCATCATGAGCCCCGCGTCGGTGATCAGGGCGGCCTGGGCGCGGGCCGAGCCCGACTTCGCGCCGCGTTCGAGCTCGGCCGCGCCAGTCATGATGGCGCTGATCGGAGTCCGCAGATCGTGGCCGATCGAGGCCAGGAAAATCTGGCGCGACGCCATGATCCGCTCGGCGTCCGCCCGCTTGCGGTCCGCGTCCACCCTCGCCTCGCGCTCGGCCTGCTGCGCCCGATTCATGCGCTGCCACGTCGAGACGCAGTAGGCTGCGAAAACGCAGAGCGAGATTGTCACGGCCATGATGAAGGCGTGGGACGCGCCGTAGTAGGCCATCCAGAAGGGAACCGCCGCCATGTAGATGAAGTGCGGCGTGATGGTGATCGCCAGCACCTTGCCCGATCCCGGCGAATTGATCACGCCGTAGATGGCGCCCGACGCGGCCACGATCGCCGCGCAGACGCCGCCCATGGGTCCGCCCAACAGCCACAGCGGGATCGACAGGCTGCCAAAGGAGGTCGCGTTCAGGAAGAGCATGACGTTGCCGGCCGCGTTGCGGATCGGCCCCATGCGCTCCGTTCGCCCGGACAGCACCGGCGCGAAGATCCACAGATCCAGCGCCTGGACGAGGAAGTAGCCCACACACCACAGGGTGGAGACCTGCCAGCCGAACACCGGCGTGAAGATCAGAGCGGTCGCGGCGCCCATGCCCAGACGCTGCATGAGGGCGCGGCGGCGAGCCTGGATCGCGGGCGTCCAGTCCGGCGCCGAATCCTCATAGGCTTGCGACATGCATGTCCCCGATAAGAGGCGAAGACGCCTCGCTCCGTCGACCATGACCGAAGCGGCCTAACGCTCCGTCAACGCGGGGCGCCGACGGCCTCGGAGACCGATGCGAACCCCTCGGCGCGCAGGCGGGCGGCCAGATCGCGCTTGATTCGCCGGACCAGGCCGGGCCCGCCGTAGATCAGGGCGGAATAGACCTGCACCGCCGAGGCGCCCGCGCGGATGCGACGGTAAGCTTCGGCGCCGCTGTCGATCCCGCCCACCGCGACGAGGGGCAGGCGACCTCGAGCGGCCTCGGCGGCGTGGATCAGGGCCTTGTGCGCTCTTTCGCGAAGCGGCGCGCCCGATAGGCCGCCGACCTCGGCCCGGTCCCGTGATCGCAGGGTCGACGGTCGGTCCAGCGTCGTGTTGGAGACGATCAGGGCGTCGATCCGATGCGCCAGAGCCGCCTCGACGATCATGGCGATCTCGTCCGGTGTCAGGTCCGGCGCGATCTTCAGGAACACGGGCGCGCCGGTGGTCCGGGCCTCGGCGACCCGGCCGAGCAGGTCGTCCAACGCCTCGCGCCCCTGAAGCGCGCGCAGCCCCGGCGTATTGGGGGACGAGATGTTGACGGTGAAGTAGTCCGATAGGCCGGACAGGCGACGCAGACCCGTGACATAGTCCGCTGCGCGATCCTCCGTGTCCTTGTTGGCCCCGAGGTTGGCGCCGACCACCACCCGCGATGGGCGGCGCGACAGATGGGCGGCGAAGACCTCCAGCCCGTCGTTGTTGAACCCCATGCGGTTGATGATCGCCCAGTCCTCGGACAGCCGAAACAGGCGGGGCATGGGGTTGCCCGGCTGGGGGCGCGGGGTGACCGAGCCCGCCTCGACGAAGCCGAATCCCAGGCGAGCCAGGCCGCCCAGCGCTTCCGCGTTCTTGTCCAGACCGGCGGCGAGACCAACCGGGTTGGGCAGGTCGATGCCGGCGAGCGTCGTCTTCAGGATCGGGTCGTCCGGCGGGCACGGCGGCAGCGGCGCATGCTTCAGGCCGCCGATGGCCAGACGATGAGCCGTCTCCGGGTCCAGGGTCCGAAGCAGCGCTGTCAGCATGCGAAGGCGATCGCCTCCGTCACGGCCGACGTCGGCAAAGGTCCATAGACGTGGGGAAACAGCGCCCCTCCGCGAGATGGCTCCCAGACCACCGTGTCGCCCAGCGCGTGCAGATCGACGGTCAGGCGGAGGAGGTCTGTCCGGCCGGCGAAATGCTTTCTCGCGGTCTCGTCAAGCTGGGCCGCCGTCGAGAGGTGGATGTAGCCGTCGGCTAGATCGACGGCCGAGCCTTGAAAGACGCCTTCGGCGAGAGCCTCGCGCCATTCGTCTGCGTCGAGCAGCTTGTAGGCAAAGCGGTCGACCATCAGTCGTCGGCCCCGCCGCCGAAGGCCTTGGGCGTCAGAAAGCCGTCATAGGCGCAACGTCCGGCGACATCGACCTCGAACACCGCGGCCGCCCCCGTCGGGAAACCGCCCGCCAGACGGTCGAGGATGGCGGGCGAGGCAGCGCTTTCCGTCAGGTACGCGAGCGCGAGCGTATGGACGCCCGGGTTGTGCGCCATGACCAGGAGACAGCCGGCCCGATCCTCCGCGTCCTCGATCAACCGGCGGATCATGTCGGGCGAGGCGTCGTAGAGCCGGGGTTCGATCCTCACCTCGACGTCGCCGAACGCCTCCTGCACGGCGTCCCATGTCTGGCGCGTACGGGTCGACGGACTGACCAGGGCCAAGTCCGGACGCAGCTTCCGGTCCGCCAGGATCCGGCCCATCAGGGCGGCGTCGGACAATCCGCGCTCGGTCAGGGCGCGGTCGCGGTCCAGCCCGGAGGCGGCGGCGCGCTCGGTCTTGGCGTGGCGCATCAGGATCAGGCGGTGCATGGCCCGCCGTTACAGGGGTTCGCCGCGCGCTTCCACCCCGTCGCCGTCACGCCGCGACCGCGTCGCGGGCTGGGGCTGCATCGCGCCCTGCGGCGTGCGGACCCGTGCGCCGTGGCCGG
>VYLE01000984.1_pt1 | contig 13571 bp, 16 predicted proteins | sample 5114391 | NCBI WGS metagenome assembly VYLE01 (sample SAMN12291771, study PRJNA351875) | freshwater metagenome | isolation source: freshwater lake | place: USA: Michigan, Kent Lake | collected 2013-08-15
CGGTCGCGCCGCAGCCCGCCATCCAGCCCATCCTGGTGGGCACGGAAACGCCGGAAGATGCGCCCAAGCGCCGCGGCTGGTGGCGCCGCGGCTAAGCCCAGCCAGGCGGACCCGCGCGAGAGCGAGGACCCAGGCTAGGCCACGGCGCGCGGGCGCAGCTCCACCCCGAAGGCCGTACGCAGCCTGCGCAGGCCCTGCGGCGTTGGCAGCAGGGTGCGGCGCTCCAGCCCCTCGGTGCCGGCGCGGACCAGCCAGTTATGCTCCAGGCAATGCGCGCAGATCGCGGCGGCCAGGCTGCCGGCCAGGTGGGTGCGGCGCTCGCTCCAGTCGGTGCAGTCGCAGGCGAAGCGGCGCTGTTTTCCGCGCGCGGCCGCCACGTCGATCCCGGCAGCTTCCAGCCCCGCCTCGCCCGCCGGCGTGCAGGCCCAGCCGCCGGCGGCGGGCGTGATCCAGCGCTGGGCGACCAGCGCCTCGTACAGGGCCACGCCCAGCACGCCGGCCAGGTGGTCGTAGCAGGTGCGCGCCAGGCGCAGCCATCGGTGTCATCGCCTGCAGATGCTCCAGCAGGTGCGCCACGTGCTCGTCGGCCAGGCGCACGTGGCGGTGCCGGCCCTGCGGCGTGATGCGCACCAGCCCGCCCGCCTCCAGCGCCGCGATATGCGCGCTGGCGCTGCTGGGGGCTATGCCCGCCTCGCGCGCCAGTTCGCCGGCGGTGAGCGCGACGCCGCCCAGCAGCGCCTGCAGCATGCGCGCGCGCGACGGGTCGGCGATGAGGGCGGCGATGGCGACCATGCTCATGCCGGGCAGCCTAGCGCGACGGCACGCGGAATGCTTCGCTGCCGGCCGAAGCATGTCGCCCCAACCGCGCAGGAGGATGCCGCCATGATCGCCGTTGTGTTCGAGGTGACGCCCGCCGATGGCCGCCGCACCGACTACCTCGCCATGGCCGCAGCATTGCGCAGCGACCTGGAGGGCATGCCGGGCTTCGTCAGCGTCGAGCGTTTCGAGAGCCTGACCAACCCCGGCAAGCTGCTGTCGCTGAGCGTCTGGCAGGACGAGGAGGCACTGCGCAACTGGCGCTGCCACGGCAAGCACCGCGACGCGCAGCATGCCGGGCGCAACGGCATTTTCGCGCATTACCGGCTGCGCGTGGCCGGCGTGCTGCGCGACTACGAGATCGCCGCCCGCCGCGACCAGGCGCCACCCGACGCGCCGTTCTAGCGCGCGCGGCCCGCGCACGGGATTCGCGAAAGCGAAACAATCACGCCGCGCGACTGTCATGCAGCCGCACTAGGGTCGGGCTCCAAACATTGGGGACCCGGCATGACCACGCAGACCAACAGCGGCACCACGACCGTGATCGACCTGCCCATCGACCAGCCGCCGATCACGGTGGTGGAGACGGTGGACATCGCGACGTTCAACGCCTCGTTGAACCGCAACGCAGCCGGCCAGCTGGTCACCGACCTGTCCACGCCCGACAACGCGCAGGCCAAGGCGGTGGCCGAGATCATCCAGATCGCCGCACCCGACATCCTGCTGATCAACGAGTTTGATTTTGCGCCCGCGGCGCTGGACCTGTTCCAGGACAACTATCTGTCCGTCGCGCAGGACGGCGCAGCCCCGATCGACTACGCCTACAGCTTCATCGCGCCCAGCAACACCGGCGTCCCCTCGGGCTTCGACCTGAACAACAACGGCATCGCCGTTACCACCCCAGGCGCCCCCGGCTACGGCGACGACGCGCTGGGCTTCGGCCAGTTCGAAGGCCAGTTTGGCATGGCCTTCTACTCGAAATACGAGATCCTCACGGACCAGATCCGCACCTTCCAGACCTTCCTGTGGAAGGACATGCCCGGCGCCTTGCTGCCCGACGATGCCAGCACCGCCGCGCCCAACGACTGGTACAGCCCCGAGGAGCTGGCGATCTTCCGGCTGTCGTCGAAAAGCCACTGGGACATCCCGGTGCTGATCGACGGCCAGGTCGTGCATATCCTGGCCGCGCACCCGACGCCGCCGGTGTTCGACGGGCCCGAGGACCGCAACGGCAAGCGCAACCACGACGAGATCCGCTTCTGGTCCGACTACGTCACGCCCGGCAAGGGCGGCTACATCTATGACGACGAGGGCAATGTCGGCGGGCTCGCACCCGGCAGCCGCTTCGTCATCATGGGCGACTACAACGCCGACCCGCGGGACGGCGACAGCGTGGCCTTCGCCATCAACCAGCGACCCCGCCTTCGACACCGCCGACTTCGCCGACAGCCTGCCGTTCAACCCGGGCAACCTGCGGGTGGACTACGTGCTGGGCGGCAAGGCGGGCCTGGTGCCGATCGACGGCAGCGTGTTCTGGCCGGCCCAGGGCACGGCGAATTTCGACCTGGTCGGCAACTTCCCCTTCCCTTCCTCCGACCATCGCCTGGTCGAGATGACCTTCGCCGTGGTCGAGGAAACGGCGGTCGGCCTGCGGCTGTGGCAGGACGCGCTGTTCGACGGCCGCGGCACCGCCTCCCCCACCGCGCAGCTGCGCAAGCAGGCGACCGACCTGAGCTACACCGACGCGACCGGCATGAGCGTGCAGCACAGCGCCGCGGCCGATGACTCGACCGGCCCGGCCCTGGCCCGCTTCATCGAGGCCTATGGCGATGTCGCCGTCAGCGCCGTGGACTTCGCCGGCGGCGGCCAGGTTGCCGGCAACAACGCCATCACGCTGGATTGGGGCATCAACGGCGCGCTGCTGGTCCGCCTCGACCTCGCGTGGAACGCCATCAAGGCGATCGCCATCGACGAGTACACCGGGCCTTCGCTGCGCGTGGAAAACTTCGTCGACGTGCTGGTGACGCTGTCGGGCAGCGAGGGCCAGGCGGTGGCGGTGGACGGCGCCAAGCGCGGCGTCATCACCACCGGCTCGGGCAACGACACGGTGCTGGTTGGCGTCGACAGCAACGAGCGCAACTGGAGCAACAGCTTCCGCATCGAGACCGGGGCGGGCAACGACAGCATCACGGTGGCCACCGCCAGCCGCAACTATGTCGGCGGCGCCTATGACGGACGGCACACCAGCACCACGATCGACGCCGGCGCGGGCAGCGACAGCATCACCGGCGGCGCCGGCGCCGATACCATCGTGCTGCGCGCCGGCGAGGCCGACGGCGACAGCATCGCCAACTTCTCGGGCGCGGGCGGCCAGGGCGACACGTTGCAGCTCATCGGCTTCGGCACGGGTGCGAGCTTCAGCTTCGCCGCCGGTCAGCTGGTGATCACCGGCGCCGCCGGCACCGAAAGCGTGACGCTGGCCGGCGTGGCCGCGCTGGCCGCGGCCGACGTGATCTTCGTCTAGACGGCGCCGGGCGGGACGCGGCGGTTCACGCCGCCGCGTCCAGCAGCGCCCGCGTGCGCGGGTGCGAAACGCGGCCTTCGCGGAACGCCTGGGTGGGCAGCAACTCCACGATCTCGCCCTCCTCCATCACCGCGACGCGGTCGCACAGATGCGCCACCACCGGCAGGTTGTGGCTGACCAGCAGGAAGGTGAGGTTGCGCGCCGCGCGCAGGTCACTCAGCAGGTTCAGGATTTCCGCCTGCACCGAAACGTCGAGCGCGCTGGTGGGTTCGTCCAGCAGCAGCAGCTCGGGTTCGAGGATGAGCGCGCGGGCGATCGCCACGCGTTGGCGCTGGCCGCCGGACAATTGGTGCGGGAAGCGGAAGCGGAATTTCTCGGGCAGCGCCACCTCGTCCAGCACGCGGCGGATGCGGGCATCGGTTTCCGTGATGCCATGGATGGCCAGCGGCTCGCTGAGGCAGCGATCCACCGTGTGGCGCGGGTGCAGGCTGCCATAGGGGTCCTGGAACACCATCTGCACGCGGCGGAAGAAGGCTTTCCCGCGCACCGGCGGCACCACGGCATTGTCCAGGCTGATGCGCCCCGTGTAGTCGCGGTTCAGCCCAGCGAGCGCCCGCAGCACCGTTGATTTACCGCTGCCGCTTTCGCCCACTTTCGCCCTTGCCGACGGCAAACGAAACGCGACGCACCGCGTGCACCGCGTTGAACCGGATATCGAGGTCGTCGGCCGAGATCATGGACCCAGCCAGGCGGGGTCGCGCGCCAGCACCGGCAGGCGGGCGGCGGCGCGGTCGATGCGCGGCAGGCAGGCCAGCAGGCCCTGGGTGTAGGGGTGGCGCGCGTTGGCCAGGTCGCGCGCGTTCAGCGTTTCCACCACGCGGCCCGCGTACATCACCGCCACGCGGTCGCAGAACTTGGCCACCAGCGGCAGGTCGTGGCTGATGAGAATCAGCCCCATGCCGCGGCGCGCCACCATCTCGTCGATCAGCTCCAGGATGGTTTCCTGCACGCTGGCATCGAGCGCGCTGGTGGGTTCGTCGGCGATCAGCAGGTCGGGGTCGGGCGCGACCATCATGGCGATCATGGCACGCTGGCCCATGCCGCCCGAAAGCTCATGCGGGTAGGCGTTGGCCACGCGGGCAACGTCGCGGATGCGAACCTGTTCCAGCAGATTCGCGGCCTTCTCCTGGGCTTCCTTGCGGCCGATCCGGCGGTGCGCCCGCAGCGCCTCGGCGATTTGTGCGCCGATGGTCATGACCGGGTTCAGCGAGAATTTCGGGTCCTGCATCACCAGGCCGATGCGCGCGCCGCGCAGCGCCCGCATGGTGCGGACCGACGCAGTGGCGATGTCGATGCCGTCGAAGCGCAGCTTCGTCGCGCTGATGCGCGCACTCGCCGGAAGCAGCCGCAGCAGCGCGCGGCCCGTGATGGACTTGCCCGACCCGCTTTCGCCAACAATGCCCAGCTTCTCGCGCCCCATGGCCAGCGACACGCCGCGCACACCCGGCAACCACCCCGAGGGCGAGGGGAAGTCGATGCGCAGATCCTCGACCTCAACGAGCGGGTTCGGGCTCATCGCTGCTTCGGGTCCAGCAGGTCGCGCAAGCCGTCGCCCAGCAGGTTGAAGGCCAGCGAGATGGTGAAGATGGCCAGCCCCGGCACCACCGGCACCCACCACTGGTCCAGGATGAACCGCCGCCCGGTGGCGATCATGGCGCCCCATTCCGGCGAGGGCGGCTGCGCGCCCAGTCCCAGGAAGCCCAGCCCCGCCGCGGTCAGGATGATGCTGCTCATGTCGAGCGTGACGCGCACCACCAGCGAGGAGAGGCACATCGGCATGATGTGGTGCACGATGATCCGCCAGGACGACGCGCCCTGCACGCGCACCGCGGCGATGAAGTCGGCGTGGCGCAGCGTGAGAGTCTCGGCCCGCGCCAGCCGCGCATAGGGCGGCCAGGCGGTGAGCGCGATGGCGATCACGGCACTCTCCAGCCCCGGCTTCAGCGCGGCGACGAAGGCCAACGCGAGAATGAGGCGCGGGAAGGCCATGAACACGTCGGTCAGGCGCATCAGCACGCTGTCGAAAGCACCACCCAGGTAGCCGGCCACGGTGCCCACCAGCAGCCCCAGCGGCGCCACCATGATGACCACCGCCACCACCATGCCCAGCGTGACGCGCCCGCCGTAGAGCAGGCGGGAAAAAATGTCGCGGCCCAGCTCGTCGGTGCCCAGCCAGTGCGCGGCACTGCCCTGCGCAAGGCGGTTGGCCAGGTCCTGCGCGGCGGGGTCGTGCGTGGCCAAGAGCGGCGCCATGACGGACGCCGCCGCCATGGCGAGCGCCACCACCGCGCCCCAGAAGGCCAGCGGGTTGGCGCGGAAGGCGAGCCAGCCGCGGTAACGCGCACCCCACGCCGCCTGGCGGCGCGAGCCTGGGTTTTCGTCCAGCAGCCAGGCGCGGGAGAAGGCGGCGCTGCTCATCGCACGCGCGGATCGAGAAGTTTGTAGAGGGCGTCGGCCAGCAGGTTCAGCACCAGGTAGATCAGCCCCACCACCAGCGTGGCGCCCAGCACCGCGTTCATGTCGGCGTTCAGCAGGGACACGGTGAGGTACTGGCCCAGGCCGGGCCAGGAGAAGATCGTCTCGGTCAGCACCGCGCCTTCCAGCAGACCGGCGTAAGTGAGCGCGACCACCGTGATCAGTGGGACAGAAATGTTGCCGAAGGCGTGGCGCCAGATCACGCGGGCTTCGCTCAGGCCCTTCACGCGCGCCGTCGTGACGTACTCACTGCGCAGCTGTTCCAGCATGAAGGCGCGCGTCATGCGCGCGATATAGGCCAGGCTGAAATAGCCCAGCACCATGGCGGGCAGGGCCAAATGGTGCAGCGCGTCCTTGAAAGCGGGGATGTCGCCGTTCAGCAGCGCGTCGATCGTCATCATGCCGGTGCGCACCGGCACCTCGCCGTCGAACAGCAGGCTTTGCCGGCCGGAGGGCGGGAACCAGCCGAGCTTGGCGTAGAAGAACAGCAGCGCCAGCAACGCCAGCACGAAGGTGGGCAGGCTGTGCCCCGCGAGGCAGAAGATGCGCACGGAACGGTCCAGCCACGAATCCTGGCGCACCGCCGACATCACGCCGATCGGCAGGCCCAGCGCCAGGCTGATCAGCAGCGCCGCGGTGGCAAGCTCGATCGTGGCGGGGAAGAAGCGGCCGATATCGTCCAGCACCAGGTTGCTGGTCATGACGCTGCGGCCGAAATTGCCGGAGAGGATGTCAGTCAGATACCGCCAGAACTGCTCGTAGAGCGGCCGGTCCAGGCCGAGCTCCAGCCGCGTGCGTTCCACCACGTCCTGCGTGGCACGGTCGCCGACAATGGCGATGACGGGGTCGATCGGCATGACCCGGCCGATCAGGAACGTCACCAGCACCAGGCCGAGCAGGGTCAGCGGCAGCGCCGCCGCCTGCTCGGCCAGGCCTTTCAGGCGTTTGTTCACGTCAGGCCTTGGTCACGCCCACGTAACGGGTGCGGTCGCTCATCGGGCCCAGGTCAAGGCCGGAAACGTTGGCGCGCAGCACCGCCACCTCGATCTCCTGCAGCATGATGGCGAAGGGGCTGGTCTCCTGGTGCTCGGCCTGCAGCTTCAGGTACTCGTCGCGGCGCTTCTCCACGTCGGTCTGCAGCACGTTGGCGGCGACGCGCGCGGTCATTTCCGGAATCTCCCACGAGGAGCGCCAAGCCAGCGTGCGGTTGCGCGCGTTGTCGCCGTTGTCGGGGTTCATCGCGAAGGTCTCGGCGTTGGTGTGCGGGTCGAAATAGTCGGCCCCCCAGCGCACCAGCGCCAGCTGATGCTGGCGCGCGCGGGTCTTGGTCACCACCTGGCGCATCTCGCCCGAAACCAGCGTGACCCTGATGCCGACCTCGGCCAGGTTGGCCTGCAGCGCCTGCGCGATATCGGACAGCGGCGAGTTCGAGGAGTGGTCCAGTGCGACCTCGAAGCCGTTCGGGAAGCCGGCCTGCGCCAGCAGCGCGCGGGCCTTCGCCACGTCGCGCACGAAGGGACGGTTTTCCAGCGCGCTCGGGAAGCCCGCCGGCAGAAAGGACTGGTGGATGTTGTAGGTGGTGGAAACGATGTTGCGCTGGATGCCCTCGTAGTCGATGGCCCACTTGATGGCCTGGCGCACCTCGGGCTTGGACAGCGCGGGGTGGCGCTGGTTCATCGCCATGTACATCAGGCTGGCCTTCTGGCTGGGCTGCACGCGGAACGCCGCGTTGCCGGCCAAGCCCTTGATCTGGTCGGGGCCCAAGTTGCGGGCAATGTCCACGTCGCCGCGCGTCAGCTGCAAAAGCTGCGCCGAGGGGTCGGGGATGTGGCGGATGATGACGCGGCGCATCTTCGCCTGCGTGCCGCTGTAGTGGGTGTTGGCGTCCAGCTGCACCTGGTCGCTGGCGCGCCACTGCCGCACCGCGAAGGGGCCGCTGCCGGCGCTGTTCTGCTTCAGCCAGGCGTTGCCCCAGTCGTCGCCGGCGGCGCGGGCCTGCACCACGGCCTTTTCCACCACCGCGCCCACATTGGCGCTGAGGCAGTACATCAGGAAGCTGGGCGAGGTCGGCTTTTCCAGCGCGATCACCAGGGTGCGCGCATCGGGCGCGGTGACCATGGCGGCCACGTTGTCCTTGGTGAAGCCGAACTGGTTGATGATGAAGGCCGGGCTCTTGTTCAGCGTCACCACGCGCTGCAGCGAATAGGCCGCGTCGCCGGCTGTGACCGGCGCGCCGCTGGCGAACTTGAGGCCTTCGCGGATGCGGAACGTGTAGGTCTTCGCCTCGTTGGAAACTTCCCAGCTCTCGGCGATCTCGCCCACCAGCTTGGCGGGGTCGCTGTTCGGCGTGGTCACCAGGGTCTGGTAGCAGTTGCCGCCGATCTCGGTGCCGGAATACTCGAACGCCTCGTGCGGATCGAGGCTGATGATGTCGTCGATCGCCTTGGCCATCACCAGCACGTCGCGCGGCGTCTGGGCCAGGGCGGCGGTGGAAACGAACGGCATGGCGGCCGAGGCGGCCAGGAGGCTGCGGCGGTTGAACATGGAACTCTCCCTGAGGGGCCTGATCGGGGCCGAATGGGCGCATCCTATCGCGCAAAGCCCCGGGCCAAGGAAGCCCGTTTGTTGCACGAAGGTTGCGGGCGCCCCCCGAAGCCGCCTAGCCTTGGAGCGGGAGACTCCACCAAAAGGGGACAGGGCGGCGTGGAATACGCACTCCAGCAGCTGGTGAACGGCGTCACGCTCGGCATGATCTACGGGCTGATCGCCGTGGGCTACACCATGGTCTACGGCATCATCGGCATGATCAACTTCGCGCATGGCGACATCTTCATGGTGGGCGCCTTCATGGGGCTGATCTCGCTGCTGGGGCTGGGCATGATGGGGCTCACCTTCGTGCCGCTGGCGCTGTTCCTGGCGCTGCTGGCGGCCATGGTGGTCACCTCGGTCTACGGCTTCGCCAACGAACGCATCGCCTACCGACCGTTGCGCGGCAGCTTCCGGCTGGCGCCGCTGATCAGCGCCATCGGCATGAGCATTTTCCTGCAGAACTTCGTGCAGGTCACGCAAGGTGCGCGGCCCAAGCCGATCGAGCCGATCATCCGCGGCGGCGTCACGCTGATGGAGGCGAACGGCTTCACCGCCGTGATTTCCTGGATGCAGATGCTGATCATCGTCACCACGCTGGTGGTGCTGGCGATCTTCACCTTCCTGGTCAGCCGCACGCCGCTGGGCCGCGCCATGCGCGCCTGCGAACAGGACCAGCGCATGGCCTCGCTGCTGGGCATCGACGTCGACCGCACCATCGCGCTCACCTTCGTCATCGGTGCTGCCCTGGCTGCCGTGGCGGGGTTCATGTACCTGCTTTACTACGGCGTGATCGACTTCTTCGCGGGCTTCGTCGCCGGGGTGAAAGCCTTCACCGCGGCGGTGCTGGGCGGCATTGGCAGCCTGCCCGGCGCGGTGCTGGGCGGCCTGCTGATCGGCCTGATCGAGACCTTCTGGTCGGCCTATTTCAGCGTGCAATACAAGGACGTGGCCGCCTTCAGCATCCTCATCCTGGTGCTGATCTTCATGCCCAGCGGCCTGCTGGGCCGCGACGAGGTCGAGAAGGTCTGATGCCCCTCTCCCCCGGCCAAATCTCTCCCGCCGTGAAGGATGCCGGCATCGCGGCCCTGGTGGCCTTCGCCGTGGCCGCGCCGATGATGGGCCTGCGCACCGTGCAGTCGCCGGGCGGCCTCGGACTCACGCTGACCCCCCGCTTCGACACGGTGGCCTGGGCGGTGCTGGCGGTGTTTCTGGGCCGGCTGGCGCTGAACCTCTGGCTCGCACGCGGCCCCGGCCTGCGGGTGAAACTGCCGGCGATGCCCGCCGCCACCGGCCGCGCCTTCGGCTTCCTGCTGCTGGCGGTGGCGGTGCTGCTGCCCGTGCTGCCGGGCGCGGGCCGCTACCACATCGACCTGGGCACGCTGGTGCTCACCTACGTCATGCTGGGCTGGGGGCTCAACATCGTGGTCGGGCTCGCGGGTCTGCTCGACCTTGGCTATGTCGCGTTCTACGCGGTGGGTGCCTACACCTACGCGCTGTCGGCGCAGTATCTGGGCTTCGGCTTCTGGCAGGCACTTCCCCTGGCAGGGCTGATGGCGGGCATCTTCGGCGTGCTGCTGGGCTTTCCGGTGCTGCGCCTGCGCGGCGATTACCTGGCCATCGTGACCCTCGCCTTCGGCGAGATCATCCGCATCGTGCTGCTGAACTGGACCAGCCTGACCGGCGGCCCCAACGGCATGAGCGGCATTCCGCGCCCGACCTTCTTCGGCCTGACCTTCTCGGCCGCCGGCGGGCCTGGCACGTTCAGCCACTTCTTCGGCATCGAGCCGAACACGCTGCACCGAATCATCTTCCTCTACTACATCATCCTGGTGCTGGCGCTGTTCACCAACTGGGTCGCCATCCGTCTGCGCCGCATGCCGATCGGCCGCGCTTGGGAAGCGCTGCGCGAGGACGAGATCGCCTGCCGATCGCTCGGCCTCAACGTGACCGTCACCAAGCTGACGGCGTTTGCGCTGGGCGCCACGCTGGCGGGCTTTGCCGGCGCGTTCTTCGCCACCCGGCAGGCCTTCATCAGCCCGGAAAGCTTCACCTTCATCGAAAGCGCCCTGATCCTGGCCATTGTCGTGCTGGGCGGCCTGGGCAGCCAGCTGGGCGTGGCGGTGGCCGCGCTGGTGATGATCGGCGGGTTCGAGGTGTTCCGCGGGCTCGACGAGTACCGCATGCTGGTCTTCGGCGTGGTCATGGTGGCGATCATGGTGGCGCGCCCGCGCGGCCTGGTGGGCAGCCGCACGCCGTCGGTCACCCTCGGCGAAAGCCGGCCCATCGCGGCCAGCATGGTCAAGGAGGGCAAGGGATGAGCACGCCCACCCCGATCCTGACGGTCGAGGGCCTGACCATGCGGTTCGGCGGCCTGACCGCCGTCGATGCGCTGAGCTTCACCGCCGCCCGCGGGGAAATCACCGCGGTGATCGGGCCGAACGGCGCGGGCAAGACCACGGTGTTCAACTGCGTCACCGGCTTCTACCGCCCGACCGAAGGCGCCATCACCTGCACCCACGCGGACGGCACGGCGCACCGGCTCGACAAGCTGCCGGGCCACCGCATCAACAACACGGCGCGCGTGGCGCGCACCTTCCAGAACATCCGCCTGTTCGGCGGCATGACGGTGCTGGAAAACCTGCTGGTGGCGCAGCACCGCGTGCTGGCGCCGGCTTCGCGCATGTTCGGCCTGCCCGGCTATGGCGCGGTCGAAAAGACCGCGATCGACCGCGCCGCCGCCTGGCTGAAGCGCATCGGCCTGCTGGACCGCGCCGACACGCCGGCCGCCGCGCTGCCCTATGGCGCGCAGCGCCGGCTGGAGATCGCGCGCGCCATGTGCACCGACCCGGTGCTGCTGTGCCTGGATGAACCCGCCGCCGGCCTCAACCCGCGCGAGAGCGAGGAGCTGAACGCGCTGCTGGTGGAGATCCGCCAGGGCGGCACCTCGCTGCTGCTGATCGAGCACGACATGAGCGTGGTGATGCGCATTTCCGACCACATCGTGGTGCTGGACTATGGTCGCCGCATCGCCGACGGCCCGCCCGAGGCGATCCGCGCCGACCCGAAGGTGATCGCCGCCTATCTGGGCGAGGACGATTCCGAGCACCTGCCGCCCGAGGCAGTCGCACCATGAGCATGCTGGCGCTGGAACAGGTCACCACCGCCTATGGCAGCATCGTGGCGTTGCGCGATGTCGACCTCACCGTGAAGGCGGGCGAGATCGTCGCGCTGATCGGCGCCAACGGTGCGGGCAAGTCCACGCTGATGATGACCATCTGCGGCCAGCCCCGCCCGCGCGAAGGCCGCGTGCTGTTCGAAGGCACCGACATCACCGGCCAGCCCACCCATGCCATCATGCGGCTGGGCATCGCGCAGTCGCCGGAGGGGCGGCGCATTTTTGCGCGCATGAGCGTGCTGGAAAACCTGAAGCTCGGCGCCGAGCTGGGCGACCCCGCGCATTTCGACGAGGACCTGGCGCGCATGTTCGCCATGTTCCCGGTGCTGGAACGCCGCCAGGCGCAACGTGGCGGCACGCTTTCGGGCGGCGAGCAGCAGATGCTGGCGATCGCGCGCGCGCTTATGAGCCGGCCGCGCCTGCTGCTGCTGGACGAGCCCAGCCTGGGTCTGGCGCCGCTGGTGGTGAAGGCGATTTTTTCCGCGATCCGGCAGCTGAACGAGAGCACGGGGCTGACCGTGCTGCTGGTGGAACAGAACGCCTGGCACGCGCTGCGGCTGGCGCATCGCGGCTACGTGCTGGTGAACGGGCGCATCACCATGGAAGGCGCCGGCCAGGAGCTGCTGGCCCGGCCCGAGGTGCGCGCCGCCTATCTGGGCGGCCACTGAAGCGTATGGCGTGCGGGACCGCGCCTGGCCTAGTCTAGCCGGCCTGCCGCCCGCCTCGGGCGGCCGGAAAACCATCTCAGGGAGAACACGAATGCTGCGAAGGAATCTCGCGCTGGCGGCAGTCACCGCCGCTGCGCTTGCCGTGCCCACCCTGGCACAGGCGCAAATCCGCATCGCCTCGGCCGGACCCATGACCGGGCAATACGCCAGCTTCGGCACCCAGCTGCGCAACGGCGCCGAAATGGCGGTGGCCGACATCAACGCCCGCGGCGGCGTGCTGGGCCAGCAGCTTGTGCTGGAAATCGGCGACGACGCCTGCGACCCGCGCCAGGCCACCAGCGTGGCGAACCAGCTGGCCAGCCGGCGCGTGCAGTTCGTGGCAGGCCACTTCTGCTCGTCCTCGTCCATCCCGGCCAGCAAGGTCTATGCCGAGGAAGGCGTGCTGATGATGACGCCGGCCAGCACCAACCCCCGCTTCACCGATGAAGGCGGCTGGAACACCTTCCGCACCTGCGGGCGTGACGACCAGCAGGGTGCCATCGCCGGCGCGTTCCTGGCGCGCTCCTATGCCGGCCAGCGCGTGGCGATCCTGCACGACAACACGACGTACGGGAAAGGCATCGCCGACGAGACCAAGAAGGCGATGAACGCCGCCGGCCTGACCGAAACGATGTACCAGGCCTATGTGCCCGGCGAGCGCGACTATTCGGCGCTGGTGTCGCGCATGAAGCAGGCCAACATCAACGCGGTGTATTTCGGCGGCTACCACACCGAGGCCGGCCTGATCATCCGCCAGATGCGCGAGCAGGGCCTGAACGCGGTGGCGATCGGCGCCGACAGCCTGGTCACCGCCGAGTTCTGGCAGATTTCCGGGCCCGCCGGCGAAGGCACGCTGATGACCTTCCCCAGCGACCCGCGCCTGCGCCCGACCGCGGCCGAGGTGGTGGCCCGCTTCAAGGCCAAGAACATCGATCCCGAGGGCTACACGCTCTACACCTACGCCGCGATCGAGATCTGGGCGCAGGCCGCCGCCAAGGCCGGCACCACCAACCCGCAGCGCGTCGCCGCCATGCTGAAGTCGGGCGGCCCGTGGCAGAGCGTGCTGGGCCCGATCAGCTTCGACGCCAAGGGCGACGTGACCGCCGCCGACTACGTGTTCTACGTGTGGCGCAACGGCAACTACCAGCAGATGTGACCCTACCCGCCACGGCGGGTGCTGCGGGCGCCGGGCAGGGCAACCTGCCCGGCGCCTTTTTTTGCGGCG
>VYLE01001206.1_pt1 | contig 13524 bp, 17 predicted proteins | sample 5114391 | NCBI WGS metagenome assembly VYLE01 (sample SAMN12291771, study PRJNA351875) | freshwater metagenome | isolation source: freshwater lake | place: USA: Michigan, Kent Lake | collected 2013-08-15
CGCATCGCGGTCGGCGAAACGAGCCGGCCTACATCGGCCATGTGCTCCAGGCGCTGGCGGATGTTCGAGGATGGAGCCGAGAGGAAGCGCAGGCCAGGACGAGCGACGCCTTCTTCGCCCTGTTCGACCGCATCCCCAGGCCGGAGGGCGCGTGACGGGCGAGCTGGAGGTCACCGTCCTGGGCTGCGGCTCGTCCGGCGGCGTGCCGCGAGGCGACGGCGACTGGGGCGCGTGCGATCCGTCCGACCCCAGAAATCGCCGCACGCGCTGTTCCATGTTGGCTCGGCGGCGCGGACCGGAGGGAGAGACCGCCGTGCTGATCGACACGTCGCCGGACCTGCGCGAGCAGATGCTGTCGGCTAAGGCGACGCGCGTCGATGCGGTTCTCTACACCCACGATCACGCGGACCAGACGCACGGAATCGACGATCTGAGAGTGTTCGCCCTTCGTCGGCGACAGCGGGTGCCAGCCTGGATGGACGCGGCGACAAAGTCAGCGCTTACAGGACGTTTCGACTACATCTTCGAGTCGAAGGAAGGATATCCGGCGATCCTGGAAGCCCATGATCTGCCGCCGCATGGCGTGGGCTGGACCATCGAGGGTCCAGGCGGGCCGATCCCGGTCGTGACGTTCGATCAGGCGCACGGCCCGATCCGTTCTGTCGGGTATCGCCTGGGGCCCGTCAGCTATTCGAGCGACATCTCCGACCTGGACGACGCGGCGATCGAGGCCGTGCGCGGTTCGACGCTCTGGATCGTCGATGCCTTGCGATGGACGCGGCATCCGACGCACGCGCACGTGGATCAGACGCTGGCCTGGATCCGGCGGGCAGACGTCGAACGGGCGGTCCTGACCAATCTGCATATCGATCTGGATTACAAGGCGTTGGCGGCGCTCGTTCCGTCGAATGTCGAGGTCGCCCACGATGGCTGGACGACCAGCCCGGCCCTGTGACGCCTCCTAATGTTTCGCATAATATATCTTAGGCGACAAACAGACCGGCCAATCGGATCAGCCTTGGGCCCCCTTTGCTCTGGTCGCCGGCGGCATCGCGTCGGTGCCGCACAGACGGTCCCAGAACCGAAAGTACAGGCCGAAGTTGGTCTTCATGTGCGTGTGATGACGACTGTGATGCGTCGCGGTGATCAGCTGCGATCCGAGCCGTCCCCTGACCCAGCCCTCGGGCCACATCTCCCAGCCGCAATGATTCATGACGGCCGTGGCGGTCATGACCGCCAGCAGACCCGCGAGCATCCAGATGTTCAGCGGCAGGATGAAGGCCAGCAGCGGCAGCAGCCAGGCGGTCATGGCGGCCTCCGCCGGATCGAAGGCGAAGCTGGCGAAGGGGCTCGGATCCCTGGCCCGGTGATGCGCCGCGTGGGCCCAGCCGAACAGCCGCCGGTCATGCAGCAGACGATGGGTCCAGTAGTAGTGGGTGTCCTGGATCACCAGGAGCAGCAGGAAGCTGACCGGCAGCCACCACAACGGCCAGTCGGTGGGATCGACGTAGATCATCGTGCCGCCGGCCTTCCAGGCCTCAAGCGCGATGGCGGTTGGAAAGGCATAGATCGGCGTCGACAGCAGCGAGAACCGGATCTCGTGCAGCATCAGCCGCCGGGACGGACGCTCGCGGTTCAGCCGCGTGCCGACGCCCCTCTGCCGGCCCCATACTGCCCACCACACCGCGCCCGCGATCAGCAGATAGCGCGCGCCGATGATCAGGCTGAGCCAAACGGTTGAGAGAAGCACGCCTGCGACGGTCATGGCGTCAGACTAGGTTTCTTCCCGGCCGCTGGCGAGCGTCACGGCTGCGGCATGAGAGCCAGCCGTGTCGCCAGGTCGGCGGCGAAGGCATCGAAGCGGGCGGGCAAGTCCCCGGTCTGAAGCGGGGCGCCGTCGTCGGCCGCCCGACGCAGTCGCGCGTCCAGCGGCAGCTCGCCGAGGAAGGGCGCGCCCAGCCGCTGCGCCTCTGCTTCGGCCCCTCCCCGGCCGAAGACGTCGCCGGACATGTTCTCGATCAGGCCGTGCGTGGTCACGCCGACCTTCTGGAACAGGGCGTGCGCGCGCCGCGCGTCGGCCAGCGCCACTTCCTGCGGTGTCGAGACGATGACGGCGCCATCCAGCGGCGTCTTCTGGATCAGGGTCAGCTGGACGTCGCCCGTGCCGGGCGGAAGATCGACGACGAGAATGTCGAGCGGCGCCTCCGCCGTGCCCCAGCGGGTCTGGGTCAGCATCTGGGTCAGGGCCTGCGACGCCATCGGACCGCGCCAGACCATGGCGTCCTCGGCCCTGGTCAGCAGGCCGACCGACATGGCCTTCAAGCCATGGGCGTGATGCGGCTCCATCAGGCCGTCGCGATAGTCTGGCTTGCCGGACAGACCCAGCATGGTCGGCAGGCTGGGGCCATGGACGTCGGCGTCCAGGATGCCGGTCGACAGGCCCGCGCGGGCGAAGGCGGCGGCGAGGTTGACCGATACGGTCGACTTGCCCACCCCGCCTTTGCCGCTGGCGATTGCGAGGACGCGGCGAACGTGGGCGGGCCGCTCGGTCGGGACCGGGGCGCGGGGGCGGGTCTGGTCGACGGCTTCTTTGGACAGCGACGCCTTGCGGGCGACGGGCGCGGCCTCGGCGGTCAGGACGACGGAGACCCGGGCCATGCCGGGCATGGCCTTCAGCGCGGCTTCGGCGGCGTCGCGAACGGGGGCGTAGGCAGCGACGGCCGCAGATGGGACTTCGATGACGAAGCCCGCGCGGTCGTCGGCGACCGTCAGGCCCCTGGCGACGCCGGACGCGACCAGCCCCTGCCCCGTCGCGGGGTCGGGTATGGCGTTCAGGGCGGCTTCGACGGCGGCGCGGTCGATCACGGGGGCTCCGGCGTGGTTGCGAGGCGGGGACGCGCGTTCTATCCGCAGAGCCAGCCGCAAGCGAGCATCCCGTGCCCCGCACCGCCCCCGTCACCCTAATCGCCGGCCCGACCGCTTCGGGAAAGTCGCGGTGCGCGCTGGAGATGGCCGAGGCGACGGGCGCCGCCATCATCAACGCCGACAGCCAGCAGCTCTACGCGGACCTGCGCATCCTGTCGGCCCGTCCGTCGGCGGAGGACGAGGCGCGGGCGTCGCATCACCTGTATGGCGTCGCCGATGCGGCCGAGGCCTGGTCGGTCGGGCGGTGGACGCGGGCGGTCATGCCGTTGCTGGCAGAGCTTAAGGCGATGGGGCGACCGGCGTTGCTGGTCGGCGGGACGGGGCTGTATTTCTCTGCCGTTACAAGGGGATTGGCGGAGATTCCCGAGGTTCCGCCTGCAGCGCGTGAAGAGGCGCAAGCGCTATACGACACCGAAGGCGAGGCGGCGTTCCGGCTGCGTCTGGCGACCTTCGACCCGCCCGCAGAAGCCGCCATCGAGAGCGGCGACCGCCAGCGCCTGACCCGCGCCTATGCCGTGGCGCGGGCGACGGGGCGGTCGCTGTCGGACTGGCGCGCCTCGACGCGGCCATTGCTGGCGGCGGGGGCCTATGACCAACTGGTGATCGAGCCGGAGCGGTCGGCGCTCTATGCGGCCTGCGACGCGCGGGTGGACGCGATGATCGCGGCGGGCGCGCTGGATGAGGTCCGTGCTCTGATCGGGCGGGGGCTGGAGCCGACCCTCCCCGCGATGAAGGCCGTAGGGGTGAGGGAGCTCGCGGCCCATCTGGCGGGCGAGACGACGCTCGCGGACGCCACGGCGGCGATGAAGCAGGCGACGCGCAACTATGCGAAACGGCAGCTGACCTGGTTCCGGAACCAGTGCAAGGACTGGCCCCGCGCTTAGCGCAGCATCCAGCTCAGCAGCAGGAGCACGAACAGGCCCGCGCTGACCGCCTGCCAGAAGCGGACAGGTTCGCGCTCCATCAGGGACAGGTCGCGGCGGGGCGGGACGGCGGCGGCGCTGCCGGCTTCCAGGACGTGGATCAGCTCCTCGACGCTGTCGAAGCGGTCGGCGGGGTCGACCGACAAGGCGCGCAGGATGGCGGCCTCCAGCCAGGCGGGCATGTCGGGGCGGTGCTGGGTCGGGCGAGTCGGGCGTTCGAAGCGGATGCGGCTGAACTCCGTCTCCTGACCGGACGGATAGTCGCCGGTGAAGATGCGGTAGAGGGTGACGCCGAGAGCGTATTGGTCCGTCAGGGCGTCGCCGGGGTTGCCCGCGAACATTTCCGGCGCCTTGTAGCCGGGGGTGCCGGGGGCTTCGGCCTCGGCGAACTCCTCCACGCGCGGCAGGCGGGCGACGCCGAGGTCGATCAGCTTGAGGCCCCCATCAGTCTCCAGGATGACGTTGTCGGGCTTGATGTCGCGATGGGCGACGCCGAGGCGGTGAAGCGCCGCGACAGCCTTCGACAGGCGGATGGCGATGTCGAGACCAGAGGCGATATCAAAAGGTTCGTCGGCGATCTTCGCGTGCAGCGTTCGTCCTATGTAGAGCGGCTGGGCGATGTAGAGACCGCTCTGGCGGCCGGGCTCGAGGCTCAAAGTCTTGCCGACGAAAGGACTGTCGATGCGGCGGCCGATGAAGCTCTCGCGCAGGAAGGCGCCGCGCGCGCCGCTCTCGGACAGCAGGGCGGGCTTGGGGAATTTCAGGACCAGACGGTCGCCGCCCTCCCCGTCCCGCGCGGCGAAGACGCGGGTGTATTTGCCGTCGGACAGCACGCGCTTCAGCACGAAGCCGTCGATGCGGTCGCCGGCGCTCGGGACCGGCAGGATCGGCAGGTCGGCGGCCTCGGCGCCGATGGCGTCCTGATCCACCGCGCCTGGCCGGATGACGTCGATGACGATGGCGGTGGCGTTGTCGCGGGTCTCGGCCTCCCCCGCCGCCGCGACGATCGCCTGGGCGTCGGCCTCCGGCGAGGCCCGGCGGCCAAGAAGGCGCGTCAGCTCCGCTTCAGGCACCACGCCGTGGACGCCGTCGGTGGTCAGGAGCAGCCGATCGTGGGCCTTCAGCGTCACCGCGCGAGTGTCCAGCCTCAGGTCCGGCTCGATGCCGACCGCGCGATAGAGGACGTGGCTGAGGCCGGGCTGGGCCAGGACATGGTCCTCCGTTAGCGGCGTCAGGACGCCGTCGCGGAAGTGCCAGGCACGACTGTCGCCGACGTGCAGCACCGTGGCCTCGCGTCCGCGCATGACGAGCGCGGTGAAGGTCGTGGCGGCCCCCGCCATATCGGGATCGGACCGCCCCTTGGCGTGGAGCCAGCGATTGTAGCCGGTCAGCGCGGCCACGCCCGCCGCCGCCACGCCCTTCAGCGGGTTCTGGTCGACATAGGCGTCGATGAAGGTTCTGCCCGCGAGCTCCGACGCGATGCGGCCGGCCTTGGAGCCGCTGACGCCATCGGCGACCAGGGCGATCATGCCGTGCAGGGCCTGTTCCGACGGCGGGCCGATGTGTACGGCGCCGAAATCCTGATTGTCCGCGCGCGGCCCCTTCGCCGAGGCGAACCCCGCCGCGATCTGAAGCCGTGCGTCCGCGCTCATCGCCAATCCCCCTGCCAGCGAGGAGACGTCGTTTCGTAACTTGGAAGCAAGGGGCTTGGCGCCTATATTGGTTCTGCCGGGGCTTCGGTCCCGGCTATGGCGATAAACGCGCTTGTAATAAGCGGACCGGACCCGGGTGCGATTCCCGGCGGCTCCACCATTTCTCCCCGCGTTATCGGCGGAGCGAGCCTGGGGCCGACTAGCATCGACGGACGTGTAAAGAAGACTGCTTTCGCCCGTCCTGGCCCACCGTATCGGGCCATTTTCTAACTGCGAACGATAACTTCGCTGGAGAAGTCCGCCTGCCGCGTAATGCGGTTCGGTTGATTTCGAACACTTAAGTCCTGGGGGTTCAGATCCCCAGGCGGGGCCCGCCGGCGCCTGGCAACAGAAGCCGGCACTTTCACCACATTGGCATCTTCCACCCGGCTCCCGGCGCCGCTATCAGTCGCCGCATGGCCGACGACGCCCAGCCGATCGACGAGATGCAGTACGAGAAGCTCGCGCAGGACGCCTTGCGCGGGGTGATCCGCGCCGCGCTCGAACGGGCCGCCAGTCCCCAGGGCATTCCCGGGGCGCATCACTTCTACATCACCTTCAAGACGCGGGCGCCGGGGGTGTCGGTACCGCCGGACGTGGTGGCCAAGTATCCCGACGAGATGACCGTCGTGCTGCAGCACCAGTACTGGGACCTGGCGGTCGAGCACGACCTTTTCTCGGTGATGCTGAAGTTCGGCGGCATGCCCAAGGTTCTGACGGTGCCGTATACGGCCGTCACGCGCTTCTACGATCCCAGCGTCCAGTTCCTGCTGCAGTTCGAGGCCCCCGAACCGGTCGCTCCTGCGGTGGCCGAGCTCCCTGCGCCGCCTAAGCGGCCGGAGCCCGCCTCGACCGGGGACGAGGGGCCCAAGGTCGTCTCGCTGGACCAGTTCCGCAAGAAGTAGGCTTCACGCGACGCGCGGTCGCGCTAACCTGGGTTTTTCGATCCTGGGTTTTTCGATTTCGGATACTCCCGTGGCCAGAGCCCTCCTCATCCTGCTCTTTTGGCTGGCGGCCGGTTCGGCGTCGGCTCAAGGCCGCTTCGACGGTTGGGCCTCGGCCATCGTCGCGGCCGATTGGCGAACCACCGCGGGCGAGCCGATCCAGGCGTTCGACAACGCGCGGCGCGATCTGACGGCGGCGTTCCTGGCGGCAGGCTTCAACCGGGCGGACATGGTGGACGTGACGCTGAGGCCCGACGCGCAGCCCGTCACGACCGCCCAGGAGGCCATCTACCGGATCGGCGAGGCGACGGCGCGGGCCCAGCGCGGATGCATGATCTACATAACCTCGCATGGAGTGCCGCAGACGATCGTGTTCGGGCCGGACGTCAGGCTGACCCCTCCGACCCTTGCCGGCCTGTTGAGGAGCTGGTGCGGAGAAAGGCCGACGATCGTGGTGCTGTCGGCCTGCTTCTCCGGCTCGTTCATCGACGCCCTGGCGGCGCCGAACCGGATGATCCTGACCGCGGCGCGACGGGATCGCGCGTCCTTCGGGTGCAGCGAGGATTCGACCTATCCCTATTTCGACGGTTGCGTGATCCAGGAGCTGCCCAAGGCTTCGGATTTCATCGCCCTCGGCAACGCCGTGGGGGCGTGCGTCAGGGACCGCGAGGACGCGGAGGATCTGACTCCCGCGTCGGAGCCCCAGGTATTCATCGGCGCGGACATGCAGCTCTTGGCGCCGACGCTGCGGTTCAACCGGCCGTCATCCTGACATCAGGGCGGCAGCAGCCATGGCGCATAGCTGACGCGCATGCAGGGAGAAAAACAGATGCTGACCGGAGGCTGTCACTGCGGCGCGATCCGCTATGAAACCTCGGACGAGGCGATCCATCACGCCCTGTGCCATTGCATGGATTGCCGCAAGGCCGCGGGCGCGCCCGCCGTCGCCTGGGCGCTGGCTCCGGCCGATCAGGTGAAGATCACCGGGGAGCCCGTCTGGTACGCCTCGTCCGAGCACGGGCGGCGGGGCTTCTGCGGGGTCTGCGGCACAGGGCTGTTCTACACCAACGATCAGATCTTCCCCTGCCAGATCGATATCCAGAGCGCCACGCTCGACGATCCGGACGCCATTCCGCTGCAGGGGCAGATCCAGACGGCGGAACGCATCGGCTGGATGGCGCATCTGGACCGGCTCCCGGCCTTCGAACGCTACCCCGGGCCGCCCGTCGCCTGACGCGGGAACGCCCGGATGGTGATGCGTTCGCGCTCGCCTTCGCGGCGTTCGACCAGCAGCCGCGCCACCTGGGCGTCGTCGTGGAACAGATAGCCCTTGATGGCGTCCAGCAGGGCCTTGGCCAGGTTGTCCAGGTCCATCCAGGGCGGCTCGCCGACGTGCTCCATGACGATCTCGACGACGAAGTCGCCATAGGACGGGCGCGATCCGCGCCATTCCTTGCGGAAGAACTCATAGATCAGGGGTTTGTAATACTTGGCCTGGGTGGTCAGGCCGTCGATCATGACGACGACGGCGTGCCCCTCCTCCCGCGCGCGCACCTTGCCGGAGACGATCCAGTCTGAGGTCACGCGTCCGCCTTGCCCGGTCATGCGCCCGTGCTACACGCCTGCGCATCTTCCCGCCACGCCTTCGCGAGTCCCGACGACCATGACCGACGTCCGCACCGAGACCGACACCTTCGGCCCCATCGAGGTCGCCGCCGATCGCTACTGGGGGGCCCAGGCGCAGCGGTCGCTGGGCAACTTCAAGATCGGCTGGGAGAAGCAGCCCCTGCCGATCGTGCGGGCCCTGGGCATCGTCAAGCGGGCGGCGGCCGAGACGAACATGGCGCTGGGGCGGCTGGACCCGGCGATCGGCGAGGCCATCGTGCGGGCGGCCGACGAGGTCATCGAGGGCAAGCTGAACGACCATTTCCCGTTGGTCGTCTGGCAGACGGGCTCGGGCACCCAATCCAACATGAACGCCAATGAGGTGATCTCGAACCGGGCGATCGAGATTCTGGGCGGTGAGATGGGCTCCAAGAAGCCGGTCCACCCCAACGACCACGTGAACATGAGCCAGTCGTCCAACGACACCTACCCCACGGCCATGCATGTCGCCTGCGCCGAAGAGGTCGTGCATCGCCTCCTGCCGGCCCTGGCCAAGCTTAGGAACGCGCTGAACGACAAGGCCGAGGCGTGGAAGGGCATCATCAAGATCGGCCGCACCCACACCCAGGACGCCACGCCCCTGACGCTGGGCCAGGAGTTCTCCGGCTACGTTCAGCAGGTGACCAAGGGCATTGAACGGATTGAGCAAACCCTTCCCGACCTGATGCAGCTGGCCCAGGGCGGCACGGCGGTCGGCACGGGCCTGAACGCGCCGATCGGTTTCGCCGAGGGCGTGGCTGAGAAGATCGCCCAGATCACGGGCCTGAACTTCACCACGGCGCCGAACAAGTTCGAGGCGCTCGCCGCCCACGACGCCATGGTGATGAGCCACGGGGCGATCAACACGGTGGCCGCGTCGCTGTTCAAGATCGCCAACGACATCCGCTTCCTGGGTTCGGGGCCGCGCTCGGGCCTGGGCGAACTGGCCCTGCCGGAGAACGAGCCGGGCAGCTCCATCATGCCGGGCAAGGTCAATCCGACCCAGTGCGAAGCCCTGACCCAAGTCTGCGTCCAGGTGTTCGGCAACCACGCGGCGATCACCTTCGCGGGGTCGCAGGGACACTTCGAGCTCAACGTCTTCAACCCGGTGATGGCCTACAACTTCCTGCAGTCGGTGCGCCTGATGGCCGATGCGGCGGTCAGCTTCACCGACAACTGCGTGGTGGGCATCGAGCCGCGGATCGAAAACATCGAACGCGGGCTGAACAACTCGCTGATGCTGGTGACGGCGCTCAACGGCAAGCTGGGCTACGACGCCTGCGCCAAGATCGCCAAGACGGCGCACAAGAATGGCACGACCCTGCGTCAGGAGGCGGTCGGTGGCGGCTATCTGACCGACGCGGAGTTCGACGAGGCCGTGCGTCCGGAGAAGATGATCTCTCCCGGCTAAGGCCATCAGGACTGGAAGAAGGCCAACAGGTCGGCGTTGATGACCTCCGCATGGGTCGTGCACATGCCGTGGGGCAGGCCGGGATAGGTCTTCAGCGTTCCGTGCTTCACGAGGCCGATCGCCAGCCGGGCGGAGTTGTCGATGGGGACGATCTGGTCGTCTTCGCCGTGCAGGATCAGGATCGGCACGTCGATCGCCTTCAGGTCCTCTGTGAAGTCTGTCTCCGAGAACGCCTTGATGCAGTCGTAGTGGGACTTGGCCGACCCAGCCATGCCCTGGCGCCACCAGTTGTCGATCGTCGCCTGGATGACCGTCGCGCCCGGACGGTTGAAGCCGTAGAACGGACCCGAGGCCACCTCGCGGTAGAAGGCCGCGCGGTTGGCGGCCAGAGCCGTGCGAAACCCGTCGAACACCTCGAGCGGCAGACCGTTCGGATAGGCCTCGGTCTTGAGCATGATCGGCGGCACCGCGCCGATGATCACGGCCTTGGCGACCCGGCCGGCCCCGTGGCGGGCGACGTAGCGGGTGACCTCGCCGCCACCAGTCGAATGTCCCACATGAATGGCGTCGCGCAGGTCGAGCTGGGCCGCCAGATCGGCGACGTCGGCGGCGTAGGTGTCCATCTCATTGCCGTCGAAGGTCTCGCCCGACCGGCCGTGGCCGCGCCGGTCGTGGGCGATGACGCGATACCCTTGCGCCAGGAAGAATAGCATCTGGGCGTCCCAGTCGTCGCCGCTCAGGGGCCAGCCGTGGTGGAACACGACCGGCTGGCCGGAGCCCCAGTCGCGGTAGAACATCTGCGTGCCGTCTCTTAGGGCCGCATAGGGCATGGCCGCCTCCGATTGAGGTGTCGCTCATGGTCCGCCGATCGGGATGGGGCGACTGGACGAGAAGGCTACCATGGCCGCGCCACGCTTTGGTGACAGCCGTCGAGAGACCTCAGGGCTTTTCGCGGATGGTCGCGCCCACGGGAGCGAGCGCCAGCTTGGCGAGCTCCAGGTCCTTCAGGGCGAAGGGGATGCCGATGATGGAGATGAACTCCGCCACCGCGATCAGCAGGTGCGACAGGGCGATGTACCAGCCGGCGAAGACGAACCAGATTACGTTCAGGCCGATGCCGAAACAGCCGATCCCCTGCCCTTGCGCCTCTCCGGCCCAGACGACCTCGCGACCGAACGGCCAGAAGGAGTAGCTGGCGATGCGCCACGCGGCCCGGGTCCAGGGCAGGCCGACGATGGTGATGGCCAGGATCGCGCCGCCCAGCAGCCACAAGAGGCCGCTGATCCAGCCTCCGAAGATGAACCACAGGATGTTCAGGATCAGACGGATCACTGGCGTTGTCTCCCCGTCGACAGGTCGCCGACCGTTCCAAGATAAGGAAAAGCCCCGCCGTTCGCAGCGGGGCTCTCCGTGAATTCGCCGTAAGCCAGGAGGCCTAGTGCTTTTCGGTCCAGCGAGACTTCGCCTCGTCGGCGGTCAGGGTCAGGCGGACCTTGTCGTCGTCGACGTAGTCGACCCAGCTGACCGGAATCATGTGGTGCTTGAAGCCGGCGGCGAGGTCGAGCTTGGCCAGTTCGATCTGGTCGCCCAGCACGTGATCGACGCGGCCGACGTGATGGCCGTCCGAGCCGAGAACTTCCTGGTGTTCCTTGATGAGGGTGGCGTCTACCATGGGTCGTCTCCTTTGCGTTCGGGGAGACGAGGAAACGCCGGGGTCGTCCGGCGGTTGCGAGGTCGAGATGGGCGAGATCGTCAACCTGAACCGGGCGAGGAAGGCCCGCGACAAGGCCGAGGCCAAGGCGGCGGCCTCCGCCAACCGCGCCGCTCACGGTCGCACCAAGGGCGAAAAGACAGCCGCCGACGCAGAGCGCGCGCGCATCCAGCGGCTGCTGGACCAGTCCAAGCGGGAAGACTGAGATGAGCGGCCCGTCCGATCCGCGCCGCCAAAGCCTGATCGCTCTCATCGCCCTGCAGCGGGCCAAGGCGATGCGGGAGCGCGAGCAGCGCGAGGCTGACAAGGCCGAGGCCAAGCCGAAGAAGAAGGGTTGGTTCGGCTAGTCCGCCCGCGGCGCTCGCGTCAGGAGCACCTGTCCGGCCAGCACCAGCGCCAAACCGACCGCCGCCGCCCAGCCGAAACGGGCGTCCTCGAACATGGCCGATACCAGCATGGCGATGGGCGGGGTGAGCGCAGAGATGTAGCTGGCCAGCGCATAGCCCCGCGCCCTGGCCACGGCGAAGTAGGTCACGACGGCGATGACCGAGCCGAACACCGCCAGATAGAGCAAGGAGATGACATAGCCCGGGCTGGGGTCGATGGTGAAGCGGGCGCCGGTCGCCAGGCCGAACAGGGCCAGCATGGCCGTGCCGTAAGCCATCGCCCATGCCGTCTGTGGCAGGATGGCCGACCCCGCTTGCTGGCCGCGCCATGAGAAATAGTTGCCGACCGCCGAGCTCAGCACGGCCAGGAACGCCAGCCCGATGCCGATCAGGGCGCTGCGGTCCAGGCCATCGGCCAGGACCTCGCCGCCCGACAGGACGGCTACCCCGACGATCCCCAAGGTCGCGCCGATCCAGGCCGCCCGGTGCGCCGTCTGGCCGACGACCAGGCGGAACAGCGCGAGGTTCAGGAAGGCCAGGCTGGCGAAGACCACGGCGACGATGGCCGAGGTGACGTTCTCCTCCGCCGCATAGGTGAAGGAGTAGCTGACCGCGAAGACGAAGGCCCCCTGCCCCACAGCCGCCAGATGCTGGGATCGGGTCAGCGCTAGAGGACGCCGCGTGACGGCGCAGCCGGCGAAGATCAGCAGCGCCGCCAGACCGAACCGCCAGGTCAGGGACGCGGCCGGATCGACCGTCCCGAGCTGCCAGGTTATGGCGTACCAGGTGGTGCCCCAGATCACGGCGCAGACGACCACGCCCGCCACGGCGAGAACATCGGCCGAGGGTCGGCGCAGGTCGAGGACGGTCAAGGAGCGCTCACGGACATCGAGGACGGCAGCCCGTCGCCTTGCCCGCCCGCTCGATGCGGCGCAACCGGGTTACCGTCGGCTGCTGACAAATCCCGCTTATGTCAGGCGCGCAGCTTCAACGCCGCCCGATCCGCCTCGGGCACGGCGGCGTAGATCGTCGGCGGCCGAATGCCCAGCCGCGCCCGCGCCGTCTCAAGCGGTTCGGCGAACAAGGCCTCGTAGTCCAGCGCCGGCAGCCATTGGGTGGAGCGACCGTTGCGCCACGCCTGCCAGACCGCCCGGCGCGCCGGGATCGACCGATTTTCCCGCTGGATCTCCCGCGCTGCGCCCCAGCCGATGAAGGCGAAGCCGAGATTGCGGGTCTGTCCGTAGGAGAAGCTGACGACGCAGGCCTCGCCCAGCGCATCGGTGCCATAGCCGGTCAGGACGTGCCAGATGTCGTGGATGTCGCGCAGGCGGCGCGAATACCAGACGACGGGATGGGGCGCGTCGATCTCGGGCGCCACCTCGCGCGCCGTCTCGGCCAGACCATCGGCGGTGAAACCCCGCGTCTCGCGGAAGGCCCGATACTCGCCCCCGACCGTGCCTGGCGCGAAACGAGCCAGCCAGGCGGGGTCATCCAGAAGGTGCGCCAGCTCCTGGCGCAGGAAGGCCTGACGCCCGCCCTCGACCGTACCGAGCATGCGGTTGTAGCCCCGGGCGCCGGATGAACCGGTCAGAGCGCGCATGATCTCGAACACCTGGGCGGTGTCTTCCTTGTCGCGGATCAGGCGGTTGAACGCCTTGAGCGCCGTCAGGGGCCGCAGCCGCTGGGGCGCGATCACCTGGAAATCCTCGGGATAGACGGCGGCGTCCATCGTCATCTGTTACATCCATGCGAGAGGCGATTAGTCTATCTCAACCTTCGCCCACGCCAAGCCGTCATCGGAGCTCCAGATCTTGCTCAAGAAGCGCTCCGTCGTCCTGGCCGGCCATGCCACGTCTGTGGCGCTGGAGCCGGAATTCTGGGCGGTTCTG
>VYLE01000709.1_pt1 | contig 13452 bp, 12 predicted proteins | sample 5114391 | NCBI WGS metagenome assembly VYLE01 (sample SAMN12291771, study PRJNA351875) | freshwater metagenome | isolation source: freshwater lake | place: USA: Michigan, Kent Lake | collected 2013-08-15
AGCGCCGGCTCGTCGGCCGCCGCGTCGACGCAGGCCGCCGCCGACTCGCCCGGCGCGATCTCGGGCGACGCGCTCGGCGAGCTCGCGCGCAAGTACATCCTCGCCGAGGCGGTCATCGACCGACTGTCGCGGATCATCGACCCTGACGCGCTGCGCGCGATCCTCGACGGATGCGCGCTCGACCTCGCGTCCGAAGCGGTGGCCGTGCAGACGGCGACGCGGCTGCAGGCCGCGATGGCCAAGTACCGCAGCGACGCGCAGCGGATGGACAGCGACGCCGGCGCCTCCGTGGTGCCGGTATTCGACGACAAGGACGAGGCCTGGACGCTGCGCATCGAGCGGCGCCACCACGGCAACGTCCGCGTGACCGGCATCGACTCGCACTTCCTCATCTCCGCCGACTACAAGACCCTGCTGGATTGCGCGCTGACCGTCGGCGGCCTGGTGGGCGAGGGCGCCGAGATCCGCCGCGGCGACGGCGACCGGCAGCGCGCGCACGCGGTCATCGACTTCCGCGACGCGATGCGCTGGCTGCTGTCCGACGCCGAGCGCAACGTCGGCCGCCAGCGCTACAAGGGGCTGGGCGAGATGAACGCCTCGCAGCTGTGGGAGACGACGATGGACGCGTCGGTCCGCCGCCTGCTGCGCGTGCAGATCGAGGACGCGATCGCGGCCGACCAGATCTTCACGAAGCTGATGGGGGACGAGGTGGAGCCGAGAAGGGCGTTCATCGAGCAGAACGCGTTGGGGGCGAGGAACATCGACGTGTGAGGGGGAGTGTAGAGCGAGGCATAACCTGAGAATTGGGGTCCCATAAGTTGAGAAACCAATGGGGTGCTTCTCAGGCGTAGATCACCGCGCGCGCCTTGCGACCCGCCCTAGCCGAATCTATTTCGCCGGCATCAGCCTGAACGATGCGGCCCAGGCGATTTGTATGGCGAGCTGAGGATCCAGCACCGCTAAGGACAGCCTACGCGGACGCATGGGGCCAGACCTGCTTGGCGACCTTGAACAAGTCCCGCGCCCGATCGCGGATGCACCCTTCGTCCCACACCGCTCCGGTCTGGTTGAGCTGCGGCCGCTGAAAGTGAGTGACGTGCCCGAGTTCCTCGGCCCAATAGTTTCTGGAAAGATGGCTCTCGTGATCCGCTCCTGGAATCCGGGCCATCCGAAGCGTTAGTCTTCGGTGTTGATCTGGATGAGCGGCTCGGGCCAGTAGCGTCCTCGTCCGTACTCCTCGTCGACTCGCGCGGCCAGGTCGTCGGCAGCGATGCGCGAGAAGCTGCGCGAGAAGGCGGCGTACTCGTCGATGAGACGGTTGCGGACATCGAAGACGTCGAGCACTTGTTGTTGTCCCTCTGTTACCCGCGCCGCTAGGCCGCGCTGTTCGGCCAGTCCTCGACGGTCAAGCCCGGCACTCGCTGGAACTCGCGCAGGTTGCGCGTGAGCAGGGTCATGCCGCGCGAGCGCGCATGCGCGGCGATGAACAGGTCATGGCTGCCGATGGGGGTGCCGCTGCGCTCAAGAGTGGCGCGGATGTCGGCGTAGTGCTCGTCGGCCGGCATGTCTAGCGGCAGCACGGTCAGCGCATGCAGCAGTTGCTCCACGCGCTGCGTCAGCGGCGCTGAACCTTTGCGCTGCGCGCCAAAGCGAAGCTCGCAAGCCGCGACGATGCTGGTGCACACCGAATCGGGCTGCAGCGCGTTCAGCTTCTGGGCCAATGCGCCATGGGGGTTACGAACCAACTCGGAAAGCGCGTTCGTATCGAGCATGCAGGGGCGCTCGCGGGGCTGCTGCTGGGGCCGTTCTCGTGGAGGAACGACCATCACAGACCGTCCCGTGGCTGGGGCGGCGGGTCTTCTACCTCGGGCAGAGCGTCGTCTATCGGGTCCCACGAAGCCAAAAGGTCGCGCAGCTTGTGCTTCCGGATGGGGGTCAGGATCAGGCTGTCGCCCTCCTTGCGGATAAGAACCTCGGATCCTTCCATTTCCAGCTCACGAGGAATTCGCACCGCCTGGTTGCGGCCGTTACGGAACAACGCGGCGTGGCGCTCAGTCACCTGGGCCTCCGAAGGTTGGTTTGGCATATGGCAAAGCATATGTCTAAGCGTGCGGCTCGACAAGTCGTTGTTCAGCGGCGGCGGCTCGCGCCTTGGTCGGCGATTGGTTGCGCCGGCAGGCAGATGCCCCACTTCGGCCACGCCAGTCACGTTAACCGCTGGGCGCGACGAGGGTCTCTGCTGGAATGCATTCGAAGCGTAGAGGTTTCGGATGCGCGACCGCTTCTACGCCCCAGGTGTGAGCTTGATCATGTCATGCACGAAGATCCCTTACGCGCCCAGCGAGCGTCGAGATGCGCTCTCCGGACTCATGTGGGTCGACCGGCATTCTGGCGCTTGCTGTGTGCACGACGGCTCTAGCGGGCGAAGCCCAAGAAGTTCGTCCCATCCCTTTAGGCTATGGCGATGGGCCGAGCTGCGAGTGACCTCTACCCGGATACCTCACTGCAAATACGCGGCGGGCGAAGTCCCGATTGGTTGCAGCTAGACTCTTTGCAGACAAGTTCTCAGCTTGGGTCTCCCTCCCTTTCAGGATCACCTGGCGTATCGCCAGGATTGCGCAGGGGGCCGGAAGTGCGGCGACGCACGGAAAGCCCCGCGCCTGTAACCACCTCAGCCCGCGCTGCGGACTTCGGTAGCTTCCATGAGCGGGGCTTTCCGTGCGCCTCCGCGGAGTAGGCGATGTTGAAGTGACTCGGGAGGGAGACCCGCCCCATCATGACCTCGCGTGATGAACGGCTGCTGACGCAGCGTCGCATCCGTGCGGCCATCGCGCCGAGCGGTAACCTCGAAGCCCCGCTCGATGCGCGCTTGGCTTCGGTCGATCCGTTCGCCGAAGACGTCGGCGCGCGGATGTCGGCTGCACTGGACGAGGTGGCGGCTCCCATCTGGCCTCGGCTGTCCGATCGCCTGCAGCCGCTGCCTGCAGAAGTCATCCTCGAGAACGCGTGGGCGACCATCGCCCACAAGCCGCTCTGGGTGGCGCTGCTCAACCGTTCGATCCGGCTTGGCGACTCGGAGGCAGCGCGCCGACGTCTCGATGCGGTGCAGCGGTCCAGCGGCGCCGACTGGCGCAACGCATCGGCGTATGCGTGGGCAGCCGTCCCTGGGGCGCCGAGGCGAGGGGCTCTGCCAGCGGTGTTCGGCCTCGACGACCTGCCGTGGAGTATCCGTGCACGGTTCGGGCTGGCGTCCCTGGTACGCAACGGCGCGGGCCCCAGGGAGTTGCTAGGGGCCGCCGCGAATATCGTGTCGCCTGACGTTCGAGCTGTCGCCAACGCGCTGCGCGCCGCCATCGCGCACGCGGCCTCGCCGGCGTCCGCCCTGACTTCGGCAGAGATCGCTCGCCTCAAGGACTCCGAACAGACGTTGCTGCTGGCGAGCGCGGAACTGCAGGACATGTTCCTCGAGGTTCGCCCGGTCGGCGGTCGAGGGCCTCGACCCGATGTGGCCGAATGCCGCGCAAGGTACGAGCACGCGGTCCGGGCATTCCGGGCGATCTCGGGTTGCCTGGAGAGGCACGCCTGGGCGCAGGCCGGGCAGCTTGTTCGCGACGTCCCGGTGGACGAAGTGACGCTGGCCGCCGCGGAAGACGCATTGCGCGTACCGAGTCCCACCGTGCCGGCGACGAAGGCCGCTGGAGATAGCGGGCCGGACACGAAATTGGCCTCGACACCAAAGCGCCCGTCCTGGGCGCCAATGGCTTCCGCCGAGGCGAAGCGACTTGCAGCCTTCCTGCGGGGAGCTGCGGTTCCGCCACAGTGGTCGATGCCCCAGTCGCGCGTCATTGGCGCGCTGGTGTCGGGCAGGCTTTCTGCGGCCGACCTCCCGACCGCGGAACGGGCTCATCTCGGCCGGTGCATGAGTCAGGCGGACCGCGCTCGGCTGGCACGCGCGGAGCGCTTCGAGTGGGTGGACAAGACGGAGTCGCTCTGGAAGCGGCTGCCGCTCCCGGCAGTCTTCCAGGCTGCCCGGCAGCGGCCGGATGATGCGCTCGAGCTGCTGACGGCGCGTCTCTCCGAGCTGCCCGATGCCGGTCCGGTCATCGACTACCTGGGCGACGCCACGAACCCGGAGGACGCAAACCTGGCCCAGCGCACGGTCCAGGCGGCCGGGGCGCGCGATCCGTCCGACTCGGCCAGTCATTGGGACATCGCCACCGCGCCATTCATCGGTACGGCCATCTGGCACAGGGCACTGGAGCGGGCGGCCGTCTCCCCGGCTTCCGCCGAGCGGATGCTCGACGTTCTCGCAGCGGACATCGAACCGGCCGACCGCAACGCATTCGATCGGATGCTGGAAGGCCTCGTCTTCGTCGACTCGGGCGCAGCGGCCGACCGGGCGAACGACATCGCCAGATGGTTGCAGTGCGAACCCGCTGCGGTCAGCCTGGTGGCGAGGCGCATCGACGTCGACACTGCATCCGCGCTGGCGCGGCTGCCGGAGAGCACGTTCCCCGACGCGCTGCTCAATGGGCTGATTGCCGAGGCGCCGCCCCTCGTTCGTGACGCACTCTGGCAGGCCGAGGTCGCCCGCGCCCGAAGTGCCTCCGACCTGGTGCGGCAACTGCTGACCCGAGCGCAGCAGGCCAGGGTGCCCGAGTGGCATCCGGGGTGGATGGACCTTGCCGGAACGGGCGTCGAACGGGCCACTGCGTTGGCATTGGCCGGGCGCAGGAGCGCGGCGCGCTTGAAGTCGCTGGGCGATGCCTGCGACGCAGCCGACCTGTCGAAAGGTCTGGCCGAGGCGGCACGGCTTCTGCCCCACGCATGCCGGGTCGAGGCGGTCTACCTGGAGCTGCTGTCCCTCATCGGCGTCAAGCACGCACCGTCCCTCGCCTGGGTCATCGCCCGCAGGCGACGGGATGCCTCGGCGGGCCAGCGCGTCGATCACATGTACACCCAGCACGAGCTGCCCAAGGATTCGGGCGGAACGCGAATCATCTCGGTTCCGGACGACCGGCTGAAGCGCGTGCAGCGGGCCATTCTGCATAACCTGCTCGCGCCGCTCGGGGCGCACCCGTCCGCGTTCGGCTTCGTCCCGGGACGAGGCATCCGCGACAACGCGGCGGTTCACGTCGGCCAGGCCATCGTGGCGAACGCGGATGTCCGCAACTGCTTTCCGAGCGTGGGCTGGCGGCTCGTGCGCGCGGCGCTGCAGCGCGACCTCGGCGCGACGCTGTCTCCTGCTGCAATCAGCATCCTCGTCGACCTGTGCACCGGACATGGCGGTCTGCCGATCGGGGCGCCGACTTCACCCGCGCTGCTGAATCGAGTGCTGCTGAAGTCCGACGAGATACTGACCTCGGAGGCGCAACGCAGGGGATGCCGGTACTCGCGCTACGCGGATGACCTGAGCTTCTCGGGCAGCCACGAGGCCGTCCGGATGCTCGGCGTCGCGAAGCGTTGTCTCGATCGCATCGGTCTGGAGCTCGACCCCAAGAAGACGAACATCTTCCGTCGAGGCCGGCGCCAGGTCTGCACGGGCCTGGTCGTGAACGACAAGGTGTCGATCCCGCGCAGGGTGCGCCGGCGCCTGAGAGCGGCCGTCCACGCAGCCGAGGCCGGCAGGTCGACGCATTGGCATGGGACCCCTGCGTCGCTGCCGCAGCTGAAGGGGCGGCTCGCATTCCTTCAGATGATCCACCCGGACGAAGGGTTCGAACTGAGGAACAGGCTCGTGTCGGCGCTCGGCGAAGGGAACGAGTAGGAAGACGAGTCTGGAGAGGACGATGACTGGAACGATGCCGAGTGAATCCGCATTGGAGGCGACGCCGCAGTGGAATCGTGCGTTGCTGCGGCACGGCTCCAGCGCGCGGATGGCGGAGGTCGCCCCGGGCGAGGCCGCCCTCGTGCTCACCAGCCCGCCGTACTTTCCCCCCGCCTTGGCGGATGAGCTCGCGCAGGGACCCGATGCGCAGGCCGATCTGCACTCGCTCGAGCACGCGATCCGGGCCTTCGCGTGGTCGTTCCGTCCCGTCTTCGACGAATGCATGCGAGTTCTTCGCCCGGGCGGCCGACTCGTGATGCAGACGCGGGATGTGCGGCTGCGACAGGTTCTCGTGCCGGTCGAGTCGATCCACAGACAGCTCGCCGAGGCCGCGGGGCTGCAGACCTACGCGCGCCATGCGTGGCGAGCGCAGCAGGTGACCCTGCCGCGACGCAGGATGACGGCAGCGCTCGGCAGCGCATTGGGCCCGATGCCCGTCGAACCGGACGCATTCCTCGTGATGCGAAAGCCAGGCGACGTCTGGTTGGGCGAGCCGACGCTGGCGGATGCGGCTCTGCTCACGCAGGATGTGATGGTCACGCCCACCGGTAAGCTGCCCGCCCGGCATCCGCACCAGGCACCGATTTGCATCCTGCAAGCGATGATTCGAACCTATTCGCGTCCAGGCGACCTGGTCGTCGATCCGTTCGCGGGAGGCGGCACGTCGCTGCGCTGCGCGGTCGAGTTGGGACGCAGGGCGGTCGGCTACGACGTGGACGAAGGGGCGTTGTCTCTCGCGCGGATCAACCTGGCCCATTGAGGATGCGGAGCGGATGACGACGCGAACAGCGATGACCGGACACGTCGACGTCTCAGCAGCCCTGCTCTGGGCGGCGGGCTGGCGCGCGCGCGAGGAGCAAGACACCGACCTCGCCGACCGCATCGCCGCCGCCTTCGAGCGGAAAGCGTCGTCGAAGGTCGATCAGCCTACATATCGAATCTCCACGCTGGGCCAACGCCCCCGTACACTGATGAAGCTCGCCTCGTCGGGAATGCTGCAGACGCCGATCCGGTTCTCCAGGGACCCCCTCGACATCGGTCTCGCCGCGGTCCTGTCGGGCAACAGTGGGCTCGCGGAATTCAAGCTCTACAGCGAGCGCAGCGTGGTCGAGGCGGGGTTCTTCCGGGTCAGGCGCGAAGTCGAGTACGTCGAGCGCGTCGCAGACAAGGCCAAGGACGACCCTCGGATCGTCGAGTTGCTGCCGACGACGCTTCGCAGCAAGGTGCTCGACGCGCTGAAGCCCTTCGAGACGAACCCGAGCACGCTCGTCGCACCGGAAGGCGGGGAGGCGGTCCTGCTCCTGGAGGCGCAAGGACTGCAAGAGCGCTTCTCCGGCAGCTCGGTGTTCCAGTGCACGCTCGAACTGCTGGATCCCAATCGGGCGGGTCGTCCCGGACAGCGTCGCCTCGGGAAGGCGAAGCTGAAGGGCACCGGTCGCGGAATGTTCGAACTGAGTGGCCTGTCGCCCGAAGCGATTCTCGAGGTCACCGCGGCGTCCGTTGCCGCCCAGTGGATCTATCTCGAGTCCGAGCGACTCCGACTGATCGGCCGGCTGCCGGATCTGACGGTTGATGGATCGTCCTCGCCCGCGTACCTGACGCCCGCAGGGTGCTTCGGCAAATTGCTGGACGAACACGATGTGGTCGTGCCATTTCCCTCGGAACTCGCCCGCACGCTCCACTCGCGATTCAGCTGGTTCGCCCCAGGCTCGTCTGTCGCCTGGGTGAAGCTCTCTTCGACCGATCAGTGATGCGCTTGTCCACTGTCGCCTGCTACGGGCGTCCAGATACCCGCTCTCGATGAAACCGACTCGACTGCAGACCGTACTGGCCTCCATGCTGCGTCAGCGCTGGCCCGCGTTCGTCTGGGGGCCTCCGGGGATCGGCAAGAGCTCGATCGTGAAGCGCGTCGCCGCTGAAGCCGGACTGCCGGTCATCGACCTGCGTGCGTCACTGCTCGATCCCACTGACTTGCGCGGCATTCCAGCCATCGTGGACGGACAGGCCGTCTGGTGCCCGCCCTCGTTCCTGCCCCGCCCGGGTCAACCGCCCGGGGTACTGTTCCTCGACGAGATCAATGCCGCGCCGCCGCTCGTGCAGGCGAGCATGTACCAGCTCGTGTTGGACCGCCGGGTCGGCGAGTACGTATTGCCCGATGGCTGGTGGATCGCCGCGGCCGGCAACCGGCAGCAGGACCGCGCCGTCACGTTTCGAATGTCTTCGGCGCTCGCGAACCGGTTCGTTCACCTGGAGCTCGAGAGCGACGTCGACGACTGGCGAACCTGGGCGATCGAGAAGGCCCTCGATCCGTACATCGTGTCGTTCATCGGCGTGAGGCCGACCCTGCTCAGCCAGGAGGCCGGTACCAGCCCGGCGTACGCAACGCCTCGCTCGTGGGAGATGCTGTCGGACCTGCTGAAGGCGTTCGGCGGCTTCAAGGCGTGCGCAGACCTCATCCCGGGCGTCGTTGGGGAGGGCCCCGCGCTGGAGTTCGCGACGTTCGTCAAACAGTCGATGAACGAGAAGCAGATCGAGTCGATCGTGGCCGACCCCGAACAGGCCGCCCTGCCCAAGTCCCTCGACGGCATCTATCTGCTCACGTCGTGGCTGGCCTTCCGCGCGAAGCGCGACGACGTCGCGCAGGCGAGCGCCGTCCTGCTGCGACGCCTGCCGCCCGAGTTCGCAGTCGTGCTCGCACGAGACATGATCCGCGCACGCCCCGCCTTCGCCCGGGAGCCCGGCTTCAAGTCGTTCATGAAGGCGCATGGCAACCTCATCACCGGCTGAGCTCGGCGAACGGCTCTTGAGGGCGCGAGTCCGACTCGCCCTTCGGCAACCGTTCCTCGCCACGGCCGTCATGCGCCTGCCGTTCCGACAGGCCGCGGACGTCGCCTGGTGCTCGACGATGGCGACCGACGGGTACCACGTGTTCTACAACCCCGAGTGGACCTCCCGGCTCGAGGACGCCGAGCTCTGCGGGGTTCTGGCCCACGAGGTGCTCCACGTGCTCCTCGAGCACCCGGACCGCCGGGCGTCGCGAGAGCCCGAGCTGTGGAACGCGGCGTGCGACTACGCGATCAATGCGCTGCTTCGCGAGCAGGGCTTTCAGCTGCCTGAAGGAGGCCTGTACCTGCCCGCGTTCGCGGGTATGCCGGCAGAGCGGATCTACGAGAAGCTGATCCAGTTTCCCGACCTGGCCGCACTGCACCGCAAGCCGCCTTCCGGGCGTTACGGGACGAGCGGCGCGCGCGATGACGACGAGTACGACTTACCCGGAAGCGTCCCCGCCGCAGGTGCAGACCTGCTCGACCCGAACGATCCTCGAGTGCGTCCACTGCGCGATGCCGACACCCCTGATGCGGCACAGCGCGCCGAGCTGTGCGCAGAACTTCGCCGTGCGGCCGCATCAAAGCTGCACGGAAACGCTGCTGCATGGATGGCCCAGGAGTGCAGTGCCGCCGACGCGTCGCGCGTCGATTGGCGCGCGACGCTGCGTCAGTGGCTCTCCGAGCGGATCAAGAGCGACTGGTCGTTGTGGCCGTGCTCGAAGAAGCATATCCACCGGGGCTTGTACCTTCCGTCGTCCGGCATCCAGGCACCGGGGCACATCGTATTCGCCATCGACACTTCCGGGTCGATGAACTCGCACGCGCTTTCGGAACTGATCGCGGAACTGCGTGCCTTCCGGGAAACGTTCCCTTCGAAGCTCACGGTCGTGCAGGCCGACGCAGCCGTTCGGGATGTGCAGACATACGGAGAGCTCGACGGTACCGAGATCCCGAAGACGATGACGATGCGGGGGCGCGGCGGGACCGACTTCCGGCCGGTGTTCGAGTGGGTCGAGGAGCATGCGCCCGACGCGTTGATCATCTACGCGACGGACGGGTATGGCACGTACCCCGAGTCTGCCGGCGCAAGGGCGACGATCTGGTTGCTTACGCAGCCGAGCGTCGTCGCGAGCAAGGTGCCGTTCGGCAGCGTCGTCAGCGTTGCGTAGTCGAACCGCAACGACGCAATCCCCTAACGTCCAAGGCTCTCTGGGGCTGACTCATCAACGTTGGTAGTAGCAACAGATGTCGACATCACAATACGGCCGTCCCTTCCTTGTGCTTCCAGGGCAAACCATCTCTGAGCAGCAACTCGTACCCCTCGATCGGTTAGCGATGGCGCCGAAGAAGAGCGGGCCGAAACCAGTCGCGGGTGACGCCAACTCGGAGTCGGTCAGAGACTCGAGCTTTGATGAGGCTTGGCTGCAGCGAACGCTGTTTCGACACCCGGACGCCTTGCCGGTCGATGACATTGACCCCGCCTACCGCGGGCTCGTCCCGATCTGCGAGGAGCTGCCAGTGGGTACGGGGGCGGCAGACATCTTCTACGCCACCCCAGAAGGCCGACTGGCAATCGTGGAAACGAAGCTCTGGCGAAATCACACTGCTCGGCGCGAGGTGGTCAGCCAGATCCTCGAGTACGCGTCCGAACTGGTGAAGCTGACCTACGAGGATCTGAACTCAATTGTCTCCAGGAAGCTGGCTCGGGGCGGCAACACGCTCTTTGATCTGGTGTCCGCGCAGCATCCGGGAACCGAAGAGCAGCGCTTCATCGACAATGTATCGAAGACGCTGCGACACGGCAGGTTCCTTCTGCTGATCGTCGGAGATGGCATTCGAGACGGGGCGCAATCGCTGGTCGACTTCATCGAAGAGTACGGATCGCTCGAGTTCGCATTCGGGCTGGTGGAGGTCGGCGTCTATTCGGCCCCAGATGGCGCTCGGCTGTTTCAGCCTCGAGTTCTCGCGAAGACGCTGATCATCAAGAGAACCGTCGTCTCGTTCGATCGGTCTGTGATCAACATGACCACGGAGGACGCCCCAGTCGAAGACGATCAGCCCGGACACTCCGCACCCGCATTGCCGGATTCGAAGCAACTCGAGCGCCAGGCCTTCTACCAGCAATTCTGGACGAGCTTCATCCCAACGCTTCAACTGGACGACACGACCCAACCGCTGCCGAAGCCGACACGAAGCGAGAACGTCTACCTGCCGTTACCTCCGTCCATGGCGCATGGGTGGATCTCGGCGTACTTCTCTCAATCGAAGCGGCGGGTCGGCGTCTACATGCGCTTCGCATCGAACTCCGCGTTTGGCAAGTTCGCCTATCCGAAGCTCGTCGAAGAAAGAGTCGAGATTGACCGAGAGTTGGGGCCCGGTGTGCTGTGGGATGATCCGTCGGTTCCCGGAGGCGGGGTCGGCGTAAGGCTGACCTACGATGACCTTTCGAATCCGGCGACGATCGAGCAGGTCGAACGGTACTTCCGCGAGACGATCAACGCGTTCGTCCGGACTTTCCGACCAAGGCTGAGCCGCCTCGCGAAGGAGTTTGGAGCTTGAGCCGATCAGTGAGCTGTCGCGATTGGTGGGCCGGCTCGAGATAGCGATCTCAGACGGGACGAAAATCGCATCTTGAAAGAACTGGCTTGGGTCTACTCGGCAAGGTCAGGATGACTGTCGGGCAGGCCCTAGTCGATGCTCTCGATGAAGGAACCGACGGCTCGTCGCCACTCGTCCGGGTGACGGATCAGGAAATGACCGTTCTCGCCGGCTGCGAGTCGATCGGCGAGGAACGTCCCTGATCCGCCCGCTTTCACGAACGCATCGAAGTTCGCCCTGCTGTGCCGAAGGGAGTAGTACGGATCGTTCTCGGCATACAGCCACAGCGTCGGGAGCGGCGACGCCCCCGCTCGACGGAAGGTCGCGGTGTTGATCGCCATCGGATCCGCGCAGCGATCGGACATCCAGCCCCCCACGAAATTCAGGGCCGCACGGAAGCGGCCCGGACGGGTCCCGGCGTAAGCGATCGACAGGATGCCCCCCGCGACTGAGCGCCGACCACGAGTCGGGTGGCGTCGACCTGGGGAAGGGCGGCGAGGAAGTCGGTCGCGGCGTCCAGGTCGCTCATCGCGCGGTCGAGGCCGGCGAGCGCGATCGAGGGCGTGCAGGAGTAACGGGAGCGGACCTTCGCCGGCCGGCGCGAAGATCACGACCTCGAGCGAAACGCTCGCGCCGTCCTCGACGAACGGCGTCGGCACCCGCAGCGTCTGCGACCGAGCCGTCACGGCGGCAGGCGTCGCCACGAGGCACGTCACGCCCGCACGAGCGCCTTGATCGCATTCGCGCGTGCCGAATGGGTGACGGTGCCGTCGGGACCAGCCGGAAACTTCGCACGGACCGACGCGAACACCGTCGCGCGGTCGCTGTCCGACAACGCCGCGACCAGCTTGCTCGTCGGGTGGTAACTGGGCGTCTGCGATCGCCAGAGATCCTCGAAGTCCGCGTAGGACATCGTCACGTCGAAGACCCTCGTATCGATGTCCTTCATTGCGCTGCCGGCGAACAGGGACGTCAACGCATCGCACCGCGAATCCTCCGTGCCCGGCACGGGCGGAGGCGTGACGCCGATCTGCTGCAGTCCGAGGCGTATCGGCGAGTTCGGACTGAGCCCTGCCGCGAAGTCCCAGACATACCCAGCGATCACGCCTCCGGGTGCGCAGACGCGGCGCATCTCGGCAAGCGCCCGCGGTCGATTGGCGATGAAGTTGATCACCAGCGACGAGACGACGATGTCGAAGGTGCCCTCCGGGAACGGCAGCATCTGCGCGTCCGCCACGCGGAAGTCCACGCGCTGCGCTACCTGCTTCGTGCGGGCGAGCTCGATCTGCGCCGGCGAAGGATCGATCGCGGTCACGCTCGCGGGACGGCACCGGTCGACCACGAGCTCGGTGAAGACGCCGGTGCCGCAACCGACGTCCAGCCAGCGCGCCCCGCTGGACGGGGCGAGCCAATCGAGGAAGGTCGTGCCGGCTGCACGGGTCCAGCGCGCCATGAGCTGCTCGTAGCCGGCGCCGTCGGTGAACCACTGCGCGTCGTGGGCCATTCGGTTCCTCCACCAGTTCGACCACTCAGTGTATGTGCCGAAACGCGAAGGAGGTATCGCGTCAACGCGGCATGGGCGGCCTGGTCCATCGGGAGCTCCTGCCGCGGCGCTCGACCGAGCGGTCCCAGGCCGCCGTCCTCGCAGCCCGGCTCGCCGAGCCGCGCCGCTTCATCCAGGTCGTCGCCGGCCCGCGACAGGTCGGCAAGACGACGCTGGTGCACGCGGTGGTCGAGGCCGGCAGCACGCCGCACCGATACACGAGCGCCGACGCACCCGGCCTGCAGCCGTCGGCCTGGCTCGGGCAGCAGTGGGACGCGGCACGGATCCAGGCCGCCGCGCACGGCGGCTCGGTGCTCGTCCTCGACGAGATCCAGAAGCTGCCCGGCTGGTCCGCGGAAGTGAAGCGGCTCTGGGACGAGGACACGCGGCGCGGCGTGCCGCTGAAGGTCGTCCTGCTGGGGTCCGCGCCGCTGCTGATCGCGCGGGGGCTCGCCGAGAGCCTGGCGGGCCGGTTCGAGGTCGTGCACCTGCGCCACTGGAGCCTCGCCGAGATGCGATCGGCGTTCGGCTGGGGCTGGGAGCAGTGGGTCTTCTTCGGCGGCTACCCGGGCGCAGCGCCGCTGATCGGTGACGAGGCGCGATGGGCGGCCTACGTGAACGACTCGCTCGTCGAGACCTCGATCTCGCGCGACGTG
>VYLE01000710.1_pt1 | contig 13445 bp, 10 predicted proteins | sample 5114391 | NCBI WGS metagenome assembly VYLE01 (sample SAMN12291771, study PRJNA351875) | freshwater metagenome | isolation source: freshwater lake | place: USA: Michigan, Kent Lake | collected 2013-08-15
TGGGCCCCATTCCTGTCGAAGACGTCGATAAGGATGGCATCGCCCACCCCCGGCCGGGGAAAGACAGCAGAGCGGGCGAACCCGCCGTCCTCAAGTCCGATCGGCACGCCCCCGATGACGATTCCTGTGTCGCGCAGGATGCCCATGCCCGGTCCCCCAACCCCTCTGGCAGGAGCGCACGCAATGGCGCCCCACATCTCCCCCATCAGCCCAAATTTTAACGATCTGTATTTGAATTGCAAAGACCAAACCGTGCTGCCCCCATGCGCAGGTAGGTTCAGTAGCGCCTTTGCTGAATCAATCTGTTTGCCCCAAGTGTTCGCTTGGGAGAACAGCATCTACTGCGTGCGTTTTTATTCCGGGTGCCCACCATTTCCACTCGCGTTCATGCAAGGAAGGCCGAGGCCCAACCAGCCTTTGCCTGCTGGTCAGTGGTCAGCGAAGGTTCGTCGCCAGACGCACCCCCTCCGGCAAACTCGCTTGATCCACCAGCGGAACGTCGCCTAACCTCGCACCACCATGGTGCAAAGCCCCTGTTAGAAAGCCGCCTCCATTGGCTCGGGATGTCCGATGACGGACAATCCAGAGCGGATGCCGCTCCAGTGCAAGGCCAGATTACGTGCACAGCAGGCCCTGCGCATGAGCAAGGATAATGGCCGGGCGGGTTCAGCCAGCCTCTCCCCCGATCTGCGACAAGCGCGTGAAGAGGCATTGCTCGCCCAGGCACGCGCGGTGGCGCAGTTGGCGCGGCTGGCCACGCAGCGGGGCGATCCGATGTCAGCGATGTTTGCGCTGTTGGAGGTGCTGCCTGATCCTGACCGCGGCGATGACCGACCGGAAAGCGCCGCGGCGCTCGCCGCGCTGCTGGAGGCCTACCTTGCGAACCGGGAACTGCGCGCCTTCGACCGCGGCCGCACCGTGCTGGACATGGAGTTCACGGCGGCCGGCCCGCTTGCAGTGCTCGGAGCGGGCGATGGTGAGCTGGAGGTGTGGAACCTCGCCGAGCCCGACGCGCCACGGTGGCGGATCGCGCTCGCCGATCGGGCCGAGCTGGGCGGCGGGGCCGTCGGTTCCGTGGGGCGGCATCTCGCCTACGACGCCAAGGACGGCATGCTCGATCTGACGCTCTGTGCCGACGGCAAGGCGCTGGCGATCGCAGGGTACAATCTTGTCGTTTGTCGGATCGGCGACGGGGAGCCGAGTTTTGCAGCGCTGAGCGCCGGTTCGAAGGGCAAGCTTACGCGCCCTATGTTCAGTCCGGACGGTCGCCACCTGGTGGCCAGCAACGGGTACGACGGCAAGAGCCGGCTGTGGCGCCTGGATGGTGCCGAGCCACGGCTGTTCCTGCTGGAGGCCGCGGGGGCCGAGCACCGCGATGCCATCGACTTCAGCACCGATGGACGACGCCTGGCGGGCCGCACGCATTGGGGCGGAGCGGTCGTCTGGGACCTGACGCAGGATGAGCCTGTTCCGACCGTGCTCAAGGGGCCGTCGCGCGACGCCCGCGTGGCGGCGTTCAGCGCCGATGGGCGGTGGGTTGCCTCCGGCGATACCGACGGGACAACGCTGATCTGGAGCATCGCGCAACCCAGCAAGCCCTTTGCCACGCTGAAGGGCCACCGCGACAGGATCACCGCGGTTGCGTTCAGCGCCGATGGCCACATGGTGGCGACCGCGGATCGCTCGGGTTCGGTCCAGCTCTCGATCCGCGGCGCTGCCGGGTTCGAGTCAGTGACGACCGGCAGCCATGACGGGCCTGTCCACTCCCTTGCCTTCAGGCCGGATGGCAGCCGGTTCGCAAGCGCCGGCGAGGATGGAACGGTGCGCCTGTGGAGCACGATCCGGGGATCACCTGACGACGTGCTGTTGCGCGGCGACGGGCGGCCGATGGTGTCGGTCGCATTCAGCCCAAGCGGGCGAAGCGTGCTCGGGCGCGGCAGGTCCGCCGTGCGCGTCTGGCACGGCCGCTGCGAGCCGGCTGCCTGTACCGCGTTTTCTGCAAATGCGGCGCCGATCTATGATGTTGCCTGCGACCCGCACGGCCGCCATCTGGGCACCGCCGATGAGTCCGGGCGCGTGCGTATCTGGGCACTGGACCAATCCCCGCCGCGGCTGGCGCATGAAGGACCTGCCGGCGGGCATCCCCGCGCGCTGCGTTTTTCTCCGGACGGGCGCTGGGTCGCCCTGCGCGACAATGCTGGCGTGCTGCAACTGAGCGAGATTGGCGGCGCCGGTGTGCGTAACGGCCCGCCGCGCCCGGAATTCACCGAGTTACGGGATGCGGCATTCAGCCCGGACAGCCGGCACCTCGCGGTGTGCGACGCAAGAGGCAACGCGCGGCTGCTCGAGCTTGCCTCCGGCGCGATCACCACGCTGCCGCGGGCTCCCACCCTCGCCGAAGGGATGAAGCTCCGGCACGCCGAAGCATCCGTCCACCGCGGCTCGGTCGCATTCAGCCCGGACGGATCGCTGCTGGCCATCAGCGGCCGTTACCAGGGGATCGTCGAGCTCTGGCGGCTGGATGCGGAGCGCCTCGGTGTGATCGTCCTGGACGGGCCCGCGAACTTCGCGGCGTTCAGTGCTGATGGCCGGTATCTTGCTTGTTCGGAAGAACGAGCGACACGAATCTGGCGCCTGGCTAACAGCTGCCCGGTGCGTTGGGCGGAGCTGGTTCACGGAAGCGCCCGTGGCCCTGCAGTGTTCAGCGAGAATGGCAGCTTCCTGTTCCCAGACAGCTACGATGGACCGTCGGTCTGGTGGCTGGACGGGGACCAGCCAAGGAGGCTGCCGCTGCATGATCGGTACGCGAGTAACCTCTTCATGTCGCCCGACGCGCGGCTGCTGCTGGCCGCGGGATCGCGTGTGCTGTGGCAGGTCGAATCGGACGGCTTCCTGCCGGTCGCGCTGCCATTCGAACCGAGCATCTGGGCCGCCGCATTCTCTGCTGACAGTCGAACGCTGGCCACCGGCCATCAGGATGGCAGCGTGCGCCTCTGGCCCGTGCCACTGCCTGCCGACCTGATCCGGCTGGCGCGAGCGGCAGCGACACGCGCATTGACGCGAGCGGAACGTGGTGACCTCGGGATCGATGACCAGCGGCTGCCTCCCCCGGACCGACGGCGGCTGTCCATGCCCCGCGAGGGCGAAGCCGCGGCACATCCCGTGGCCTGCGGACCGCCGCTGGTGGATGACTGGAGCGCAGGCCCGGCCGTGCCGGTGTCGACGAACCTCACGCCGGACCAGCAGCAAGCGCAATGGACGCCGGAGCGTCTTCGCGATCAGTTCGGCTTCGTCATGTACGAGGCGACCAGCGCCGATGGCCGCTGGTATGCGGTGGGCACGGACGACAGCGACATCTGGCTGCTCGACATAGCCGCCAATCCCCCGCAGCCTTTCATCCTGCGCATTGACGGGTCGGTCGGAGACGTCGCGGTGCTGTCGCGCCTTGGCCGTCCGCTTTCAGCGCCGGTCACCAGCGTCTCGCCGGTCATCCAGGAGGTGGAGTTCTCACCGGACGGCACGCTGCTGCTCAGCGGATCGTTCGATGCGGGCATATGGTTACTCGCCGGCCCAGTGCCGCGCCTGATCGACTTCGGCGACGTCGACCCACCTATGTTCCGTGCGTTCACCAGCCCAGATGGCCGGCGCCTTGTGGCCGGGAGGGAAGGCGGCGGGCAGGCGCTGCATGACCTGACGACCCATCCACCCACTCCGCGCCGCCTGCCCGGGTCGAGCGGGCTGATGGACACGGCCTGGTTCAGCCCTGACGGCTCGTGGCTGCTGGTGGTCTGTGCCGGTGACCCGGCGCTCGGCGTGATTCCACGCGGGCGCCCGGAGGGTATGCGGCTTGATCCCGACAGCGTGCGGCTGTGGGACCTCCGAGACCTGGATCGGGGCCCGGCGATCCTCGATGTCCATGCGGAACCACTCGAGCATGCGGACTTCAGTGTGGACGGTGCGGCGTTGCTGACGCATTCGCGGGACGCAGCAAGGCTTTGGGACCTACGGGCGGGCAACCCGGTCGGTGCCACCATCACTGTCGAGCAGGCCGCCGAATGGCGCGCGGCGCTGAAGGCAGCCCAAGCAACACGGCGCGCGCGGTCAGTTCATTGAACACGCTCTCACAGCGAAGAAGGCATGCCGCAATGAGGCGTGGTGCAACTGTAACCGTCTCGCTGCCATGCCTTGTGCGCGGAGGCCATGCCTGGCGACGCGCACAGCTGAACGTGCGCCAGCGCCAAGATAGAGCAGCCGAGAGAGTTTCCGTCCCGGGTTCCCTTTGCTGCAGCGGTGGGGACCATAAAACGAACTTCTCTGGGAGAGGCGGCCGCCGAGAGTAAAGCGGACCGAACGCGTAAGGGCGTGTGGATCGCCCGCTCGTCGGCGAACGGCTATCGTACTCCTGCGGCGCCGGTGGCCAGTCGCAGCAGGATCGGAGGGCGCATGAACGACGTCAGTCTCCCAGGGCGCATGCTGGTTCCGGGCACTGCTGCGGGGCCCCTGCTGCATGCCGATCTGGGCCTCAGCTTCTGGGGCGGGATTTCAGCGCAAACGGGCGTGGTCACCGACAGCCAGCATCCGCTGCACGGGCAGTGCGTCACTGGGACGGTCCTGGCCATCCCAAGTGGCCGCGGCTCATGCACCGGAAGCGCCGTCCTTCTTGAACTGATCATGGGCGGCGCAGCGCCCGCCGCCATCGTCTTCTGCGAGGACGAGACCATACTGCCCCTGGGCGCGCTCATTGCCGATGCGCTGTTCGGCCGCAGCCTGCCGATGGTGCGTCTCGATCGCAGTGCCTTCAAGCTGTTGGGAACGGCCCGGCACGCAAGGGTCAGCGACGGTCAGGTCACTGCCCTGGGCGCATCGGGATCGGCGGATGGCCGGCCGCTCCCCCCATTGCCCACCATTGATGTTGAGCTCACCGACGGTGATCGCGCGATGCTAGAGGGCGCAGACGGTCCTGCCCGGCAGTTGGCGATGCGAATCGTGCTGGCGATCGCCCGGCTGGAAGGCGCGCCCAGACTCCTCGATATCACCCAATGCCATCTCGATTGCTGCATCCACACCGGGCCGGTGAGCGTCACGATCGCCGAGCGCCTGCGCGACCTCGGTGCCAGGGTGAAGGTCCCGACAACGCTCAACGCGATCTCGATCGATCGCAACCAGTGGCGCGTGCTGGGCATTCCGCCGGAGCGCGCTGCGGAGGTGGAGCGGCAGACGGATGCCTACCTGCAGATGGGTGCGCAGCCCAGCTTCACCTGCGCGCCCTATCTGCTCGACGGCGCACCCGGGTTCGGGGAGCAGATCGGGTGGGCAGAATCGAACGCGGTCGCCTTCGCCAACAGCGTGCTCGGTGCCAGAACGGGGAAGTATCCGGACTATCTCGACCTCTGTCTGGCACTGACCGGCCGCGCGCCCTTCAGTGGCTGCCACGTCGACGCGCACCGCAAGGCGCGGCGGCATATCCACGCGACGACGCCCGCGAACGCGGACGATTCGCTGTTCCCGCTATTGGGCTATCTGGTTGGCAAGCTGTCGCCGCATGAGATCCCTGTGGTGACGGGTCTGGAGCAGACATCGCCGTCGCGGGACGATCTGAAAGCCTTCTCCGCGGCGTTCGCGACAACCTCCGCGGCGCCGATGTTCTATATCGTCGGGGTCACGCCGGAAGCGCCAGGTCTTTCGTCCGCGCTGGACGAGACTGCTGTGGCCGGGCCCATCCGGATCGGTGCCACCGACCTGATGGCCGCGTGGGAACATCTGAACGGTGCGGATACCGCGCCGGTCTCCTGTATCGCGATCGGCAACCCGCATTCTTCGCTCGAGGAGATGCGATCGATCGCGGGCCTGTCGTACGGGCGATCGAGGTCCGCCGGAACGCAAGCCATCATCACAACCAGCCGTGCCGTGCTTGCCCAGGCGAAGGCCGCGGGCATCGCGCAATCCCTCGAACGCTTCGGCTTCCGCCTGGTGACGGACACCTGCTGGTGCATGATCGAGGAGCCCGTCATCCCGAGCGGCCCCGGCGGCCTGCTCACCAATTCCGGCAAGTACGTCCACTACGGGCCCGCCCTGACCGGCCAGCGCGTGCGCTTCGCGGGTCTTGCAGCCTGCGTCGATGCCGCCGCGACGGGCATGTTCGCGGGCACCCCGCCAGCGTGGCTCGTGCGCGCTGCATCGGACGCAGAGTGATGCACGCGCCATCGGCACAGCACGAAACCCCTGGCGCCTCTGCCTGCGCAGCGCCACCGCGACGGCGACATCGCGTCCCTGGGCGTACCGGCGAGAGGTGCATCCAGCCAGCGACTGCAGGCCTCGCCTGTCCGGTCGACTTCCTCCTCATCGGTGTAGCCATGCACCGACAGTCGCAACCCGCCCTTGCGGTAGGAGCAGCGGATGCCGAGGCCGGCGAAGTGGTGATGCAGTGCCTCCGCGCTCCCACCAGGCATATCGGCGGCGACGAGGTGCGAGCGCAACCGGTCGGGGACGCGGATCACCCGCAGCCCGGCCTGGGTCAGCGCGTCGGCCAGGCACGCCGGAATAGCGAGGGCAATCTGCTCATCCGTGTATCGTTTCTGCTTCATGGCACCACCCCTCCTCAGGGATTCAAGGTGCCAAAAAAACTTGCGTTCCACCGGCACCAATTCAGCGGGTCAGGACCACATGTCTAAAGAGGGCGCTGGTGGCATGCCGTGTCTCCCGACCTGCTGGACAAGTTGGTGGCGTTGTCCACGACACTTGCGATGACGACTGGTCGCAGCATCGAAACGAGATCAGAAGCACCGCGCGCGTCCGACGTGCGATTCTCTCCACAATGCCATGAGTTGCCATTGCGATAGCGCCACGGGCCCGCATGTCACCACACTGACGTCATGACGTCACAATACGGTATGCGACCCGATCGTACCCTCGGCTTAACGAGAGGGAGACATTGTTCCATGGCGGCACTGACACGTCGCTCCACCCTGGCGCTGTCCACTGCCTTGCTTGCTGCGCCCGCCGTGGCACAGCCGCGCCCGCTGGTGCTGGAGATGCCGTCCTACCAGCTGCGTGAAGGCTTTGGCCCCTGGTGGCGCGCCGCGGCCGAGGAGTTCGGCAGGCGCAACCCCGGCCTTCGGGTGAACCTCACCGAAGTGCCCTTCGAGCCGCACCATGCGCAGCTGACCACCCGCTTCATCGCGAAGAACCCGCCGGATCTGTGCCACATCAGCGCGCGCTACTTCTATGGCTTTGCCGATCAGGGCTTTCTGGAGCCACTGGATGCGCGCCTGGCCGCGATCGGCTGGCGTGAGCAGGACTTCATCCCGGCCCAGCGCGACATGCGCCGCGACGGGCGCGTCTATGCACAGCTGCTGCTCGGCTACGCCTATGGCCTTTTCTACAACGAGGCGATGTTCCAGCAAGCCGGCGTCGCGGTGCCGACGACCATGGCCGAGATGGTGGCGGCAGCGCAGCGCCTGACGCGCGATCGCGACGGTGACGGGCGCATCGATCAGTTTGGCCTAGTATGGCCGACCGCCAACACCTCCGGCACCTACGTCTATCTGACTTACCTGATCACCGGCATGAACCGCGATTGGGTGGAGCAGGGGCGCCTGCTGCCGCAGCCCGTGCTGCGCGATGCGCTGGAGATCGTGCAGACCCTGCTGCGCAGCGGTGCCACGCCGCCCGGCCTGGATACCAACCCTGCGCGCCAGCTGTTCTGGCAGGGCAACGCGGCCATGATCATCGACGGCTCCTGGGGCATTGCCTACCGCAACGACAGCCCCGAGGCGTTGAAGCCTCTGCTGAAGGTGGCGCCGCTGCCGCTGCCGAACCAGGCGGCCGGAGCCTCGAATGTCCTGGCGATCCCCGCTGACGCACCACCCGCCCGCAAGGACGCTGCCTTCAGGTTCCTGGAACTGATCCAGTCGCCCGAGTGGCAGCAGAAATACGCCGAGATCGGCGGCAACCCGCCCGCGCGCCTGGGCATGCTCACGCCCGAGGCACGCCGCATCTGGCCCGAATTGCCGATCTTCGAAAAGGCAGCGGCGGAGAGCACCGGCAGCTTCATGCCGCGCGGCAAGGAAGGCGAGTTCGCCCGCTTCAACGCGGTGGTCGGCGAGCACGTGACCGCGATGGTGGCCGGCCGGCAGGACGCCGCGCGGACCGCCGAGCAGATGCACCGGGACCTGACACGCGCCCTGTTCTGAAGGTGAAGCGGCGGCGCAGCGCGATCGAGGCGCAAAAGGCGCGCCTGCTGGCACTCTGCGCCCTGCCGGCCGCGGTGACAGTTTTGTTGCTGGTCGCCTGGCCGATCTGGCTGACCATCGATCTTAGCCTGCACCGCGTGCGGCTGTTCGACATTCTGCGCGACCGTCCGCTGGCTTTCACCACCGCGAACTATGAGCGGCTGCTGGGTGACTTGCGGTTCTGGGAGGCATTGGCCAACACAGGAATCTTCGTGATCGGCTCGGTCGGGCTCGCCATTCTGTGGGGCCTCGCCAGCGCCTTGCTGCTCGACCGCCACTTTCCCTGCCGCGCCGTGGTGCGGCTGGCGATCATCCTGCCCTGGGCCGTGCCGGCCACCATCGGCAGCCTGGTCTGGATGTTCCTTGCCGATGGGCATCTCGGGCTCTTCAACCACCTGCTGCTATCACTCGGCCTTATTGCAGAGCCCATCGCCTTCCTGGTCCATCATCAGTTCGCTATGGTGATGGTGATCCTGGCCCATGCTTGGCATTCCTACCCGTTCTTCACCGTGATGCTGCTGGCTGCGCTGCAGGCGGTGCCGGATGAGCTTCACGATGCCGCACGGGTGGATGGCGCGACGTCGCTGCAGCGTTTCTGGCACATCACCCTGCCGGCGCTGCGCAACACGCTGGTGGTGACCGGCTTCCTGAGCGTGCTTGCCGCCATCCGCGACGTGGAAACGATCCTGGTCATGACCGGCGGCGGGCCAGGGCGGGCGACTGAGACGCTTGCCGTGCGGATCTGGAATGAGAGCTTCCGCTTTTATGACATTGGCCTTGGCGCGGCGCAGGGCGTTGTTGCGTTCACGCTGTCGCTGCTGCTGATGGGTTTCGCACTGCGCCGCCTGATGCGGAACTTCTGGGGATGAGGCGTTTCCCAGGCCGTGCCGGCATCGCGATGACCATAACCCTGCTGCTCTCCACGGCGCTGTTCCCGATCTACTGGATGCTGATCACTGCGCTGCGGCCTAAATCCGTCACCATGGTCTGGCCACCGAGGCTACTTCCCGACCCGAGCGCGCTCAGCCTGACGACGATCACCACGGTGATCCAAGACACACCCGTGCTCGGCTGGGCGTGGAACTCGCTACTGATCGCGGTGCTGACGACGCTGGCCGTGGTCTCCGTTTCCACTCTTGCGGGATATGCGCTGTCGCGGGCGCAGGGCGGTGCGGCACGCGGGTTGGGCACCGTCATCCTGGTCGCCAAGATGCTGCCCTCGACGCTGCTGGTCGTGCCGCTCTACGTCATGTTCCATCGCGCTGGCCTGCTGGGCGGCCCCTTCGCCGTGATGCTGGCCAACCTGGCGTTCGCAGCGCCCTTCGCCACCTGGATGATGAAGGGGTTCTTCGACAGTATCCCTCCCATAATCGAGGAGGCCGCCCTGCTGGACGGGTGCGGTCATCTTGGCGCGCTGCGAAGGGTGGCACTGCCGCTGGCGATGCCCGGCATCGCCGCTGTCGCGCTCTACGCATTCATCATTGCGTGGAACGACTTCCTTTTCGCCCGGGCCTTCCTGCCTGGTGGGGCCAACACGACACTGACCGTCGGTGCCACCCAGTTCCTGTCCGAGACCGAGATGGAATGGAACCGCGTGATGGCGGTCTCGCTGCTGGCGACCCTGCCAGTCGGCGCCCTGTTTCTTTGGCTGCAACGACATTTCGTGAGCGGTCTGACGCGCGGGCACAATTGATGACGCTGCTTGATCAAAACACCGCAGCAGGACCCCTTCGCCCGGTGGCGGCCCACAGCGTGTCATTGGTCCGCACGGCCTCGCTTCGCAGCAGCGCCTTGATTTGGCAAACCGGATTCGATTGGGCTGAAGTCGGGGCTGTAGGGCGGCAGATGGAGCGGCTGCGCGCCCGCTGCCTCGATCAGCGCCTGCACGGCCCGGCCTTTGTGGTTGCTGAGGTTGGCCATGACCACGATGTCGCCTGGGTATTGTTCCTGCAACATGGCCTGCTCGATACAGGCCTCGAACATGACCCGGTTGACCGGCCTGTCGATCACGAAGGGGGTGACTACGCCGCTCCTGCGCATGCCGGCGATCAGCGAGTGACGTCGAAACTCGTCGTCGCACGCGCGGCCACGATCGGCAGATCCCAGGTCATCTCCAGCACTAGCGTCTGTGTTCCCGCGGGCAGCGAAGCTATGCCATAGAGCGTTGCAGGGACAAATTTCCGTGGGCACAAGGTGCGGCCGGTAAACCCCTCGGCTTCCGCGTGGTTAGTTTAAGTACTGCATTACCAACGCGGGCGCCTCCCCTATCGCCTGCGACTGACCTGGCCCCCTAGAAGCGGTCCGCTGGTGATGTAGTCCGGCGGCAGCGTGGTCCTGCCCCGAACTCTGGTCCGGGGTCTACGCAAGTTCTCGGGCTGGTTGACCTTGGTTGGCGAAGGCCCGTGGGGTCAAGTTGCCCAGGGCCGAATGCGGCCGCTCCTCGTTGTAGTGGCACCTCCATTCTTCAAGGCGTTATCTGGCGTCGGCCAGGGACAGGAACCACGAGGCGTTCAAGCACTCGGCCCGCAGCCGGGCGTTGAACGCCTCAATGAAGGCGTTGTCCGTGGGCTTTCCGGGCCTGGAGAAGTCGATCTCTACCCGGTTCAGGTAGGCCCAGTGGTCGAGCAGACGCCCAGCGAACTCCGGGCCGTTGTCCACCCTCAGGCCCTTCGGCTTGCCGCGGTGGCGGACCAGCCCGTCCAGGATCTCCACCACCTGGGCGGCCCGAAAGTTGGCTCTCGGATGCGTCGAGAGCCCCTCTCGCGTGTGGATGTCGACGACGGTCAGAATGCGGATCGGGCGACCGTCGAACAGCTGGTCCGACATGAAGTCCATGGCCCAGACCTCGTTCGCCACCGCCGCTCCAGGACGCCCCTGCCGGTAGCGCCAGGCCCGCTTGCGGCGCGGCAGCTTCGTGCGGATCGACAGCCCCTCCTCGGCGTAGAGGCGGTGCACGCGTTTGTGGTTCACCGGCCAGCCCTCCCGCCGCAACAGCACGTGCAGGCGCCGGTAGCCGTAGCGGACCCGTGCTGCGGCGAGGTCGCGTAGCCGCATCCGCAGCTCGACCTGTGGATCACGCCGCGACCGGTAGCGCTGTGCCGAACGGTGAAACCCCATCGCCGAGCAGGCCCGACGCTCGCTGACCTGGTAGCTGTCCTGCAGCACAGACACCACGTCACGGCGCAGCGCGGGCCTCACCATTTTTTTCGCAGCACGTCCTGCAGCATGGTTTTGTCGAGGCTGAGGTCGGCGACCAAGCGCTTGAGCTTGGCGTTCTCTTCCTCCAGCTGCTTCAGACGCCGGATCTCCACCGTCCCCATCCCGGCGAACTGCTTCTTCCACCGGTAGAATGTCGGCTCCGACACGCCCAGCTTGCGGCAGATCTCGGCCACCGCCGTGCCGCTCAACGTGCACACCGAGCGCGGGGCCAATACGAAGTTCGCGCACGGCTTCGTCGCCGCCTGGACCAAGGTGATGAACGCCGACCACTTCGACCTGGCCTGAGCGTGCGTTGAGCCACACGGGCGCGGCCGCTCAGCCGGGCCCGAACAGCAGGTCGGGCACGAACAGCACGACCTCGGGGACGAAGATCAGCACGACGGCCACTAGCGACACCGCCAGCAGAAACGGCATCGATTCGCGCGTGTACTCGTCGACCGGGCAGCGCAGCACCTGGCAGACCACGAACATCGCGCCGCCGACCGGGGGCGTGTAGTTCCCGATCGTCGCGGCGATGATGAACACCAGGCCGAAATGCACCGGGTCGATGCCGTACTGGGTCAGCAGCGGCAGGAAGATCGGCGTCAGCATGATGATCAGCACCGAGCCTTCCATGAAGGTCCCGGCCAGCAGCACGAACAGCACGATCATCAGCATCGCGACCCAGGCCTGGTCGGTCGTGCCGACCATCCAGGCGGCGATGTCCTCGGGCACCTGCTCGAACACGATGCCGTAGCCGAAGATGGCCGACAGCGCGAGCAGGAACATCACCGCGCCCACGTCCATCAGGCTCGCCTCCACCGCCTGCCAGAAGGTCCGTCCGGTGAGCATGCGGTAGGCGATGAACCCCACGGCCACCGCATAGACCACCGCGAAGGCGCCGATCTCGGACGGGGTGAAGACGCCCATGCGCAGGCCCAGCAGCAGGATCACCGGGAAAAGCAGCGCCCAGATGCCACCGACCAGCGCGCTACCCACCTCGCGCGCGCTGGGCGCGCTGTCGCGTTCGGGCCCGTAGCCGCGCCGGCGCGCGGTGATCGAGATGGCGATGGCAAGCGATGCCCACAGCATCAACCCGGGCACGATGCCTGCGGCGAACAGCCGGCCGATCGAGACCTGGCCGACCGTGCCGTACAGGATGAACCCGATGCCCGGCGGGATGATGGGTGCCATCAGCGAGCCGTAGGAGATCACGCCGGCCGCATAGCCGCGCGAGAAGCCGCGCTTGAGCATCTGCAGCCCGATCACGCGCGCGTTCATCGCCGCGTCGGCGATCGAGGAGCCGGTGACGCCGCTCATCAGCGTCGAGAGCGCGATCGAGGTCTGCGCCAGCCCCCCCTGCATCCGCCCGGTCAGCAGCGAGGCCAGCCGCAGGATGTTCCTGGTGATGCCGGAGCCGTTCAGGAAGTTGCCCGCCAGGATGAACAGCGGCACGGCCAGCAGCGCGAAGTTCTGCGTCTCGGTCACGGTCAGCTGGACCGGGATGGTGATCGGCAGGTCGGGGTTCTGCAGGAAGAAGCTCAGCCCGGCGATGCCCACCGCGAAGGCCACCGGCATGCCCAGGGCCAGCAGCACCGCCAGCACGATCAGCGTGACCAGCATGGCTCAGACCACGTCGGCGGCGCGGCACTGGCTGCGCTCGCCGCGCCAGAAGGCGCGCATCTTGCCGATCGTGGTGCCCAGCATCAGCAGCGCGCAGGTCGGCAGGCTGGCAGTGACCCAGGAGTAGCTGATGCCGGGCAGGCCCTGGAAGGTGCGCAGCCGGCTGACCCAGGCCAGGTAGACTCCGGCCGCGACCAGGTAGGCCAGGAAGGCCGCGATCAGCAGGTAGTTCAGCATGCGGATCGTCACCTGCAGGCGGTCCGGCATGCGGTCCACCAGCAGGTCGATCGACATCAGGCCGTTGTTGCGCCAGGCGATATCGGCGCACAGGAAGCACGCCCAGGCGAACAGGCAGGTGGCGATGTCGGTGGTCCAGTTCAGCGGCATGCCCAG
>VYLE01000733.1_pt1 | contig 13425 bp, 13 predicted proteins | sample 5114391 | NCBI WGS metagenome assembly VYLE01 (sample SAMN12291771, study PRJNA351875) | freshwater metagenome | isolation source: freshwater lake | place: USA: Michigan, Kent Lake | collected 2013-08-15
TATTCACGGGAACATACATAGTGGGGAATGTGACGGTAAAGAAGCCATCCTAGCTTTGATGCGAGATTGGCTATTGGATCCCGCTAAGCTAGCTCAAACTCTTGAGAAAACGGTGCTTGTCGTTCTCCCCAATTTTAATGCAGACGGAAATGCCCGCGTGGGTAAACTCCACCGCCCAGGCCAAGCGGGTCCTGACTTTGGTATGGGGGTACGCGAAAACCCGTTTGGACTGGACCTCAATCGCGACTTTATGAAACTCGATAGCGCCGAGGTGAGAAGTTTAGTACGAGCTCTCGACGCCTATGACGTGGATGTTCTCATCGATGCGCACACCACGAATGGATCACTTCATCAATATGATCTGACCTATGACTTACCTCATAACCCAGCCGCTAATCAAACCATAATCTCATGGATGCGCAAGGAATTTTTCCCAACAATTACGATGGATCTAGCGAAGCAAAACACTCCGATCTTCTATTACGGTAACTTCTCGCGGGATCACAAAAGCTGGGAGTCTTATGGGCATGAACCTCGATATAGTACCGAATATATGGGAGTTGAGTCGAGGCCTCCTACCAATTTATCGATGCATGTGTGAATCATCTTGCAAAAAACACAGAGAAGCTCGCGACCTGGCTCAATCCAGCCCCTTCTCGCCGGGAATCCATTCCGATTCAAGCAAAAATTGTTACAGAGCCAGGCACGTTTCTCGCGAAGGGCTACAGCTGGAAAGAACCTGCCAAAGAAAATGAGTCGCGGCCTCCATTTCCATCTCCTCGCGATAAAGATCGATTAGACCAACTGAACAAAGTTGACTACGAAGTCGCATTGGTCAATCGCGGCGAAGGTGTATTGCATGTTGCCGCGCCGACGTATTACTACATCCCTTTTGATGCGGCTTGGGCGGCCAGTCGGCTCCGGCTTCACGGGGTTCGCATGTCGGAAATTTCCGCTTCAGAAGCACAGAAACATTCAGCACAGTCGATATCCGCTACTGCTTACCGTATTCAGGCTGTTACGAAACTCACGCCTTATCAGATGCATACTCCGCAGAAGTTCGAAGTGAAGGAAGAGACGCTTGCGTGGAAATTGCAGCCAGGTTGGGTCGTTAATACCGATCAGCCTTTAGCCGTCCTCATCTCACATTTGCTTGAACCCCATGCAGACGACTCGTTGGCTGCATGGAATTTTTTTGATCCGGCTCTGCAAGCTAATGCGTTGTACCCAGTGCTGCGGTTAAATGCACTTCCCAATGGAACAGTTCTTAAACCGCTCCCCTCGTTGTCGATCGATGACCACAGACCCAGTGATGTAAAACGCGAAGAACTAACGATTGAGAAACTCTATGATCCCAATTCCAAAGTCTCGTTTGTAGGGGCAGTTGCACCACTGCCTCGTTGGATCCCTGGTAAATCGGAGTACGTTCAACAGCAACAAGGGCGTTGGTTTTCGGTCGATTGTCTGACTGGTGCTATGACTCCCTGGGATCTACCAAGTCGAATGGCTTCTGCTTTGTTAAAGCTTAATGCTTTCGAAGAAAAGGACGTGGCACGCTTCCGGAATTCCATTTCCGCTTTCGACCCATCCTTGGAATGTGCGGTCGTAAACCAGAAAAACGATCTCTACCTTTTTCAGGCCCAAGGCAATGCTGCACGTCAATTAACACACGATGCCAATGCTGCCGAGTCGGTCCCAACATTGAGTCCAGACGGGAAGTACGTTGCTTTCGTGCGCGACAACAATATTTGGATTGTGAACTGCGAATCAACGGAAATCCGACAAATGACGAAGGACGGCGCTCCTGACGTTCTCAATGGTTACCTAGATTGGGTGTACCAGGAAGAAGTCTATGGACGGGGTAATTTTAAAGCGTATTGGTGGAGTCCCGATGGCAAAAAAATCGCGTTCCTTAAACTTGACGAATCACCCGTTCCAAATTTTGTCATCAACGATTCTCTCTCCTTTGAGCAAAAAATTGAGAACATTCGCTACCCTAAAGCGGGGCAACCGAATCCATTCGTATCTTTGCATGTCCTTGATGTAGAGACGGGAGCGATCGATGACGTCCCATTGCCCGATTACCCAGCCGACGATCGACTTATCGTAAGAGTGGGATGGTCTAACGCGCAGCCCAGCGAAATGTTCTACCAAGTTCAAAATCGAATACAATCACGCCTCGATGTCTTGAGCTTTGATGTCTCGAGCAAGAAGAATCACCGATGGACACGCGAAGAATCGAACGCTTGGATCGATGTAATCGATGAGCCGCGTTTTGTAAATGCCGATCAATTCTTGTGGGTCAGTGATGCCGATTCAGGCCGACGACACTTGTTTTTTGTAAATAGGAACGGAGAACGCAAGCAACTTACCAAGGGGGAATGGGACGTCAAGGATGTGGTCTGGATGGCAGTTGACGGCTCACGCATTATTTTCACGGCGCATAAGTCATCGCCAGCTAATACGGATCTGCTCGTTTTGGATACCGCATCTGGCGACATTCAATATATCGAGACGAGACCTGGAGCCAATAACGCATCGGTGCACCCAAGCGGAGAGTATTTTGCACACACATGGAGCAATACGGAAAATCCACCAGAAATGTGGTTGCGTGATCGGGCGGGCAACAAACTTCGACGCCTGGACTCTCTGCAAAGTGACCGATTCGATTACGTCAAATCTAGTCCACCCGAGCAGATAACCGTAACAGCTCGCGATGGGTTCTCTATGCAGACTATGATCTATAAACCCACCGATTTCGAAGTGGGCAAAGCGACGAAAAAGTACCCCGTTCTAATTCATGTTTACGCTGGCCCGCAAGCTCCAACCGTTCAAAACTCATGGGTCAGACGAAGCGATTTGTGGCATAGGTATCTCGCAGAACAAGGCATCGTGGTCATGCTTTGCGATAACAGATCGTCGCTCGGTCGAGGCAACTCCGATACATGGAGCATCTACAAGAATTTGGGGGCTGTCGAGCTTCGAGATCTTGAGGATGCCGTCGGCTGGCTAAAGAGCCAGAATTGGGTAGACACAGATCGATTGGGAATCTGGGGATGGAGCTACGGCGGGTACTTTACCGCTTATGCCATGACTCATTCCAAGTTGTTTCGAGCGGGAATATCCGGTGCCCCAGTCACGGATTGGCGGAACTACGATTCCATCTATACAGAGCGATACATGTCAACTCCTCAGCTTAATCCTGACGGGTACCGAACAAGCTCTGTAGTGGAAGCTGCCAAGGATCTTCATGGTAGATTGATACTCATCCATGGTGAGATCGATGAAAACGTTCATATGACCAACTCGCTACAGTTTGTGCACGCGTTGCAACAAGCGAACAAATCCTTTGATCTTATGATTTATCCGAGCAATCGCCATGGCGTCACTGACTCCAAGCAGCAGTTTCACATGTACCAGATGATGACTAACTTCTTGAAGCGAGAACTCGTTACGCCGTAGCATAGCTAATACGGTTCATCTGATCTGGTATTTTTTATTTTACCAGTACTGTTATCGAAAGAGGGGCGTGTAACATGGGTGTCACGACCCCTTAGTTGTTGCTGGCTATACAAAAGATTGATGCTCGGCTCGGCACAAATGGTCGGCTCACCGATTGGTTTGAGGGGGTAGCCTCATAAACGGGGGGTATCTAGATGCGGGGTTGGAATACGGCCGTCATGCTAATTGCAGGAAATCGTACTTCTAGTTATGCCTCTTCTTTGGTGCTAGCTTTGTGCGATTCTCCCTGAAAGCCCCTAACCAATCCGCCTGAATCTTTACAACCTGCCCCTAAGATGCGAGTAAGGTCGGATCCCATTGTTGCAATTTGACAGAAGAAAATATCGTGCGGTGAACCAAGATTTGGCATCTTTTTTCGAAGTGTTTATTGAAAGAAAACAGGAGGCGAAAGCTCGAACGCGACTAAATTCGGTCGACAGTCGACGTTAAAGCACGTCACTCTTCCTAATCAAACGTACTCTTTCGAATCGCACACACTTTCGATACGATCATGAAAAAAACTACAAATAACATCATCGCAGCCCTGGTTTCTACCGCTGTTATTGGTGTAGCTATTGGGTATGGCATTACATTTTGGGAGCATTGGCGTGCAAACCAAAATGTTCTCAGTAGCAACAACTCCTCCCCAAACTCGACGCGGCCAGTTTCCGATACGCAGACTAGTACTGAGCCGGCGATACTGGAGGCACCTGCCAAATTAATTTTTATCGATGAAGCTGCCAGTTAGGTTCGCTTGAGAATATAGACGACATCTTCCGTCATAGAGTCGATCTCAATCGGTTCGTCAATGTCGTACTGGAAATCATAAGTTTCTTCGATTTGCCACTCTGGGACCTTTTTTAGCATGTTGGCAAACTGTCGATAGGTGTAGCTACGAAGCTCTAAACAATCATCGATTCGTGATACACCACTCGGCTTGTAAATGTCAAATCGCAAATTGTATCGTTCCATCCGATTCTTTCGATCTTTATCTCTTGGCCACATCGAGGTGTTAATCACAAGGTTGCCACGACGCGCACTCCAGTGCTCTTCGTCAGTTTGGGTGCCTTCGAGTGGCGTAAGATGGAACCCCAAAGCATAAATACCACCAGGTCGAATCGCCTCTGCCATAGCACGAAAATGAGCGACAGTTTGTTTCTCTGTCGCTAAATGCCGAAAGGAATTAATTGTATTGAACGCCGCATCATACTTCTTTTTCACATGAAAGTCGCACATGTCGGCAACGAATGCGGATTCCTTGAAACCATGTTTCGCAAGCCGCTTGTTGCAAAATTCGATCGCTTTCGCGTTTAGATCCAGACCCGCAGCATCGTAACCGGCTTTGGCCATCCGAAACAACAACCGTCCCGTTCCACACGCAGGCTCGAGAACGCGGCGAGTTTTCTTGGTAACATGCTTCTCGAAAACCGCTTCTAGAAATTTGAACTCCGCTACCCAATCGCTGGCGAAAATCAAGTCGTAGTAAACGGGATGGTTGTAAATGCTGTCGACGACGGTTTCCATGATTTTTCCCCGGATGATGCAACGATTTCACCAACAAGCGCTCGACTAAGAAGTCATGACGCAAACGCAAAATCGTACCAAGAATCAAATCATCCGCTACTTCAACAATTGTAGGATAAGTGGGTACTTCCAAAACTCGCCATTATTCGCCTTGATGGCTCCAATAATTGGATAGGCGACTCCTATAACCATCAACGCGATTCCTATGAAAATGCCGATAACGACAAACGTCAAAACGAACGCTATCGCGCTATAAATTAGTATCGATATTATGAAATTGACCACCATCTTGCCATGCTGGTCCAAGTCTGGAAATTGCTCCTTTTTGAGTTGCCAAATGAGGATGGGGGCAATCAAACCACCAAAAGGGACGACGTAACCTAAAAAAACGGATAAGTGCAAAAGCATCGCCCAAGTTCGTGATTCCATGATTATCCTCCCATTGATTAACCGGTTTGCTGACAGTCCAGAGTGCAACGACATCTTAGCATAGTTCTCACCCTATCTTTACTAGGCTTTGTTCGGCCTGAGACCGGGCGCTTTTTGAAGTTGCGCAGTAACTGATCTTTCGGGCCAAAGGCCTTGCGTTTGCCTAGCCAGAAGGCCAGGGAATTGAGAAAACGATGATGTTAGGGCCAAAGGTTCGGCCGTTTATGCGAGGGCTCGGACCTTAGTAAGGAACAAATGGTCAGTCCGTTGGCCCTTGAATAATCTTGGTGAATCGCGTTCCAGGTCCTCCAGGACTGACTAGGTAAACGAACTGGGCTTTGCCCCTAAATCCAGGATATCGCAACTTCAAAACGGGCGCTTCGGCCGATTTGTACCGTTGGTGAGACTGCGACTCGGTCCCTAATCACTCCACACACCGGACTCAATCAGTTGGCTTGTCGCTGTGCCCTCCCAGTCGCGGTTGGCGGCAGGAGAAGCAGGGCTCGGGTGCAAGATTCTCGATATCTGAAAATCAGTTTTACCCTTAGTAACCCTCTGTAAACATTCCTCAGCAAACGCCCCGACACCCACCAGGAACTCGGGCTTTATGGCGTCGATAATTTTCTTCAAATGCTCATCGCATTTTTCATTCAACTTCTCTGCATCATCTCGTTTAATTTTGTCCGGCGTGACGTTTCTCCCCCCATGATCCATAAAAACCAAGGGGCAATAGTTGGTCACAAAATGGCTTCGAAAGAAGTTTTGTGGCTTTTTGAATCTACGTTCGAATAAACCCCAGAGACGACGTCCAGAGACCTCGGACTTCGTGCACGCAAAGCCTTCAATGGGTCTCTTCGGGTGCTCGTTGGCCGGTTTCTGTACTTCGGTTTCGATTCGTAACCAATTTTTAACTGCAGCAATCTCACCAAACGGTACACCGGTCTGAGCCATTCCGTAGGGACCAGGGTTCATGCCCAGAAACAAGACACGGCAACTCGTTTTCGCATACTTCTGAATATAATTCTCATGGGATAACCAAGCATACTCTAACGGGTTATAAACCCATGCGACAGGGGCTTGAAAAGATAGTCGATTGCACTCGTTGCGAAGCCACGATGCGGCATCGAGAAGATTATCTACAAGCTTGCTCATGACGACAATTGCTACCTATGGCTTTAGAATCTTACGACCAAGTGTTGGATTGAATGGGGTCCAGTTGTCCTTCGTTCGATCTGATTCAATCATTCCGCGCGCGGAGCTCAACTTGGCATCCATCTCGTCGAGGTAGTGAAAGGCAAGGGCTTCTAGAGTCATAGGAACCTTGGGGCTACCATGTTCCAAACATCCATGATGACTCACGATAATGTGTTGCAGTTTCAGCACCTTGGATTGATCTATCGGAATACCCTTGGCTGTCAACGCGGCAACATGTCGATCGATCATTTGAACGCCTTGAACCAAATGGCCAAGCAATTGTCCGGCATCTGTGTATCCGAGCTCGCTGCCGAACGAGATTTCTTCAAGCTTGCCAATATCGTGTAACAGCGCGCCTGCTAAGATCGTATCTCGATCGATATCGCCATAATGAGTCGCTAGAAAGTCCGATAGCTTCATCAGGGAAACGACGTGTTCCAAAAGTCCACCTGGATAGGCATGGTGTGCTTTAATCCCCGCTGGAGCTTGTTTCAGGCAGGAGGCGATCGTGTCGTCGTTTATCAATGATTCACATAGCGGTTTTAGAGTGCTGCATTTGATTCGATTTATGTACTCAACAAGCTCTCTCCAAAGCGAATCAATGTCGACTCGTGTCGCAGCTTCAAAGTCGTCTAGGTTAACGCTGTTGGCTTCTATGTTTTGCATATTGCTGACGATGAGCTGCAATACGCCGTTGTGTAATTGAGATGCAGCCTGAATCCTAGCGAAACCACCTTTGGGGAACTTCTCGACTAACCGTTCGTCTGCGTTCCATCTCATTCCTGATATGGTACCCGTTCGATCTTGCAATTGCAGAAGCATGTAATGATTGCCTTGCCGGTTCGCCCGCAACTGTCGATCAACGATTCGAAAAATCTCGTCGACATGTTGCTGCGGTTGGATATCGGCGATGAATTGTCGAGACATAACGTACACTTTCTAGAGCTAGCTACTAGCGCTTGCGTAACTTCGCAAAGCGCGTAGAAAAACGAACCGACTGAAGAACAAAGAGAACACTGTCGCTGCAAGACTAAACAAAGCGAGTCCCCACTCCCAGTTTTGGGTTGGAACCACCGGTTGGGCTAACAATCTCGCAGGTACATTCACGACTACCAACACGGGAACCAAAAAGGTGAATAGATACCAGAACGGTAGCCCCCAACCACCCTGGTAGATGTCAGCAGGGTAGCGAGAAAAGTTCGTAATATAGAACCAAAAGTCGTACAAGCTTTGATTACGACCCAACCAAATACTGGTCGCTGCTAGGCAAATCATCAAGCTGTACAACAAAACGACACCGCAGCCAATGTAGAGAACATATAAGCCAGCGATGTGCGGTTGCAGCGACCATGGGGGCTCCATGCGATTGCTCAGTTGCATTAAAGCATAAACGAGGATTATCGCGCCGAACAGAAAGTTGCTGAGCGCTGACCATTCCACCTTGCGAAACGAAACCAAGAACTGTGTGTCGATTGGCTTTAACAGCGCAAAATCGAGACCACCAGTTCTTATTAGCTCACTGAACTCCTGAGCATTTGGCATTAAGAAGGCTTGAATAAGGGAATTGATTAACCAAGTCGTAGCGAGGAAAACAAAAAATTCGTTTCGTCCCCAACCAGTATTTAACCCGATTGACTCTACGTGATGAAATACGATTAAATAAAATCCGAGATTCATCAGCAACCAGGACAGACTCGAAACGCAATCCAGAATAAAGTTGCTACGAAACGTCATGTCTCTAATAAGACTATTTCGAGCGAAAGCAAAGAAGATCAACAGATACTCATAAGTTCGAACGACTCGGCCACCGTCGCCACTCGCTCTCGAAAGACTCGCCGGTTGCACTTCAGCGTTGTTGTCTTCGTTACTCAATTGACGCACCCATGCATGAAAATCTCGTTCTGCCGGGACGCATGGAAGAGGTTGGGAAGTGTTAAATAAAAAAGGCTATGGAGAACCATAGCCTTTCTCGAATTCAACGTGAGATCTACTCTGCGGTTGGTGCAGTTTCACCGAACGAAGGTTTGGTCGACTTTGCAACAACTCGATCGTTCTTTCCAACAAATTCCAGAATCGCCCTGGTTCCGTTGTCGCCCAATCGTGGGGTGGCCAATCGCATGATGCGGGTGTAACCACCTGGACGATCGGTGAATCGTGGGGCAATTCGGTCAAACAAGATCTTCACTGCGTCCCGATCCTTTACGATCGAATAGATCTTGCGTCGCGCCATAACGCCAGGCGAACGGGCAGCAGCCCACTTTTGCCATTGCTCGCTACCCCGCCATTTCTTCCACTCTTCGCTACCCTTCTCCGCTGTGGTCGCAAACTCAACAGCCTTCTGGTCAGCGATTAAACCCTTCTTAGCAATCGTGATACACTTTTCAACTAGAGGCCGAATTTCCTTCGCCTTTTCCAAGGTCGTTATAATTCGACCAGGAACTTTGGGCGGATTTGGGTCCAAATCGGTGACCTCTCGCTCCGTCAAAATGATGGCGGTAACCATGTTCGAGAAGAGTGCCTTGCGGTGTGCAGGAGCACGACCCAAAACACGACCTTTTCTTCGGTGTCTCATGACAGTCTATCCAGTTTCAATTGATTGCTTAAATTGCTATTCGGGAACCATCTCCGCATCGGAGACGGACATAAAACTTAACGAATCGAGGAAGGAATTCGCATGCCGAGGTGCAAGCCCATCGATGCCAAAGTCTCACGAACTTCGCTGAGAGTCGTCTCCCCGAAGTTGCGAACTTCAAGAAGCTGATCTTCGGTTCGCTGAACCAAATCTCTTACCAATCGGATACCTTCGGATTCGAGGCAGTTGTTAGCTCGGACTGAAAGCTTAAGATCCATAACCCGCTGGTTGAGCTTAGCCTCCAGCTGCGCTTCGGCACTGCCAGGTCCACCACGAGCGGCGGCATGCACTTGTCGCCCGAGTTCGGACGATTGAACGAAAGGATTGAGGTGCTTGCGAAGAATCTTCGCACCTTCTACCAACGCCATTTCTGGATGAACCGATCCATCAGTCCAGATTTCTACGACCAATCGATCGTAATTAGTCTTCTGACCGACTCGGGTCTCTTCCACCGTGTATCGAACTCGGACCACCGGGCTGTACACCGCGTCCACAGGAATAATTCCAATCTCGTGGTCGCCCGCGCTGTGTTCCGTTCCTGGCACGTAGCCACGTCCGTTCTCCACAACCATTTCCATCATAAACGATGAGTCGGCTGTCAAGGTTGCCAACACGTGGTCTTTGTTGATGATCTCAACATCGGAGTCTGTCTGAATGTCGGCACCCGTGATGACGCCAGCTTTGTCGGCAGCAACAGTCAGGACGCGAGTGTTCTCACTATGGTTCTTAACGACCAAACTCTTTACGTTCAGTACGATCTCGGTCACGTCTTCCAGTACGCCTGGGATCGACGAGAACTCGTGCTGAGCGCCGCGAATTTTGATCTGGGTGACGGCGCTTCCTTCCAAGCTCGATAATAGAACTCTTCGCAAACTATTGCCAATCGTTGCGCCGAACCCCCTTTCGAAAGGCTCCGCTGTGAAACGACCATACGTAGGGCTGAGAGTTGAGCGATCAACGCTAACTTGGCTCGGTAATTCTAATCCACGCCAACGAACATGCATTCCAGAGGTACTCCAAAAAAGGTAATGGTGGAAACCTTAAAACCGATACTAAACGCGACGCTTCTTGCGAGGTCGGCACCCGTTGTGAGGGATCGGCGTAATATCTTCGATTTGCTTGACGGAAATCCCAGCCGCTTGAATCGCCGTGATGGCCGATTCGCGTCCTGATCCAGGTCCATTAACTCGGACTTCGATTTCCTTCATGCCATACTTAATTGCCTTCTCGGCTGCTTGCTGGGCTGCCAACTGACCAGCGAATGGGGTGCTCTTTCGTGATCCCTTAAAACCACTCGTTCCAGCACTCGCCCAACAAAGCGTATCGCCCTTGGTGTCGGTAATGGTGACGTGAGTGTTGTTGAACGTCGCCTTGATGTGAGCGATACCTGCTGTGACGTTACGTCGGACTTTACGTCTTTTGTTTGCGTCCTTAGCGCCAGATTTTTGTTGCTGTTTGGCCACGGAAATTCCTTCGAATCACTAAACTAATCTTCAAGACCCACAAAATGTCGTGCTCAACGGGCCGAGATTTACACATCGAACCCGAGGCAAAAATAAAATATCCATACGGAACAGCCATCGAGCTACTCTCGGATGGCCTATCAGGACTACTTCAAGTCCTTTACGCCCTTCTTACCGGCGACCGTCTTTCTCGGACCCTTTCGAGTGCGAGCATTAGTACGAGTTCTTTGGCCGCGTACTGGCAAACCTGCTCGGTGACGTAGTCCTCGGTAACACTTCACTTCCCGCAGACGTCCAATACTCTGCGAAACTTGCCGACGAAGGGGACCCTCGACGGTGTAGTCACGCTCCAGAAGACTGGCTAGACGGCTCAATTCGTCTTCGTCCAACTCCTTGGCTTTCTTCGTCGGATCAATTTTGGTCGTTACTAAAACCTGACGCGCGACCGCAGGCCCAACACCGTATAGGTATTGCAGCGAATAAAGAACTTGCTTGTCGTTTGGAAGGTCAACACCGAGAAGACGCGGCATTCTAGCCCACTCCTAAAGGTAGTGATAATCACGAGTTACGTTGGTTTCGACTGGCCCCGATTAAAACGAAGCCGTGCAGTGCCGAAAACGGAAGCCCCAGAGTGTACTAAGGAGGGGCTCAATCTGGCAAGGCTTAAATTACCAGATTGGCACGCATTTTTCAGTACGACTCGGGTCGCGGTGGAAAACTACTCCGTTTTTTCCGCTTGCTTCTCCTCTTTAGGCATCACGAATCGTCCATGATCGGCTGCAAAATGGGCTGCTAAATAGAAAAGTCTGGCAGCGGAGACCAATTTCTTGTAATTGATGCGCTCCGGCTTGTCGGTCGGCTGGTGATAGTCGGGATGGAAGCCGCCAAACAAAAAGGCAACGGAAATTCCCCTCTTGTAGTAGTTGGCCTGGTCGCTTCTTCCGAAGACCCCCTCTTCGTCATATTCAAACGCGAAGTTGACGTGGTTGTTGGCCTTCTCAATGGCATCGTGCAGCGATAAATCCCCTTTCTTGCTCCCTACCAAGTGAAGGCTGTCTTCATTTTCTGACGCTGGCTCCTGAGGCTTTTCCTCATTTCTTCCCACCATGTCGATGTTTAGCATGCAAACCATGTCCTCGAACGGCAAAAGAGGGTTGTCGCAGTAGTAGGCCGAGCCAACCAGTCCGACTTCCTCCGCCGCAAACCATGTGAACAAGACGCTTCGCTTGGGTTTGATCGGATTCTGACTCATCGCCCTGGCAATGTTCAGGATAGCAGTTGAACCGGAGCCATTGTCGTCCGCCCCGGGATACATGATGCCACCTTGATTCCCAAGGTGGTCCAAGTGAGCGCCGATGACGACATACTCATGTCGTAGATCTGGGTCTGAACCTGGAATCCAGGCCAGAACGTTCGGCACTGCAACAGGCTCATCCCGAATTCTTAGCTTCAATGTGATATCCGCTTCCGTCGCGCTGAGGCTAGTTGTGTCATCAGCGGAAATGTTGAGCCAATCCGGGGCCAAACCGCTTGCTTCGGCTATCTTCAAGGCTGCTTGCTTGGTGATGGTTCCTGATGTGCCTGTCGGATTGCTTTTGGGGCGGCGCAATTGAGGGGCGGAGGTTGGCGTGGTTTCGACAACCCGAAGGAACGCTGCAGGCCGTTGACGTCCGAGCATAAAGCTGGCTCGGCCTGCGTTCTGCTCGTCTGTTACACAGATGACGATTCTGTCTCGCAAGTTTTCTTCTAGCTTAGGCGCATTGCCAATCAGTTTCACAAATGAGAGTTTGCCCGCAATTTCCGCCTGGTTGATAAAGCGGTCGAGTCCGAATTCTGAGCCAGGAATCTTTAGGTCGCCCGGGCCAGCGATTTCTGACTGTGTCGCGTCAATCGTTTGTCGCGTGACTGGTAAGAATTGGAAATAGGTTCGTGCTTCCCCTTTAGGTTCCAATCCAAACTCAGCTACTTTTCCAGCAACCCAGTGCGCCGCTCGAACATATCCCAGTTGTCCCGTTCCGCGACCCTCGAATACAGGACCTGCCAAGATCCCCAGCCACTCTCGCGACTGCTCTTCGGACATCGCATGGTATCCGGCAGCTAAGTGTTCGGGCGGATCGATTGCACCGTTGTACTGAGAAAAAGCAACAGAACCGGCAGATGCGGCGGCAGTAAATAAGCAGCAGTGAATGGCTTTTCTAAGAAATGTCATGTGTAAACCACTATAGTAAGCAAAAAGTTGTAAAACAGCTAAGTCGCATCTTAAGCGTTCGCGATTGAAAATTCGATGCTTTACCGAAAATAATCAACCAATCCGATGCAGCGGAATGGATGCGTAATATCCAGGCGTCTCTTCGCATGATTCCGTGTACCGGAAATTCGCAAGGTTTGGGAAAGTTTCTGGTATGATTTCGCAGTCGCCGTAACAGCGAGACTTTTCTGCAATCACTTAGATGCTGCATGATATTTTTTAGGAACCTCGAGATGCGTTGGAAATTTCGCACCCGAATCGGTCAAACATTTTTGATGTCCTGTCTTTTAGGGGCTGCTTCGTTTTCGGGGCTGCCGCACGCGTCCAGCAAAGATTTTTTCGTCGTCATCGGCGGTGGTTTTAGCAGAGAGAGCAACCAAGCATCCCTCGAAGCGAATTTGATTTTCTTCCAAGAAGTATTAGCAGAACGCGGG
>VYLE01000711.1_pt1 | contig 13420 bp, 16 predicted proteins | sample 5114391 | NCBI WGS metagenome assembly VYLE01 (sample SAMN12291771, study PRJNA351875) | freshwater metagenome | isolation source: freshwater lake | place: USA: Michigan, Kent Lake | collected 2013-08-15
CTCCAGCGCGGCCAGCACGGCGGCCAGGCGCTCGGGTCGCTCCGGGTGGCCGACGCCGGGGGCGTGCTCGGCCATGTCGGGGTGGGTGAACAGGGCGACGGACATGGCGAGGGATGCTAGGCGGACTCGCCCCGCTTGTCGCCAGCCGGATCAGCCCCTAATCGCGCCCCATGAGCGACGTCGTGATCCGATCCCCCTCCGCTGCCGACGCCGAGGCGCTGGGCGCCCTGGGACGGCAGACCTTCATCGACACCTTCGTGACGGGGTTTGGCATACCCTATCCGAAGGACGATCTGGCGGCGTTCCTCGACGCCAGCTTCAGCCCCGCGGCCACCGTCGCGAAGCTGACCGAATCCGGCGCGGCCTGGTGGGTGGCCGAGCGGGACGGCGACCTGCTGGCCTTCGCCAATGCTGGGCCAAACACCCTGCCTCACCCGGACGCCCGGCCGAGCCATGCGGAACTGCGCCGCCTCTATGTGGCCAAGGCGGCGCAGGGGCTCGGCCTCGGCACGAAGCTGCTCGCGCTGTCGCTCGACTGGATGGAGGCCCATACCGACGGCCCGCTGTGGATCGGCGTCTGGAGCGGCAATCTGAAGGCCCAGAAGCTCTACGCCACCCACGGCTTCGAAAAAGCGGGCGAGTATCAATACCCCGTCGGCACCTGGCGCGACGACGAGTTCATCCTGCGGCGCGGATAGATTATGGTGGCGGCATGACCCGCGACGAACTGCTGGCCAAGCTGCGTGAGTTGAAGCCCTGGCTGGAAGAGCAGGGCATCGTCAACGTGCGCCTGTTCGGCAGCTACGCCCGCGATGAGGCGGGGCCGGACAGCGACGTAGACCTGCTGGTGGATCTGTCAAAGCCTCTGGGTCTTCGGTTTTACAGCCTCGCCGAAGACATTGAGGATCGGCTGGGCCTGAACGTGGATTTGCTGACGACTGATGGCCTGCGCAATCCTTACATCCGGAAGACAGCCTTGAGAGACTGCGTTGCGGTCTGATCGTTCAGATGAAGCCTTGCTGGCTGAAATTCGAGAGTCCATCGAACTGATCTCTCAGTTCATCGAAGGCCTGTCAGAACCCACTTTTGAGGCCGACCCGTTGCGTCGCGATGCGACAGCCTTCCGCATCTTGGTCATCGGGGAGTCGGCGAGCCGAATGTCCGATGCGCTCAAGGCCCGCATGCCGGACTTCGATTGGCGCGGGATGATCAGCCTCCGTCACAGGCTTGCCCACGACTACTGGTCGGCGAACTTTTCAGTGCTCTGGGCGATTGCATCGCGCGAAGTTCCCGCGCTCGCTGAAGCCATAGACAAACTCTGATGCTCCTCCCCTTCTTCACCGCCCTGAAGGACGCGCGCGTTCCCGTCTCGATGAAGGAATGGCTCCACCTGATGGAGGCCATGGACAAGGACGTGGCCGGGGGAAGGGTCGAGGATTTCTACCACCTGTCGCGCGCGGTGCTGGTCAAGGACGAGAAGCACTACGACCGCTTCGACCAGGTCTTCGGCCAGGTGTTCAAAGGCGTCGAGAGCGTCGGCGCGGGCGATGAGCCGACGCTGGACGTGCCCGAGGATTGGCTGCGGCTGCTGAACGAAAAGTTCCTGACCGACGCGGAGAAGGCCGAGATCGAGGCGCTGGGCGGCTTCGACAAGCTGATGGAGACGCTGAAACAGCGGATGGACGAGCAGAAGGGTCGCCACGAGGGCGGGTCCAAATGGATCGGCACCGGCGGGACCAGCCCCTTTGGTCACGGCGGCTACAATCCCGAGGGCGTGCGGGTCGGTGGCCCAGGCCGTCAGGGTCGCGCGGTCAAGGTCTGGGAGAAGCGCGAATATCGGAACCTGGACGACACCGTCGAACTGGGCACCCGCAACATCAAGGTGGCGCTGCGTCGCCTGCGCCGCTTCGCCCGCGAGGGGGCGGCCGAGGAGTTGGACATCGACGGCACGATCGACGGCACGGCGCGCCAGGGTTGGCTGGACATCCAGATGCGGCCAGAGCGTCGAAACACCATCAAGGTGCTACTATTCCTGGACGTCGGCGGCTCGATGGATGGGCACATCAAGCTCTGCGAGGAGCTGTTCAGCGCCGCCCGGACCGAGTTCAAGAACCTGGAGTTCTTCTACTTCCACAACTGCCTCTATGAGGGCGTTTGGAAGGACAATCGCCGCCGCCATGCCGAGCGGATCCCCACCTGGGACCTGCTGCACAAGTACAACGGCGACTGGCGCGCCATCTTCGTCGGCGACGCGACCATGAGCCCCTATGAGGTCACCATGCCCGGCGGCTCGGTCGAGCACTGGAACGAGGAGGCCGGGGCCGTGTGGATGCGTCGCGCCCGGCTGCAGTGGGACAAGTCGGTGTGGCTGAACCCCGTGGCGGAGCGGTACTGGAGCTACACCGCCTCGGTCGGCCTCCTGCGGGAGATCATGGACGAGCGCATGTATCCCCTGACCTTGGACGGCCTGGATAAGGCCATGCGCGCCCTGACACGCTGAGGCGGATTGGCCGTCGCGGAAACCGGCGTTTCATGCGAGGGTGATGGCGTTCCGGAGGACCGCGCCATGCCGACCGTCTTCGCCTTGCTCCTCGCGCTTCAGCAGACGCCCGGCGCTGTGGTCTGGGAGACCCCGCCCGCGGACGTCGTCGAAGCGGTCGAGGTCACTGAGACCCCGGACCTGCCCGCCTGGGCTATCGCCGATCCCTTCGGCTGGGAGCGGTCGCAGTGCAGTCCCCTCGTGCGTGGCGATGAGCCCATGGCCGCCTGCCAGTCGCGCGTGCGTGCCGACCTGTCGCTGGCCCTCGGCGAGCGACTTCCGGCGGGCCTCCGGCCTGCGGACGCGCCGACGCCATGCCAGACCACGCCCAGCGCCGACGGCTCCTTCCCCGTCGAGTGTCGCGAGCCCGAACGGCGCGTCGCATCTGCCAACACCGTCCAGGATCAGGTTTGCGAAAGCCGACCCCGCCGTGAGGGCGGGGCCGTCGCCTTCGTCACGGAATGTCGACCGGCGGGAGCAACGTCCGACCGCCGGGGCCTGTCGTTCCGCCTGCCCATCGGCGATTGATCCCCGCCTCTTGACCTTCCCCAGCGTCACTGTGTCAGGTTCGTTTCCAAACAGGACGGACTTCTCTTGGCGCGCCCCGATCTCATCCTCCGTGACCTGACCGCGCTCGCCGCCGACGGCTATCCATTGTCGACGCGGCTGATCTCGGCGCCGGAGCCGAGCCATGCTGTTCTTGTCACGTCCGGTACCGGCTTTCCCAAGGGTTTCTACGAGCGGTTCGCGCGGCATCTGGCGGGACGCGGCGCGGCGGTCCTGACCCACGACATGCGCGGCATCGGCGGCTCGCGGCCCGACGACCTGGCGGCCATGCGCATGACCTATGAGGACTGGGGTCGGCTGGACATGCCCGCCGCGCTCGAGGCGTTGATCGTCGAGGCCCCGGGACTGCCGGTCACCCATGTCGGCCACAGCGTGGGCGGCCACTTCGCCGGGTTCATGCCGAACCACGCAAGGATCCGCCGCCATGCCTTCGTCGCCGTGGGCTCGGGCTACTGGCGCAAGCATCCGCTCCGCTACAACCCTGTCGAGCTGTTCTTCTGGTGGGGCTATGGCCCCTACAGCCTGGCGCGGCACGGCTACATCAGGGGCGGCGGCGTCTGGCGCGGAGCCGACCTGCCGCGCGGTGTCTTTGTGCCGTGGCGCAAGTGGTGCCACGATCCGCGCTACTTCGGCGAGCGGCTGCTGACCGAGCTCCGGCCGAACCACTTCGCGGAGGTCACCGCGCCGATCCGGTCTTGGATCTTCACCGACGATCCCATCGCCAACACTCGCACCGGGCCGGACATGCTGAAGGTCTATCCGAACGCGCCGTCCGAGCTGGTCGTGCGTCGACCCGCCGACTACGGCGTCGCCCGCGTGGGCCACGAGGGCATGTTCCGGCGCGGCATGGAACCGGTGTGGGACGAAATCGCTGACTGGCTGACGGCCGACTGACTGGCGGGGCTCGCGGCCCGGCCTATATCCGGCCTCTTCCCCGAACGACGCCGGAGCCCGCCATGACCGACCAAGCCACGATCACCGTCGACGGCCTGACCATCCCCCTGCTCGGCTTCGGCACCTGGCAGCTGGAGCCGGCGGACGCCCGGCGCATGGTCGCCGAGGCCCTGAGGATCGGCTATCGTCACATCGACACGGCCTGGATCTACAAGAACGAGGCGGCGGTCGGCGACGGCATCCGCGATTCCGGCGTGCCGCGCGACCAGATCTGGCTGACCACCAAGATCTGGGTCGCCCATTTCGAGCGCGACGCCCTGCTGGCTCAGGCCGAAGAGTCAGCCGAAAGCCTGGGCTTCACGCCCGACCTTCTGCTGCTGCACTGGCCCAAGGTGAAGCCGTCGATCCCGGACACCATCGCCGCGCTCAACGAGGCCAAGGATCGGGGCCTGACCCGCTCGATCGGCGTGTCGAACTATCCGTCGGCCCAGTTCCGCCAGGCCCAGGCGGCGTCGAACGCCCGGATCATGACCAACCAGGTCGAGTATCACCCCTATCTGTCTCTGAAGACCCTGCGGGCGACGGCAGCGGAACTGGGCTCGTCGATCACCGCCTGGTCGCCGCTTGCTCAGGGCCAGATCGCCGACGACCCGGTGATTGGAGCGATCGCGGCGGCGCACGGCAAGACGCCGGGTCAGGTGACGCTGCGCTGGCTCATCCAGCAGGAGGTCATCGCCATCCCGCGCACGGCCAGGCCCGAGCGGGCGGCCGAGAACTTCGACATCTGGGACTTCGAGCTGTCAGCTGAGGAGATGGAACGCATCCACGCCCTGGCCCGTCCGGATGGCCGTCTGGGCGACTGGATCGACAGGGACTTCGTTTGGGATCAGGATTGAGGTCTGGAGGATGCCCATGCCCGCGACCTTCGTGCTCGGCTTTCGTCACGGACTGCGCCGCGCGTCCGACGCCAGCGCGGTCAAGGCTGGCTCCGCTCTCGGGATAATCGCGGGCCTGGCCATCTGCCTGCTTCTGGCCCTGACCTGATGGTTCTGGCGGCGAGATGAGCGGCGCCGCCCGACTGTGGCGCATTCTGTTCGCCGTCGTGGGCTGGGGCGGCCTGGTCGTCCAGTACGGCCTGATGATCGAGGGCGGGACGCGCTCGGTGCTGGGCAGCACCGTGGTCTTCTTCAGCTACTTCACCATCCTGACCAACATTCTGGCGGCGCTGGCCCTGACGGCGCCGGCGGTGGCGGCCGACAGCCGGCTGGGCCGCTGGACCTCCAGCGAGGGCGTGCGGGCGGCGGTGGCCATGTACATCGCGGTCGTCGGGCTGGTGTACCACGCGCTGCTGGCCGGGACATGGAGCCCTCAGGGGCTGCAGCTGTTCGTCGACCAGATCCTGCACACCGTCATGCCGATCGCCTTCGTGCTGGACTGGCTGCTGTTCACGCCCAAGGGCCGGCTCAGGTGGGGCGATCCGGTGACGTGGCTGGCCTATCCCCTGCTCTACGGGGTCTGGACCGTGATCCACGGCCAGATGATCGGCTGGTATCCCTACTGGTTCATCGACATCGGCGCGCTGGGCTGGGCGCGAGCCCTGACCAACTTCGGCGCCCTGCTGGTCTTCTTCCTGGTGCTGGGTCTGGTCGTGACGGCCTTGGACCGGGGGCTGTCGCGCCTTGGCAAGGGCGACGCAAGCCTGATCCCCGACTGAGCCTCAGTGCGGCGCGACGAAGGCGTGAACCACCAACATCAGCCCCGCGATCAACAGGGCGATCCAGGTCAGGGTCATGCCGACGACCCGGCCCAATGTGGCGCCGCGGTCGCTGAGGCCGGCGGCATGAAACAGCCGTCCCGCGAACAGCGGACCGCCGACCATATGGATTCCGATCGCCGGCATGCCCAGCACCGCCAGCACGGCCATGGCTCCGATGCCGAGGGGCACGTACTCGACGGCGTTTCCAAAGACCCGACCCGACAGGATCAGCTGCGGGTGACCGCCGTCTCCCAGGGCCACGCGCGCCCGTCGCCGCGTGACCATCACCCGGATCGACAGGACCACCAAGAGGAGGACCAGAAGCCCGCTCCACAGCGCGGCGGCCTCGGCCCCGCTCAGGTCCGCATCGAACATCATCGTCAGCCCTCCCGACCGACCGGATAGAGTCGGTAGCGGTCATCATAGAACGGCGTGCGCTCATAGAACCACTGCAGCCGCGCATCGCCGTTCGCCGCGAAAGCCGGGTCCGCCGCCAGCTTCGCCTCGAACTCGGCCTTCAGCGCCGGATCGGCGGCCAGCATGGCCTCGGCCAGCGGCGCGATGGCATAGCCCTCTATGTATTCGACGCGGCTGAGAATCTCCGGGACCAGGCCCCAGGCGAAGACGCTCTCGTTCGATTGCGGCTCCAGCAGCAGGACGGCGATATCGCCCAGCGGCTGGTCCGTCGGCACACGGACCGAGCCGGGGGCCCAGGTCCAGTCGCGCGGCTCCGCCTCGACCGTCTGGACGCTCATCTGGACGTGACCCTCGCTGGCGCGCGGCGCGATGACGGGATCGACGAGGCGAAGCATATCGACCGACACGGTCCGGGGCTCGGTCAGGGTCTCCATCTGCAAGCCGTGGATGCGCAGCCGCTCGATCAGGTCCGCCCGGTGCGCGGGCACCCAGTAGGCGGTCGGTCGCCGCAGCGTCAGCGACGGCCGCGATCCGAAATAGGGCACCTGCCACAGCTCCGGATCAGGCCGACCCAGCCAGCGGATCTCGGCGCGGCCGGACGCGGGGCTCTCGTAGGTCTCATAGAGCACGCCCCGGAACGCGCGGGTCTCCAGCGGCGTCGGATCGGGCACGAAGTTCGCCGGGATCTCGGCGGGTCTCAGCGCCCGGTCGGCGGCGATGGCGGAACGGACGGCGGCGCCCTCCTCGGCCAGCAGGCGCAGCGAGGCCTCGATCAGGACGTAGGTCCCCAGCACGCGCTGTTCATAGGGTTTCAGGCTGTGGTTCTCGATCAAGACGGTCGGCACATGCGCCGCCGCGCCCCAGCCGTTGGAGAACCGCTCTCCCAGACCGCCGTCCGACAGGCCGGCCTTGGGGTCGTCGCCGTCGACGCCGAACACCAGCGGCCCGGGGATATGCCCTTGCCCCTCCAGCGCCGCGTTGATCGCCGGCTTGAACCGGTCGTCCAGCCACTCCGAGATCGCCGGCGAACGCGAATAGACCCCGTCCTCGCCGTTGAAACCGAAGGTGATGTCGTACTGGTAGTCCATGCCGTCGGTGACGTGGATGTCCAGATAGAGGTCCGGGTTCAGCCGGTTCATGAAGCCCCGCAGCGCCCGCATCTCGGGCTGATCCAGCTTCAGGAAGTCGCGGTTCAGGTTCTGGTTGGTAGCGGTGTTCCGCCAGCCCTGGATGCGCGGCCCGCGCTGGTTGGGGCGGCTGTAGGCGCTGGCCCGCTCGTGACCGTCGACCGACAGGATGGGGATCAGCACCAGGTTCACGTCGTCGATCAGGCCGCCCTTGTCGCCGAAAGCGATGTCACGCAACAGCATCATCCCGGCGTCCTTGCCGTCGATCTCTCCGGGATGGATGCCTGCCTGGGCGAGCAGCACCGGCTTTGACGGATCGAGAGTGGCGCCATCGCGGCTGGCGATCACGGCATAGATCGGACGGCCCTCGGGCGAGACGCCGAACTGTTCAATGCGGATGAGGTCCGACGCCGCGTCCAGCCGATCGAACCAAGCGCGGGTGGCGGCATAGTCGGGGCTGTGGTTCCGCTCGGGGTCGCGTTCGAAATCGGTGATCCAGGGGTTGGAGGCGTCGGCCAGCAGGCCGCGGCTCGCCCCGTCCCATTCCAGCGCGGGCGGCAGGAAGGCCTGATCCCACGGAGCGACGTTGGAAACGGACTGGGACATGGCGGGGCTCACGCTACTGGAGAGGGCGGCGACGGCCGCAAGGATCAGGATGGGGCGCATGGCCCTTCGTCGTCCGGCGCGCTCGATCTGGCAAGGGCTCGCGGCGTCAGGTCGCCGGCAGCCAGACCCCGGCCGAGATCAGCTGCGACCCCGCCCGCGCCATGTTCCACAGGGTGTAGCCCAACACGACGACCAGAGCCCCGATGACGACCCGCCGCGAAGGCGCGAAGGCGGCGGTCGCCGTGCAGGCCCCGAACAGGATCACGCCGAAGATGATCCGGGGCGACCAGAACGCCGCCCAGGCTGGGTCCGCCATGGCCAGCAAGCCAAGCAGAACCCAGACCATGGCGTTGGCCGCGAGCACGCAGCCGAACACCACGCGCCGATGGGCCCAGAAATGTTCGTCCAGATCGATGCGCGTTTCGACGCCCTCTGCGGTCACGCGCGGAAAGGTGATGCTGGCCGCGACGTAGAAGGTCGCGGCGATCATCAGGCCGACCAGCAGCAGCGCCGCATTGAACGGCGCGTCCCGAAAGAACCGCCACGCCTGGACCCAGAAGGTGGCCAGGTCGAGCGCGACGAACAGCGCGAGCAGCGGCGTCAGCCACCCGAACCTCACCCGATGCCGCTCATGCAGTAGCCGCGCGAATCCGCCGGTCAGTTCGGCGACCGACAGGCCCAGCAGCAGGCCGTAGAAGCTGAAGAAGAACTCGAAGTCGCTCATCGGAACAGGTCGACGATGCCCACCATGATCGGCTCGTAGAAGATCGTGACCGGCAGTGTGACCAGCATCGCCGCGAGGACGCTTCTGTGGCCCGGGAGCCAACCGATCGCAGCCAGAAACACGAACAGCGGCAGATTCATCAGCAGGGTGTTCGCAAAGACCCCGGGACTGAACCCTACCAGCATGAGGGAGCCCACGATCGCGAGCACATTACTTAGCATCACCGCCGAGACCACCGTTTGGCGGTGCGCCATGACATGCGCATCGGGAGATACGGTCGAGCGGTCGCGCGGGAACACCTGCGTGGCCGCAAAATAATAGAGCAGGGTGATGATCGCCGCGCTGAAGGCGACGAAGTAGCTGACGTCGATGCTATCTCTGAAGGACCATACGTTGGTCCAGAAGCTGGTCAGGTCCGCTAGCAGGATCAGGGCCAGCAGCGGCGCCAGCCATCCGATCTGGTGGACGTCCCGACGATCCCAAGTCCGGGAAAAACCCCCCGCGATTTCGGCGATGCTCAGCCCCAGCAACAGGCCATAAAAGCTGATCAGAAACTCGAAGGCGCTCATCCGGCCCCTCCCGAGCGCCATTCACGCTCCGACGCTTACTTCCAGATCGGCGTGTTGTCGCCCGGCAATCCAAGGCGATCCCACATCTCCGACACCCGCTGGACCACCGCCTCGTCCATGCGGATGACCTCGCCCCACTCGCGCTTGGTCTCGGGAGGCCATTTGTCGGTGGCGTCCAGGCCGATCTTGGAGCCCAAGCCGCTCTCGGGGCTGGCGAAGTCGAGGTAGTCGATCGGTGTGTTCTCGATGACGGTGATGTCGCGGGCCGGGTCCATCTTGGTGGATATGGCCCACATGACGTCCTTCCAGTCGCGGGCGTCGATGTCGTCGTCCACGACGATGACCCATTTGGTGTACATGAACTGGCGCAGGAAGCTCCAGACGCCCAGCATCACCCGCTTGGCGTGGCCGGGATAGGCCTTCTTTATGGACACCACGGCGATGCGGTAGCTGCACCCCTCGGGCGGCAGCCAGAAGTCGGTGATTTCCGGGAACTGGGCGCGCAGCAGCGGGATGAACACCTCGTTCAGCGCCTCGCCCAGCACGCTGGGCTCGTCCGGCGGCCGGCCGGTGAAAGTGGTCAGATAGATCGGATCGCGCCGCATGGTGATGGCGCTGACCTGGAACACCGGGAAGGTCTCGACGGAGTTGTAGTAGCCGGTATGGTCGCCGTAGGGACCCTCGGGCGCGTGCTCGTCCAGCAGGACGTGGCCTTCCAGCACGATCTCGGCGCGAGCGGGCACCATCAGCGACACGGTCTTGCAGGGAACGAGCTCGGCCTTTTGGCCCCGCATCAGGCCGGCGAACTGATACTCCGACAGGGTATCAGGAACCGGCGTCACGGCCGCCAGAATGGTGCCCGGATCGGCGCCCAGCACGACGGCGCAGGGCAGCGGGCCGGTCTTCCTCTTTTTGTGCCGGGCATAGTGCTGGGCCCCGCCGCGGTGGGCCAGCCAACGCATGATCGCCCGATCCTTGCCCAGCACCTGCATGCGATAGATGCCCAGGTTGAAGTCGTCCTCGCGGTCGTCGCTGGGGCCCTTGGTGACGACCAGGCCCCAGGTGATCAGGGGGGCCGGCTCGCCGGGCCAGCAGGTCTGGATCGGCAGGGCGGTCAGGTCGATCTGGTCGCCCTTCAGCACCACCTCCTGCACGGGCGCGGACTTCACCGTCTTGGGCCGCATGGCAATGACGGTCTGGGCCAGCGGCAGGAGCTCCATCGCCTCGCCGAAGCCGCGCGGCGGCGTCGGGTTCTTCAGGAACGCCAGAAGCTCGCCGACCTCGCGCAGTTCGGCGGCCGTGGTGCGCTGCTTCTTCTCCAGCGTCACGCCCATGGCGACGCGCTTGACCGTGCCAAACAGATTGGCCAGCGCCGGGATCGGGCTGATGGAGCCGTCCGGCATGACGGGCTTTTCGAACAGGACCGCCGGGCCGCCGTTCCGCAGAAGCCGCGTCTGGACCTCGGTCATCTCCAGCACGGTCGAGACGGGCTCGGTCACGCGGACCAGCTCGCCCTGCGCCTCTAGCACCGTGATGAACTCGCGCAGGTCTCTGTATGCCATGAGCGGGTGGTAGAGCGGGCGAGCGTCGCTGTCACCCGTCCGGCCCGCGCGGCGATTGCGGCACAGGCGCGCGTCGGCCATATGCGGCTCATGCCCGACAGTCCCGCGCCCGCCGACCTTCTGCACGATCTGGTGCGAGACGCCCTGAAAGCCGGAGCCGATGCCGCTGAAGCGGTCTCCTCTGAACGGGCCTCACTCTCCGTCGGCGTGCGCAACGGGGCCCTCGAGGATGTGGAGCGCGAGGAAAGCCGCGATCTGGGCCTGCGGGTCTTCGTGGGTCGGCGCCAGGCGACGGTGTCGGCCTCGGACATCTCGGAAGCGGCACGCGCCCGCCTGGTCGAGCGCGCCGTCGCCATGGCGCGCCTCGCCCCCGAAGATCCCTACAACGACATCACCCCGCGCGACCAACTCGCCAGAGGACCGTTTCGTGACCTCGACCTGTTCGACTCCAGCGAACAGTCGGCCGCCGAGCTGGAGGCCGTCTCGCGCGAGGCCGAAGCGGTCGCGCTGGCCACGCCCGAGGTCGCCCGCTCCGAGGGCGCGGGCGCGGGCTATTCCTCCTCGCGCTGGCGGCTGGTGACGTCGGAGGGCTTCGACGGTCGCTACGAGGCCACCGGCTTTTTACTCCACGCCAGCGTCATCGCCGAGCGAGACGGGGCCATGGAGCGCGGCGGGGAGGGCCGCACCACCCGTCACCTGTCCGATCTGCCCTCGCCCGAGGCCATCGGCGCCGAGGCTGGACGCAAGGCCGCCGCCCGGCTGGGGCCGCGGAAGATCGCCTCGACCACCGCGCCGGTGATCTTCGACCGCAGGATCGCCACCCAGGTGCTGTCGCCCCTGATCGGAGCCATCGCCGGACCGTCGGTGGCGCGCGGCACCTCCTTCCTGATGGGCCGGATGGGCCAGCAGGTGCTGGCCAGGGGCGTCAGCGTCATCGACGATCCGTTCCGGATCCGTGGGTTGGGCTCCACCCCCTTCGACGACGAAGGCTCGCCGGTCGAGGAGATCGCCATCGTCGACGACGGCGTGCTGAAGACCTGGCTGCTCAATCGCGCCGCCGCCGCCCAGTTGGGCCTGAAGACCACGGGCCACGCCTCGCGGGGGCTGGCCGGGCCGCCGGGCGTCTCGACCCATAACCTGCATCTGACGCCGGGCGAGCGGGATCAGGCGGGCCTGATGGCCGACGCCGGGACCGGGCTGGTGGTCACCGGCATGTTCGGTCCGTCGCTGAACCCCAATACCGGCGACTGGTCGGCGGGGGTGCATGGCTTCTGGTTCGAGAACGGCGAGATCGCCTACCCGGTCAGCGAGGTCACGGTGGCCGGAAAGCTGGCTGAGTTCATGCTGCGACTGGTCCCCGGCTCGGACCTGGAGTTTCGCGGCTCGGCCAACAGCCCGTCCCTGCTGATCGACGGCGTCGCCATCGCGGGCAAATGACCGATCTGGACGCCGATCTGACCCTCATTCGGGAAGCGGCGCTGGCGGGCGGGGCGCTGGCCGAAGCGGAACGCGAGCGGGGGCTCAAGATCACCTCCAAACCGGGCGGATCGCCGGTGACCAGCGCAGACCTGGCGGTCGACATCATGCTGAAGGACCGCCTCCTGTCTGCTCGCCCCGACTATGGGTGGCTCTCGGAGGAGACAGCGGACAGTTCCGAACGCCTGTCGCGGCCACGCATCTTCGTCGTGGATCCCATCGACGGCACCGTGGCCTTCATGAAACGGCGGCCGTGGTGGTGCGTGCCCATCGCCGTGGTCGAGGAGGGTCGACCTGTCGCGGCAGTCATCCATGTGCCCTCGACCGGCGAGACCTATGAGGCGACGGTCGGCAGCGGCGCCCGCCTGAACGGTCGACCGATCACGGCCTCCGACGAAACCACGCTGGACGACGCCGCCGTTCTAGCGGACGCCCGCCTGATGGAAGGCCCGCACTGGCCCGAGCCCTGGCCGTCCATGCGATACGAGAAGAGGAACGCCCTCGCCTATCGCATGGCCCTGGTGGCGTCGGGCGCCTTCGATGCCGCCATCGCCCTGACGCCCAAATGGGACTGGGACGTCTGCGCCGGCGCTCTGATCGCGGCCGAGGCCGGGGCGGTTGTGTCGGACCACCATGGCCGTCCCTGGCGGTTCAACCAGCCCGATCCGCGGCAGGCCAGCCTGGTGTGCTCTGCCCCGGCGCTTCATCCGTTGATCATCCGGCGTACTGCGCCTATCCCGCTCGCCCAGTAACGCCCCCTCCCCCGGACGCCTTCCATGACCGACGCACCCAACACCGCCGATCCCCAGCTGCTGCACCTCGTCATCGGGGGCGAGTTGCGCCATCTGGACCAGCCGGTTTTCCGCGACCTGAGCAAGGTCGAGTTCGTCGGCGCCTTCGGCAACTACGCCGAGGCCAAGGCAGCCTGGAAGGCGCGGGCCCAGGCGACCGTCGACAACGCCCACATGCGCTACTTCATTCTGCACGCCCACCGGCTGATCGATCCGCGCGCAGACGGCTGAGCCTGCACGGGCCAATCGTCGCGGTGGGAACCGTCGCCACGACGTGCGCGCTGTTTCGGTCTAGCTTTCGCCCGAGCACAGGAGCGATCCCATGACCCCGACCCTGATCGTGCTGAGCCTCTTGGCCCTGGGCGTAGCGATCGTCGCCTTCGCGACGCGCC
>VYLE01000712.1_pt1 | contig 13405 bp, 11 predicted proteins | sample 5114391 | NCBI WGS metagenome assembly VYLE01 (sample SAMN12291771, study PRJNA351875) | freshwater metagenome | isolation source: freshwater lake | place: USA: Michigan, Kent Lake | collected 2013-08-15
GCGCGGGCCCGCGCCACCGCCCGGTCCATGGCGGGCGAGATCGCCGACGCCGGCAACGGCGCCGGTGACTGGGCCGGCAGCATCCCGGGGGCGAAGACGGCCAGCAGGATCGCCGTCAGCGTGAACCGCTGCGTCATCGATGTCCTCATCATTCCTCGTTACGCGGCCCGTCGCGACCGTGTGGCGCAGAGCGCCAACACCAGCGACGTGAGCAGCTGCTCTTCGTTCGACACCCGCGTGTCCTTGAGTGCCGTATCCGCCTCCAGCAACAGGGCCAGCGCGCGGGCGCAGGCCTCGGCGCTCCAGCCATCGGTTGCCTTGGTCCATGCCGACGCGGCTTCTCCCCACGGACGTCCGGGGTAGCCGCCCGTGTCCTTGAGAAAGGCGAAGTATTCCTGCGGCAGCCGCGGCGTGGGCACGCCCGCATCGCGGCGCGCGCGACCGAAGCTCAGCGCAAAAGCCTGGGTGCCCAGCATCATCACCACTTGTACGGCGGACATCTTGGGCTGGCTGAGCACGTGCGGCACCAGGGCCACCGCCGCCTGGGCGTCGTGGCGCGCCACGGCATCCAGCAGGTCGGTGACCGTCTCCCCCCGACGCACGCCCACCACCGCCGCAACGGTCTCCACCCCGATCATCGCGCGGGTCGCGCTGCCACTGGGCACCCCCGCCTCGTGAAGACCCAGCTCGTAGCTCGCGCACTTGTCGAGCTCCGCCGCCAGCAGATGCAAGTCGTTGCCCACCGCCTGCTGCAGCAGCTGCGCCGCATCATCGGCGATGTCGACCTGCAGCACCGTCGTGGCGTGATGCGTGATCCAGCGGCGCACCCGTTCCGGCGTGAGCGGCGCGAATTCGAGCGGGACGCTGGCGTGCAGCAGCGCGCCATCGGCCTTGGTGCCGGCGGGGGAGACGAGCAGCAGCAGCGTGTCGCCGGCGGGGCGTTCGAGATATCGGTCGAGCTGGGCCCGCGCCGCTTTCTTGAGTCCGGTGACGTCGCGCAGCACCACGGCACGCCGTTCCGCCAGCATGGGTGGCGTGGTGAGCAAGCTGGCCACGCTCTCCGCGTCGAGGTCGCTGCCGCGTCGCTGCTCCAGGTTGAAGTCGCGCGTCGACGGGTCGATGGCCGCCTGCAGCAGATCGTGCAGGGCGCCGTCCTTCAGGTAGTCATCGTCGCCATGCAGATAGTACACGGGCGCGAACTGCCGCGACTGCACCGCCGCCTGCACCACACGCAGCGGAGAGCTTTCCTTCGGGGGCGTCGCGGATGACTTCGGGGGCATCCGCAAAAAATAACAGGGACCCTGTGGTCCCTGTGTCTCAGCGCAGTTCGGCGAAGCGGTATTCGGCGTTCACGAAACCAACCGGCGCATCTTCCACGATCATTGCCGCCGGCCACACCGGGTTGCCGGTGGACATCGCCTGGACCAGCGCGGGCGTGAGGTACGGGGCCGACGCCACAGGAACCGGTGGCATGGCCAGAACCGGTTGCATGGCCAGCGTGGGCGCGCGATTCTCGCGCAGCGCCTGCAGCGCCAGGGCGCCAATCACGACACTGGCAGCCATGGCGAGGGCGGTGCGTGATGGGGACACCAGTCGGCCATTGGGGAGCGCCACCGCGCGCTGTTCGCGTACCGCGCTCGCGTTGGCCTCCCGCTCAGCCCGACACTCGGCCAGTCGCGCCTGCAGCCGCGACTGGAACTGGGCGCTGGGCTCGAGCATGGGCATGCTGCGCGCCACCATGAGGGAGCGCCGAACCAGGGTGTCGTGTGCCGCGCAGCGGTCGCAGGCCAGAACATGGCCCTGCGCCTGCGCCATCAGGTCACCCGGCAGCGTATCGTCGAGATACGCGAGGTGGTGTGTGCGGAAAAGCTTGCAGTCCATCGGAATGAGGCGGAAACCTGCGGAGAGTGCGTGCAGGCGAAGGTACCCAGCGGGCCCGGAGCGGTTCCGGGGGGATCCCCGACCTCGCGCCGGTCTCGGCCACTGTCACGCAGGAAATACGACCGCGGAGCGGACAGCGCAATTGGCCTCGCGGGCCTCTGATGTCGCTGCAGGCCATGCGGTGGTTGCGAGGCAGGGGACAGGGGGCAGGAGGAAGAGGGCAGGGGGAATGCGGAAAAGGGGCCGGCGCAACGCGCCGGCCCCCACCCCTATCCCTGCTCCCTTCTCCCTGCCCCCTCCCTTGTCATGAAAGGGGCGCAAAGCGCCCCTCCCTACCTCACCAACGGCGCGATGATATCCGCAAAGGCCGTTCGTGCGCGGTTCAGCCGCGACTTCACCGTACCCAGATTCACGCCGGTGATGTCGGCGATCTCCTCATAGCTCTTCCCCTCGAGCTCGCGCAGCACGAACACCTCGCGGTGGTGAGCCGGAAGCTGCCCCACCGTCTGCTCCACCATGTCGCGCAGGTGACGCTTCCGGAACAGGTCGTCGGGACGCGAGGTCACGTCCTCGAACTGCAACGGCCGCTCCTCGTCCTCGAACTTCGCCTTGATGGTTTGGAACAGAACCAACGGATTGCGCGACCGGTTGCGCAGCTCGTTCTTCGCCAGGTTGGACGCAATGGTGTAGATCCAGGTGCTGAACTTCTTCGATCGGTCGAAACGACCGATATGGCGATACACCCGGATGAACACTTCCTGCACCAGGTCCTCGGCGCGATCGCGGTCGCCGATGGTGCGATACACGAAGTTCAGCAGACGGCCCTGATAGCGGTCGACAAGCTCCTCGAACGCCCGCTCCTCTCCGCCGAGGAACGCCGACACCACATCCCCGTCCTCGAGCGTGCGCAGGTGCTCCCGCACCGGCACGGCGTGGGTGGAGTGCGACGTCAGTTTCGTACGAGCCAGATCGGCCATGGGTCGAGCCCTCCTGCCATGAGGCAGAGCGCCAGCGGTGACGCGCGAGAGACAACGCGCGGTGCGGCAACCAGACCGCCGGACGACCCGGCAGATCATGTTGGCGCACACCAGGGAGTATCGCACGGGGCATGCCGCGGGGAACCTTCTGGAACATTCTCCCGCAAACCGTTGCATAGCAATGACTTACTGTTCTGCTCCCCGCATCACCCCTGTACCCCCTGTCCGCTCGAGCGTCCCTTTCCGGAGATTCCTGTCCAGAAAAGTGGACGCCACCGGCGACATTTGTGCTCAGTTGAGACGAAAGCCTGCCGCATACAGCAGGGCCAGCGCCGTTTTGGCGTCCTGGATCTCCCCCCGCTCGATCATGGAGAGGGCGCGCGACAACCGGGTCGGCACCAGCTCCATGAACTCGTCGGCCTCGCGATGCGCCTCACCGGGCACGAGCCCCGTCGCCACGAAGAGATGGATCTTCTCATCCGTGAAGCCGGGAGTCGTGTACATGGTGAACAGCTGTTCGACACGCGTTGCCGTGTACCCGGTTTCCTCCTGCAGCTCTCGCCGAGCGCAGTCGGCTGGGCTTTCCCCGGGGTCGAGCCGTCCCGCCGGGATCTCGTACAGAAACTGCTCGGCGGCATAGCGGTACTGCCGAATGAGCAGCACCTCCGGGTCGTCTCCGGAATCACCGAGCAGCGGCACCACCGCGCTGGCGCCCGGGTGGCGAATCATCTCCAGTGTGCCAACCGACCCATCGGGAAAGCGCACCTCGTCGAGATCGACCGAGATGATGCGGCCATGATAGACGCGCGTCCCGCCCACCTTGCCGGGTTCGCTCACCGGCGCTTTCTCGTGGCGTGCCGTTCGGCGACGTGCGGGTGCAGGACATGATGATCGGCCGACTGCTTGGCCGTCCGCTTGCGCACCGGCTTCCTGGGCTTCTTCACATCGTTCCCCGCCAACCACTCGCGCGCCGTCTTCCTGAGATAAACCGGCACCCGCAGAATCGTGCCGCGACACTTCTTCGAACCGCAGCGGCAGGCGTAATACCGGATGTCCTCCGGCTCGTATTCGTCCTGCCAGTCGAAGCGGTAGTCGTACGTGAGCTCGGTTTCGGGGGCAATGGCCTTGATGGCCTTGATGTAGATGTGCCCCCGTTCGATTTCCGTCTCGCAGTTCGGATCACAGGAGTGATTGATGAACCGCGCGTCGTTCCCGCCAAAGCGGGCGTCGAGCACCGTGTTCTCGTCCAGCACGAAGAGGAACGTGTGATGCCGCCCCTCGTTGTCGTCGTAGCGACGGTCGGCTTCGTCGTGGGTGATGCGCTGGCCCCAGTACTCGTCCACGATCTGCCCCTTGCGAATGGGCTTGATCGCGAACGCGCCGCGTCCCTGAATGCGCGAGCGCCGCACTTCGTACAGCTCCGACTTGGGTGGCTTCGCCGGCGTGGCCTTCCCGGCCGCCTTTTTGGCCACCTTCTTGGCCGGCGGCGGTGTCGGTGTCGTGGCCACCGTCCGGGTGACCGTGCGGGGCGAAACGGGCGGGGACTTCCGAGCTGGCGTCACGAGAGGGGAACGTGGGGGCGAAGGAACGGGCAAGCAACCGGTGAACGACGCACGATCGGTCAGACCGCGTCCGCGCGATCGTCGTCGAGCGGATCATACACCGTGATGGGACCCAGCCCCAGTGCAGCAACCGGCTCGCGGATGGCGTTCGCATCGCCCACTACCACCACCTGCAGTCGCGATGGGTTCAGATGCGTGCGGGCCACGCGCAGCACGTCATCGGCCGTCACCGCCGCCACGCGCTCGCGATAGGTATCGAAGTAATTGCTGGGCAGGCGGAAGATCTCCACGTTCGCCATTCCCCCGGCCACCTCGGCCGTGGTTTCGAAGCGAATGGGAAACACCCCCACGAGATACGACACGGCCAGCGACAGCTCCGCCTCACTCACCGGTGTTTCCCGGATACGCGTGAGCTCGGCCATGATCTCCCGCAGCGCGTCGGCGGTCACCGCCGTCTCCACCGCCGTGCTGATCTCGAAGGGGCTCGCGGCGCGGCGCCAGTCGAACGCGCTGTGCGCGCCATACGTGTAGGCGTGCTGCTCGCGCAGGTTCAGGTTGAGCCGCGAGGAGAACAGCCCGCCCAGAATGGCGTTCATCACCACCACCGGGAAGTAATCCGGATGGAAGCGCGGAATCGCCACATGGCCTACCCGCACCTCGCTCTGGGGGGCATCCGCCTTGTGCACGAGATGCACGCGAGCGTCGAGGTGCCGCTGGGCCGCGGGCGGTTCGGTGACCGGGGGCGCCGTACCCGCCCAGTCGCCGAAGTGCGTACTGGCGATGCGCACCGCCGTCTCCACGTCGATGTCCCCCACCAGCATGAGCGCCGTGGCATCGGGTCGATAGTACGTCTCGTGGTACGACACGACCGCGTCGCGCGTGAGTCGCTCGATGCTGCGTTCGTCGCCACCGGCCAGCCGGGCAAAGCGTGACGCCCGCTCGTACAGCAATCGCGAAAAGAACACGTCACTCAGCCCACGCGGCTCCGTGCGCAATTGCGCCAGATCCGCGCGGCGTTCGGCCCGCAACCGTTCCAGCTCGTGTTCGGGAAACGCCGGGTAGCGCAGCACTTCCGCCAGCACCGCCAGCGCATCCTCCACGCGTGAGGAGAGCGCGGTCAGCTGCACGATGGCCGAGTCCCAGTCGGCCCCGGTGTCGAGCGTTGTCCCCAACATCTCGAGGCGCGTCGTGAGCTCGAGGGCGTTCATGTTGCGCGTCCCTTCGCTCAACCCGCGCGTGACCAGCTGCGCCAGCCCCTCGTGGTCGCGCGGGTCACGCGTGGCTCCGGCCTCCACGACGGCCAGGGTCGTCACCACCGGATACGCCGGCACCGACGCCACCATGACCCGCAAGCCGTTGGAGAGGATGCGCGTCACGAAGTGCGGGAAGCGGTACGGGCGCGGCGCCCCGGCGCTGGGGCGCGGCGGCGCCGCCGGCATGGAGACCAACTCGGTCGTGCTCATGCCATCGCCTCGGCCAATACCGCCGCCGCTTCGGCCGGCGGCTCTTCGGCGGGCACGTACACCAGCAGCACCCGGTTGTCGGCGCCCAGTCGCTCGCGGGCCAGACGTGACACATCGGCCGCCGTCGTGGCCGCGTACCGGGCCACCTGCGTGTTGATCAGCGTGGGATCACCGAAGTACGTCGCGAAGCGTGACAGCTGGTCCGCGCGCTCGGCCGCCGACTGCATGCTCATGACAAAACTCGTCTCGATGAGCGCCCGCGCCCGCGTCACCTCATCCTCCGTGACCCCATGCGCGACCATGGCATCGAGTTCCGCCAGCACGGCCGCCTCCAGCTGCTCCGCGCTCACACCGGCGTGCGCGGTGGCGTCGATCACCAACAGGTCACTGCCCTTGGCCAGATCGTAGGTGAAGGCACTCGCCTGCGAGGCGAGGCGCTGGCGCCGTACGAGGGACTGCTCGAGGCGGCAGCCGGTGCGCATCCCCAGCACGGCGCCGGCCAGACTCGCCGCATAGTAGCCATCGGTACCGAACACCGGTGTGCGGCATGCCACAAAGAGGCGCGGCAACGCCACGGCGTCGGGTATCACCTCCCGCCGCGTGTTCCCCATGGTGGGTGGTACGGTCATGTCCCGCAACGGCGGCCGTGGAGCCCCGCGCGGGATTTCCCCGAAGTACGACGTGATCAGGCGCACCGTTTCGGTGCGGTCGAAGTCGCCGGCCACGGTGAGGACCGCGTTGTCGGGGGTGTAATACGTGCGGAAGAAATCGGCGACGTCGTCGAGTGAGGCGTCGCTGAGATGTTCCATCGAGCCGATCAGGGAGTGGTTGAACGGATGCTCCTCCGGGAACGCCAACGCCGGCAGCCGCTCCCACCAGGTTCCGTACGGCTGGTTGTCCACCGACCAGCGCCGTTCGTTCTTCACCACGTCCCGTTGCGTGTCCAGCTTGTGCTGCGTCATCGCGGGGAGCATGCGCCCCATGCGATCGGCTTCCAGCCACAGCGCCAGCGCCAGCTGGTGCGACGGCAACGTTTCGTAATAGTTGGTGCGGTCGAGCCACGTGGAACCGTTCAGGGTCCCGCCGGCACGCTGCACCAACTCGAAGTGTTCATTGGCCTCGACGTTCGCCGACCCCTGAAAGAGCATATGCTCGAACAGGTGCGCGAAGCCGGTGCGATCGAGTCGTTCGTTCGCGGAGCCGACATGGTACCACAGATTCACCGCCACGATGGGGGCCGTATGGTCCTCGGAGAGCACCACGTGCAGGCCATTCGGGAGGTGGTAGCTCTCGACGGGGATGTGCATGGGTCAATATTCGGGCGTGTACCAGCAACTCGAAACCCCGCGATCATGCTTTCGCGTTCACTGTCGGTATTCATGACACGGTCACGCACTGAGCCATTCCCCGGATCTTCCCGCGGCGCTTCGTTTATGTCCACTCAGTCCTATTGCGTTCGCGCGGTCCTCGCTGTCGGCGCGCTCTTCCTCGCAGCATGCGGTGACGATCCGCAGGTTCCCACCGCGGCCGTCCCGGTGGAAACCCCGGCGTTCACGGCACGGGTGAGTACGGCCGTACCCACCGCGCCGTCAGTGAGAGTGACCGATCAGCAAGGGAAGCACATTCGCGGGCTTCTCGTGCGCTGGCGCGTCTCCAGCGGCGGTGGTCGGGTCACGAACGATTCCTCCCGTACCGACGCGGCGGGTGTGGCGGTATCCGGTGGCTGGCTGCTGGGCACCGTCGCCGGAACGCAGACGCTCACCGCGACCGTAGAAGGGCTTCCCCCCACGGTGTTCACCGCGACGGCGCTGCCGGGCCCGTTGGCCACCGTGGCCCTCGCCACCGTGGACAATCAGGTGGCGACCGTGAATACCGACGTCCCCGCCGCGCCGGCGGTGCGCGCCGAAGATCAGTTCGGCAACGTGATCGCCGGGCTGCCCGTCACCTTTGCCGTCATCGAAGGCAATGGCACCGTGGTCGGCCCGTCGCAGACCACCAATGCACAGGGCATCGCCGCCGCCACGGCGTGGCGGTTGGGGACACTTGCCGGGGTGCAGCGTGTCCAGGCGACCGTGACTGACCAGCAGCAGGGACGCGCCGCCACCGCCGTGGTCAACGCCCTGGCACAGGCCGGCGCCGCGGCCGACCTCATCCGGATCGCCGGCGACAATCAGGTCGGCTCCTTCGGCAATGCCGTGCCGGTACCGCCGGGGGTGCGAGTCGTTGACATCTTCGGCAACGGCGTGGGCAACGTCCCGGTCACCTTCACCCCCGGGCCGGCCTCCGGCACCGTGGCCTCAGCACAACAGACCTCCGACCCCGCCAATGGCACCGCCTTCGTGGGCGCGTGGATGCTCGGCCCCACCGAACCGCGGCAGACGCTCGTGGCCAGCAGCCCCGCGCTCCTGGGACGCGCGGTGAGCTTCACCGCTACCGTGAGCACGTCGCAGTTCGACATCGACGTGCGCTTCATCGGCACCGTGAACAATCCCGTTGTCCGCCAGGCGTTTCTCATCGCTGCGGCCAAGTGGCGCACCATCATCGTGGGCAACCTGCACGACACTCGCGTCGTCGAGAGGGCGGGGGAGTGTGCCTCCTGGATCCCCGCCGTCAACGAAGTCATCAACGATGTGGTGATCTACGCCCGTGTCGCCCCCATCGACGGCGCGGGAGACTCCACCGGAAACATTCTCGGTCAGGCAGGGCCCTGCGCCGTGAACACGCGCACGTGGCTCACCACGTACGGGCTCATGGAGTTCGACGAGTTCGACCTCAATGCGCTCGTGGCCGAGGGGCTGCTCACCGATGTGATCGTGCACGAGATGGGGCATGTGCTGGGGATCGGTACCCTCTGGGATGTGCAGCGCGCGCTGCTGGTGGGAGAGGGTGGCAACGATCCGTACTTTCAGGGGGCGGGTGCCCGTACGCAGTTCACGCGGCTCAACCGGGCCGTATACTCGGGCACGCCGGTCCCTGTCGAGAACAGCGGCGGTATCGGCACCCGTGATTCGCATTGGCGCGAGAGCATTCTGCGCAACGAACTCATGACCGGGTTTCTCAATCGCAGCAGCAATCCGCTGAGTGCGCTCTCCGTGGGCTCGCTGCAGGATCTCGGCTACACCGTCAACCTCGCGGCCGCCGAAGGCTTCTCGTTCGCGGCGGCCCTCTACCGCTTCCCGGTGGAGCAGACCAGCCGCCGGTTGCACAACGACGTGAAGCGGCTCCCGCTCAAGGGCTTCGACGAACGGGGGCGCGTCACCCGACTGCGGCAGTGATCAGCGCGACGCCGACGGGTCGATGGTGCGCCCGCTCAGCTTGAGCCAGAGCATGAGCACCAAGTCCGTGGGCAATGCCACCGACTCGCGCAGCATGTACTCGAGCACGGCGCGGTTGGCGGAAATGGGGCTGGTGCGGGTGGGCGACGGAAGCGGGGTGAGCCCGTGCAGCCGGGCCAGGATTTCCAACCGCAGCATGTGAAATGGATCGCTCACCAGGATCACGCGCGGCGGAGGCGCCGCTGTCGCGACCGGCGAGGGGCCGGCCAGGGAATCGCGCCGGTGCGCCAGCAGCTGCGCGGCACCCTGGATGGAAGCCAGCGACGTACGGCCAGCAGACTCCAGCAGCATCGCTTCATTGGGGATACCGCGACGCACGAGATAGCGACGCCCGGCGGCTGCCTCACTGATCAGATCACCCGGCCGGCGGCCGCCGGTCAGCACCACCTGCGGCGCCCGCTTCGTGCTGTAGAGACTGAAGGCGTGATCCAGCCGCGACTTGAGCACCGGTGACGGACGCCCCCCGTACTGCGCGGCCCCCAGCACCACGATCGCATCGGCGGTGCCTGCCGAGGAGCGACGCGACCATCCGGCAATGCACAGCAACGCCACGAACCACCCGGCTCCCAGCACAATGAGCGCGCGGGTGGCGAAGCGCACGAAGCGCGGGCGAGGGATCTTCGGAGCCTGACGGACCATAGACTCCGCCAAACTACGCCATGACGCTGTCGGGCGGCACCTTCACCGCCACGACATTTTGGTCACGCGATCACGGCGCGATCACGGCGCGATCGCGACCGTGGTGCCGGCTGAGGGAACCTCCACGTGGAAGTCGTCGGCACGCAGTCGCTCGGCGAATGCGTCCTGTGCCTCCGCTTCGCCATGGACCAGATACACGACTGGACGCGCCCTCCCCTCCTTTCGTCCGTGTTCCCGTACACTCTGCAACCAGTGGTGCAGCTCCCCACGGTCCCCGTGCGCGCTGTAGCCCAGCAGCACCTCCACCGTTGCCGCCAGCGGGACCTCCTCTCCGAAGATGCGTAGCACCGGCCGCTGCTCCACGATGCGACGCCCCAACGTATGCTCCGCCATGAACCCCACCACGAGAATGGTGTTGCGCGGGTCGCTGGCCCCGTAGCGGAGGTGGTGCAGGATGCGCCCCGACTCGGCCATCCCCGAGGCGGCAATGACGATCATGGGACCATGCATGCTGTTCAGCTTCTTCGACTCGTTCACGTCGCGCGTGAACTTCACCATGGGGAAGTCGAAGAGGTTGGGCGCACGGCGTACCAGCTCCTCGTTGTGATCGTACGCTTCCGGGTGCATGGCGAACACCGCGGTGGCATCCGTGGCCAGCGGTGAGTCGATGAAGATGGGAATATCCGGAATCTGCCCGCCGCGACGCAGCGCGTGGAGGTCGTAGACCAGCTCCTGCGTGCGTCCCACGGCGAAGGCGGGGATAAGCACCCGCCCGCCACGGGCGGCGGTGTCCCGCACCACCCGCGCCAGCTGCGCACGCGCACCGTCTACCGACTCGTGATCGCGATTGCCGTAGGTGCTTTCGCAGATGATAACGTCGGCGCCCACTTGCGGGGGCTCGGGATCACGAATGATGGGCAACCCGCTGCGCCCGATGTCGCCGGAAAACACCACCCGCCGCAACGCGTCGCCCTCGCGCAGTTCCACCACGACCGATGCGCTGCCCAGAATATGCCCCGCTTCGGTGAACATGGCGCGCACGCCGTCGGTGACCTCGAACCACTTCTTGTACGGCATGCCGATCATGCTCTCGACGGTCCGGGTCGCATCCTCCACCCGGTAGAGGGGTTCGATGAACTCGTCGCGGTGTTTCGCCAGATACTCGGCGTCCTTCTCCTGGATATGCGCCGAGTCGGCGAGCATGATGGCGCAGAGATCGCGCGTGGCGGGCGTGCACCAGATGGTGCCCGTGTAGCCCTTCGCCGCGAGATACGGCAGACGGCCGGCGTGGTCGATGTGGGCGTGGCTCAGGATGATCGCGTCGATTTCGTCGACGGGCACCGGCAGCTTCGTGTTCTTGGCGCGTGACTCGCTGCGCCTGCCCTGGAAGAGGCCGCAGTCGAGCAGCACCGTGCGCTGTGTGCTGCCGCTGCCCACCCGCAGGATGTGGCACGAGCCGGTAACTTCGCGGGCCGCACCGGAGAATTCTATGTGCATGGTCAGAGTCGGATCGGGGACAGCAAAGCCGAGATCATCACGAGGGCGTCAGATGGGGCTACTCTGAACTGCATCCGTGTGATCGACTTGGCAAGCAATGGGGCGCGATTGGGTGGTACGCCGGTCTGTTCGGTGCGTTCTCGGAACTCAATGTGATCCAGAAAGTGCATCACGACCTCCGGATTGGTCGACCAGCTGGTCATGACCAGCCACCGATTCTCATCCCCGCCGCCGAGGTTGGCTCACCATTTCTTCGCAGCGAGTCTCGCAGGTTCGTCGTGTCGAGGCACAGGTCAGCGACGAGCCGCTTGAGCCGAGGACACACCGTCGTCCGCTTTGCTCCGCGATCAACCAAGCGCAGCACGTCAATGATCTGCTCGTCCGTGAACCGCGATCTCCGCATGTGTCCTCCCGCTTGCCGGGGTCTGACTCGCAGAACATCCGGACCTCAGGACGGGGGGAACGCCGCGGTGGTCCCCGGCCGCGGCCTCCCGGGTGATCGACATCAACCGGAACAGGTGATCGACATCAGCCGGAACAGGTGATCGACATCAGCCGAAATGCGCAACCAGACGCGGAAAGATAGGAGAACCACGCGCACGCTCCGCCGAACGCGAGCGCGATGATCCCCGTAAGGATCGCGCGCCTTCCCAGAATGGGGATGAACAGTCCAAGCAGGGGCCACGGCCTCATTCTCCGGTAGAGTATCCCTTCGAGTCCTCGATACGCCAACCAGATAGCTGCGACCAGGAAGATGAACGCACTTCCGCCATACAGCTCTTCCGGTGTCCTCGGCCAGCCAACCCCCACAACCACCTCCGACGTTCACGACCTGGTTGAAAGCCGCAATCCTGTCCTTCCCTGCGCAAGGACAGGTAAAGACATCGCCAGCTCAGCGAGAGCGATGGATTGATTCAGGGATATGCTGGAGTGACCAGACGTTTCTCGAAAGTCGGAGCATGCGATGTGCATGGTCATGACCTGGTTGGGGACACCAGCAATGTGCGCTCCCGACGCACACCCGTCACTATCGCTGCCGTATGCCGGCGCGATGGCAACCTGATGCGTCACGCCGTGCGCGGTTGCGGCCTGGGGCGTTTACAGCAAGGCGGCCGGGGGCTGACGGGCGAGCCGTGCGAAGAGCAGGGTGCTGACGATCACTGCCACCGAGAGTGCCGGGGCCGCTCCCCGGAGCAGTGAGGTCACGACGGTAGCCGGCGAGAGTACCGCGAAGTCGAACCACCAGGGGAGCAGCTGCATGGCCGGCGCGGCCAGAAGCCAGCCTGCTCCGGCGCCGACGCTCCCGAGCGCCCCACCGATGAGCGCGCCCTGGGTCACCACGAGCAGGCGCGTTGCCCCCAACGCGCGCAGAATGCCCACATCGCGGCGATGCGCGCGCGCAATGGAGGCACTCAGCGCTGCCACCGCCACCACCGACGCCAGCGCCAACACGAACGACAGTGCGCGCGCGCCATAGCGCAGTGCGTCCTCGAGCTTCGCGACATCACCCAGCCGCTCCTGTGCCGTGGACGCCGTGACGCTGGCGAAGCGGCGAGGCGACTGGTGGCGGAGGCGCAGCAACCCGGCGCGTGCCGTCACCGCCTCGCCGTTGTCGCTCCCCCGTGCAAGCAAACTGTATGCGCCTGCCGCCGGGCCCGTCAGATCGCGGAACACCGACGGTGGCACAACGAAGACGTGATCGAGGTCGATGGGTGCCACGGGTCCCGACCGCACGACACCGATGATGCCGATGGTGACCGAGCCCAGGCGCACGCGAGCGGGGGGACGGCCGCCGAAGAGTGAGTCGACCAGTATGCGCCCGATGACACCGACGCGACGGGCGCTGCGCTCCTCGTGGGCCGACCACACGCGGCCGCTCACCGCGCGGCTGGATTGCAGCCCGAAGAGCGCCCTGCCGGTGCCCACCAGACCGACACGTTGGCGGCTGGTCGGGCGGTGCAGCAGCGCCGACCCCTCACGGACCAACGCGTGCGACGACACCGGAAGCGTAGCGGCCAGCGTGCGCAGCGTCCGCACGCCGCGCAGCACCG
>VYLE01000713.1_pt1 | contig 13397 bp, 13 predicted proteins | sample 5114391 | NCBI WGS metagenome assembly VYLE01 (sample SAMN12291771, study PRJNA351875) | freshwater metagenome | isolation source: freshwater lake | place: USA: Michigan, Kent Lake | collected 2013-08-15
GGCCGCGGTGCCGGAAGAGCTGAGTCGTGTCGCTGCCACGAAGGCAGCGTGACCGTGACAAAGAAACTGCGTGGCCTGCCCGCCAAGCAAGCGTTCGATGCGGCTGCTGCCCAACGGCGGCAGCCGCTTGTCATTGTTGCACCCCACACGGATGCGAACGGCAACCCACGCCCGGAGCGGCTTGAGCTGATTACTCTCGAAGCGATGCTCCGCGCGATTGAGGACGCGCAAGCGCAATCGCCGCCGAAGCGCGGCCGGAAGCTGGACGTGGGAAAGCTCCAGGCGGCGAGCCGGGCACTGTACGACGCGGGCCTGCCTCTCACCTCAGGCACGAAAGGGCGTGGGCCGGCTGTGATCGCCAAGGCTCTGGGCGCTCCAACAGACACAGCCCGTGACATCGCCCGGAGGTTGGCCGAACTCGTGGATGGCTCTGTGCACCGTCAGGCGGTCGCATCGCCCGCATGGCGGTCTGGCAGGAAAAGCTAACGCCGCGATTTGTTCACCCGCTCGCGCTCCTGAGGCCGCTGATATGTCGTGTGGTCTCAGCAACGAGCCGGAGCACACTCGATGGGCGGACTTCCAGCGGACCTCAACGAACAGCGGGTGCTTTCCCGTGGCGAGGCTGCCGCCTTGCTTGGCCTGAGCGAGGTCGTCCTCGATCGGCTGCATGCCAAGGGCGTTGGGCCGGCCCGTATTCCCCTCAGCGAACGGCGGGTGGGCTATCCGCTGCCGGCTCTCCGCGAATGGCAGGCTGCCCGCATCGAGTCCCACCCGGCAGGAGCAGCAGCATGACCAGCCCCGATCGCAGCGCGCTGCATGCCCTGCTGAACGACGCGACAACGACTGATCGGGTCTTTTTCGCCAAGACCAAACTGCCATGCCGTGTTCGCGACCCGCTCGACGGCGAGGTTCCGGAGGCGCTGCATGTGTTCGCCAGCCTCGGGCTGGTGCTTGCGCTCGTTGTCAGCCGTGATGGTTCGCGCTGGATCGTCGTGATGCCGTCGGTGGAAGCAGCGCGGCACGCTACCGCGCTGACTGTGAACGGGCACCGCCAGGACGAACACGTCGCGCGGCAGCTTTTTGAGCTTGGTTGCGCTCGGTGGTTCTTTGTCGGCGTCGCAGCATGAACGGCGTCGATCCGCGCTTTTTCCCGCCCGGCAAGGTCTTGGTCGTGGAAGCCGCGTCTGGCAACAGCCCACCGCAGGGTCGCTTCGTCGCGCCAGACCATCCGCTGGCCATCGCCCAGCATGGCGATCCGAAGCTGAAGTCCGAGCTTGCATACGCGCACGGGGCTGCAACTGGCGGCGCGCCAGCGCAGCTGATTGCGCTCGCCCGGAAGCACGGCGTTGATCGCGTGGTGTCAGAAATCCAGCGCATGGGCCTGCTTTGGATCGGCGACGACACCCGCATCCTTCGCGCCTGGGTGCAGCGCGGATGAACGCCATCAACACTGCTTCCCTTGCCGCCCAGGACTCCAGGAGCGTCTTGGAGTTCAGGCGTGCCGCAATGGCGAATGGGTGGGCACCGATCCCACTTCTCACTAGCAGCAAGAAGCCGGCCCATGCTGGATGGACAACGGAGCCGATCCAGATCGGTCCGCCGCACCGGTCCTCGTTGAACACAGGCATCCGCTGCACTGGGTTGCGGGTCATCGACATCGACGTAGATGACGGGCCAGCTGTCGTCAGGATCGTCCGGCTCGCCTTGGATCATCTCGGCTCGGGCTTTCTGGCTCGCCGCCGCAACGGCAGCCCCCGCCTCGCGCTGATTTATCGCGCCGCCGCGGGTCAACCTGGCAAGCGTGATGTCAGCGGGGAAGTCGGCAAAGTTGAAGTACTGGGTGACGGCCAGCAGCTGGCGGTGCATGGCCAACATCCGGTCGGTGGGCAGTGGTATTTCCAAGGCGACGGCCCCGATGTGCGCCCCCTTGCCTCGGTGGCGAGCATCACGGAAGCGCAGTTGGAAAGCTTCCTGGATGCGTGCAGGCCAGCTCTTGGCGCTCTGCCCCGTCAGGCGCCGAGGCCCGCGCGCAGCGGAGTCTCTGCGTTGCTGGCGGCCCACGACGCGGCTTTCGCCAACGGAGCGGCGATTACCCACGCGGTAGCCCCGCTACATGACACAGGTGAGTTTTCTGGCGGCCTCGGCTGGTTCGACAAACTGGACCCGGCTGAAAAGGATGCAGCGATCCGCGACACGCTCGAAGCCCTTGACCCCGACTGCACCTATCACGAGTGGCGGAACGCACTTTGGGCCTGCCGTGATGCCGAACGGCTTGGTGCAGCAAGTGCGCCGGCCATCGCAGAAGCATGGTCGCGGCGGGGCTCAAAATGGGACCCGGCAGCATTCGATAGCGTCTGGAACTCTTCGGGTCATGGCATCGGTGTCGGCACGCTGCTTCGCCATGCGCCGGAGTGGGTTCGCTCGGGTGCACCGCCGTACACGCCAGCCCCCTCAGCACTGCCAGCACCACTGCCCGTCGGCGCCTTGTGGCCTGTCCCGCCTAAGAGGCGTTGGCTCTATGGCCACGACCTGCTCCGCGGCGCCGTGACAGTGATCGGCGCGCCACCTGCAGGCGGCAAGACGGCCCTGATGGTCGGCATGGCCGCGGCAAGTGCGCTGGGGCGGGGCATTCTTGGGTGCTGGGTGCACTCACCCCTGAATGTCACCATCCTGTCACTGGAGGAGCCGCGCGAGGAAGTCGACCGCCGCCTCTTTGCCTTCGGGACACGCCACGCCATCACCCCGGCTGATCTAGGCGGTCGGCTGTCGATCGTCACGGCAGACGGGTTCCCATACCGGCTGACCCAGGCGGCGGCCAAGGGAGTAAGCGTCAATCCGGAAGCAGTCGCGGCGCTGCGCACAATCGTCCAGAGCTGCGACGTCGTCCTGATCGACCACCTCGCCCGGCTGAACGGCGGCGACGAGAACACGGCAAGCCACATGGACCCGATTTTTGCCGCGCTGAACAGCATCGCCGGCGAGTTCGGATGCGCCATCGGCGTCGCCCATCATCTTCGCAAGGGCACGCTGCTGGGGGTCGGGCAGGCCGAGGGGCTGCGCGGCAGCAGCGCCACCGAAGGTGGTGCCCGCATCGTGCTGGGCTTGAGCTTCATGACCGCCGACGAAGCGAAGCGCTGGGCGTATCCGAAGCCGAGGCGCGGAAGCACATCCGTGTTTCAGACGCCAAGGCGAACTACGCCCCCGTCGGGCAGGCACGCTGGTTCAAGCTGGTCAGCGTCGAACTGCCGAACGCCGATCCAGCTGCTGGCTACCCACAGGGTGACAGCGTCGCAGCCATCGAAGCGTGGACACCACGCGCGGCCGCGCTCCAGATCACACCCACGTTGCAGCGCGCCGTGCTCGACGTGATTGAGGCGGGCGCGCCCGAGGGGGCATTTGCGCCGAAGCCACAAGCTGGGAAGCGTGACGCAGTGCCGTCCGTCACTTCGGCACTTCTGGCCCTATTGCCGGGCGAAAGCGCCGACACTGCGCGCGCGGTCGCGGTGAACGTCCTTCGTGATCTACGCGCCAATGGCTGGATCATGGAAGGTGAGGTGAAGGTGCGGCGGGCCAGCGGGGGCCCCCAATTGCGCCGGGGCCTAATCGTCAACTGGCCCGCCACGCCGTGGCCAACTGGCAGCGTCGGCGCACCAAGCCAGCCCACAATTGCCGCGGGTGGTGCCACAACATGATGGGGCATCAGGATTTCGCTCGGTCAACGCTGCACCTGCATAGCCCGACAAGCAGTGTCAGCTTGAGGGCTGCGGGCTGCCTGGCTCACTCGGCCGGCCAGTGGCTCACCGCAGTTGGCCGAGTGAGCCCGTGCCCCTCTTCTTATGCAGTGAGAGCCACCTTCAGGGGGCGGCTCACTGCTAGGGGGGTGTGGGGGGTGAGACGGCCGGCCGGGCGGGCCGGCCAGAAACCCACTTCAGCCGAAATCGTATCCACGCAAGAGGCGCGCAGCATAGGAGCACCCCACCCCCGGTCCCGTTCGACAGCTCCGATTTTGAACCAACCGAAGACGAGGTTGAGTTCTCTGAGTTCCGCCATCGGTCCTATGCCAGTGTCGCTCCCCCCATCACGTTTAGCGTCCACACCCGGACCATGAAGGGGCGCGATGCCAGTTGGGGTGACCTTGGGCAGGCTGGTTGGGCCCGTCCCTGCGTCACACTCAACGGGGTAGCCATGGTGCTGGTTGCCCGCGCGGCGGATGGGCACGGCTGGCACGCTTGGCTATTCAACGGGTCGTACACCTATTTGCTGACCCACGATAACCTGCCGCGTCTCTTCCCCACTGGGAGCGAAGCTAGCGGCTTCATTGACGCAGTCGAACTGGGAGAGGCTGGCGATCTCACCATGCTGCCCGGCAATCACCTGTGGGAGCGCTTCGAATGAACGGCACCCCGAAGCCCTTGCCGCCGATCACGGCACACGAAGCCTCCCTGATGCTGACCAAGGCAGCGCTACACGGTGCTATAGCCAGCATGTCGCGGCTGGTGCTGGCGCTTGAGGCGGGGCGCCCGCACGGCGTCGGCCTGCCAGAGGCGCAGGCAATGCTGCAGGAGCTCGGGCCGGACGCGGAGGCGCTGTTCGGGAGGGTGTTGCCGACCTGGGTCGCGATCGCGCAAGCGGAAGTGGCGAGCCTGCCGATGGGCAGGGCGGGTCAGGCTTGAAGCGAGCGCGGCAGCCAGCATAATCACTCGGCAAAACCACCTTTTCTGGGGGCAGGGATGAAGCGGCCGAAGTTTGATTGGAACGGGCGCAACAAGGACGGAGCTGTCCGGCGGCAGGGATATGAGCCGGTTTGGATAGGCTTGCAGGAGATTAAGTCGGAAAATGTCAGGGGACCTGACATATCGAAATCCTCATGGGACAGTCGGCCTAAGGTGACAAAGGCGGCCTGTGAAAACAACCTTCAGGAAAAGCGAAAGCACAAACCCTTGACCCGAGGCGAACTAAGGCAAATCAACAACGTCCGGCAAAAGCTTGCTGAGAAATACCCTGAAAAGGCGGCTAAATTCGCTCCGATCATACAGCAGGAATCAGACGAGTAACCGCCTACGCCGGGTCCTGATACAAGAACCGCTGGAACCCGGAGAACACCCGGCCAATGCCGTCCGGGGGCCCCAGATCGGCCACCGCGTCGGCGATCGAGTTGCGGTATCGCAGCAGCAGCAGCGGCCGCAGCTTCGCCTGATCCAGTTCATCCACGCCCATGTTCACGTAGTGCGACAGCACGAAGTCCAGGAACGCCTGTTGCTTGCCGTTGAAGCTGGCACGGATGCCGGCATCGGCTCGGGTCGCGCGCTCCTGGCGTGTCTTGGGTGGCATGGCGAAGGCAACGTGAGCCAGCACGTCGAAAAGGTCGCTCTTCTCCGCGTCAATGATGCGCTGCATCTCGGCCAACTGGTCCCGGCCGAAGCCCTTTTCGGCAAGTCCTTCCAGCAATTTCTTCCGCGTGTCTGGCGCGCTCCAGATCGCGCGCAGTTCCTCTTCATCCTTGAAGAATTCCGGCAGCTTGCCGAACAGCATTTCCATGAACTGCTGCGCTGACATCGGCGTCCCGTCCGGGTGCCAGAAGCTGGTGCACTGCATGTGCTGAATGGCGCGCTCCTTGCCGTCAGCCAGCTTCACCTTGACCCTCTGGCGGCGCTGCTCCGGCTCGGGCTCCGGCTCCGGCTCGCGCGGTTCTTCGGGATCCACCGGATCGGGCGCGGGCGGGCGTGGAACCTGCGGCTCCGGCTCAACCGGCTCGCCGTCCCATTCGGGGTCGGCGAAGTGGTGATGCGCGCGCACGAAGTCGTAGATCGTGAAGTAGTCCTTGCCGTCGAACAGCCGGGTCCCACGGCCGATGATCTGCTTGAACTCGATCATCGAATTCACCGGCCGCATCAGCACGATGTTGCGGATGTTGCGCGCATCCACGCCGGTTGAAAGCTTCTGCGACGTGGTCAGGATCGTGGGAATGGACTTCTCGTTGTCCTGGAAGGCGCGCAAGTGCTGCTCGCCCAACGCCCCATCGTTGGCGGTCACGCGCTGGCAGTAGTTGGGGTCGCGGCTGTCCTTCACCTGGTTGATCAGGTCGCGCACGGCCAGTGCGTGGTCCTGCGTGGCGCAGAACACGAGGGTCTTCTCTCGCTGGTCGATCTGCCCCATGAACAGCTTCACGCGGTACGCCTCGCGCTCCTTGATCTCGATGATCCGGTTGAAGTCGCCTTCGGTGTAGCGCTTGCCGGCTTCGATCTCGCCTTCCACCAGCCGGTCGTCGGGTGTGTAGACGTAGTCATCCAGCGTGGTGGCAATCTGGCGCACGCGAAACGGCGTCAGGAAGCCGTCGTTGATGCCGTCCTTCAGCGAGTAGGTGAAAACGGGCTCGCCGAAATACGCATACGTGTCCACGTTGTCGCGGCGCTTCGGCGTGGCCGTCAGGCCCAGCTGCACCGCAGGGGCGAAGTAGTCGACGATGCCGCGCCAGTTGCTTTCGTCCTTCGCCCCGCCGCGGTGGCATTCGTCGATCACGATCAGGTCGAAGAAATCGGGCGGATACTCGCCGAAGCTAGGAACAGGGTTCCCCTCCGCGTCGGTGCCGCTCATGAAGGTCTGGAAGATGGTGAAGAACAGGTTGCCGTTCTTCGGCACCTGGCCCTTCTTGCGGATCACCTCGGGATCGATCCGCACCAGCGCATCCTCGGGGAAGGCGCTGAAGGCGTTGTAGGCCTGGTCGGCCAGAATGTTGCGGTCGGCCAGGAACAGAATGCGAGGGCGACGCACGGGCTCGCGCGAGAGGTTCCAGCGGCTGTGGAACAGCTTCCACGCGATCTGGAAGGCAATGAAGGTCTTGCCGGTGCCGGTGGCCAGCGTCAGCAGAATGCGTTGCCGGTTGTCGGCCACCGCCTGCATCACGCGATCCACGGCGATGTCCTGGTAGTAGCGGGCGGGGTGCGACCCACCCTTGTCTTCGAACGCCACGGCGGCGAAGCGGTCGCGCCATGCGTTCTCCTCGGCAAAGGTGCGGGCCCACAGTTCGTCGGGCGTGGGGAAGCGGGGCACCTCGCCTTCGGTACCCTGCTGCATGTCGATGCCGTAAACGCCCTGGCCGTTGGCCGAGTATGTGAAGCGTATGGCGAGCTTCTGGGCGTAGTCCTTGGCCTGGGCCACGCCCTGGGTCAGCGGTTCGTGCCACGCCTTGGCTTCCACCACGGCAAGGCGGGTGTTGCGGTGGATCAGCACGTAGTCGGCGCTGAGCGCCTTGCCCCGCCGCCCGCCACCTTCCAGGCGGCCCAGCGTGATGGGGTATTCGCGCCGAATGCGGCTGCCCTCCACCACGCCCCAGCCGGCGGCCGCCAGGGCGGGGTCGATATGCTCCGCGCGAGTTTCGGCCTCGTTCATGGCCCGCCTATAGGGCGCCAGAGAAAGCTTGGTGCAACAGGGACTTTTTCAGGGCGTCGAGGGCGGTGAGTTTGCGGGTATAGAGGGTAAGCAAGCAGTCCGATTGACTCTTGAGTTCGTCAAACGCGGCAACAATCCGAACTAGCTCGGGCAACGGAGCAATTGGAACGGTGAGGCGCGCCAATGCTTCACCTGTGAAATGCTGGATGCCTGTCCCGCTGAAGCTCTCCTTCAATTCCCCGCTCCGATGTTTTGCATAGAGAAAAAAGACGAACCACTTGGCATGGTCTGGTTGAACGAAGCGCACCCGGTGCAAAGCCTTTTGGAAGTGTATCGGATCATCTTCAGACCAGATCGCGGCGCGCCCAGGATAACCACCCTCACAGATCAATACATCGCCACGCTTTGCCGTATATTTTTCCGTTTCATTTGGGAGAAACGGCATCTTTAAAACGTCAGATAGGTCGAAATTGAACCACCGTACATTGATATTGCGCAGGTAAGGTTGATCAGTTCCCTTGTTCTTTTGTTTGTCTAGCATTTTGCCCAAGGAGTGCTGAGCGATATCCGGGATCAACTTTGTGATCCATCCTTCCCCGCGTTTGCTGAAAACAGATTGAAGGTAGCTCTCAAACACCGCCCGCGCGTTCTCAAGGTTCTTTTCGGCATTGGCTTTGGCGGTGGCTATGCCCTCGAACGCCTCATCTAAAATGCGCACGATCCGCTGCTGATCGGGCAGTTGTGGCAGGGGAAAGCTAATTGCGGCAATCTGCTTCGATGAGAGATGCTTTACGGTCGTGTATCCCGTCGCGTTCTCAATAGCCTTTAGATATTCGTTAAGTCCGTAGAAGAGAAACCGTGGCATCAATGCCGGCACGAAGCCGTGAAGTTTGCAGACTCGTTGATTGAGAAGCGCGTTTGCGCCCCTCCACTCATAGCATCCAAACTCGCCGTCCATACCAATGAGTAAATCACCTGAGCGAACTACATAGCGTGGATCAAAAATCCCTGCGAATTGGGCTTCGGTTCTATCGCCCTGCTTCAAGTCGCGGATGCGGATAAGCGGCATGCCGCCAGTTGGCACGAACGCGGCTGAGTCGAACGCATACCCGTTCTGAATTTCGAGCAACTGCCCAAGCGGGACCCGTGGCCACCGGTGCTTCATACCAGCTCCCTGATCCGCGCCAGCACGTCCGCGCTCTCCGCATCCAGCGCCGCGATCTCGTCCAGAATGTCGGCGGGTGTGCGGTGCGCAACCTCTTCGTCACCGTTCGGGTTCTTGACCGAAAGGTCGAACGTGGCCCGGTCGATCGTCTCGGTATCCACCGTCCACGATTTCGGCGAAACCGCGAACGTCTTCTGCAGGGCCACGAACTCAGCCATGTCGGCGTCGTTCAGCGGGTTGGTCTTGCCCAGGTTGCGCCCCGGAACGAGCTGGTAGAACCACACCTGCCGCGTCGGTGCGCCCTTGTCGAAGAACAGCACCACGGTCTTCACGCCCGCGCCCTGGAAGGTGCCGCCCGGGCAGTCCAGCACCGTGTGCAGGTTGCAGGATTCCAGCAGCAACTGGCGCAGCGCCACCGCCGCGTTGTCCGTGTTCGACAGGAACGTGTTCTTGATCACCACCGCGCCGCGCCCGCCCGCCTTCAGCGAGCGGATGAAGTGCTGCAGGAACAGAAAGGCCGTCTCGCCCGTGCGGATCGGGAAGTTCTGCTGCACCTCCTTGCGTTCCTTGCCGCCGAAGGGCGGGTTGGCCAGCACCACGTCGTAGCGGTCGCGCTCCTGAATATCCGCTAGGCTCTCGGTCAGCGTGTTGGTGCGGATGATGTTCGGTGCTTCGATGCCGTGCAGGATCATGTTCATGATCGCGATCACGTAGGCGAGCGACTTCTTCTCCTTGCCGTAGAAGGTGCGCTCCTGCAGCGTGGCAAGGTCGGTGGTGGTCAGCCCCGGCTTGTCCTTCATGTAGTCGAAGGCCTCGCACAGGAAGCCGGCCGAACCGCAGGCGCCGTCATAAACGCGCTCGCCGATCTTCGGGTCGACCACGCGCACCATGGCGCGGATCAGCGGGCGCGGCGTGTAGTACTCGCCCCCATTGCGCCCGGCGTTGCCCATGTTCTTGATCTTGGCTTCGTACAGGTGCGAGAGCTCGTGCTTCTCGTTCTGCGAACGGAAGCGCAGCGCGTCGATGTGCTCGATGATCTCACGGAGGTTGTAGCCGGACGAAATCTTGTTCTGAATTTCGCCGAAGATTTCTCCGATCTTGTATTCGATCGTGTTCGGCCCGCTGGCCTTCGCCTTGAAGCCATGCAGGTAGGGAAACAGCGTGCGGTTCACGAAGTCGCGCAGGTCGTCACCGGTCAGCGCCCGGTCGTGGTCCAGCTTGCCGTTCGCGGCCTTCGGGGCCGCCCAGGCCTCCCACCGGTAGGGCGGCTCCAGAATGTAGGTGTAGGGCTTGCCGTCCAGCGCCGCGGCGTCGGCGCGGTCTTGCTCCAGCCCGTCCAGATATTTCAGGAACAGCAGCCAGGATGTCTGTTCGGTGTAATCAAGCTCGGTGGTGCAGCCGGCTTCCTTCCACAACACGTCGTCGATGTTTTTGAAGGCCTGTTCGAACATTCCTACCCCGGCGATTGCCCATGATGCCGGCCGGCCGGATTGTCCGCCGACACCTTTCACGGCGCATAACCTGTAGTTTATCTTTGGCTTGCCCGGAATGCGACCGGAGCGGCCCTCGATTCGACCGGGCAGGTGGCGCAACCGGGAGGGCCAAGGAGGAAGCCTAGGCATGCGCCTATGTCGAACTCCATCGAGCGCGTCATAATCGTCAACGGCCGGGAGCGCCGCAGGCGATACACTGCCGAGGAGAAGGTCCGGCTGGTCGAGCAGACCATGCATCCCGGCATGACGGTCTCCACCGTCGCTCGGCTGCACGGCGTCTAGCCCAGCATTCTCTTCGGGTGGAGGCGACGCATGGACTACGACACGATCCGGCAGCATGGGCGGCTCGGGCGCCTGCCGCCGGCGCTCTATGCGGCGCGGTTCGATCCATCCGCTAGCCAACGGCCGCATGGTCTCGCAGGTGCCGCCGTTGCAATCACCGCCTCATCTGGGGCAAATAAGGAACAGTCTCTCCATCCAGGTGGATGACCACCGGGGAGAGCGTGAAGCCAGCACAAACCATCCGGCAGGACCATCGCGGCGAGGTGCCTCGTTGACAGTGCGGCGATCATCGGCATCTCCGGCAGGACGCACCGCAGAGCCAGCATGGTCTCGATGTCCCGCTCGATGTTGAGGAAGCGGGAGCGGCCTGCCGTGGAACTTGTTTCTTGGGTGATAGCGGAAGAAGGTACGATAACATCGGAAGTCAATGGGATCGAGGCAGATAGGGAGCCAAGGGCAGTCACCACGCAAGGCCGCACCCCGCGGACAGTCCGACAATGCACAGCGCTCAGGGGAGCAGCCAATGCACACTGACCAAGATAACGTGAGGCGGAAACGCCGAGATCAAGCCAGATTTCGCCATGCAAGGATACGACGCAAAATTATGAGTCGCACACTCGTAGTAATTGTGTATATAATTGCCTTTGTATCTGTTCCGCCAATAATATTATTTAGTTTAATTTTTTTAAAATCTGTATTCTCTATTCTAGATGACTTTAATTTACAAATCGTTTTTTACATAACGGCATTTTTTAGCGCTATAGCAATTTTTTTTCTGTACCGAATTCTAAAAAAAAGGTCAAATAAATGGCTCGCTGCCTGTGCCGGCGGAGCCACCAGTTTGGTTATATTATTTTTTGTTTTGCAGGCGTTGGTTATGTCGCTATCTGACGAAAGCCAACGCTATATGCAAAGGCAATCGCAGCCTAGCGTAACCCGGCCTCAAATTGGGGTATTAACGCCGTTTCCGTGGCCGCTGCCGCCCGCTTCATCCACCGAAGTTATTCGCCCGGCTCAACTCGGCGACGTGCAGAACCTCCAAGAGATTGCCGACCTCCTGGAGGTTGTGCTGCATCGCCGAGATTACGAATATCGCTACTACGGTATCGCAAGTGGGTTTGTTATGCTGTGCCGAATGGAGCGGATAAACGATGATGCAACGTCCGCGGCGAACCCAATACGTTGGACATCCAGCAATAGGGAACCGTGGTCAATCTGGGACCCCCGAGCCATCTTGCGGGGGCTTTTCAACGCCCCTTATGGTCACTACCGCATCATCGCGTTTGCCGTGACAGATGTTCCCCTCTCACAAGAGGGCGATGACATAACGTCCGAGCAAGCCCGCGCTCTCATGCGCCGGGGCTTGGATCGACTGCCCAGTAGCCTCGCCCAGATCGCTGTGACTCCCGACACACGCGTCACTGCCCTTATCTATGAGTTTAGAAGCGAGGGTTTTGAGGCGGTAACCCGGCTTGAAATGCCGGGGCGTCACAGCGGCCGAGTTCACCTTGACCGCGCTGGGCTCTGGAATTTTGCAGAGAGGTAGCCATGGCACCCATGATCTCGCTTGAGGAAGTAAGATGGCGACTTGCAAAGGTATGGTTCGGTGGAAGCGCTGTACTCTTTCTTATCCTCGTTGGCCAATCCTTAGGCGGTTTGTTTGGAGCCGGTATCGACAAGGTTTGGGCCTGGGCGATACCTAACATAGCGCCTACATTAAGCTTGATGATTTCTGTTTTCGCAGCGTATGCCTTGTTGCCTGAGGCTGCCGAAGATCGGTACTTGGCACGTGGAGCTTTTTTTAAGCTCGCCTATTATTTGTCAATATTTTATATATTTAATGTTTTCATCGTTATTGTTGCCGCTCCATTCAGCGTAGCCCCGTCCGGCAGCATTGCTACACACCCTATCGATGTACTGCATCTATCCAACCTTTTTCTTGGTCCACTGCAAGGGCTGACAGCTGCCGCACTGGCTGTCCTGTTCTTCACGAGGACTGAGGATGATCCCAGACGGCCAGCTGCGCCGCCTGTGCGGCAAACCAAAGCGCCACGTGCGCAAAGTTCGGCAACGGCAGACCGGACCGAGCCGTCGGCAACTTCCACGCAAGAGGCGAACCGGTGATGGTGCTGGAGTGGCCCCCAGTTCGACCGGGCACGTGGCGCAACCGTAAGGGCCTGGGCGTAAGCCTAGGCATGCGCCTAGGAACGCGCACTGGTTCATGAGCCTCGACGACGCGCGGGCGAATGCGATGCGACGGGAAGCGGTGCATCAGGCAAAGGCCGAAATCGCGCGGAAGCGGCAGGAAGCGATCGATCGGCTCCGGCAGCAGCTTTCCGCTACTAACCAAGATCAATCGTGATGCCACCCACCCGCACGCTCGGTTCCTTCGCCCCGGGTGCAGAGACGCGGTGTGCGGCCATCGCCTGAGCTACAGCTGTGGGCGGCGCTGATGCCTGAAGCTCCCCGCGCGGTTCGTCCTTGCCGGGCCCAAGGTTGAAGGTGATCGACACTGCCGGCTGAGAAGCATCAGTTTTCTTCTCTGGCAGCCCGCCCAGCTTTGCACGCCGGTCCAGCACGCCCAGCAACCGATCCGCCGCGTCCATGTAGCCCTTGCGCTGCCCCGCTGCGCGGGCGGCATCAGCCTCCAGACGTAACTCGGTGGCCAGGGCATGCAGGTCGCTCAGAATGCTTCCCATCGCTAGCCAGTCAGCCGGCGCGGCCACTCCGCCCTGCTGCGCTATGGCCGCGGCAGGAGACCCGGGCACAGCACCCGCCGCGATGGCGGCATTCCGCAGCGCCGGCCTTAGGTGGTTGAGCGCGTTCCGCTGCACCGCCCCACGACCCAACTCCAGGGATCGAGCCACGGAATACGGCGCCTCACCACTGGCAAGGCGACGGTCAATCTCGGTGCATGCCGGCGAACGGCAGATGGAACAGGGGCGCGCCATAACGGTATCAGAATACCGTACACAATGCGCGAAACCCAGCCCGAACTGCACGATTGCCCGATTGAGGGATTTTTTCGCCGCCCGTAAGAGCGGCTCCTAAGGACCCCCACCCCCCAC
>VYLE01000716.1_pt1 | contig 13318 bp, 11 predicted proteins | sample 5114391 | NCBI WGS metagenome assembly VYLE01 (sample SAMN12291771, study PRJNA351875) | freshwater metagenome | isolation source: freshwater lake | place: USA: Michigan, Kent Lake | collected 2013-08-15
GAGCGACTCGGCTCCCTCGCCGTGCGCGCGAACGCGGGACGCTGACGTGGCGTGGCCGGTCGCCGTTCGGCGCGGCGCCTGGGGGCTGGTCGCGCTCGCACCGGCGCTGGCGCTGTCACCGGGGTGGAGCATCCACGCCGGGTGCGGCACGCAGGCGTACGCGTTCTGCTGGGCCATGGGTGGCGAAAACCTGGATGACGCCGACATGGAACCCGTCCCCATGACGACGCTACGCTGAGCGACGCCGATTCGGGGAGCTACGGCGTGGTGGTCTGGCGCGTCGGTCCGGCCACCGGTCCCGGCTCCACCGGGGCCGTGGCCGAGTAGTAGAGCGCCACGAAGACGAACGCCATGAAGGCGATCATGAGATAGCGGGCGAATCGCATACCGGAAGTATGGCGTCCCGCGCACGCAACCAGAACCGTCGGACGGGGTCGGGGATCTCGAAGGCCAATGCCCGATCGTAGGCGGCCGCGGCCAGCGCGGCGCCGTGCGCGGATCAGGGTGGCGAACCGAGCGACAGCGGCGTGCCATCCAGTCGTTCCAAGGGCTTCACCCCCAGCAGCCGCGCCAGTGTTGGGGCGATGTCGACCGTGCGCACGAACTGGCGCTGCGTGCCCGGCGTGACCCCCGCGCCGGCAATGATGAGCGGTACGCGCGAGTCGTAGTCGTGGGGCGACCCGTGCGAGGCAATGTTGCCTCCCCACGTGCTGAGCGGATCGAGTGTGATCACCGCCTCCACGTTGGAGGAGGTGGGAAACTGATGCGCCCAGCGCCGTGCAATGACGTCGGTTGCCGTGTCGGCGAGCAGCGCCTGAAAGCGGTCCACGCGGGCCACACCCGGCACGGTGCGCAGCTGCTCCACGAAGAACTGCATCGCGGTCTCGAAGTCGGCCGGCCGACGGAACGCGCGACGATCGCCCAGCAGGATGTTCACATCGATGTCGATGGCGAAGGTGTCCACCTTCATCTCACGCAGCTTGGCGCGCAGGGCGGGCACCACCGGCGCCAGCGATACCCGACGCGGCGGCGGTTGCACGGTGTTGGGCGCCAGTTCGGGAATCGTGCCCACGCCGTGGTCGCTCGTGAGCACCACGGTGACCGTGGACGAATCCCGCAGCTGGTACAAGGAATCGAGGAAGGTGCCGATGGCGCGGTCGACGCGCAGCACCTGATCGTGCATCTCCCGCGAATCGGGGCCGAAGTTGTGCCCGATCACGTCGGTGGCGGAGAGGGAGAGCGCCAGCAGGTCGGTGTGGGAGCCGGCACCGAGTTGCAGTGACGTCACCCCATGCAACGCGAACGCCAGCACCATGTCATCCATGAACGGGGTGATGCGGATGTTCGCGCCGGCATCGATCACATCGTCGGTCAGCTGGTGCGGAAACAGGAAGCCGCGCCCGCCCATCTCGATGGGCACGCTGTCTCGCTCCGCATAGGCGCTGTCGGGGAGCAGCAGCGACCACGACTTGCCCGCGAAACCGGCTACCATCTGGCGCTCGTTGAAGGCGGTGACCCAGCTCGGCAGATCCTTGCGGTAGTAGCTGCTGGTGAGGAAGCGCCCGTCGATCGAGTACCAGTACACATCGGATTTCGCGCGGCCGATCGGCAGAATGGCCCCACGGTCCTTCATCGATACCGACAGGGTGCGGGTCCGCCGCTCGGCCGCCGTCATCCAGTCGACGAGGGTCGTGCCCTGAAAGCGCGTGGGTGACGCGCCGGGACCGTACCCGCCCGCCACCAGCGGGGCGGACTCGTCGTCCACCCCGATCGCGTTCATCATGATGCCGGTGGACCGCGGGAAACGTCCGGAAAGCAGCGAGGCGTGCCCCGGCGCCGTTTCCGTGATCGCGTGATCGTGGTGGGCATCGGTGAAGTGCATGCCACCACGCGTGAGACGGGCAATGCCGCCCTGCAGCTGGCTACCGTACCGGGTGAGGTAATCCGCCCGGAACTGGTCGATGGTGATGAGTACGACCAGCCGGGGTTTCTGCTGCGTGCCCGCCGCTCCCGGCGCTGCGGGCGCGTGGTCGGCCTGGGACGGCATCGTCGTGGCCACCGACCCCGGGGAGGCGGCGGCGCCCGCGACGCAGGCCAGCGTCACGATCAGCGGCAATTCGAACATGGAACGCTTCATGCGGCGAATGTATGGCGCGATTGCCCGTCGCGCACGATTATGGGCGCGTGGGCACCGCTCCGTGAGTTGGCGCGGTGGCCCACGCCTCCGCGTACTACCCCTGAGCTGATCGATTGGCTCGTGTCGCCTTTGTCCCCATGATCGACTTGTATCCCTTGCGGAGTTCGCGGCAATGACCGGGTGGCGCAACACCCCGGCCACGCGCGTCATCGTCCGCTGCCTCGCGTACTACCTCGCGCTCATCGGCGGGACGGCACTCGCAGTTCACCGGTGGGCGAACCGGCTGCCACCGTCGCTCGACGCACTCATGGGCCTCGGCACCGAGACGGTACCCGGTGGCGCCACCTCCCTGCAGGACCTGGTGGCCGCCGGCCCCACGAGTGGTCTCGACGAGGCGACGCTGGCGCTCACGGTGGGGGTGGCCATGATCGCGGCGGCGCTGCTGTCATTGCCCGTGGCGTGGGTGTATCTGCTCACGCGCGCCAAGCGTGGCTACCAGCAGTCGGTGGTGCAACTGCTGGTCATCCTGCCTACGGTAGTCGCCGGGATCGTGCTGCTGGTCAAGTACTCGCTGGCGCTCGCCTTTTCGCTGGCGGGCATTGTCGCCGCCGTGCGCTTCCGTAACTCGCTCGACGACTCGAAGGACGCTGTGTACGTCTTTCTGGCCACGGCCATCGGTCTGTCGTCGGCGGTCAATCTCCCCGTGGCGGCGGTACTCAGTCTCACCTTCAACCTGCTGGCCTTCGCCCTCTGGTACACCGACTTCGGCAGCGCGCCGGCCGAACTCGACGGGCGTCTGGCCGAGCGCAAGCTGCAGCGCGCCAAGCAGATGGCGCGCACCGGCACGTTCGTGGCGCGCATGGACGACGAGGTGCTCAAGAACATGACCACGGAGCAGCTCGAAGGGCTGGCCGAACGCGCCTGGCGACGCGCGAAGGCCAACAACATGACCACCGAGATGCCGGTGGTGGTCGAAGAGCGCACATTGCGTCTGTCCACGAGCAACGCCAACGGACTGCGGCGCGTCCTCGAGCCGCGACTCTCGGAGTTCACCAAGACCTGGCGATTCGGGGGCATGCAGACCGGTGACGAGACCACGGTGATCGAGTATCACGTGCAGTTGCGCAAGAAGACGGGTCCCGAGGAACTGCTGTCGCTGGTCCGTGCCGCCGGCGCCTCCGAGCTGACGGCTGCCGAAATCGAGTGAGGGTGCCATGCTGACATCGCGCACGCATCGCTGGTCATCGCCCCAAACCTGGGCCGTGTTGGCGCTTCTGGTGCTCCCGCTGGCGGCATCGGCGCAGGGCAAGAGAGACCAGGAGAAGGCACCCAAGGCCCCGAAGTCGCCTGGGGCCGACACGGCCGCGCCCAAGGTGCCCAATCCGCGCCTCTTCCGCAGTGAGCTGCCCTTCGACATCACGCTCACCCTCAACATGAAGCAGATCCGGCGCGACAAGCAGCAGAACGCGCCGTGGCGCTGGGCGCGCATCAGCTACACCGATGCGGCCGGCAAGCCAGTGACCGTGCCGGTGCGAGCGAAGACGCGGGGGGTCTGGCGACTCAAGCACTGCGACTTCCCGCCGCTGCGTCTCAAGTTCGGCGACAAGACGGCCGATGGCACCGAGTTCGCCAATCTCGACGAACCGAAGATGGTGGGCTACTGCCGCAACACGACGCAGTACGAGCAGTACAACCTGCACGAGGCCCAGCTGTACCGCATCTACCGGCAGGTCACCGACCTGTCGCACAAGATCCGCGTGCTGCGCATTGCCTACGCCGACAGTGCCACGGGACAGGTCGAGACGACGCGATACGGCTTCATCATCGAGGATCCCGCGCACCTGGCCGCGCGCGCCGGCGGCAGGATCCTCGATCGCAAGGGCGCCACCGCCGAGGATCTCGATCCGGCGCACACGGCCATGGCGTATAGCTACCTGTACTTCATCGCCAACACCGACGTGTCGTTCAACGGCCTGCACAATGGGGAGATCGTGTCGTTGGCCGATGGCCGGTACGCGCCGGTGGCGTACGACTTCGACTTCTCCGGCCTCATCAATGCCCACTACGCGGGGACTGATCCCACACTGCCCATCAAGAGCGTGCGTACGCGGCTCTTTCGCGGCTGGTGTGCCCACGAGGCGGCGTATCCGGCCGTGTACGATACCTTCCGGGCGAAGCGCCCAGCCATCGAGGCGCTGTACGCCGACACCATTGGCAAGCTCATGACGCCCGGGACGGTGAAGAGCGCGCTCGGGTACATCGCCGAATTCTACCAGGACATTCGGACGCCGGAATCGGCACGGAAGGCGCTGCTGGGCGACTGCGTGAAGTAGCGGCCTCAGCCCATGGGGGCGCGCGGCAACTGCATGATGAACTCGGCCCCGCCTCCGGCGCGGGGGCGATACATCACGTCGCCGCGTTGGGCCCGGGCGAAAGTGCGCGCAATGGCGAGGCCCATGCCCATGCGCCCACCGGACGCGCCGGTGTCGCCAGTGTCGCCGCTGTCGCCGCTGTCGCTGGCCGCGACGGGAGTGCGCGATTGTAGCGGCACGAAGAGCCGGTCCAGCTCCTGCTCGCCAACGCCGGGGCCGCGGTCGGCCACGGCAAGTTCCACGGTGGACGGCGTCGCGGACACCGTCACGTCGATCGGTGCACCGGCGGGTGCATAGCGTACCGCGTTCTGCAGCAGGTTGCCGAGCACCTGCATGGTGAGCGTCAGGTCGCACCGGGCCACGAGGCCCTCCTGCCGGGTGACCACGTCCACGCGCCGCCCGGCAAGCACCCCCGCCGATGAACGCAGGGCGGTGTGCACCAGCGCGGTCGCGTCATGCACGTCGAGCGCCAGCATGCTGCCGCCACCCTCCGCTGCGAAGCGCTGCAAGGTGGCAATGTACTCGCCCAGACGCCGCGCTTCTTCGTGGACGCGTGGCAGCGCCACGTCGGCGGTGAATCCGGCCGCCGGGTCGGAGAGCAGTGACAAGGTCGACACGGGGGAGCGGAGATCGTGGGCGAGGGAGCTCAGCAGGGCATTCTTGAGGCGGTCGGCCTCACGCATTACGCGGGCGGTGGACGCTTCACGTTCGAGCTGAAGCCGTTCGGCGCTCAGGCGCTCCACCTCGCGCGTGCGCTCCTCGGCGATGCGCGTGGCCGCGCGCTGCTTGGCGAACAGCTCGGAGAGCATCCACCCCGTGATCACGAACCCCGCCAGCAGTACGCCATCGAGCTGAGTGTCCGCGCGCAGCGTGAACCGCGGCGGCACGTAGAACCACTTCACGGCGAGATAGCCCAGCCCTACCATGGTCATGGAGAGTGCACGCCCTCCCTGACGACTGGCCATGATTACCAGAACGAGGTAGGCCAGCACCGCATGCGCCACGCGGATGTCCGGCAACCCGGAGGCCGCGTACAGCAGCGCCGTCGTGACGGCGTAGGTCCCAAGCCACACGGCCCACAGCCCAACGCGCGACCGGGTCACCGCGGGCCGTTGAAACGGTATCCGACCCCCGGCTCGGTGATGATGAGGCTGGGGACCTGCGGATTGGGCTCGATCTTGCGCCGCAGATGGGTGATGTGCACGCGCACATGGGTCGAGTAGTCACCGAACTCCCGATCCCACACGATGTCCCACAGCTGCTTCGGCGACACCGGGCGCCCTCCCTGCAGTACGAGCGCACGCAGCAGGGCCCACTCGGTCGGGGTCAGCCGTTGTGGCACGCCGTTGCGCACGACACGTTGCGAGACGAGGTCGATCTCGACACCGTCGACCAGCACGCGCGCCCACGACCGGGCGGCCTGTGAGGTGGCGGAGCGCCGCAGCTGTCCGCGAACCCGCGCGAGCAGTTCGGCCGCCCCGCACGGCTTGATGAGGAAATCGTCCGCACCGGCGTCGAGCAGCGCCACCTTCGCGTCTTCGGTGTCGCGCCCCGAGAGCACGATCACCGGCACGTCGGTCACGGCACGCAGCTTGGTCACCAACTGCGTCCCGTCCCCGTCGGGGAGGCCGAGATCGAGCACGATCAGGTCTGGCTGCGCCTGAGCGGTTTCGCGGAAGGCGTCGGCCAACGTGGCGGCGGTGCGTACGTCGGGGCAGAGCGCCCCCAGGGTGTGCGCCACGGCTGCTCGCAGCGCGTCATCATCTTCGACGACGAGAATGCGTTCGGGATCGACCGACTCACCGTGAGGGAGCGTCATGTCGCGGCAGATCGAGGCGTGTGCGGGAGCAGGGCCCTGGGGCCCGCACCGGGCCGGTGCAGTGCGCACGGCCACGGTCACCCGACAATCCTAACCTGGCGCGGGCAGCAACGACAAACGGCCGGTCGCCGCGCGCCTCAAAGACCCACGGGGGCCGTCGACACGCAGCTGCTGCGCGAGAGCACCAGATAGGACATGATGCGGATGCGCAGGCCCTTGGCGCACACGGCGGCGAGGTCGCCGCACCCCTCGAGGGCGTCAACGAGTGGCAGCAGCTCCTCGGCCCGGGCCGGCGGATCGAGCGGATCCAAACCGGCGTGCCGGCAGGCACGCGTCCAGAGCCCGGGCACCTCCTCGTCATCCACGTACCGCGCGAGGGTGGTGCGGATCATGTGCGGCGACGGCAATTCCAGGCCATACGCGGCTACCCGCGGTGCGTCGGTCATGACCGCAGCTCCACGCGGCGCGTTTCGATCCGGCGCATCGCCTCGGTCGCATACTGCCGAAGCACGTCGAGGTCGCCGTCCGCGAACGTGTGGCTGTCGGGGCCGGCCACGCACAGGGAGCCCACCGCGAAACCGCGTGACGTGATGAGGGGAATACCGGCGTAACAGCGCAGGCCGTCCTGCGTAACCAGGGGGCTGCGCTGCACGGCGGCATGGGTGCAGGCATCCTCCACTACGAACGCCTGTTTGCCGGCTACGGTGAATTGGCAGAAGGACCACTCCACCGGCGTGCCTCCTGCTTCTTCCAGCCACCCTCCCAGCCCATGCTGCGCCGCGAAGTGCTGCGCCTCGTCGAGCACGATGGTCACGAGGCCAATGGACAGCTTCAGGGCGCGTGAGGCCTCACGACAGATGTCGTTGAGAATGTGGCTCACCTCGGGCTCCGTCAGGCGCAACGCCGCGATCTCTCGCAGCCGCGCCGGATCCTTCAGCGACTGGCGAACCTGCGGCGGCGACGGCTCCTCGCCGGGCGACGCACTCAGGAATTGGGGGAACAGGTCCATCAGCTCCAGATGCTCCATGTGGCCAACCGTCTCCATCGGCAGGTTCGCTGAGGAGAGGTATCGGCCGGTGGGCACCCCTTCCGTAGCGTCCGGGAGGTAGGACGAAAGGCCAACGCGGCCGGCCCTCGTGGGCCGGCCGCGTGCGCAGGTCATGAGACCTTGAGCCTATGCCGGAGCCGAGATCGTGCTCGCGTCGATCACGAAGCGATAGCGCACGTCGGAGCGCAGCATGCGCTCGTACGCCGCGTTCACGGCGTCGGCAGCAATGAGTTCGATGTCGGCGGTGATGCCGTGGGCGCCGCAGAAATCCAGCATTTCCTGCGTTTCGGCGATGCCGCCGATCAGCGAACCGGCGAGGCGGCGGCGCTTCATGATGAAGGTGAACGCTCCTGGCGACGGATGCGGCTCGGGCGAACCGCCAAGGAGCACAAGGGTCCCGTCCAGTCGCAGCAACTGCATCTCGCCATCGAGGTCGTGCGGCGTCCCCACGGTGTCGATGATGACGTCGAGCGAATTGCGCAGCCCCTTCATGGCCTGCTTGTCGCGCGACAGCACCACCTCATGGGCCCCCAACCGCAGGGCATCCTCCGCCTTGCCGGGGGAAGTCGTGAGCACCACCACGTGCGCGCCGAGCGCCCGCGCCAGCTTCACGGCCATGTGTCCCAGCCCCCCAATACCCACCACGGCCACGCGCGACCCGGGCCCGACCTTCCACTGCCGCAGCGGCGACCAGGTGGTGATACCGGCGCAAAGCAGCGGGGCAACCGCTGCCGGATCGAGATTCTCGGGGACGCGCAGCACGAACTGCTCGTGGACTACCACGTCGGTGGCATACCCGCCCTGGGTGGGGCGTCCGGTTTCCTGCTCGATGCTGCCGTAGGTGCCCGTCATGCCGTTGTCACAGTACTGCTCGAGGCCATCCGCGCAGGGCTGGCACTGCTGGCAGCTGTCCACCATGCAGCCCACCCCCACCAGATCGCCCGCCTTCCACCGCGTGACGGCAGGGCCGACCTGTTCCACGCGCCCCACGATTTCGTGGCCGGGAACCTGTGGATAGGCGCATGGTCCCCACTCGCCACGCACCGTGTGCAAGTCGGAGTGGCAGATTCCGCAGAAGAGAATCCGGATGTGCACGTCGTGGGCGCCAAGGTCGCGACGCTCGAAGCGCCACGGGGCCAGTGGTCCGGCCGCATCGTAGGCGGCAATGCCGATGGTGGGTATCATATCCCTAAACGTGCAGCCGTCGTCGTGCGTTTTCCATCCGTATCTCGTCGCACGGCCGTGACGGCCAATGCGTACCGATTCCCATCCCCCCCTCTCCATGTCCTTTTCACGATTCGTCCCACGGCTTGCCGCGGTGACAGGCGGCCTCGTGCTGCAGGGCGCCCTGCTGACCACCCCGCTCGGTGCCCAGGCGCTCGATTCCGCCACGACCGCCGGGCTGCGATGGCGCACCGTGGGACCGGCCAACTTCATGGGCCGTCTCTCCGATGTCGTGGGCATTCCGAGCCCGTCCAAGACGGTGTTCGTCGCGGCCGCCGGCGGCGGCATCTGGAAGAGCACCAACAACGGCATCACCTGGCGCCCCGTCTTCGACGACAAGCGCATCATCTCCATGGGGATGCTGGCGATTGCGCCGAGTGACACCCAGCAGGTCTGGGCCGGGACGGGCGAGCCGAACTCGCGCAACTCCATTGAGCCGGGCGGCGGCATCTTCAAGAGCACCGATGGCGGCATCAGCTGGAAGCCGATGGGACTCGAGAAGACGGAGCACATCGGTCGCATTGCGGTGCACCCCACCAACCCCAATGTCGTGTTCGTGGCCGCCCTCGGGGCGGCGTGGCGTTCGAACCCGGACCGTGGCCTCTACAAGACGACCGACGGCGGCCAGACGTGGAAGCTGGTGAAGTTCATCAGCGACAAGGCGGGCTTCGTGGATGTCGCCATTCACCCGAAGAACCCCAATATCGTGTTCGCCACGGCATGGGAGCGCCGTCGCTCACCCTACTCGCTCTTCTCCGGCGGCCCCGGGTCGGGGTTGTGGAAGAGTGCCGATGGTGGTGAGACGTGGACCGAGGTGAGGGGTGGCGGGTTCCCGGCCGGCTACAAGGGGCGCATGAGCCTCGACCTCAACCTCGCCAACCCCGACATCATGTACATGATGATCGAGGCGGCCGAGAACGGCACCGGCCCCATCGTGGGGCAACGGAACCCCAAGCTGAACGGTCTCTGGAAGAGCACCGACGGTGGCGCGACGTGGGCGCAGATGAACAACATCAACGTGCGCCCGTTCTACTACTCGCAGGTGCGCAGCGATCCGCGGAATCCCGATCGCGTGTATTTCTCGAGCACCGAGCTGCAGCTGTCGGAAGACGGCGGCAAGACGTCCCGCAATGCCGCGCAGAACGTGCACGTCGACGATCACGGCATTTGGATCGATCCCAACGACCCGCAGCGCTGGTTCCTCGCGAACGACGGCGGTGTGGCCATCACGTACGATGCCGGCGGCAACTTCCTGCAGCCGCAGAACCTGCCCATCGCGCAGTTCTACGAGGTCGCCTTCGACAATGCGGTGCCGTACAACATCTGCGGTGGCGCGCAGGACAACGGCACGTGGTGCGGCCCCAGCCGGCGCCGGGTGAGTCAGACGACGCTGGGCTATTGGTACACGATCTCGGGTGGTGACGGCTTCTACGCCGCGATGGACCCGACCGACCCCAACATCGTATACGGCGAGTCGCAGGGCGGCAACGTGTCGCGTCTCAACCTCAAGACGGGGGAGCGCTACGGTTTCCAGAAGCCCTCGTGGCAGCCGAAGTACAAGGAGTGGGAGGACAGCATTGCCGTGGTGCGCGGGGATCCGCTCAAGCCGGCCAGCAAGGCGCAACTCACGGCCATGGCCGGCTTGCGCAAGCTGCAGGCGCGGGATTCGGCCGACCTGAGCCTGCGCTACAACTGGAACTCCCCGTTCTTCATCTCGCCGCACAACGCCGCGGTGATCTACTTCGCCGGCAACCGCGTGCTGAAGTCGTCGCAGCGTGGCGCCGACTTGCAGATCATCTCGCCCGATCTCTCGCGGCAGCTCACCGCCAAGCTCGACACCGCGCTGCGGCTCACCGGCGGCATCACGCTCGACGCCACGGGCGCCGAGACCTACGGCACGGTGGTGGCGCTCGAGGAGAGCCCGGCCAAGCCGGGGCTGCTGTACGCCGGTACCGATGACGGCAACGTGTGGCGCACCACCAACGATGGCGGTACCTGGGAGAACATCGGCAAGAACATTGCCGGTTTGCCGAATGGTGGCGAAGTGTACGTCACGCGCATCGAGGCGTCGGCGTTCGATCCGAACGTGGTGTACGTGGCCTTCGACAACCATCGCAACGGCGACTTCAAGCCGTATCTGTTCGTGTCGAAGGATGGCGGCAAGTCGTTCAGCAGCATCGTGAACAACCTGCCGGCCGATGGCAACGCCGACTTCCTGCACGTCGTGCGGGAGGATCCGAACAACGCCGAGGTGCTCTATGTGGGCTCGTCGCTCAGCGTCTACGGCTCCATCGATCGTGGGGCCAGCTGGTTCAAGCTGGCTGCCGGGTTGCCGAGCGTGCCGGTGTACGACCTGCAGGTGCATCCGCGCGACAAGGAGCTCATCGCTGCCACGCACGGACGCGGATTCTGGATCGTGGACGTGGCGCCGCTCTCGCAGATGACCAAGGCGGTGGCCGCAAAGCCGGTACACCTGTTCACGCCGCGGACGGCGTTCCAGTGGGGCGAGGAGCCACTACGCGGGGCCAGCGGCAACGGCAACGCCCAGGGCTTCTTCGCCACCCCCAACCCGGCCTACGGGGCGAACATCAGCTACCGCATCACGCAGGCCGGCTCCCCGGCGCGCATCAGCGTGCTCAACGCCGTGGGCGACACCATCTCCACCATCACCGGCCCCGGCAGCGTGGGGCTGCATACGGTGACCTGGAACTTCGGTGTTACCGGCCGTGCGCCGGCGCGTGCACCGCTTTCCGCCAGTGAGACGCGTGACAGCATTCTGCGCGCGGTGCGCATGCCGCAGGTGCTGGACTCGCTCACCAAGGCGAAGTACGACAGCACGGCTCTCGCCCTTGCCAAACAGCTGCTCAACCCGCCGGCGGGCGGCGCGAACTTCCGTGGCGGTGGTGGTGCGGGTCGGGCGGCCGCGGGGCCGTGCGAGCGCCCGCTCACGCAGTGGGATCCGTTCTGTGCCCGGCCGGCGGAAGCCACGCCGCGTCCGGGCGGTGCCGCTGCCGGGCCGAACCTGGCCGAGCTGCAGCAGCGCGCGCAGCAGCTGCAGAACGCCGCCAGCAACCCGGCGGTACGCAAGGTCTTTGAGCTGATCGGCTTGCCGCTTCCCGCCCAGGGACGCGGGTTCGGCGGCTTCGGTGGGGGGGGCAGCACGGCCACGACGGGCGACTACGGCGTGGTCCTGCAAATCGGCAACACCACGCAGAAGACCACCCTGCGGGTCGAGAACATGGGTGGGGTCGGCGGTGCCAATCCGTTCGGCTTCGAGGACGAAGGCGACCGCCGGTAAGCGCTGGGGGTGCCGCAGGGCGGAGCGCCGGGTCGACGCCGTATGGCGTCGGCCCGGCGTTCGTGCATGGGCCCCATCGGCCTCTGGGAACCGGCGTGCCTACGGGCGAGATTTCCCTCGCATTCCCCCATGAGGTGTTGTGCGCGAGTATCGATTTCAGGCCACGAACGAAACCATGGAGGCCCTGCGCAAGTTGCGTGGGGCGTGGCGCGGCATCTCCATCGCCGAGCACGAAGTCACCGTCGTGCTCCGCGATGGGCAGGCGGTGCGGGTGGGGCTCGACGCGGCCGATGTGGAAGCGCTCTTCGATGCGTATCGCATCCGGGCCGAGTTGGAGCCGACCAGCGGTGTGCTCGGTGTGCCCGTCGAGGACTTCATCGATGGCAACAACGACATCGTGCTGTTCACCGGCGTCACGTGGAGTGAGCCGCACGGCAGCGTGCAGGTGGAGGGGATGAGCGAGGACTCCGCCATGCACTTCTCCGGACACCCGGGGCAACTGTCGGAGACGGCCGAAGTGGTATGCATCACGACCGATGCGTTTGTCGTGGCCAGCTCCGCCGGCCGGGGCATGCTCGTTCGCACCGGCCTGCGCCCCGGGTCCATCGAGGTGGAGCGGAACCCGGAGAAGGTGCGGGCGTTTTTGCTGGAGCGCGGCTACGAAGAATAGGCGGGGGGGCGCCGGGCGCGGGGCGTCCGGCGGGAACGGCGTTATGTGGCGACAGCGTAAGGGGTTGCCTCCCAACCGGACAGCGTTACCGGCACCTGTTTACGCGGTGCCGTTGGGTGGCAACGCGTAACGCCGTTCGCCCTTTACGCCCTTCACGCGCCAACGGCGCGCCCCCTATTTCCGTGCCCGCGTGAACACCACGTAGTCCGCCTTCGCCGCGTGCTCGCTACCGTTCGCGTTCGACAGGTCGGACACCGGGACGGCCGAGAGCACGATACTGCTGGCCTTGGGAACACGGCGGCGCGCCCGCTCGGCGGTGCCGAGTCCGAAGTCACTGTGGAAGGCCCCGTCGACATGGAAGATCACCGATCCCTTGGGGGCGCGGGCGAAGGCTTCGGCAATCGCCTCGCCCATGGCTTCGTCCTTCACGCACTGGGCTTCGTAGAAGCGATCGGTCATCTGCGCCATCGCGGCCGCATCAGCAGCGGTCGGTGGCCCGCCGCCGGCGCCGTGCCCCTTCATGGTTTCGGCGAACTTGTCGTAGTACGTGTCCTTGGGGCACGCGTGCCGTTTCGCCATGAATCCGCGGTCGCGGGCATTCATGGTGTCGAGCACGGCCAGCCCGCGTCGACTCACCGCACTCGCCAGCCGGCGCGGCACGTTGGCGGCCACAACGGGCCACCCGCGCACCCGCGCGAGTTCCACCAGCGGGCGGTAGTCAGTGACGTACCGATCCCAGGGGCGGGCGCC
>VYLE01000718.1_pt1 | contig 13259 bp, 13 predicted proteins | sample 5114391 | NCBI WGS metagenome assembly VYLE01 (sample SAMN12291771, study PRJNA351875) | freshwater metagenome | isolation source: freshwater lake | place: USA: Michigan, Kent Lake | collected 2013-08-15
GCCCGGGTGCGGCGGGTTGTGCATGCGGCTCATACGAACTTCAGAGGTAGTCTCGGTGGTCGACGTGGCACTGAGGGAACGCCAGTAACAAGTGTGCCTCGGTCGACGAGACCTTTGGTGAGGCAGCGAGGCTCCGGCATCCGCCACTCTTTGCCAATGCCAAGCGCCACCCCGCCCCTTGGCAGGCCTCGCTGCGGGCCGTTGTGACGCCGCCAAGCCCCTGAGGCGGTAAGGCCGGGAAGCCGAGGCGACACGGCGGACCTGAACTCTCGACGGCCCGTGCGGCAACGGCAGGCCGCCGTCGCGTATGCAAGAACCGACAGCTTTGGCATGTCGATGCATACGCCCTGGGTAACGCTGAACCAGTTCGGTCGCGAGCGCCGACTGTGCGCCCTACCGACAGCGCCAACCGCCCAGCATACGCACAGGCCCGCGAGGGCCCTTGCAGGACATGAGTTCTGCCCTTTCCGACGCGGCTGCCTCAACCCCATCAGCGACGGCAAGGATTTCGGCCTTGGAAGCCTTCGGCGGGGCGGCGAGGTAGAGGCACCCGACTCATCCAAGGGCAGCCGCCCGGATTCGCGCACGAAGGATAGTAAGTAGACGGGCGCTCGCAAACCCGCGTCGTTACTGGCTTTTCGGGCGATTGCGCGGACTCTAAGACCACCAGAGCGGACCCTAAGCACATGTCGGCGGACTCAAAGCACATGGCCGAGGGCGCTTGGACGTCCCAAACGGACTCTAAGCACATGCGCCCGGACTCTAAGCACATGACGTTCCGCGCCCTCAAAGCGGACCGATGCAGCACTCTGCGGGTTGCCTTCTGGGCATCGGCGAACCGCTCTCGGTTGCACAGTCGCACGCGCGGCAGGCAGCGCCGCCCCGCTCAACGGACCGAGCCGCGGACTCTAAGCACATGAAGCGGTCGCCCTCCAGCCCGGCTGCGACTCAGCCTGCGTCGGCTACGCGCGGGCAGGGATTGTGCCGTCGAGGGCATCTGCCCTCCTTCGTTCAGCCGTCGATGAAGTCGGCAGCAGCGGCCGTGTCCGGCTCTTCCCCGACGGGCGCCGGTGAGGCGGCGTTCGCTAGGGCAACGGCGGGCCTGCTCTTGCGCCACCGAACAACGCCTTGGCCAATCTTCCAGCCCTCGTCGATGACCTGCAGTTCGACAAGGTCGTTCAGCGACCGGCGCAGCATCCGGGCAAAGGACTCGGGCTCAGCGTCTGAGCCGCAGAGTTCCTGCAGCGTGGGCAGCGGCATTGGAATCAGGCGGCTTTGGCTCTCGATGAATCCGTAGAGCCAAGAGGACAGCCCTTCCGGAACGACTCGCCGGCGCTGGAAGTCCACCCAGACGTTCATTGACGTCTTGAATAGCGCCACTATGTCGGCGTCCAGGGCCACGCTCCACTGGCCGCGGCTGGGGAAGTGGAAGCGTTGGCAGAGCTGCACGCTGACGTCGGCGAACTGTACGAGCCCCCGCTGCAGCCGGACGATGTGGTCCTTCAGCAGCACGCGCGACTTTCCGTCGTAGCGCTGGAAGACTGCCCGGCAGAGCTCCTCTGCGGAGAAGTGGACGGTGCAGCCCGCCTGCGCGTCGCGGGTCAGGTTCAGCAGCGCCATGAAAACCAGGCCGTCCGACTGTCGGAGTTCCGGGCCGATGTATTTCAGCACGAGCCCTTGGCGTTCGCTTTTCATCTCGATGGTGACCGCATCCGAACGGGCCGTGCTACGCGAGGAGACCCGGAAGAGCGGGGATACGAAGAAAGCTCTGGGGCTGATGAGCTGGCCGCTCCCGTGCTGCGGGATGAACTTGGTATCCAGCTCCTGCTCAATGCGTTCTTCTTCGAGCAGCGAGTCCTGGACGACTCTGAAGAGGCGCCGACGCTCGGGAGTGTCTTGGCGCTCCCGGCGGGACTCCTGCGTAGCGGTCTCACGGCCCTTCCGGAGCGCCTTCTTTTGCTCGAGCAGGGTCGAGCGCGTCGGCAGGACGCCGGAGGCGTGACCAACCACGAACGACAGCGGCGCGTATTCGCCTAGCGCAGACGACTCTGCTGACTTCTCCAAGACCTGCTCCGACACCGGGGTTGCGGTGAGGGAGTCAAGCGAACGCGTCTTATCCCTTCGGAGGCACGTGCGCCCTTGGTCGAAGCCTTGTAGGCGGCAGTGAATATAAATCGAGAAGCTACTTCCAGTGTGCGTGGAAGCCTTCTCGGAAGTCCGGCATTGCGACACGCAAAACAGCCCAGGCGTTCGCCAACACGCGCGCGCCCCTTCGCGCATCAAACCTCTTCCACGCCAAACGATGACTGCCTTTCGCGCTGCCGCAGCGCTCTTTGTACTCGTACTTGCAGGGTGTGCAAGAACTGTGGACTTCTATGCGGAGCACCCGGAAGAGCGCTCCCGGAAGCTGAAGGAATGCAGGCACAGCACTCCTATCGCGCTCGAATCGGGCGAGTGCAAGAACGCGCTTCTGGCTGAGCAGCGTGCAAGCGCTGCAACCGCGACACCTGGACCAGGCTTGTCGTCGAGGGACTCTCGGACTCCCGAGCCGAAACAAATCACCCAACAACCGTCTGAGGCCCGCAGCCCAATCCAAAGCTTGGACCCGCGGCGCGGGGCAAACTCGGCGTCTTCCAGTGATGCCGCCGAGGACCTTCGGCTCACGGCAGTCAGCAGCACTCAGGTTCAAGAGCGACTCGTCCGGTTCGCGTCCGAACTGAATCAGGGCAATGCGCAAAGTGCGGGCGCCGTTCTGCATCTATTAGGCGCCGCGCCAACCGAACTGCTGCAACTCGCAGCCGCGGGAGGCGGGTTCACATCCGTGCAACAGGAGTCCTTCGACCGTGTCGGTGCAAACGCTACGCGGCCGGCGAGAATCATCGCTCGTGTGACTCTGAGGACTGCAAAGAACGCGAGGCCCGAATTCGGGACCGCAGGCACCACTACCTGCGTTCGCTTCACGTACGAAGTCTCTGCCTCCTCGACCCCGGATGGCCTATCGGGCTTCCTACGGGACCTCGAACACAAACACTGCTTGCCCTGACGCCCGGAAGAGCCCCTTCACTAGAGCCATCGAATGTCCTACCTCTGCCCCCACTGCAATAGCCCCCACACGTCCAGCTTCCGCGCCATCTACGAAGCGGGCACTGCTTACGTGGCAGGAACTGCGCGAACGTACGGCTTCACAAGCAATGGGCAAGCGGGAGTAGCTCATTCGGACATTCGCGGCAGTTCATCGACTCGGCTGGCCGACCGATGCCGGCCTCCCGAGCCGCCTAGCGCTGGAGCTGTCCTCGGAGGAGTGCTATCCATCGGAGGACTACTGACAGGGCTGATGTGGATTACGGAATCGCTGACCTTCCTCTCCGTGTCGGCAACGCTGTTCGTGCTTGCTTGCGCCCTCTTCATTTCGGGCTGGATAGCACGCCTAGTGGTTGGCGTACTTGCAGCCGTTCCTCTCCTGTTCCTATGGAACGCGAGCTCGCGTATCGAGTACGGCGTCTTCTTTGGCTGTTCCTGGTTCCTTATCGGGGCTCTAACGCTTGTTCAAGAACAGCGGCAACTGCCTGAGAAGAGGGCAGTCTGGAGTCGCTCTTGGATGTGCCACGCTTGTGCGCGTAGCTTCATCGCCTAAATTGGGGCTAGGTCAGCCGTCTCCTAAGAGCGAGCGTTGAACGCCAAGCCCCATCTTCTTCGGTCTCCGCGTTCCCGGAAGACGGCGCGTTGACAGTGCCGACCTGTTACATCCTCTCCAGCGATTCCTTCAGCACCTCCGCCATCTTTGCGGCCGCGTCTCCGTGGGTCACGCGGCCGTAGTACTTCTCGACTGTGGACATCCGGTCGTTCAACAGCATCGCCGCAGTCTTGAAGTCGTTGCCGCTGGCCTTGAGCAGCGCGGTCGCCACCAGATGCCGGAACGCATGCGGGCCGATACCCGGGCAGCGCCAAAGATAGCGCTTCGTGTTGCTGAAGACGCGCTCTGCCAACTCTTCCCACGGCCGATGCGGCTGCGGTTCCCCCTTCGGCGAAGGCAGGAACACGTACTCCGTCGGGCTGGTCATCAGCATCGGCCGGAAGTCCTTCAGGTACCGCTCGAGGTCCTTCCATGCCATCTGCTGGACGGGCGAGTCGTACTTCTGGTCGCGAGCGGCGCCGCGGGCGTTCTTGAAGTGCTTGCTCTCGATGCGAATCCACCAGGAGCGGTCCGCCCGCTGGTAGAGCTCGCCCGTGTTGTCCGCCTTCCACGTCAGCTGCGCCACGTTCTTCCGGCGCAGCGGGTTCGAGATGAGGAGCTTCAGGAGCGCGATGTCGCGGGCCCAGATGGCCTCGGGCATGCCGCCGCCCACGGGCCGGTCCGCCTTCATCCGGGCGAACATGTCGACGACGGCGTCCAGCGGCCGCTCCATGTCCAGGATGTGCTGAATCGGCGCGAACGGGTCTCGGGAGACGACCCGCTCCTTGTCGTAGTGCCGTCGCAGGTCGTTCGACATCTCGAAGGCGCTGTGGCACAGGTCGTCCCACGGCTGCGCCCGATACGCCTGCGGGAGCGTCTCCTGGAACTGCTCCTGCTGTCGCAGGTACCCCTCGCCGGGACGAGTCAGGCTGGCGACGAGGGCGAAGTACGTGAACATGAAACCCGACACGTCCCCATCCGCCCTCTCCTGCCGCCACTTCACGTAGCGCTCCATGTAGTCCGGCACGGCCAGCCAGGCGAGCGTCTGCACGTCGTCCTCCGGCAATCCGACGCCGCCCCGTGCCGGGTCCATGCACAGCCATCCCAGGTACGCCGACACCTGCGACCAGGCGACGTGTGCCGTCGGCACCTCCTGGCCCCTCAAAAACCGCCACCACTGGCCCGACCGCCCCGGCCGCATGCTGCGGCTGGCAATCGTCCACTGTCCCCGCCGCGTACGCTTAAGCCGACCAGGACGCACCGCGGTCTTGTAGTCCATGAACACCGCCCACTGGCCGCGAATCGGCGACGTCTCCTTCGGGTGCAGAACGTAGAAGTCGGAGCTGGTCCGCCGGAGCCGCTCGCGATACGGCACACGTTGAGCCTGCCCGACCTGCTGTTCACCGGCTGCTGTCTTCGCCTGAAGCAAGTCCACCAGGGCCCCGCGCTTCAGCCCGAAGAAGTACTCCAGACGGTGAATCGCTGGGAGGAGCGTGCGCCTCTTCGGCATCTTCCCCTTCATCCAGCCGTAGAGGGCGTCGAAGGGGACCGCGGCCTGGTCGGCGACCCGACGCACCGGGTGCTTTCCCATGGCGCTCCGCAGGGCGGCGGTGAAAGGCTGGACGCTATCCGTAGATGCGGCGTACTCGCAGTCCCAGGCGAGGACCGCGCGCCTCCAGTGGCGAATGGCGGAGGTGTAGGTGATGACGACCGACTTCGAGCGGCCCTCCGCGGCCATGGACTGCCGAAACGCCTCGAGCTTCTCCTCGAAGTCCGAGCGCATCTCCTGGCCGACGACGTCCGACTCTTCGAGTCGCAGGAACGCTAAGAACGCCCTCAATGAGGTCTTGCGGTTGATGAGCGTCTGCTTCGAGGAACTCTCGTAGGTTGCCCGCTTCTCCTCTCGTTCGATGAGAGCGGTGTAGGTGAGTTTGGTGGGTTCCAAGCCCCGTCTCCGGACACGCCGGGACGCGATTTCGCTGTCTTGCGAAGCTTTCAAAGACAACGGCTCTAGGACACCTCGAAGAGCGTAGCCACTTGTAATGTCACTCATTTGTTCCCTCACCATTCGGGGCCACCGAAGTTCAAGGGAGGGATGAAGACAAGTAGCGCTGTGGTGAGGCAGAGCGGGGTCGCGACCTGGCGAAAATCACTTCGCTGACGGTCTAGTCACCTTGTTTATGTGCGTGAGAGGCTGCTCGGTTCCACGTGAAATGTTCGCTTTCAGAGCGAAAGCGACGCTGGGCGGGTCGCCCAACACAGAAATCGCGCTAGCTACCGCCAGCGCTTAGGCTGCTGCACAATGCCGCCATGCCCAATCTAGCCGCCACGCTGAAAGCCGAAATCTCCCGCCTTGCTCGCAAAGAAGTACGGGCGGAAACGGAGTCGCTTCGAAAGACCGTTGCGGCCCTTCGAGTCGATTTGCAGGCGACGAAGAAGAAGCTCCGTGAGTTAGAGGCTCAGGCCAGAAAGACTTCGCGCCCTCGTCTTGCTCCGACCGCCTCGTCAGAAGGCTCGACCGTGGCGCCTGATGCCAAGTTCCGCTTCAGCGCGAAAGGGCTGGCTTCGAACAGGAAGCGGCTCGGACTTTCGGCAGACGACTTCGGGCGACTCGTTGGCGCGACCGGCCAGGCCGTCGCTGGATGGGAGCGCGGCGCAAACAAGCCCAGAGAGAAGTACCTGCCCGCAATCGCAGAACTGCGTGGCGTGGGGAAACGCGAGGTCGCCAAGCGCCTCGACGCACTTCGAGGCGAGGACCGAGGCTAGGCTGGTTGGCTCGACCCTCGGAACTGCTTTCCACTGTTGGCATCGGAGAACACGTTCTCTGATATTCCCGCGAGCTCGCGGTCGTGGAAGACTCTCGAGCATGCGAAATGACCCGCCCTGCTCTCACGAAGTGGCCCGCGAACGGCGCCGACTTCGGCTTCTGCTTGAAGACGGGTTGGCGAGCGGCCCTGCTACTCCCGATACCGCGAAAGACCACGTGGAGCTCGTCAAGCTTGCCCGAGACGAATCTGCCGGCCATACCCGCCTCTCCGGCGACGGTATCCGAGCTAACACCAAGGGCGCCGTCGATGAAAGCCCGTAGGTGGGCACCCGAGGCCATCTCAGCATGGCGGCCCGACTGGAAGACATCTTCAGAGGTCGAGCGTGATGTCGACCGCCTCGTGGGTGTCGCAGCCGACGCCGGCTACGCCCTACCCCGGGCCGATGCGGAGCTCGTCTGGCTTGCGCACTCCGCCGAACTCTGCGCGACCTGGCTGAACTTGGGAGACTCCACAGACGAAGCGCTGCTGCGGACTATCGTGAGGTACACACGTATTCCATGACTACAGCAGCGTCACACCGCCACCACTCGTGGCGACGTCTCCGCCTCCTGCGGATTCGCCCCTGGCCAGCAGACTAACGTCGCCCGAAGGGGAGCGTCCATGCAGCACCAAGATGACTCTGGGGTACCTGACGCCCCAGGCTCTGACCAACCGAACCGAAGCTCAGCGAACTTGCCTGACGCCGTCGGTCGAGAACTTGAGCGCAGGTGGAGCCTTGAGCACTCAGACTTCATTGCGGCCCACAACGCAACCGTCGAGGCAGAAGGCTTGCCTCTGGACGTGTGGAGAACGTTTTGAGGTAAGCCCGTGAGGACACGGCTCCGGCGAGTAGGCGGCGAGGTGATGGTCGTCCTGCCATCCAGGCTGCTCAAGCACCTGCAGCTTCGCGCGGGTAGCGCGGTGGACATCACGGTCGAAGGCGGGAAGCTGGTGCTCGGGCCCACTCGATACGGAAGAGCCGCGCTCGTCCGGACGCGCAGGAAGCGGCCCGCTCGAACAGGTCTGACCGCGTCGCAAACTGGGCCCTGGGCGAAAGAGAACCGCGAGGCGATGGACAGCTCGAACGCCTATGTCGCCCGACACGGCTTGCCACTGGCCCGGTACCGCAGGTTCTGACGTCTCAGAGCATGGAGGGTCGCACGCTATCCAGTCTGGCTCGTGGGATGAGCCTGCGGCAGTGCACGCTGCCCTCTTCGGCGCGTCATCGCGAGGAACTCGATGCGGCTCATCTTTCTGGACTTCGACGGTGTGTTACACGAGGCGCGTGGCGACCTCGAGGAAGAGCAGTTCTTCCAGTGGGTGCCTGTGCTTGCTGAGCTCATTGCGCCGCACCCGGACGTTCACGTGGTCGTGCACTCGTCATGGCGCCACATGCACACGGCTGAGGAGCTCAGCAGCTTCATGCGCGGGCTGGCAGAGCGCTACCTGGGTGCCGTACCACCGGGACCGAGGGAGCGAGCCATCCGCGAGTACCTGAGGCAGGTGCGGCACGTTCGGGACTATCTCGTAATCGACGACACCCCAGGAGAGTTCTCACGCATCCGCGGCCGGCGCCTTCTCATCTGTGAACCGCGGACCGGGCTTTCCGCTTTGGGTGTCCGCCAGCGCTTGATGGCCTGGCTCGATGGCGCAACGCAAGCAGGACGGCGAACAATCGTCAGATGAACTCAACGACATGCGAGCATCAAGCATCGTCATCAGCATCTTCCTCGACGTCGCTGCCCAGTCCGCCGTCTACTGGCTCTTCCTCGGCTTCGGCGGATTCGCCCGCGGCTTCCGCCGCCGTACGTTCAGCTTCGATAGCCTCGAGCATCTTGCTCACCAACGGGGCAAGCGCGGCCACGCCGTCTTTGAACTCTTCGGGGCGTAGAAGATGCCGCTTGCGTTCGAAGTGGAGCACACGACAGCCATCAGGAGGCGCCCACCCCGTCGGAACCGACTCGTTTGCAACGAATATCTGGTGCGAAGGTGCGAACCTGTAAATCGTGTCGAGTAGCTTGGCTGTGTTCGCATCATCCAGACCCTGCTGACGCGGGGTATCAACGATGAAAGGAAACAGCGGCCCCTCCCCATGCTGGCGGTTCACAGATAGCAAGGCCATGTGCATAGCCAAGTAAATGCGCGGCCCTGAACTGCCCGACCCCACCGGTGGGCGTGCGCCAATCTTGACGGTCCCGATTTCGGCCTTCGCGATTCCGAGCCGGTCGGCGTACGAGAATAGCTCTTCCTTATATTCCTTTCGGACACGCTTCTCTCGGCCAATCTCGGTGAGTTTGTCGAGTTCCTCCTGGAGTCGACGTCGCTCTTCTTCGTATTCGTCAATCTGAGCAGCCAAGTCGCGCTTAGTCTGGTCATACGCCTGCACCAACGTAGTTCTGCTCTTCGCTGCAACGATGTCGCCTACGTTGGCTCCGCCGCGTTCGCGCGCCATCAACGCCTGCAGTTCCTCCAAACTTGTTACCACGGTCTCGAGGTTCCTACGAAGGTCGTGCTCTCGATTACGTACGGCATTCAGCTGCTCTCGCACCTTCAAAACAAGCTTATGTGCTTCATCAGCATCCTGCGCTAACTCAACACGAGCCCTAAAGGAACTCTCGTGGACCTGCCCACACGTGGGGCACGTTAGATTTCCATCATCGGGGACTTTCGAAAGGTAGGCCAAGTCCTCGACAAGGTCCTGTTCGGCGCGCATGGCCATCTGCAGCTCGGAAATCTTCTCTTGTCGCTCCCGCGCAGCCTCGAACAATGAGGCACGTACCTCGCCTTCTGCTTTCGTCAACGCTGCAGTGCGCTCGGATAGCTCACGTAATTCATTGGCGAAGGCGCCTTCATCCAACTGGGCATCCGACTTGGGAAGCATTGCGACCACTTGCTCGAACGCTTTCGACTGCAGTCGTACTTGGAGCCGAGCTTCACGAAGCCTGTAAACAAACTCATCCCGTTGAAGCTGCGCAAGAAAGAACCTCCGCGGTCGCAGTCCGGTAAACGACTCAAAGACAATAGGCTCCCAGCGAGTGAACTGGCCGAGGCGTCCAAAGGTGTTCCACTTGCGCCCCCAACCTCCTTCCTGGTCGATATAGAACGGGAGGACTGCGTACTCGGGGCCTGCTAGTCCGAACTCCCCCTCTTGATGGCGCTGCAACTTCAAGGGGAAGTCAAAGCATTCGGCAAAGAACCGCGTCCAAACACTAGCGATTTCAGTACCCAGTAGCAGATTGCCGGATTCGTCGAAGGCGGCACGCTGTTTGCGACCAACTCGCAAAAAGGTGTACTTCTTGGTTCCAACGGACAACTCGACGGCACAGGCAATGTTCGAGTCCCAACCACCAGCGTTTCTGGCCACCGGTTCACATCCAAGTGCCCAGACCAGGTGCTTTAGGACCCGAGACTTTCCAGTCTCGTTAGCTCCCGCTAGTAGGTTCTTGCTTGGGCTGAACGTCTCCTTTCGAGCGCTCTCGTCCCTTTCTGACACTAGCCAGAGCACGTGAAAGGTGACGGTCGCTCTCATTCTTCGTTCTCAGATTTCGGACTAACCGAAACAGATGGTAGTTGCTTGGTAGGGTTTGCATCTTCACAAATCATTGCCATCAGGCAGTACAGATACTCTCTCGAGTACAGAGATAAGTCAGGCAAACGCAGCACTTGAACGTCTGCGTACCATCGCTCGAAAACATCCTTGAGCAAAGGAATGTGGGCGTATTCGCCATTAGCCAAGTAAACGGCCTTCATCCGTGCCGCGAGAATCGGCGTACCTGTGCTTCTGTCGGAAATGTGGACGCACACGCGGCTTGACTCACGGCGCATTCCTCGAACAATGGAGTGCGAAACGAGCTCGGCATTCAGGCGTGCAATGACCGCGTCAACGTGGTCAGACGTCGACGTGGAATTGTCGTTTGCAGCCGTCAGATAGTCGGTGATGTCCGCTCGGGTAACTGCGCGTTCGAGAAGCTCAGAAAGGTCTGCTGCGAACCGAACCTTTCCCGCGCGAAGGTTGACGTACGAGGCGATTATTAGAACCGCCAACATCGTCGCCTTCCCGCTGAGTTGCAGTTCACCGTTCACCTGCATCTCAGCCAACTCACCCGCTACGAACTTGTGAGGTTCGTTAACAGTACAGTCGGTTACGCGCAATTCGAAGTCTTGAAGGTCGATACCCTCACCAGAAGGAACCTCGAGCTGTTCGCGAATCTTTTGCTCCACCTCCAAGCGCACAGACGCTTCCAACTCGTGAAGCTTTGCCCGATGCATCGTCAAGACGCCGCCCGAGCCGTCTGGCACTTCAAACGGTGCATTTGACGAGAATTCCAGCGCCGCTACTGCCAGTGTCTTGAACCTGCGCCGATGCGCGTAAAGCTTTGCGAGTACCGAGCGCTTTGGCTTCTTCTTCTGCTGCTTGCCTGCCTTCGCCTTACCGCTGGCATCCGGAACCGCAGCCTTCTCGCAAGCCCCAGAACTGCCCGTCACGGCCTCGTCGTTCGCCGCCTCGGTGTCAACGGCTTCAGGCACAAGAAGATTCTTCAGCTTCCAATGAACGGATGACTCGTTCTTCTTGAGCTGGACAAACTTTACCGTTGTGGGTTGCGTTGACGAGTTCAGGACAGCAACGTCCTGCTGCCACTCAAGCACTACGGCGTAATCTTCATTCGTTGCGTGCGCCCGCAGTGCCTCTAAGACTGCATGCCAGACCTGAAACGCGAACCCTCGGATAGCGTGCCGTCCACCTATCTCGTCACCTTTGACGTCGCGAAACAGGTCCGTAACAACCTGCTGCAGTGGAGGCTCATCTAGCGCGCGAGCGGTCATCGAGCCTCCGGTCGGGTTTGCCCGCGACAGACTTGTGCGTTTCGGAGACTTCTATCCAGTCGACTCATAGCAGAACAGCGTCTCGGGCAGGGCGAAGTCGAGGACTGCAGAAGGACGGGGCTTGATTATGCTGGAAAGGTTTCCGGATTGCGGCTAAGGGGCTGACCAGCGACCGGGACGGGCGTCCTCATCCCGTACGCGAGAGCAGTGGGGCCGGTACGGCCAAATCTTGCACGCAGACGATGGCCGTCGAATGCCCGATGTCGGTTCCTTCGCTTCAGTCCCGCCAATAGACCGTGACTTCGTCAGGCTCCACCCCTCCGTACAGTCCGCAGCCATCGCACGAACACGCCTTCGTCAGAGCGCGAGTCGTCATCGCACAGGCCATTCGAGACCCTGTAGGCCACTTCTCGCCCGACCAACCAGAGCGACTCTTGGACGAGGTCCCAGAACCAATGCTCGACTCGCTCGGGGCTCACGTCGGCGCGTTCGGCCATCACTCGCACCCAGGAAGCGGCGAAGCTCCGGACGTCGTGTTTCGCCGGCTTTCGAGCGGGGTCGGACTGCAGTTCGAGCAAGGACCGCCAGAGCTCGACCAGCACATCATCTGACAGCGACCGCGGCAGGAGCACGGCCAAGGTCTTCCTCGACAGCAGCGTGTCGAGGGTCTTCTGCGGGACCGAGACCTCGACGGCCAGGAGAGAGTGATTCTTCATCATGCGGTCTCCTGGTGCGTCAGGCGGTTCGCAGCCAGCGGCTGCAGGAATGCAGGCAACCGGCTCGCCCCCCTCCACTTTCCGGTCTTGGTCTTGCCCCGGGCGATGGCCGCCTGCACGAGCGCAACGTGTGCCCCACCCGCGTCCTCGGGAGCCAGCACGGCATCGAGCTTCAGCCCCGGGATGTCGAACTGGTCGATAGCGCGCAGCAGCGCCTGGCGCGGGAACTGGTCGGCCCCGTACATGCCTGCCGCCCCCGACTTGCCGCTGTGCCCGACCAACGCATCGACCGCCTCGGTCTGGATGTCGCACATCCGCGCGAAGTGCTTGAAGGCATGCCGGGACGAGTGGAAAACCAGCCGCTCGTCGTCCAGCCCGATGTCGTCCAGGTAGCGGTTCAGCCGCTTGGACACCGCCGCCGCCACGCCGCCACGCTTGGTCTCGGTGAGCCACGGAAAGAGCCGCTTCCAGCCCGCCTTGCGGGCGGAGAGCGCGTAGCTCACAAACCCCGCGTCGACGAGAGTGCGATGCAGCGGCACGTCGCGCATCGACACGGCCGTCTTCACCCGCTGGGTGCGGCTCTTCGCCTCGATGCGCATCCACCAGCGACCGTTCACATCCCGGATGTCCCAGGGCTCGAGATGCGCGAGCTCCTCCAGGCGGGCGCCCGTGAAGGTGCCCGCCAGCATCAGCCAGTACATGGCGACCTCCATCGGGTCGTACGGGTCCGGGCCCTGGGCATAGAGGCGCGAGCCGAAGACGAGGTTCAGCTGCTCGACCTCGAACGCGGTGCGCGGGCGCATCATGCCGTCGGCCTTGCGCTCGTTTTTGCGCCACAGGTGATGGAAGACGTTCAACTGCAGCTTGTCGTCAGCGGGGTGCTCATGCAGCGAGGTGCCCACGACCGCTCCCAGCATCGAGAGCCCCTTGCGGACGGTCTTGGCCGACATCCGCGGCCCCTTGCCGGTGCGGGCGTGCTGCTCGGCCATCTCCAGCCAGTGGTCCTTGAAGGCCATGACCTTCGAGCGGGGCACGTCGGACAGGTGCAGCCGCCGCCCGCGGACGTCGGGCGAGACCGGACGGGGTGCGTCCAGCGTCTCCATGAAGGCGCTGGGGTCCGTCTTGGTGAAGTCGGACAGGCGCCGCAGCCAGACCTCGGCCTCGTTGCGGCTCACATGGGTGCTGCCGGAGCGGCGCACCCAGAGGCGGTACATCTCGTCGAAGTAGCCGTGGGCGCCT
>VYLE01000929.1_pt1 | contig 13242 bp, 19 predicted proteins | sample 5114391 | NCBI WGS metagenome assembly VYLE01 (sample SAMN12291771, study PRJNA351875) | freshwater metagenome | isolation source: freshwater lake | place: USA: Michigan, Kent Lake | collected 2013-08-15
AGTCCACGGGGTGGTCTTCCACCTCCACCGCCATGCGCTTCACGCTGGGGTCGTAGCTGGGGCCCTTGGGGACCGCCCAGCTCTTGAGGGCGTCGCCCACCTGCAGCCGGAAGTCGTAGTGCCGGCGGCTGGCGTGGTGGAGCTGAACCACGAAGATGGCCCGCTGCCCTTTCGGGACCGCCTTGCCTGGTTCCGGTTCACGCGTCTTGTCGAAGCTGCGCTTGCGGCGGTAGTCGGTCAGGCTCATGGCAAGCCGTTACTTGCCCAACCGCTCGCGCACGGCTTTGGACGTGTTGCCCACGGCCTTCACGGCGTCGCGCAGCTCCTGCTCCGACACGCCCAGTTCCTTGGTCCAGTATTGGACCTCGTAGTCCTCGTTGAGGCTGATGCGATCACGGTCGGGGGAACCGGTCTTGCTCTTGTCGTCGGACATGGGAGTGCTCCTTTGTGCTGGGGTGACTCAAGAGGCCTTTCGGGCCGTGGATTTCTTCGTGGCCTTGCTGGCCTTTTTGGCGGGTGACTTTGCTGGCTTGGCAGGTGCCTTCTTCGCTGCGCCCTTGGCCGGCGTGCGCTTCTTCGTGTCCAGGCTTTGCTGGAGCAGTGACATGAAGTCCACCACGTTGGTGGCGGCGTCTTCGCGCGGCTCGGGCTCTTCGAACTTGGTGGTGGCACCGGCGGACTTGATGCGTTTCTTGATGATGTCGGACAGCCGTGCGCGGAACTCGTCGTGGTAGTCGGCCGGGTTCCACTCGGAGGTCATGGAGTCGATGAGCTGTTCGGCCATTTCCAGTTCCTTGGGCGCCAGGCGGTAATCCGACGGCTTGCCTTCGGGAAGCTTGTATTCGTCGAAATCGACCAGCTCTTGCGGGTAGCGCAGCAGGATCAGCACCAACGCGTCACCGTCGGGCATGACCGCGCACATATACTCCCGCGTGCGGATGACCACCCGTGCGATGCCGACCTTCCCAGACTTCTTCAGGGTCTCGCGCAGGAGCACGTAGCCCTTCTCGGCTTTCTTGCCCGGGACCAGCACGTAGGGCTTCTCGAAGTAGCGGAGGTTGATGCTGGACGCATCCACGAACGTTTCCACGTCCACCGACTCGTGGGACTCGGGTGCCGCGGCGGCGATGTCCTCTTTCTCGATGACGACGTAGCTGCCCTTGTCATACTCGAAGGCCTTGACGATGTCCTTCCAGGGCACCTCTTCGCCGGTGTCAGCGTTCACCCGCTCGAACCGGATGGGCTTCTTGTCACGCGAGTCGAGCATGCGAAAGCTCAAGTCCGTGCGGCGCTCTCCAGACATGAGGGACACGGGAATGTTAAGGAGACCGAACGACAGCGATCCGGTCCAGATCGGGCGGGCCATGGCAGGCTCCAGCGGTTGCGATTCTCTTTTGTAGTGCCGCGAGTGTGAAATTGATGTCACCTCCCACGGCTTAGGGGGCCCGAAGGCGGGCGGCGCTCAGCCCACCCCCGGTCGACCCGGTCCAGGTCGTAGTCGTCGCCGAACTGCAGGGCGGCTTCTTTCGGTTCCAGATCCGCGTAGCGGGACAGCTCGGTGTCGGTCAGGCCAGCGTCCTCGATGGTGATGGCGAAGTGCGACTGAAGAGCGGCGTTGAAGGCGTCACGCCAGGTCGCGGTGATGGTCGTCATAGGTGTTCTCCTTGAGGAAGAGAAAGGGGCCCCGAAGGGCCCCGTGGCGGTCAGTCTTCCTTGGGTTCGGGCAGGCGCAGGACCACCACACCGCTCAACGGCACCGCGTTGAGGACGAGGCGGTAGCCCTTGCCGTCCTGGTGCGGCCAAGCCGCGCCGATCTTCGACCAGTTGCTGCGCTTGTCGCCCTGGACTTCGTATTCCTCGACCAGGAAGGCGTCGAGGCGGTCGTTGGCGGGCTGATTCTTCTTGGCCATGGTCTTTCTCCGTTGGGTTCGAGCGGATTGCTCGCGAACCGGTGAAGGAAGCCGTCCAGGCCTTGCAGCACCCCGGCAGCGACGCAGCGGCAGCGCAGGAGCCCAGAGGGGCCGAAACGCAGAGGAGGAGTGCCACGCACTTGCGCAGGGACGAGGCGACCGATCCTGTCGCGATGAAGCAACCGCGCCCAACGGAGTCACGCAATGGACCTTCCCACCTGCCTTCGCCTCGCTCTGCAGTCGGCGGAAGGTCCAGGCGAATCAGCGTTCGAAATCGGGATGGCCGAACCGGACCAGGGCTGCCTTGGCCCGCGGTTCGCACACGGTTTGGCCTGCGCCTTGCCGATGGAAGACACCCCGGGACATTGCGATACTTGAGTGACAGGATGGGGGAACACATGGGTATCGAACGGGAGTTTCAGAGCTACGGCGCGCAGCTCGTCAATCGCGCATGGGCGGTTTCCGCGATCACCGACGATCCACGCGAAGTGGTGGTGAGCATCTGGCAGCACAACATCGCCGAGCGCGACGGTCGGTGGGTCTACGATGACTCCCTCGCGCGGTGGAACGGCGCGGGCAAGAACTTGCTCAAGGAACACCTCGGTGTGGCCTACACGGAAGGCCTGCGACTGCGCGCCGTCCTCGCCACCCAACACAACCGGGCCGAACGCGAGCGAAACCCGGACAAGGCCCCGCGCAACACGTTCAAGGCCCGCCCCGACTGGGTGGGCCGTGTGGAGTTGCTGGACGGCGACCACTTCCTGTTGGTGTTCGAGCACCTCGGCGAGCTGGCCACCGCCCCGACCGGTGCCAAGTATTGGCGGGTTGCCGAAGCGGTGGAAGCAATGGGCGGCGGCACGCTGGCGGAGGTGGGCGAGTGGCTGGAGACCCACTACCCGTCGGACCCCATCGCCGACTTGCGGGCCAACCTGGAGCACCTGACGGTCAACTCCCCCAGCCGGCCCCACTACAACTACGGCCGATCCGACTGGCGCACCGATCAGGGCCACCCCCATGATCGGTTGTTCAAGGTGGTGGACGTGGGCCCACCCCGGCGCACGCGCTACGTGCCCTTCAACCCAGCCGTCCATGGCCACCTGGATCTCCAGAAAGCCGACGATAGGAAATGGGTGGTCGTGCCCTTGGCCCAGGACGACCAAACCCGTGCGGAAGCGCAAGGCCAGGCCGACGCGTTCGACCATGCGCCACCGCTCGACAACGAGCACGACGCCCGCGTGTGGGCCATGCGCGCGGTTGCACAACGCCGCGGCCAACCCCTGTTTCGCGCCAGGCTGCTCGACGCCTACGATCGCCAGTGCGCCATCACGAGGTGCTCTGCCCTGGAAGTGCTGGAGGCGGCGCACGTGCTGCCCTACAAGGGCGACCACACCAACCGCGTGGACAACGGCCTGCTCCTTCGCGCCGATCTCCACACCCTGTTCGATTGCCAGTTGCTTTGGATCACGGCGGAGAACACGGTGGCCCTCGCCCCCGCTCTCCTGGCCACCGACTACGCTTCCCTGGAGGGTCAGCTGCTTCGTCTGCCGGCGTCCCGAGCGAACCACCCCAACCCGGCTCACTTGGCCGAACATGCGAGAGCGTGTAATGCACGCCACTCGCTTCAAACGGACCAGGGCCAGGACGCATGCTGATCCGCAACACCACGCCCGCCAGCTGCTTCGGACTGGCCGGCTGCGATGAGAACGCCGGCACGGCTGCCTTTGGCTGGTGTTTGGACCAGGTGCCCGCGTTGCGCCGAGAGGTGCTGAAGGCATTGAGGTGTGATTCCGAGGCAGAGCTGGTGGTGGCCAGCCAGGTGTTCGCAGAGGATCGTGGATTCACGGACCTGGAACTGACCTCGGGCACCGCGCTCCACGCCATCTTCGAGGCCAAGCTGGGATGGCGCGTGCCAACGGTGGGGCAGCTGGAGCGCTACCTGCCGCGCTTGTTGGCCTCACCTGCCCAGTCGAAGGTTCTGATCTCGGTCAGCGCCGCCGATGCGGCTTGGGCGCGAAGGCACCTGCCCGATGAGTTGGCCGGTGTGCCGGTGGTTCACTGGTCCTGGTCAGACCTCCAGGCCATGGCACGGCGCGCCCACGACGCCACCCGCAGCCCGATAGACCGGGTCTGGCTCACCCAGCTGATCCATCATCTTCAGGAATACGGCATGACCTCCAACGTCTTCGATTCGCGGGCCTATGTGGTCTCGCTCAACCGATCGCGCATCCAGCCGTCGGACCCGTTGACCTGGATCGACGTGGTCGTCGAACAAGGGAAGTATTTCCACCCCGTGGGCGGCAGCGATCGCAGCGGGTGGCCGGTTATCCCGCCGTCCTACATCGGGTTCCGCTACCTGGCTGAATTTCGCAGCGTCCATTTCATCGAGCGGGTGGACGTGACCGACCATCTGCAGGACGTGGATCCGCGTTGGCCGGAAACCAACGCACCGAATTTCGTCTACACCTTGGGGCCGCCGATGAAACCGGCCAGGCCCATGCCCCTGGGTGCCATCCACCCGAGCATGCGCAACTGGGTAGCGTTGGACCTGCTGCTCAGCGGCAAGGCGAGCAACTACAAGGACGCCATTGATCGCATGCGCGAGCGCGTTCAACAGCAGGGCGGATGAAACAAAGCCCCCTTGCGGGGGCTTCGGTCGTCGGCGCTTGTGTGAGGATTCTCGCCCCCGCCCCCCATTGCCGGGTGAAGTGGCCAGGACGACGAGGCCACGATCCGACAACGCATGGCCACCTGCCATCAGCTGCCCAACCTAAGTGGGGTCAGACTTCCTCCCGCTCGGCTTCGGATTTTTCCGCCAGCCACTGCTCCACGGTCTTGCCCTTGAGTTCCTCCGCCATGTGACTGGCACACAACATCGGGCCCTTCGAGCGGAAGTTGGCCACCATGTGTGCCGCAAGGATGGCAGCAGCCAACACGTGACGCTTCTGCCGTCCTTCTTCGGCCCAGCCGTTGGGCAACGCTTTGAGTGCCACCAGGGCTTCTTGCCCTGACAGGTATTGGATGCAGGTCAGGAACGACCACTGGAGGCCGATCGCTTCGCGCAGGCGAACACCGGCCATCTTCTCGTCGATCTTCCCTTCCACGGCATCGAGAAGCACGTTGGCCGCCACCACGGCTTTTCCCTGCGCGGAGAGCCGACTTTTCTTCTTCGGAAACAATCCGCGCACGTTCAAGCCTTCTTGGCGGCCTTTTTGACGGCCTTTTTGCCCGTTTTCTTTGCCACCTTCTTGGCCGGCTTCTTCACCGCCTTGCGGGTTGCCTTCTTCGCAGCCTTGGCCACCTTCTTGGTCGCCTTCGCGGGCGCCTTCGTCGCCCCACTCGCAGGCGGGAACTTCGACCCGGGGTTGGCCTGGGCCCAGGCCTTGCCCTCGGCGGACTTCGCCCACGCGGCAAACGCCTTGGGGGTCAGCCCACGGCCCGCCCAGGTTTCCCCGGTGGGCAGTCGATACTTCGGGGCCACCTTGCCGAGCTTGCGGCCCTTGCGAGAGGCAGGAGCGGCTTTGGGCGCGCGCGCCAGCTTGTCGTCAAGCGTTTCTCCGATGAGCTTGGCCACCTGGCGACGTTGGGCGGGGCTCAAGACCTTGGCGAATTTCTGGAGCACGGCCAGTGCCTTGGGCACTTCACCGTCGCGCTTCTCGACCAGCTTGCGCTGGGCTTCCAGCTGTTTGATTTCCGCGTTGATCGACTGCAGGATGGTCAGGGCCAAGGGGTATCTCCGTTCCGGGGAACCATGGGTTATAGCCCATAAGTCTAGTTTTCGGCCACATAGTGGCCGCAATCTAGAGTAATCCCCGGCCCCTTCCGATCAGTCGCGCTCCACCACCACCGTCCACGCGAAACTGGCCTGCGGCAACCCGGTCTTCGGATCCGTCCCCATGGTCGCCTGGGGCAAGACGCTGATGACCCGCCACCCCTGGGCGTAGAGCTGCGGGATGGTGAGCGAGCCGGCGGTCTTGCACTCGAACACGGTGTCGTTGGTGAGGGTTCCGTCCTTGAGCACGGGCTTCGAAGAGCAGACCTCTCCTTGCTTGGCGAGAACGGTGGTGGACACGGCCAGCAGCACGGCGGCCAGACCCAGCTTTTTCAGGTGCATAGGCAATCCCCTGTAGACCGCCTTCCTGGCGGCCTCTGAACGATAGCAACAAATGGCCTGTCTGCGATCGGGCCTACGCAGCTTCCTTGACCAACTCGTAGTAGGGGTGGCGCTTGTCGTCGAAGATGGCGAACAAGGCGTCCAGATTGTTGGGATCCGGATTGAGCCAGGCGTCCACGTGCTCGGGCTTGATGTTGATAATCGTGCGGTCGTGCCCGGCCGCGGCCACTTCCGGTTCCGGTTCGTCGGTAATCGCAGCGAACGACCACAAGTCGGGCTCTTCGCCCTTCGGGTCCACCCAGTGGGAGTAGAGGCAGGCGATATACATGGTCTCCCCGGTGCGGGGGCGGAACTGGATTTCTTTCGATCCGCCCTTCCCATCGTCCACGTTCTCGTAGAACGTCTCGGCCAGCATCAGACCGTGCGTGTAACCGAACTGGTTGCGCCAGAAGCGCTGGAGGTTGTCACGGCGGGCGTTGTAGGTGCCAGACACTCGCCCATCCTTCGTCCAGTCGATCGATGGATCCATGCCAGCGGGGCGGCAGTGGTAGCGCATGGGCCGCACGACCTTGCGCCCGTTCTCCGAGATCAGGACGGGGAGATACCAGTCGGGGAAAATGCGGTTGTCCTTGGCCGGTTCCAAGCGGGTGCGCTTGGCGTCGGCGATCCAGCGCTCCATCTGTTTGATCTTGTTCCCGGCGATGCGCTGATCGTTGAGCGCGGCCTTGGTCTCCTTCTTCGCCAGCTTCGCTTCGGCGGCAGCCAGGCGTGTTCTCTGGGCATCGAGCTCAGCTTCACTTTCAGCCAGCTTGCGGCCGTTCCATTCCGAAATGAGGTCCTGGATCTGCCGCTCCAAGTCGGACTTCGGGGGCAGGAAGTTCAGATCCATGCCCTTGGGAATCTTCGGCATGAACTTCGCCGGCTTGCGAATGCGGAACGCCTCATCCCGCTTGAGGTAGACCTCCCAGAATTCGCGGATGTCGATGTCAGCACCGAACTCCTTCACGTAGTTGTCGTAGAGGGTCCAGGCCTCCGCCGAGTAACACATGCTCAGCTCCTCAATTGGCGGTCGTGTGGGTGGTCGATGGCATGTTCTTGCGAACCACTTCTAGAAGCTCATCGTCGCTGATCGGGCCCTGCGGCTGCTGCTCGATGTAGTCGTCCACTGCCTTGAGCGTCGGCTCATACTCGTCCATCCAGTAGGCATTGAGGGGCAGGTCGAGCATGTAGGTGGGGCAAACCAGTTCCCGATTGTCCAGCGTCATGCCGTATTCCATCCACGCGCTGTCGAGCTCCGCATTCCCCTCGATCTCGCCCAACTTCAACCACACCTCGCGCGTGAGCCCGAGCTCGGCCTGCTTGGCTTTGAGCAGCTCGTGGAACTGACGATACGTCGTCTTCACTCGGAACTCTTCCGTCAGTGGGTAAGTGCGGACCCACCCGTCCAATTGCTGGATCTGTTTGAGGTAGTGCGGGACATCAAGCTCGGTGGTCATCGTCAGTCACTGCAAGGTTCATCGTCGCCAGGAATAAGACCTGCGTCCCGCTGGATGCATTGCAGGCGACTCCAGACGTGATCGTGATGCTCAGGAGGGGTGTCCTCCATGATTGTGTCTGCCATGCCGGCGAAAGCGTCACCATGGTGTTCGGGCTCACAGTTGCTCAGAACATCCTTCAGCGATTGCTGAAGGCCATTCAACGCGTCGTCGAGTTCTTGTAAATTTTTAACCATGCTAGCTCCTCCTCGGATGCTGCTGTGCACAAATGAATGCGGTGTTCACGCACCCATCTTTAATTTAATCGATCGACACATGGACAGAGCGATGAGCGATAAGCCCTCCTCCACATTGAACGATCCTGTAGACGACGCTTGGATGAGCGAGTCAAAGCAATTTCGGTTGCTGTTGAACAGCGTAACCGACTACGCCATCTACATGCTTGACCCGGCTGGACACATCCAGACCTGGAATCACGGTGGTGAGCGCGTCAAAGGTTATACCCGCGACGAGGTGGTTGGCACGCATTTTTCGCGGTTCTACGAACCTGCGGATATCGAGGCGGGCCTGCCACAAAGCGAGCTGGACGCTGCCAAGGAGCAGGGTCGGTATTCGTCGGAAGGGTGGCGGGTGCGAAAAGACGGGAGCCGCTTTTTTGCCAGCGTTGCCATTGACCCCATCTGGTCGGACGGAAAACTCGTTGGTTTTGCCAAGGTCACGCGAGACGTCACTGAAAAGCGAGATGCCCAGCGTCAGTTGGACGAGGCCCAAGCTTCCCTGCTCCAGGCCCAGAAGTTGGAGGCGGTGGGCAAGGTGACTTTGGGTTTAGCCCACGATTTCAACAACTTGCTTGCGGTGGTGATCAACGCCCTGGATCTTATCGCCATTCGTGTGAATGACGACCCCCGGGTTACCCGGAACGTGGAAGCCGCCTTGCGTGCCGCTGAGCGTGGCGCGCTCCTCACGCGTCAGCTCCTAACGTTCGGCCGTGGCCAGAACTTGGTCGCACAGCCTCTGGACGTCAACCGGTCAATTCAGGACCTGAATGATTTGATGAGACGCAGTTGCCCCGAGAATGTCGAACTGGCATTCGACTTGGCGCCCAAGTTGCCGTTCGTGGAGGTGGACAAGCCCCAGTTCGAAGCTGCGGTGCTCAACGCGGTGGTCAACAGCCGGGACGCGATGCCCAGAGGCGGAAGAATCGTGATCACAACCGCTCTACGAAAGGTGGCCGACCCTGCCGATACGGGCGCATCCAAAAAGGACATGGTTTGCGTAAGCGTGACAGACAACGGCAGTGGCATCCCGTTGGAGATCCAGGAGCGTGTGTTCGAGCCGTTCTTCACCACCAAGGAGATCGGCAAAGGCAGCGGGCTGGGTCTTAGCCAGATCTTCGGCTTCGCCAAGCAGTCCGGAGGTCATGCGACCCTTAGCAGCACCCCCGGCCAAGGAACAACCGTCGTCATTTGCCTTCCGTTGAGTGTTCAACATGCCTAAGGTTCTTTTGGTGGAGGACGAGAAAGACCTCCTCCTTCTAATTTCAGAGTCGTTGGAGATCCACGGCTACACCGTTTCCAGCGCGTGCTCGGGCAGTGAGGCCCTTGACGCCTTGAGAGACAATGGCCCATTCGATGTCGTTGTGTCAGACATTGCGATGCCCGGAATCCTCAACGGAATTGACGTGGCGCAAGCTGTCGTGGGCCAGCACCCAGGGGTGCGCGTGATCCTCACCTCCGGACATCCCTTGTCCCATTTCCCGCCCATTCCGAAAGCCGTTGAGTTCTTGTCCAAGCCTTACCGTGCCAAGCAACTTCTGGACATGATCGGTGACCGCAGAACTTGATTAGCACGATTGTCCGATTGAGACTGTCCAAGCTATGAGTCGTTCGTAATATTCCTTGCGCTGACTCGGCCTGCCGGTGGATGACATGTGGTGGCTGCCGCCCGGATAAACGACCAGGCGATTCCGCGCCTTTCTCCCCCGAACCAGTGCTGCGTGCAACTGCTCGCCCTGGCCAACAGAGCATCGGTGATCGCGACGCAGTGGGGAAAGTTGGAGAGCTTGCGGGGGTTGCCACCGTCGGCATCGCGAGCGAACACCTGTAGCAGGCCATCGTGGCGCTGCAAGTAGGCGAGCTTGCTGCCGTCCGATCACCAGAAGGGTCCGGACGCGTCATCGCCGCTGCCCGTGACGGCGAACACCCCGTGCTAGAGGAGGTCCAGACCTGCGTATGGCTGCTGTCCCCCTCCTCGTCGATTCAGCCGACTTGGAAGGCAACGTCGTTCCAGTCGGGATAGCCCTCCAGTTTGGATAAGTTCTTTGCTCGAACATGCGGTCCAGCCCGCCCATTTCCTGTCCTCAAGGTAAAAAATATGCCCCGCCTAAGCGGGGCACATCGTCCGGCGGGCGGTATCAGCGCTGCTCGCGGTTCTGCTGTTCCTGGCGGTTCTGCTCATCGCGATTCTGCTGCTGGTTCTGCTGCTCGCGGTTCTGGCCGCCCTGACCGCCCTGCTGCTGGTTCTGCTGGTCACGGTTCTGGCCGCCCTGACCGCCCTGCTGCTGGTTCTGCTGGTCACGGTTCTGGCCGCCCTGGCCCTGTTCTGGCCGCCCTGGCCCTGCTGCTGGTTCTGCTGGTCGCGGTTCTGGCCGCCCTGGCCCTGCTGGTTTTGGTTGTTGGTGCCCATGTCATCGTTCCTATTGAGTTACGACGGACTTGTCGTGCCTAGAACCGTATTCCCGACGACGTGATCACAACGTCTAAGTAATACAGTCAAAATCATTCTGTTGGCAATCATTTATCCGGAACATCACACTGCATTGACGTGGGAGTCGTAGAAAGTAGTTCTCTACTCCGGAGAGCCAGCCATGCAACGCGATATTCTCGTCACCCTCCAATCCGAGCACGACTCCCTGCGCGCACTTTTCCAGGAGATGGAGACCACTACCGACCGCGCAAAGAAAAAGAGACAGCAACTGCTCCAGGACATCGAAGCGGCCCTCATTCCGCACGCAAAGTGGGAAGAACTGCATTTCTACCCCGCGTTCAAGGAGCGGGCTGATCGTGACGGTCTGAAAACGCATGCCGAGGCCGTTATTGAGCACCAAGCTGTGGAGCTGACAGTGCTGCCAGAGGTCAAGGCCAGTGACATCGAATCCCCGAGGTTCGCGGGGGCAGCCAAGGTGTTGGGCGAAATGGTCGACCACCACGCGACTGAAGAAGAAACCACCATGTTCAAGATGGCGCGCAAGCTCTTCACCCCGAAGGAACGCGCCGAGCTCGATGTGCAATACGAGGAATGGAAGGCTTCGCTGGCTTCCAAAGCCGTGACTGCCCATGCAGAAATCAAGACCGGTCTCAAGGCTGCCATCAAAAAGATCACCCCCTAAAGGATTCCCATGAAAGCCCTGACCTACCACGGCTCAAAAGACGTGCGCGTTGAAGACGTCCCGGATCCCACGCTCGTCCAGGCGGACGACATCATCCTGCGCGTCACCGCCACTGCCATCTGTGGCTCTGACCTGCATCTCTACCGCGGCAAGATGCCCGCCCTGAAGGAAGGCGACATCCTGGGCCACGAGTTCATGGGCATTGTGGAGGACGTCGGCAGGGATGTGACGGAGGTCGCCAAGGGTGATCGTGTCGTCATCCCCTTCGTGATCGCATGCGGCAAGTGTTTTCACTGCCTCTTGGACGAGTTTTCGGCGTGCGAGACCACCAACACCGGCAAGGGCGCCGCGCTCAACCAGAAGGGCATCAAGCCGCCTGCAGCTCTGTTCGGCTACACCCACCTCTACGGCGGGGTGCCGGGTGGACAAGCAGAATTCGTGCGGGTCCCGAAGGCCAACGTCGGACCATTGAAAATCCCCGACGCGCTGACCGACGAACAGGTTTTGTTCTTGTCGGATATCCTGCCCACCGGCTTCCAAGCCGTCCTGAACGCGGGCGTGGGCAAGGGATCTTCCCTGGCCATTTTTGGTGCCGGCCCCGTGGGGCTGATGTCCGCCGCCTGCGCCCGCATGCTCGGCGCCGAGCAGATCTTCATGGTGGACGAGTTGCAGTATCGCCTGGACTTCGCTGTTCAGGCCTACGGCGTCATTCCGATCAACATGAAAGACGTCGATGATCCGGCCGAGTTGATCATGCAGCAGACCAATGGCCGCGGCGTGGACGCTACGGTGGATGCGGTGGGTTTCGAAGCCAAGGGCAGCACGACCGAAACCATCCTGACCAACTTAAAAATCGAAGGCAGCAGTGGCGTCGCTCTCCGCCAAGCCATTGCCGCCACGCGCCGCTGCGGGACGGTGAGCGTGCCGGGTGTCTACGCCGGCTTCATCCACGCATTCATGTTCGGTGACGCGTTCGATAAGGGCCTGAGCTTCAAGATGGGTCAGACCCATGCCCAGGCGTTCATGCCTGAACTGCTAGAGCACGTGGGCAACGGCTTGCTCAAGCCTGAGATCATCATCTCCCACCGCATGAGCTTGGCCGATGCAGCGCACGGGTATTCTATTTTTGACCAGGCTGAAGAGGACTGTAGAAAGGTAGTCCTGACGCCGTAGCTTCCCTGTTTTAGACCTATTATCCAGCGCCCTTACGCATTCTCTTGGGGGCGCTTTGTTTACAGGGCCATCGGCCTCCATTGTCAATCGTAGAGGTGCTGGCAACCCACACAGAAGAAACTACGGCGCTTAGTGGTGCCCAGATAGGCTTTCGTCAATGGTCCCCCACAACTTGGGCATTTCCGCTTGGTGTGCACCAGCCAGTGCTTCTTGAGCACGAACGCTCTCTTCCACTCCAGGAAGTCGAAGCTGTATTGGCGCGCCTGCTTGATCAGCTCTCCAAGCTTGCGCGGTGGGAGGCTACCCACCCGGGAACTGGGCTGGACGCGAATGCGATACAACACTTCGTTCTTGATGATGTTGCCGACGCCCGCAAAGATGTTCTGGTCCAATAAGACATCACACACCAGCATATCCGGCGCGGCCTTCAGTTTGGCCCTTGCTTTTCTGGGGCTCCATGAATCCGACAATACATCCCCGCTCCAGTCGTAGGCCTCATCGAGAGGACCTTCGATGTATTTCAAGGAACAGGTGTAGAAATTTACTTCTCCATTGTCAAAGCGAAGAGATAGTCTTGGCGTCGCCCCAGCTTTTCGTTCATCGATGCGGTAGGACCCAAACATCATCAGGTGGATGCGCAGGCTGAATCCAGAGAACTCAACCAGGAAATGCTTTCCCCAACTGCGCACCGAGAGGATCCGCCGCCCCTCCATGCGAGCAATATCCAGTTTGCTGTTCCCGCTCACCGAGCGCACTGTCTTTCCGCGAAACCGAGCGGCTTCCTCTCGGAGAATATGAATGGAGGGCCCTTCAGGCATCAGAGCCCCCCTTTGCAGTGGGTAGCAACATCGCCTTCAGTCGCGTCGCATTCGCTACGGCCTGTCCATGAGCGGTGTTATCGAACACGACCCATGCACTTACCCGCCTCTTGAGTTGTGCGCGCACGTCACTGGCCAGCGCTGCGAGCGCTTCCTCACTGTAGCTGCTGTAATACTTGCGTGGCGACCCATGCCACCTCCAATAGCGAAGGGGACCCGTTTTTCCCGGCGCTGCAGAAAGATCAGTGATCGGGGGATCGGCCGCGACTCGACTGATGTCATGCGACCCGAAAGTGGCTTCTGCTGAGGGCTCAAACCAGCTGGGATGGCGCGGCTCACAAATGAT
>VYLE01000719.1_pt1 | contig 13229 bp, 11 predicted proteins | sample 5114391 | NCBI WGS metagenome assembly VYLE01 (sample SAMN12291771, study PRJNA351875) | freshwater metagenome | isolation source: freshwater lake | place: USA: Michigan, Kent Lake | collected 2013-08-15
CGATCCGGACGGGCCGGAGCGTCAGCCGTGGAGTGTTCAGGTCGGTCATCGCGTCCCTTGGTGACGTGAAACACTGCGCAGGCCAAGCCCACGAGACGCCGTACTCGGATGTCGCGCCGACACACCGCCAGCCTTGCGATTGCGAAACGCTCTCATTTTTCTTGAAACTAAGAATGCGTCGCAGTAGGTGTCCGGCCCGTCCTGCTGCGAAGGTTTCCCGTGCGCGTCCTGCTTGTCTCCACCGCCCTGCTCACCACCCTGCCGGCCGTGGCCGCGGCGGAGGATCCGGCGGATCAGCTGAGCCCCATCATCGTCACGGGCCAGACGCGCGGCTACGTCGCCCTGAACTCGGTCACGGCGACCAAGATCGATACGCCCCTGATCGACGTGCCCCAGAGCGTCAACGTCGTCACCCGCGAGCAGCTGGACGACCAGGCCGCCTACAGCCTGTCCGACGTTCTGCGCTACGTCCCCGGCGTCACCGTCGGCCAGGGCGAGGGCAACCGCGACCAGATCACCCTGCGCGGCCAGAACACCACCGCCGACTTCTTCCTCGATGGCGTTCGCGACGACGTCCAGTACTACCGCGGCCTGTATAATCTGGAGCGGGTGGAGGTGCTGAAAGGCCCCTACGCCCTGATCTTCGGACGGGGCGGCGGCGGCGGCATCGTCAACCGGGTGCAGAAGACGCCCCAGGCGGGCGAGATGTTCTTCGGCTCGCGCCTGTCGGCCAACAGCTTCGGTGCCTGGGACCTGTCGACGGACCTGAACACGCCGCTCGGCGAGACGGCCGCCTTCCGCCTGAACGCCGTCTATGAGGAGCTGGGCAACCACCGCGACTTCTACGAGGGCCAGCGGTTCGCGGTGAACCCTTATGTCGCCGCCGAGCTCGCCCCCGGCTGGTCGGCGGGTCTGTCCTATGAGTACGTCGACGACGACCGCTCCACCGATCGCGGGGTTCCGTCGCTCAACGGTCGCCCGCTCGAAGGCTACCGCGACCAGTTCTTCGGCGTGCCGGGCGTCAACCGCACGACGCTGGAGGCCCACATCCTGAAGGCCCGCCTAGACGGCCAGCTCGCGGAGGGCGTCAGCTGGTCGACCACGGCCCTGTGGGGCGATTTCGACAAGGTCTACACCAACGTCTATCCGAACGGCCCGGCGACCAGCCAGACCGGGACCGTGCCTCTGGCCGCCTACACCGACCCGACGGCGCGCGAGAACATCCTGATCCAGTCCAACCTGGTGTGGGAAACCACGACCGGCCCGCTGGCGCACAAGATCCTGTTCGGCCTGGAATACGGCGACCAGACCTCGGCCAACTCGCGCCGCAACGGGGTGCTGTCGAACGCGACCTTCAGCCTGACCAATCCGGTCTTCCCGACCGTGACCTTCCCGACCCTGGCGCGCCAGACCGAGTCCACCGTCGAGACCGTCTCGGCCTATGTGCAGGACCAGATCAGCCTGGGCGACCGCTTCGACATCGTCGCGGGCCTGCGCTTCGACCGCTTCGAGATCACCGGCGTCGACCTGTTCGCCACGCCGGACCGGCCGTTCTCGCGCACAGACGAAAAGATTTCGCCGCGCCTCGGGTTGATCTTCAAGCCCGCGCCCGACCTGTCGCTCTACGCCAGCTACAGCCGCTCCTTCCTGCCGCGTTCCGGGGACCAGTTCCTGAGCCTCACGACGGTGCAGGAGAACCTGGAGCCCGAGCGCTTCACCAACCACGAGATCGGCCTGAAGTGGCAGGCCAGCCCGAACCTGTTCGTCACCGCCGCCCTGTTCCAGCTGGACCGGACCAACGCCACCACGCCCGACCCGAACAACCCGCTGGTCAGCATCAACGTCGGCGAGACCCGCACGACGGGGCTGGAGCTGGCCGCCACAGGAAACATCACCGACCGCTGGCAGATCAGCGCGGGCTACGCCTGGCAAGACGGGACGCTGAAGGGCAACGACTTCGTCCGCCTGGCCCAGGTTCCGGAGCAGCAGTTCAGCCTGTGGAACCGCTACGAGATCACGCCGCGCCTGGGTCTGGGTCTGGGCGTCACGCACCAGTCCGACCAGTTCGCCGCCATCCGCACCTCGGCCGCCGCCACGCGCCTGCCCGGCTTCACCCGCGTGGACGCCGCCGCCTTCTACGAGGTCTCCGACCGCGTGGAGGTCCAGCTGAACATCGAGAACCTGCTGGACACCGACTATTTCCCCGACGCCCACAGCAACGCCAACATCTCGTCCGGCGCGCCGCTCAACGCCCGGCTGACGCTGTCGACGCGGTTCTGACCGCTACATCAACCCCAGCGACTTGAAGCTGGTCACGCCGTCGCGGCCCACGATCAGATGGTCGTGGACCTCGACCGACAGGGCCCTGGCCGCCTCAACGATCTGCCTGGTCATGTCGATGTCGGCGCGGCTGGGCGTCGGGTCGCCCGACGGGTGGTTGTGGACCAGGATCATGGCGGCGGCCGAGACCTCCAGCCCCCGCCGGACCACCTCGCGCGGATAGACCGGGGCGTGATCGACCGTGCCCCGGTTCTGGATTTCGTCTAGGATCAGCTGGTTCTTCTTGTCCAGATACAGCACCCGGAACTGCTCGCGCGGCTCGTGCTGAAGGGCGACGCGCACATAGGCCAAGAGCGCCGTCCACGACGAGATCACCGGCCGCTTCACCGCGGGCTCCTTGGCCACCCGCCCGGCGACCTCATGCAGCGCCGCCAGATCCAGCGCCGTCTCGACCCCGATCCCCTTGGTGCGCCCCTTGGTGTCTTCCGTCCGGACCGTCATCAGCTCCTCGACCGAGGCGGCCAGCACCGCGGCCAGCGATCCGAACCGCGTCAGCAACGCCTTGGCGATCGGCTTGACGTCCCCTTGCGGCTGGCTGCGGAACAGGAACAGCTCCAGCAGTTCGTAATCGGGCAGATGGGTCAGCCCCGCCGTCCGAGCCCGATGGCGCAGGCGCTCGCGGTGCCCGGCGTGATGGGGCCGCGGCCTCGGAGCCGCGCGGGCAGTGTCTTCGCCTTCGTCGTTCACGTCCGCCCCCGTGCAATCAGGGGTCACGCTACCGAACAGATAGCCGGGTTCAAGCCTCAGTCGACGGTGCGCAACTCGATCGCCGTGACCTGCCGGACCGACCGTGCGGGCCGGGCGTCGCCCTCGACGATCAGGCGCAGAGGCCCCTCTTCCGCCGACAGCGGCGCGCCGTCGGTCTCATTGGCCAGGATCACCGCCGTCGGGCTCATCGCCGGATCGATCTCCGCCAGCGAGAAGACGACGACATAGCCGTCGGCCGCCCGCACCACGACAAAGGTCTTCAGCGCCTCGCCCCGCAGGCGCTGGCCCAGCGGCGCGTCCAGCCGCTCCAGCACCGAGGCGAGCGTCGGGCCCTCATAGACGTGTGTCTCGCCGTGCGCCGTCAGGGAAAGGCTCTGGCGTGACAAGCCCGAGGTCGTGTCCGGCCCGACCTGTAGGACGCGCACCTGGCTGGATGGCTCTGACTGGCTCCGCGGGACGTCCGGCGACGGGGCAGCCGAGAGGCAGAAGGCGAGGAACAGCGAACAGAGCAAGGCCAAAACTCCAGATCAGCGATTTGCGAGATTGACACGATCCATGATCGAGGGCGCCATCTCCTTCGCAGACGAGGGGGAAAAGGATGCGGTCGGTCGTCGGTCTTCTGGCGCTCGGGGCCTGTATGGTGGTCGGCGCAACGCCTGTGGCGGCCCAGTCGGGTCGGCCGGTCATCGCCTCGGAACGCGACCTGCCGCCGACGCGCTATCCCATGCCGACGTTGCCAAGCGAGCTGTTGCTCTCGCCTCAGCTCATGACGGACCTGCTTCCGCCCGTCGCGGCCGAGGCCGAGCGTCTGTTGCGTGACTACGACATCACCGATCCGGTGCTGTCGTCGGAAATCCGCCGAGGATTGATGGCCGCCGCCTGGTTGCGGAACCGGCCTGATGAACTGCTGCGCCTCGCCGCCGAACAGAGCGCCGCGGAGACCAAACCCCAACTTCAGCAAATCGGGACGGTCATCGACGAAGCCGTCGCGGCGGGACTTCAGGCGTCGCCGGAACAGCGATGCGCGGTGGTGGAGGCCCGGCTTCGTCAGCGCCTGTCCGAGGCGGATCCCCTGTCCATCCGGGACGCTGTGCTTTCTCGATATGGTGGCGTTCAGGTCATCAGTCCCGGCTTCCATGTCGGCTCGGCCGCCCTGGGCATCGACGGCGAGGCCAAAGAGCAGGGCTCGCTGGGGCTCTTCGGGGCTCTGGGCCTCCTGACGCTCCGCTATCAGATCGAGAGCATCCCGCCCTGTCGGGCGGAGATGACGCGCGCCTTACGGACCTGGCTCGACGACCCCGCCCATCGCCCGGTCGATGTCTGGCCCGCGCGCGAACCGAGCGAGGCGGATCTGGCCGACGCCCAGCCCGTCGTCGCGGCGGTCTGGGAAGCGGGATACGATCCGACCCTGTTCAGCGGTCGGCTGGCCTTCGATCCCGCCGAACCGATCGATGGCCGCGACAACGACGGCAATGGCGTGATCGACGACTGGAACGGCCCGACCTACGACATGTATCTGCGACCCGGTCCGGCGGCCATGCATCCCCCGTCGCCCGAACTGGCGGCGCGCCTCGGCCTCCAGACCGCGTTGGAGAAGGGGCTGCTCGATCTGCGTTACGGCGACGACACGCCGGAGGCTCGGTTCGCCGCCGAGCGGTCGCGCGACGCCGATCTGGCCGAACAGATCGCCGACGTCCGCACCAGCGCCGAATGGAGCGGCTGGGTCCATGGCACCTGGGTCGCCAGCCTGATCTCGGACACGGCGCCCTTCGTTCGGCTGTACACCATCACCAACTTCATGGTGGACGACCATCCGGACCCCGTCCGAGTCAACGAGGCCGACATGCAGCGGTGGGCCGACACCCTGCCCGCCGTTGGCGCTCGCCTGCGAGGGGCCGGGGTGCGCATCGTCAACATGAGCTGGGGAGGCGACGCCGACGGCATCGCGCGCGATCTGCTGCGTTCCGGAGAGGAGACCGATCCCGTGCGTGCAGCGGAACGGGCGGCCGTGATGCATCAGCTTTTCCGCGACGCCGTTTCCGCCCTGATCCGCGACTGCCCCGACGTCCTGTTCGTCGCGGCGGCCGGGAACAGCGATCGGACCGCCGAACAGGCCCAGTCCACGCCACAGACCCTGGACCATCCGAACCTGCTGGTCGTCGGCGGCGCGAATGCTTCGGGCGGGGTGACGGCGTTCTCGACCTATGGCGACGAGGTGCGGCTCTACGCCCTCGCGGAAGGCAATCAGGTCCGGGTTCCGGGCGGCCAGATCATGCGGGCGTCGGGCACGTCGTTCGCCGCGCCGACGGCAGTCCGCGCGGCCGCCTCGATGCTGGCGGTCAATCCTGATCTGACGCTGGTCCAGGTGATCGAAGGCCTGATCGCCACAGCCCACGGCGAGGCTGCTGTCGACCTGCCGCTGCTGGACATCGGAGCGGCCGTCCGCTGGGCGAGGGCGCGACGCTAGTTCGGGCGGAACAGACCCGCCGGGCTGGCGGTGAAGATCTCCACGCCGTCCTCGGTCACGCCGACGGAGTGCTCGCACTGGGCCGACAGGGACTTGTCGCGCGTCACGGCGGTCCAGCCGTCGGACAGGACCTTCACGTGCGGCTTACCCAGGTTGACCATCGGCTCGACGGTAAAGATCATGCCGGGCTTCAGCACCGCGCCCTCGCCCTTGCGGCCATAGTGGAGCACGTTGGGACTGTCGTGGAACAGGCGGCCGATGCCGTGGCCGCAGAAGTCGCGCACGACCGACATGCGGTTGGCCTCGACGTGGCGCTGAATGGCGTAGCCGATGTCGCCGAAGGTGTTGCCGGGCTTGACCTGCTCCAGGCCGAGCGCCAGCGCCTCGTAGGTCACATCGACCAGCTTCCTCGCTCGGGCGTTGATCTGGCCGACCGCATACATGCGGCTGGAATCGCCGTGCCAGCCGTCGACGATGACGGTGTGGTCGATGTTGACGATGTCGCCGTCCTTCAGCACCCGGTCGCCGGGGATGCCGTGACACACCACGTGATTGATCGAGGTGCAGACGGTCTTCATGTAGCCCTTGTAGCCCAGACAGGCGGGCAGGCCGCCCCGGTCCAGGGTGAACTGGCGGATGAGGTCGTCGATCTCCTGCGTCGTCACGCCCGGCGCGACGTAGGGCGTGATCATGTCCAGCGCCTCGGCCACCAGCCGTCCGGCCGCCCGCATCCCTTCGAAGTCGGCAGGGTCGTCGTAGATGCGGATGGCGCTGGTGCGGACCAGGGTGTCGGCTTCCAGCTCGGGCGTCTCGTACATGCGTCGGGTCTCGGGCGGTCCGTCCGGGACCGTTGTGGCGCGTCAGATGGCGACGATAGCACAGAACCTCAAGCGGTTTGAGGCCCGCGTGTCGCACGGCCTTGCGCCCGACCGTCGACGGCTTAGGTCGGCGTCATGACCCAAGCGCCCGCCCCCACCGCCGCCGTCCTGATCATCGGCGACGAGATCCTGTCGGGTCGGACGGCCGACACCAACCTGAATACGATCGCGAGGTTCCTGACGGCCTTGGGCGTCGACCTGCTGGAAGCGCGCACCGTCGGCGACCGCGAGGACCAGATCGTGGACGCCCTGAACGCCCTGCGTCGCGCCCACGATTACGTCTTCACCACCGGCGGCATCGGCCCGACGCACGACGACATCACCGCCGACTGCGTGGCCCGGGCCTTCGGCGTCGGCATCGAGGAGCACCCGGAGGCCCTTGCCATCCTCGAGCGGCGATACGGCGACGAGCTGAACGCGGCGCGGCGGCGCATGGCGCGCATTCCCGACGGCGGCGTTCTGATCGCCAATCCGGTGACCGACGCGCCGGGATTTCAGGTCGACAACGTCTTCGTCATGGCCGGTGTACCGAAGATCATGACGGCCATGCTGGAGGACGTCGCGCCCCGTCTGCGCACCGGCGCGGTGGTCCATGCCCGGACGCTTCGGGTCACTGGCGTGGGCGAAGGCGCGGTCGCCGCGCCCCTGTCCGAGGCGGCGAAGGCCAACCGCGAGCTCAGCTTCGGCAGCTATCCGTTCGGCGCAGGCACGAAAGGAGAGATCGGGACGAACCTGGTCGTGCGCGGGCGGGACGTCGATGCGGTCGAGGCGGCGATCACGGCCCTGTCCGAGCGGCTGACGGCCGAGGGCGTCGCCGTCGCGCTCCAGCCCGTCTAGGCCAGCTCCGGGCCGCCCGTCGGGTCGCGCGGGTCGAGCGGCAAGCCGGCTTCCTGACGGGCCTTCAGCACCCGCAGCCAGCCGTGCATGGCCTCGCAGTCCAGGCCGTGCATCATCAGCCGATACCCCGCCTGCAACGTCGACAAAGCCACCAGCGGATGGCCGTTCTTGACGAAGCTCATGTGGTAGTCGGTGCCCAGGATGCGGCCGATGTAGATGCCGACGATCTCGTCCAGCTGCAGTGAATGGCTGGCGCGCATGAAGTCGGCGCGGGGCAGCATCAAGGCATAGAGCGGCGTGTAGAACTCCACCGCCGTCTGGATGTCGATCCGGTTCAACGGGCCGGTCGGGAAGGTCTCGAATTCCGGGTCGATGTCGGAGATCATCGAGAAATCCACTCGCTCCGGCGGGGTGATCTCCCTGCCCGTCGCCCTGAGCGCCAGGTTCAGCTCGATGATGAAGTTGAAGACGTTCAGGTCGTGCTGGAGGAAGACGTTGTCCTCCAGGCTCTTCAGCGTCAGCGGCTTCAGCGGCACGGTCTGGACGGCCGTTGGATCGACCCCGGCGTTGGCCTTGATGAAGGCGAGCAGCTCGGTCCCAACGTGGAAATGACGCAGGATCAGGGTGTTGCACTCCGGCGATCCAAAGGTCCGCAGGCCCCAGTGGATGGACCTGTGCAGCAGGCCGTTCAGGTTCGGGTATCGCGGCGAGATCGCCCTCAGTACCTTCACAAGGCCGAAGAACAGGAACAACAGGGGTCGGCTGACCGGAAACAGCCAGCGCCGCGACCACGACCGCGCGCCCATGAGAAGCGCCCGCTTGGCCTGCGGATCGATCGGCAGGGAGTGGTCCAGATAGAGCGCCAGCCATGGGTCCGGATCGCGGCTGTCGTATCGGCGCGGATCGAAGGGATCGGATTTCCAGCTGGTCGCGCCGTCGGACAGGCTCAAGCGCCGATCTCCTCGATCTGCAGGGCATAGAGCCGCGCGGTCACCCTGGCCGTCATGACGATCCGTTCGGCCACCGCATTGTCGGGCAGAACCATGCGCAGCATCTGCTCGAACTCGGCCATGTGCTCGGCGTCGTTCTCGCCGTGATAGAGCAGGAACCGGACGGCCTCGTCCGGCAGGCCCAGCCGCTCCTTGACCTGACGCCCCCAGGGCGCAGCCTTGATCGAGCCCAGCCCTTCGATGACGAACATGGCGCCCAGCAAGCCGAAGGGATCGGGCCGGGACGCCTCATGGAACATCCAGGCCGACAGGGCCTCGGAGCCGACATTCTTTCGCGCCGAGCGGATGACCGACAGCTCCCCGCCCGCAGCGACGAAGTCGGCTTCCAGCAGGCGGAAATCCCGATGCTCGGTCACGGCGTGGCGCATCAGGGTCGAGCGCAGTTCGAGATGGTCTTCGCCGATGTTGGAGGCCGCCCGGCTCATCCACAGCGCCCCGTCCTTCACCTGCTGGCGCAGGTTGATCAGGAAGGCGTGATAGTCGGCCAGTTCGAACCGCCCGCGCGTCAGCTTGCGGATCAGGGGCGTCGCCTCCAGCCGCTGCTCGAAGTCGGCGAAGACGAGCGCCAGCTTTCGCAGGGTGTCCGCTACGGGATCGTCGATCCTCGCGCCGTCCGCCATCACACCACCTCGCCCATCGCGAACCCCACCATCGCCCGACCGCTCTCGGGCACGATCAGCAGCACCCGCTCGCCCCGCTTGGCCCGACCGGACTTCAGGAAGGCGTCCAGCATGACCCAGATCGAGGCCGCGCCGATATTGCCGACGGTGGAGAGGTTCGAGAACCACTTCTCTTCCGGGATCATGGCGGCAGTGCTCTCCAGAAGACCCACGATCTCTTCCCTCAGCGACCGCGCGGAATAATGGCACAGCAGGTGATCGACGCGGTCCGGCACGATCCTGCCGGTGTCGACCTTCTCCAGCCAGACCCCGATCCAGGCGCGGATGACGATCTTGAGCAGCTCGAAGTCCTGAACCAGCGCCACCGCGCCGGCCGCATGGGCGCCGACCGGCCCCGCGTGGCTCCAGGCCGAGCGCATGTCCGACCGGTCCGAAAACGTCGAGCCCGCCCACATGCAGGGGTCGAACCGCCCCGCCAGCGACGTCAGGTCGATCCAGTCGAGCTTCAGCGACAGCCCGTCGGGCCTCGGCTTGGGCTCCAGCACCACCGCGCCGGCGCCGTCCGACAGGGTGAACCTCAGGAAGTCCGCCTCGACCCGCGCCCGGCCCTTGGCGTCGACCAGCGCTGTGCCCTCATAGAACTCCGGACGGAACCAGCGGGAGGAGAACTCTCCCGCCGCCGTGGCCGCGACCTCGGCCTCGCCCGCGCGCACCGTCAGCCAGGCGTGCTTCAGCGCCGTCAGGGCCGAGGCGCAGACCGACTGGTGGCTGGCGATCTCCATCGAGCCGGAGCCCAGCTCGCCATGCACCGCCGCCGCATGGCCGGGCACGAGGTAGTCGCCCTGGGTCGTCGCGGTCGCGAGGAAGTCGAGATCGGCCGGCGACAGGCGCGCATCGTCGAGCGCGGACCGGAGCGCGTCGGTGGTCATGGAGGCGTTGGAGTGCAACGGCCGCCCATTGGGGTCCAAGGCGTAGTGCCGCGTCTCGACCCCGTTCCAGCGCAGCGCCCGGCGGCCCACCGCCGAAGATCGGCCCCCGATCCGGCCGATGTGATCCTCCATCGCGTCAACGTCCACGGGCGGGCCGGGCAGGAAGGCCCCCGTTCCGGTGATGTAGACGTCCCTCAGACGCGCGCCGCTCATGGCCGATCAAGGACACGGTTCGCCGCCCGGCCGCAAGCGGACGATGTCTGACGGAACGCCTCCGCCCGGCTACGCGCTTCGGGCGGAGCATCGACAGGAGCGCCCATGCTGAAGGCCAAGAACTCCTCCGCCATCGTGGCTGTCCGCGACATAGCGCGGGCCAGGGCCTTCTACGGCGAGACCTTGGGACTGAATCTGCGCCCGGACAGCGAGGGCGACTTGGCTGTCTTCCAGACCGGCGACACGCATCTCGTCGTCTATGTGTCGGAGTTCGCCGGCACCAACCGCGCCAACGCCGTGGTCTGGGCCGTGGGCGACCAGATCGAGCGGATCGCGGCAGACCTGGCCGCGAAGGGCGTGGCCTTCGAGCGCTATCCCATGGAGGGCGCGACCTATGCCGACGGCGTCCACCGGATGGGCGACTTCCGCATGGTCTGGTTCAAGGACCCGGACGGCAACATCCTGCACCTGAACAGCGGCGACTAGCCTTCCAGCGACACCACCGGCCCGGCTTCGACCGGGCGGCGCGTGGCGCGTCGCCGCGACAGCCAGCCCTTGATGCGGTTCTGGACCGGCTGGTCGACCAGGGCGTGGAAGGCGAAGGCGAAGGCGAAGGCGGCCGCGACCCCCAGCGCCCAAAGTCCCCACTGCACTCCGACCGGCAGGGCGAAGCGGGCGATCAGGACGTTGACCACCCCGAACCAGGCGATGCGCACCGGCTCGTTGGTGATGAACATGGCGAAGGAGACGACGCTGGCCTTCTCCACCCATCTCGACGGCCGCGTCACCGGAATGGCCCCGGCCGCCAGCAGGATCAGGCTGATGAAGACGATGGAGATGAGGGCGTGCTTGTCGAACGCCTGCACCGTCGCCAGACCGACCGCCGCCGCCACACCGACGATCCGGGCGAGGCGCGGCGCCAAGAACACCCGCTCGGAGAACACCGCCAGCGCCATGCCCAGCAAGAACAGCGGCAGCGCGCGCCACACGCCGTACATCATCGGCATCTGATAGACGGGATAGCCCAAGAGGCTGTGCGTCAGCTGGTTGGCCAGCAGATACAACCCAGCCGCCGCGACCAGCGCCGTCCACGGACCGAGCCGCTTCAGCGCCGCCAGAAGCCACGGAAAGGCGAGATAGCAACCCAGCAGCGCCGAGATCGACCAGCTGGGCGCGTTCCAGCCCAGGCCGCCGTGGACGCCGAACGACTGAACCAGCGCCGCCTGCGCCGGCAGCTGGTCCCAGGCGAACCATTCGGGATTGCGTGGCGCGAAGCCCACGGCCGATCCAACGACAACCAAGGCGACCAAGGCCAGGACCATGATCAGATGGGCGGGATAGACCCGCAGGAACCGCTTGAGGAAGAAGTCGCCCGGCGACATCCGCCCCGAGGAGACGGAGCCGCCATAGACCCGCATCAGGACGTAGCCGCTGTCGATCAGGAAGAAGTTGGTCAGCAGGAAGCCGCCCCGCTCGAACACCGGGTGCAGCGCCTCGGCAAGGGGAACCGGCCCCGCCGCCTGAAAGTGATGCAGGATGATCAGGGACGCCACGATGAACCGCAGAGCGTCCAGCCAGCCGCCCCGCGCGATGGGCGGTGTCTCGTTTCGGGTCGAAATCGCGGTCCAGGCCATGGGAAATCCCGTTTCTGGGGTCTGCCCCGCAAGAGCCGGGCCGCCGCTTGCCGCCCGCTCCGCTTGCGCTAACCTGCCGGTGCGCGCGGGGGGCGAATGACCGACGAGGATCCGAGAGAGGGCCGAATCCGGCTGGGCCGCCGCCGCAAGGAAGCGGTCGAGCCGCTGGACGCCATCGAGATGGCCGAAGAGGCGCTGGAAAAGGTCGAGCCCACCATGGGCCCGCCGGACCCGGCCGTCCTGCTGGTCGAGGAGCAGCGCCGGCTGATCAAGGCCCAGGTGTCCAACGAGCGCATGGGCTTCGTCCTGCGGGTCATGACCGCGTGCGTCGGCCTGGCCTTCGCCGTCGGCCTGGGCTGGATGGTCTGGACCGCCCACAAGGCGACCTCGATCGTGGTCGATCCGTTCGACAGCCCCTACGGCCTGACCCGCAGGGGTCACACCGGTCAGGTGATCGCGCGCGGCGTGGCCGACGTGGTCAGCGGCATCGCCAGCGACGCGGGCCGCGGGGCCAGCAGCAGCCGCGCCGTCACCCTGACCTGGACGCGGGACATGGCGGTGGTGGTGCCCACCACCGGCGTGTCGCTGGGCGAGATCGACAAGCTGCTGCGCACCTGGTTCGGGTCCGAAACCCACGTCGGCGGATCGGTGACGGTCAGCCCCGAGGGCGTGGTGTCCCTGACGATCCGGGCCGACCGGGTGCGCGGGCGCACTTTCACGGGACCGGAGGCCGAGATGCCCCGGCTGATCACCGAGGCGTCGGAATACATCTACGGCCAGTTCGAGCCCGAGCTGTACAGTTGGTACCTGATCCAGACCCAGCGCTACGAGGACGCCGAAGCCTTCATCCCCGTGGCCTACGCTCAGAACCCGCGCTCGCGGGCGAACCTGGCCTATTACTGGGGCGTCCTGCTGTCGACGCTGGGTCGGTCCGAGGAAGCGGCCGAGAAGCTGAGACTGTCGCTTAGGGCCACGCCCAACGACCCCAGCACCTGGGACATGCTGATCGCCACGCTTTTCGATACCGACGGGGAGGAGGCCGCGTACCGGGCCGGCCGCGAGATGATGCGGTTCGAGGGCTATGACCACGCCACCATGGCCAGTTTGAACTACAGGCTCCTGGTCCAGGACTGGAGCGGACTGATCGCGGCCGAGGAGGCCAACGCCGACGAAGGCGCCCTGGGTTACGAGGTCGGGCTGGCCGATGCGGAGGCGCGGCGCCACGACTTCGTCGCCGCGCGTCGACACCTGACCGCCGCGCCGGCCGATCAGGCCCTGACGCAGGCGGGCTGGCGAATGGTCGCCGCCTATCAGGCCTTCGAGCGCGCGGACCATGCCGGAGCGTCCGAGGCGATGCTGGCGCTCGACGCCCTGTCGCGCGAGGACGAGGACGTGGCCTACACCTTCCACGAAGGCCCCTGCTTTCTGGGATTGGCCCTGGGTCTGGCCGGTCGCGCACAGGACGCCGAGGCCGCCTTCTCGAGGGCAGACCGCTACGTCGCCTGCGCCGCCTTCCGGGCCGACGTGCTGGAGGCCCGGGGCCTGACCGCCGAGGCCGACCGGCAGTATGGCGCAGCCATCCGCCTGGCCCCG
>VYLE01001816.1_pt1 | contig 13211 bp, 9 predicted proteins | sample 5114391 | NCBI WGS metagenome assembly VYLE01 (sample SAMN12291771, study PRJNA351875) | freshwater metagenome | isolation source: freshwater lake | place: USA: Michigan, Kent Lake | collected 2013-08-15
AAACTCGACAAAGGCTTCCTTGGCCGAGTACTCACCTTCGATCGGATCCTGACGCACGATGTTGGCGCTGCCGTTGACTACCAGCGGATCTGGGTACAGCCATCCCCGTTCCTTGCGAAACTCAACGCCCGAAGCGAAGGCGACGCTACCGGCGGGCAAATCGAACAGGGCGCCGGAAATGGTGCCGCTAAAGCCCTGCTGGCTGTTGCCACCGGAGCCGCGCTGGGTAAACAGGATGTAATCCAGCACTTCGGGCGTCAGGTTGCCGTAGCCCAAGTAGTTGCCGCACGGAATAGCCGCCCCTGGTGTGTTGCTGCACAGGCTGGTGTTGAGAGTGTTCTCTACCCGATCCAGGTTGGCGATATTGGTCGAGCTGTCCGTAGCAGAGTTGCGGCCCCAGTTCATCGCGACATTCCACGCCCAGTTATCGCCCCACTGCCCCTCCAAACCAAGCACGGTGCGAAACGTATCGACCTCCTGCTCGGTGATGCGCGCCCCGGCTTCTTCCAGACGCCGACGTTCCAGGGTCAGGTTCTGGCCGGTGGGATTGGTGGGATTAGTGGCGGCGATCCGGATGGTGCGATACACCCCCAGGGTATTGGGTGAGGCACGCTGATTGGACTGGCGATTGGTCGCCATCAGTTCCGTGAACAGACGGGTGTTCTCGGTCAGGTCGAACTGACCAAAGCCACTCAAGCCCACTCGCTTGATCGGGCTGACCGCATTGAGCAACAAGTTGTAGTTGTAATTGTGCTTGGCCGGATCATAGAGCTCGTAGGAGCGTGGATCCCCGTTGGGGTCCTGGTTGAAGTTGACCACGCGACCATCGGCCAGTCGGGCTCGCCCACCGATGGTGGACGAGTTGCCCACGCACTGCAGGGTGCCGGCCACCACACCCAACGGACACGGTGCCCGCGACGCCATGGTGATCGTGCCGCTTTCGGCATAGGTCAGGGCGCCAGACATTGAGCTGCGCTCGCCGGTGGTACCGAAGGCCAGGTTGAAGGAGCCGATCTCGCCATCGCCCTGGAAAGTCTGACCATAGCGGGTGGATAGCTCCACGCCATCCATTTCCTTGCGCGTGATGATGTTCACCACGCCGGCCACGGCATCGGCGCCGTAGATCGCCGATGCGCCGTCCTTCAGGATCTCGATGCGATCAACCAGGGCCAAGGGCACCACGTTCAGATCCACCGAATTGTTGGCGCCGGTACCACCGTTGACCACGCGTCGGCCGTTGAGCAGTACCAAGGTGCGGTTGACGCCCAAGCCACGCAGGTTGATCTGGGTGGTGCCGTTACCGTTACCCGTCCAGAAGTTGTTGGATTGCGAGCCGGCTGCACCGGCCGATGCAGGCAAGCGCTGCAGCAGCGTCTCGACCGAGACGGCACCGGAGCTTTGGATGGTCTCGGCATCAATGACCGTGGTGGGGCCCACACCGGACATCTGGGCGCGTTTGATGTGACTGCCGGTCACCTGGACCGCATCAAAGGTGGTGGGTGAAGCGGCCGACGGCGTTGAGGCGTCGGCGCCGCCGGAGAGGGAGGCGCTGTAGGCATCGGGACCGGCTTGCCCTACACCGGAGGTCGGTGCGTTGCGCGTAGGCGTCGGCGTGTTGGCACCTTCTCGCACGATCGCCAGCGCGCCGCTTTGATCGCGCTTGACCGTCAGTCCGGTTCCGGCGAGCAGGCGGTTCAGCGCTGCATCTTGGGACATGTCCCCACGCGCGCCTGCGGTGCGTCGATCACGAACGTCTTCGCTCAAGTAGACCAGGCGAACGCCCGATTGCCGGGCATAGGCTTCCAGCGCGACTTTCAGATCCCCTTCGGGAATATCAAAACTGCTCGTTTGTGCAGCGGCGGAGGCCGCGATGACCAGACCACACATGACAGCCAACGCTGTCCTCGCCACTTTCGTACGTGCCATGCATTTTCCCCAGGTCGGCGCGAATCGGCCTGATATCTGTGACGAGAGGACGGCACGCTTCCGGTATGAAATATTTCAGATTGATGTCTGCTGGCGTCTCAGTGCGGTTGGGACACGCGAATCTGATCACCCTGCGTCTCCACGCGCAGGTTGAAGCCGGTGGCCAACAGACGTGCGAAGGCATCCACACCTGTGGCATCGAAACTGCCGCCCACACGCATGTGGGCCGTTTCCGGATCCATCAGTACCAACTGCTTATCGTTGTAGCGATTGAACTGGGCCGCCACATCCGCCAACGTGGTTTGATCGAACTCCAGGGTGCCATGGCGCCAGCTCAAGGACCGGCGCACCTTGTCCTGAGCGTTGACTGCCACCAGCGTGCCCGCCGGCTTGCTATACAGCAGCCCCCCGCCCTGCACGATCACCGGCGGCCGTCCCGGTTTGGCCACCAGCGGCTCAACGCGCACCTTGCCTTCCAGCACGGCCACTTCCAGGCGTTCGCGTTCCTGCCTGACCGAGAACTTTGTTCCCAGTACCACGACACGATGCTCGCCGGCGTGGATGACGAACGGGTGCGCCGGATCGGGCTTCACATCAAAAAATGCCTCGCCCTTGTCCAGCCACACGTGGCGCAGCGAGGGGTCCACCTGCGCCCGCAGCTGCGTGTGCGTGTTGAGCTCCAGGCGGGAACCGTCCGACAGGGCGATCACCTCCCGGCCGCCAACCTCGGTGCTGTAGCGCGTGCCAGGGCCCCACCCCGTGAGGGTGAACAGCACCGCCAGCATGGCAACGCTCGCGGCAATGGCCCAGCGCATCGGCGCTCGCCAACGGTGTATGCGTGGCGGCTGCACGGCGCGTACCGCCGCCAACCGGTCTGCGCGCGTCCACACCGACTTCAAACGAAGCCAGGCCACACGATGGGCGGTGTCCTGTTCCAGCCAGGCTTGCAGCTGGATCTGGTCCTGTGCAGTCCATTGTGGGGACTCGGCACGGTTGATCCATTGCGCCGCGACCTGTTCGATGTCCTTGTGTGGGCTCATGGCTGCGAACGTTCCTTGTTGAAGCGCCGTGACGGACGCTGGATCTTGCCGGTACCGCCGAGCATGAAGTCGGCCAAGGCCCGCATACCCAACAGGGTCTGACGCTCCACCGTATCTTCGGCGATCCCCAATCGTCCAGCCACTTCGCGCTGGGATAGACCGTAGATCTTGCGAAGCTCCACGATCTGTCGACATTTGTGGGGCAGTTTCTGCAAGCCTTGCTGCAAGCGGCGCAGTTCATCACGGGCGCCTAAGTGTCGCTCCGGCGTGACCTCATCGCTTTGCATGACCGCCTGCTCCACATCGGCCATCGCTTCGATGGAGACAATACGAGAGCGGCGAATGCGATCGATGAGCAAGTTGCGTACGGTGGTCATGACAAAGGGCTTGGTCTGCGCGGGCAAGCCCCGTCGCGCGGCTTCGTAGATGCGTGCGTAAGCCTCCTGCCGAAGATCAGGAATCTCGCTGTCCTCATGTCCATGCCGGCGCAGGAAGGCATGTATCAAGCCTTCCAGGGGCAGGACATGGGATATGAACCACTCATCCAGCGCCGTGGTCACCGGGGTACTCGCTGATTCATCAGGCAGGCTCAAGCACGTCCATTCACTGGGACGAGCGCGGTCAGGAAATCCGGTACGCCGCAAGACCCGCCGGCCTGCTCGGCCGGCGGGCGTTGGGATCAGATCTTGAAATCGTCGTACGCCACCTGGCTGTCGGGTACACCCAGCCGGGTCAGCAGCTCGCGTGTGGCCTTAAGCATGGCCGGCGGTCCGCACAGGTAGAACTCGCAATCGGCCAAGGCCTGGTGGGCCTTGAGCAGGCGGTCATGCGCTACCTCATGCACCAGGCCCCGCAATAGCGCGTCGTCGTTCTGCGCTTCATCCGACAGCACCAAGTGCCAGCTGAAGTTCTCGTGCTGCTGGGCCAGGCGCTCCATCTCCTCGATGTAGGGCGCTTCCTTGAGACTGCGCGCGCCATACCAGAAGTGGATCCGCTCACCGCCCTGCCCCGCCAACAGCGTCCGAATCATCGCGCGCAGCGGGGCCATGCCAGCGCCGCCGCCGATGAACACTTTCTCCCGTCCGTGAGGCTTGAGCGCAAAGTCGCCGAAGGGGCCGCTGAAGCAGACCCGATCCCCGGGCGAGAGCGTGTACAGGTAGTTTGAGCCCCTGCCAGGAGGATGGCGTTTCTTGTCCGATCGTCCAGGACTGAAGCGGGCCAGCAAGGTCAGTCGCCCCTGTGCCTGATCGACAGGCAAGGCGAGCGAATACGCCCGACGGACCGGTTCGCGGTTGACCAACTTCTCGGGCAGGTCCACGCCCGCCCACTCCTGATGGTGGTGCTCGGGCCGCACGAGCTTGTTCACCGGTACCTCGTAGTTGGGCACATGCACCTGCAAGTAAGCGCCAGGTTGATATTCCGGACCGGGGGCCTCGTCGGGCTTGAGCACGATCTCGCGCAGGAACGGCGTCACTGCCGTGACCTGCTCCACGGTGGCGCCATACTCGGTCCACAGGCTGGCCCCGCCAGCCACCTCGACATCGGTGTCTTCCGTCACGGCCAGATTGCAGGCCAGGCGATAGCCCATCTTGACCTTGAGCGCACCTCGCACAGGCCACAGCTCTGCCCTCCTCCGCAGTTGGACGGCAGTTGCACGCCTTCGCGCGCCAGCGAGACGTAGACGTTGTCGCCTGCCGACGCCCGGACGGTACGCAGCCGTGTCCCATCCGGACCGAATACCGACAACTCGCGGGCCGGACGCCAGCGGCGCGGCACGAACTCGCTCCAATGGAAGCTGGCAAACAGCAGCCAGATACCGGTCAGGGCCAACCACAGACCGCCGATCGCGGCGGTGACCACCAACGGGTTGTTGAAGTTCTTGCGCCCGGTGTAGTCCATGATGTGCAACATCCAGAACACATCGAACAGGCGCCAGGTCTTGTTGCGGTGGTAAAGCACCTCGCCCGTCTGGGCAGACAGGTACACCGTGGTGTCCTGGCCATCGTCGGTATCCACGCGCCACAGTCGGCCTTCGTGATCGCGTACCTCACCACTCCACTCCAACAGGCGCGGTGCTTTCAACGTGCCAGGGCCGGTATAGGAGGCTTGCGCCAGGCGTGTGGCCCAGGCCGCGTCCAAGGCAATGGGTTGGCCGGACACGGCGTTGGCCAAGGTAATGCCCTGGGCATCGGCCAACTGATAGACCGGGGTATCCAGCAACCAGCCCGAACTGACGCGACTGATCTTCTTGTTTCCACCCAGGAAACTGGCCGGCGAGCGGGCATTGGCAGGCCACTCATGGGCCGCATGCTCGTGAGCCTGGAACTCATGGCCCTGCACCTGGTCATGGTCCAGCCAGCTCATCATCACGCCACTGGCCATCCAAAGCAGCAACTGCAGGCCGATGATCAAGCCGACCCATTTGTGCAGCGTTCTCATCCAGGGCGTCATGCTGCGGCCCTCCTGCGAAAGCTGTAGAACAGCAACCAGGCACCGCTGAGCACGAACACCAAGCCAACCGCCGAGGCCACGCGCAACAAGGTGTTGTTGACGTCCGAACGGGCCTCGTAGTCCATGATGTGGAACATCCACAGGAAATCAAACCAGCGCCACAGGCTGTGCCGCCGCGCCAGTAACTCGCCGCTGTAGGGCGAGAAATACAGGGTAGTTTCACCGGCATCGGCGTAGTGCACCGCCCACATGGGAACCGGGCGGGTGGCCACTTCTTGCGGCGCCTGGGTAACCCACTCGACCCGAGCTACGGGTGCCTGGCCCTGATAGACGTCTTTTGCCAAGGCGATCGCCATCTGCTGATCACCTGGGGAGAGCACCTCCCCCGTCGTAGCGTCCAGCAGGTACACCAGATCGCGGGCGTGAATCTCGTAGACATCCCGCTCAAGCAGTCGCTTGAGCTTGACCTGCGTCATGCCCGGATAGCGCCGCTGCAGTTCCTCACCGGACAAGTGAGTGGGTGCCACCAGCGGCTGCTGATGGGCATGGGCCAAGTGATCGCCATGGATGATGTCCAGGGAGATGACCGTCATGTACACGCCACTGATCATCCACAGCAGCGCTTGCACGCCAATGATCAGGCCAATCCATTTGTGGGCCTTGCGTGCCCAGAAAGCCGATTTCATAGTGATCTCGTTCGACAAGAGGACAACGCCTGCTCCCGTCACCAGGACGGGAGCAGGCCAAGCAGGTCTTACCAGTGGTATCCCACGCGGGCATACCAACGACGACCCAGCAGGTCATACGTCATCGTGTCGGTATTGGCGTCGGTGTAGCTCTGGATAAACGGGGCTTTCTTGTCGTACAGGTTGTCGATGCCGAAGGACACATCGAAGGTCTTGTTCGGTGCGTACTTGAGCTGGACATTGTGGTAGGTCACGCTGGGTGCGTGATCGCCAATGTCGCCGGGGCTGGCATTGATGTCATCGGCCTTGCCGATGTACTGCAAGCTGTAAGAACCGGACCAGGCTTCGCGTTCCATCGTCAGCGAGGTCAAGGCGCGCCAGTGAGTAAAGCTGCCACGGCCACCGGTGATCTTGCCGGCGTACTCGATCACATCCGCGCCCGGGAACGGCCGCACGTCGTACTGGTCCAGATAGGACACATCCACGCTCAAGGTCGAATCGAACCCAGCAACCGCGAACTCGTACAGACCACCCAGGTCGATGCCCCGTACCCGTTCGTTGGCCGCATTGACCGGCTGGGACGACAGGAAGTCCACTTCACCGGTGATCGGATTGCGGGTGAAGTTGTCATTGCCGCAGAACGGATGCGCCAAGCCCGGGGTGTTGTAGCAGATCGACAGCTTGGTTGAGCCATCGATACGCTGGATCGCGTTGTCGATCTTGATGTTGAAGTAGTCCACCGTCAGCGTCAGTCCCGGCAAGAAGCTCGGCGTCCAGACCGCACCCACGGTCAGGGACTTGGCATCTTCCGGCTCCAGGTCAGGATTGCCGCCGGAGGTGGTCAGGATCGTGTTGCCCGGCTGTACGTAACCTGCCGGCACGCCGTACGCCTGACAGTTCTGACGCACTACCGAATCAGCCGGCAAGCTGCTCCAGCCGCTACAGGGATCGGTCGTGGTCAGGTTGCCCTCGGCTACGCCACCAAACAATTCGGGGATGTTGGGGATACGGAAAGCCGTGGCGTAGTTGGCGCGCACCTTCAAGGACGGCACGATCTGCCAATCCAGGCCCACCTTGTAATTCACGTCTTCGCCGAACAGGTCATAGTCGGAATAGCGCACGGCGGCATTGAGCGTCAGGCTCTCGGCGATCACGCTGTCCTGAAGCAGCGGCACGGCAAACTCGGCGAAGGCTTCCTTGGCCGTGTACTCACCGGCGATCGGATCCTGTTGGTTCGTGTTGGCAATGCCCAGTACCGTCAGCGGATCGGGATCGCGCCAACCACGCTCCTTGCGAACCTCGATGCCAGAGGCAAAGCCCACCCAACCGGCCGGCATCTCGAATAGCTGGCCGCTGATGTTGGCGGTGAAGCTCTTCTGGTCGTTGCCGCCGTTGTCGCGCGTCCTGAACAGGATGTAGTTGAGCACCTCGGGGGTCAGGTCGCCGTAGCCGAGATAGTCACCGCAGGGGATCGCCGCGCCGGGCGTGTTGCTGCACAGCGCGGTGTTGAGCGTGTCATCCACCCGGTCCAGGTTCGCCACATTGGTCGAGCCATCCACACCAGTGTTGCGGCCCCAATTCAGCGCGGCCGACCAGTCCCAGTTCATGCCCAACTGGCCTTCAATGCCCGCGACCACGCGGAAGGTATTGGTTTCCTGGAAGAACTCGCGTGGGCCGGCCTCTTCCAGACGGCGGCGCTGCAGCAGCAGGTCTTGGCCGGTCGGGTTGGTCGGGTGGCCGCGTGGTTTCATTCACAGTGCTGTCGCCGAACAGGCTGAAGCTCAAACGCTTGATCGGATTGACGGCATTGAGATAGGGATTGCCGTTGTAGTTATGCTTGGCCGCCGAATACGGTTCATAGAAGTCCCCGTCACCATTGGGATCCTGGTTGAAGTTCACGCGCGAGCCGTCGGCTAGCAATGCGCGCCCACCGATGGTGGCCGAGCTGCCCACACATTCGAGTTGCCCGTCGACCTCACCCAAGCCGCACGGTGCGCGTGAGGCCATGTTGACCGCGCCGGTCTCCGAGTAGTTGATGCCGGCCATCAACGAACCGCGGTCTGACGTAATACCCCAGGCGAAATCGAACGACTTTTCTTCGCCATCACTTTCGAAGGTCTGTCCGTACCGCACCGCCGCCTCGGCACCGTCGTAGTTCTTCTTGGTGATGATGTTCACCACACCCGCCACGGCATCGGCACCGTAGATGGCTGAGGCACCGTCCTTGAGGACCTCGATCCGCTCGATCAGCGCTACGGGGATGATGTTCAGGTCCACCGAGCTGTTGGCACCGGTGCCGCCATTGACCACACGACGACCATTGAGCAGAACCAGCGTGCGGTTAATGCCCAAGCCGCGCAGATTGACCTGGGTAGTGCCGTAGCCGTTCTCGGCCCAGTAGGCATTGGACTGGCTGCCGGCAAAACCGGCCGAGGCCGGCAGGCGCTGCAGCAGCGTCTCCACTGAAGTGGCGCCGGAGCGCTCGATGGCTTCGGCATCCACGACGCTGACCGGGCCGACGCCGGAAATCTGGAGCCGCTTGATGTGACTGCCGGTGACCTGGACGGTGTCCAGCGTCTTGGCCGACTCGCTCGTGGCGCCCTGTTCAGCCTGCTGAGCCAGAGCCACCGTGGAAAAACCGGCGCACAGAAGGGCACCGACGGATACCGCCAAAGGATTGCGCTTGAAGTACATGGGTTCTCTCTCCCCCGAAGGGCAATGCATGCGTATGACCCTGGTGCCCCAGACGTGGGGGCCTATGCGACATCAGGGCGTGCGTAGACGTCGCCAATCAATGGCGACCAAGCAGCATTAGCCGATGGGAGGTCGGAACAGCCGGGCTACCTGTCGTCGCAGCGGCGGCAACTCAGGCGTAGGTAGGTAGGTGCTCGTCAGGGCGTGCTGGGCGGCAAAGATGACCGGCACACGCCCGGCGAAGAAGGTGAGCACACAGCTGCAGTCGCAGGAGGTGGTGCTGCAGTCGCACTGATGATCGTTCTGATCACCCTGCCCGGCTCGCTTGCCACCGGGAAGAATTTTGTTGCAATCGTTACTAATCTTGGCGCGTTCATTGACACGCGCGCCGCCATGCACCGAGTGGGTGCCATTCACCGCACCTGGGGGAGGAATATGCCGCACGGCCATCCGCGTGGTGGCCTGCGCGCTCAGGATCCCATCCGCGCAGAGCACGAGGATCAGGAACATACGCAGTAGCACGCGAAGCGAAGGCATGAGCGTGTGGCGAACCCGCAGGTTGTCTATACCACAGCAATAGCACGAGGAAATTCTTAGTGTCAACTGCTTGTGCAGTACAGCATCGAAAGTGGTTGGACTGGTTGTATAGACATGTAATGCTTGGGCCATGGACGAACCCAAGCCGCACTACCAGAAGCTCAAGCACTTCATCCTGCGTCACATCACCAACGGCGACTGGCCCGCGCGCAGTCGCGTCCCCAGCGAGAACGAACTGACGGCCAAGTTCGGCTTGTCTCGCATGACAGTGAATCGAGCGCTGCGCGAGTTGACCGATGCCGGCGTACTAACCCGGGTGCAAGGTGTCGGCACGTTCGTCGCCGGCCCCAAGGCCGAATCGGCGATGTTCGAGGTGCGCAATATTCGCGACGAGATTCAGTCACGCGGCCAGACACACTCGGTCCAAGTGCTGATCTGCGAGACGGTCGAGGCGCGCTCCAGTGTGACGACCAACTTCGGCCTGACGCCGGGCACGGAGCTGTTCCACAGTCGCCTGCTCCACCACAGCGATGACAAGCCGGTGCAGTTGGAGGATCGCTTTGTGCAACCCAGCGTGGCGCCGGATTACCTGGACATCGATTTCCACACCGAGATTCCGCATCAGTACTTGATGCGCGTTGCGCCGCTGGAGCGCGCCGAACATGTGATTGAAGCCGAGACGGCCAGCAAGCGTCTGGCTGCGCAACTGAAGATCAACGAAGGCGATCCGTTGCTGGTGCTGACCCGACGTACGTGGTCGCGCGGACAGGTGGCCAGCTTTGTGCGGTTGATTCACCCGGCATCTCGTTACCGCTTTGTGGGCACCTTCCAGGTTGGCGCCCCCCTGACCCCTTGAGGATTTGATGGATACCTTGGAACGCTCCGCTTCCCCTGCGCGCACCGTTCGCGCTCCGATCGGCACCCAGCTGCACTGCAAGAGCTGGCTGACTGAAGCGGCCTACCGCATGATCCAGAACAATCTGGACCCCGATGTTGCCGAGCGCCCGGAAGACCTGGTGGTCTACGGCGGCATCGGTCGTGCTGCGCGCGACTGGAGAAGCTTTGACCGTATCTTGGAAACGTTGCGATCGCTTGAGGATGATGAATCCTTGTTGGTGCAATCGGGAAAACCGGTAGGCGTGTTCCGCACGCATAAGGATACACCGCGCGTACTGATCGCCAACTCCAACCTGGTGCCCCACTGGGCGACTTGGGAGCATTTCAACGAGCTCGATAAGAAGGGCTTGATGATGTACGGGCAGATGACCGCCGGCAGCTGGATCTACATCGGTAGCCAGGGCATCGTGCAGGGAACCTACGAGACGTTCGTTGAGCTGGGTCGCCAGCACTACGGTGGCAACTGGCAGAACAAGTGGATCCTCACCGCAGGCTTGGGCGGTATGGGCGGCGCGCAAGCATTGGCCGCAACGCTAGCCGGCGCCAGCAGCATCGTGATCGAGTGTCAGGAGTCGCGAATCGATTTTCGCATTCGCACACGCTATGTCGATCACAAGGCCACCTCCATCGAGCAGGCCCTGCAGATCATTGAAAGCAGTCCAGTCCCCGTGTCGGTGGGATTGCTGGGCAATGCGGCCGAATTACTCCCGCAGTTCGTCGCTCTTGCACGCAATGGCGGCGCCCGCCCCCATGCGGTGACCGATCAGACCTCGGCGCATGACCTGATCAACGGGTATCTGCCGTCGGGATGGACGGTGTCGCAGTGGGAGCAGGCCCGGGCGGGCAGCGACGGCCAACGCCGTGAATTGGCGCAGGCCGCGGCCGCCTCGTGCGCCACGCACGTACGCGCCATGCTTGATTTCCACGCGCTGGGCGTGCCGACGATCGACTACGGCAACAACATCCGGCAAGTGGCCCTGGATCAAGGCGTGGACAATGCCTTCGCCTTCCCTGGCTTCGTGCCCGCCTGTATCCGTCCGCTCTTCTGCCGGGGCATGGGGCCTTTCCGATGGGTGGCCCTCAGCGGCGACCCGGAAGATATCTACAAGACCGATGCCAAGGTCAAAGAGCTGTTTCCGGATAACACGCATCTTCACCAGTGGCTGGATCAGGCGCGGGAGCGCATCGCGTTCCAAGGCCTGCCTGCCCGCATTTGCTGGCTGGGTCTGGGCGAGCGACACAAAGCGGCTTTGGCATTCAATGAAATGGTGCGTAACGGCGAATTGAAGGCGCCCATCGTGATTGGGCGTGATCATCTGGATTGTGGCTCGGTCGCCAGCCCCAACCGCGAAACCGAAGGCATGCGTGATGGTTCCGATGCGGTATCGGATTGGCCGCTGCTCAATGCCCTGCTGGCCACCAGTGGCGGCGCCACGTGGGTAAGCCTGCATCACGGAGGCGGCGTGGGCATGGGGTTTTCGCAGCATTCGGGTGTAGTCATCGTCTGCGATGGCACTGAACAAGCCGACCGGCGGCTAGCGCGCGTGCTATGGAACGATCCGGCCACCGGGGTCATGCGCCATGCTGATGCCGGCTACGAGCAAGCATTGGCGTGCGCGCGTGAGCATGAGTTGATCTTGCCGGCCATCCTGGAGTGAGCATCATGCTGAACTTGACGCCTGGCCAAGTGACCTTGGCGCAGCTGCGGCAGATCGCCGAAGGTGCCGCCCCCATCGCACTGGACCCCGCCTGTTGGGATCAGGTGCGCGCCTCTTCCCAAGCCGTCCAGGCCATCGTGGTGGCCGGTGAGCCTGCCTATGGCATCAACACCGGCTTTGGCAAGCTGGCCAAGGTCCACATAGCGCGCGAGCAATTGGAGCAACTGCAGACCAACCTGGTGCGCTCCCATGCCGTTGGCATGGGCCCGCTGCTCGATGACGCCTGCGTACGACTGATCTTCGCCACCAAGATCGCGTCTCTGGCCCGAGGCTACTCGGGCGTACGCGAGCAGACGCTGGCTACGCTAGTGGCGATCTACAACGCACAGATCTGGCCCTGCATTCCTGCCCAAGGCTCAGTAGGCGCCTCCGGCGATCTGGCACCGTTGGCGCACCTGACGTTGGCAGCCATGGGCGAAGGCCACGTGCGGGTTGACGGACAGGTGCTGCCCGCCAGCCAGGCGCTGGAACACGCGGGCATCACCCCGATCCGGCTGGCGGCCAAGGAGGGGCTGGCCCTGCTCAACGGCACGCAGGTATCCACCGGCATTGCATTGATGGCGCTGTTCGCGGCAGAGCAGATCTACTCAGCTGCCGTGTTGAGCGGCGCGATGAGCGTCGATGCCGCCTGCGGCTCTGACTCGCCCTTCGATCCGCGCATCCATGCCGTGCGTGGCCAGCCGGGCCAGATTGTCGTGGCCAAGCACTACCTTCGCCTGCTGGCCGGTAGCGCGATCCGTGAGTCGCATCGTCAGAACGACACGCGTGTGCAGGATCCTTACAGTCTCAGGTGCCAGCCTCAGGTGATGGGGGCCATACGCGACGTGATGCAACATGTGGCACAAGTGTTGTGGACAGAGGCCAACGCGGTCTCTGATAACCCACTGGTCTTCACCGATACCAGCGAAGTGATCTCGGGTGGCAACTTCCACGCCGAGCCCGTGGCCTTTGCTGCGGATCAACTGACCATGGCAGTGTCGGAGATCGGTGCCTTAGCCGAGCGCCGGATTGCCTTGTTGATCGATTCGACTTTGTCAGGTCTGCCCGCATTCCTGGTGGCCAACCCGGGCGTCAATTCAGGTTTCATGATCGCCCACGTGACCGCCGCTGCACTGGCCAGCGAAAACAAAACCCTCTCCCATCCCGCCAGCGTGGATTCTTTGCCGACCTCGGCCAACCAGGAGGACCATGTCAGCATGGCGACCTTCGCCGCGCGCAAGTCTCGCGAGGTGGCCGATAACGTGCGTCGCATCGTGGCCATC
>VYLE01001337.1_pt1 | contig 13196 bp, 9 predicted proteins | sample 5114391 | NCBI WGS metagenome assembly VYLE01 (sample SAMN12291771, study PRJNA351875) | freshwater metagenome | isolation source: freshwater lake | place: USA: Michigan, Kent Lake | collected 2013-08-15
TTCTAGATAGACCTCGACACGCGAGCCGGCTGGCAGTTCATTGGTTGCATAATAGCGGTCCGATGGTCCAGAACGAACGATCGCCTTGGTACCCAACACGTGTCGAATTCGTGGCTGCTGGTACGTCTTCTGAATTTCGGAATTCGTCTGCTCTCCGGCTGAACCTTTCGTATCAGTCTTTAATGGTTGGGGAGGAGCAGCATGGGCCCTGTTTTCGACCTGATGGGACGTTATACAGCCCACGCAGATAGCGATGGCCACTCGTCTTCTGATTATTGATCTTGTTTGCCGGTAGCTTTTCATAGTGGGTGTCCTCGCCCTTTTAACTCGACTGCCATCGAACCAAAAAGAATCACTTCATGATTCCTGAGTTCGATGCAACGGTTTGTTCAATTAGTTGCCTTAAGCTCGAGTCCGGTTCGCGAGAAGCGAGCAATCTTAGCTGTTGGACAACCTCTCTATCTTGTAACGAGCCTAGGATTGCGATGGCTCGCTTTCTAACTGCTTTACTGCTGGATTGCGCCATCCAGCACAATAGCGGTGCGGGGCTCGCATCACTAACTCGCGTGAGTCGATTTAAAAGTTCCAATTGTAGATCTTCGTCCCCTCTGGCAAGTTGTACGGCTATATCGAGAAATGTGTTGGGGACTCCTCGTTGTGATAGTTCGTCGCAAACTAATCGTACGCGTCGCTCCTGTGTACTGCCTAATAGGGGGAAAAGCCTTTCGAGTGGCAGTTGCCGAAGATCGTCGTGGGGTGATTGCTCGGCATTGGCCGCGATAACAGCGGTCGGTTGCTCAACCGGAACTACTACTGGCAGTTTAGCCTGTGTGCGTTTAAATTCCGCTGATCGGGCCGCTACAGGATTGCTATCCACTGGTGTTAATCGTTGGGATTCAGACTGATCAGAAAGTGAGGCTTTGGCTACTTTGGGGAGATTGCCCGCTACCGCAGACGTTGATCGAGGAATCATCGGTGGGGGGGGAACCGAATCCTCATCACTTAAGCTTGAGGTCGTGACAAAAGAAGCGGCTATGGGAGCGGAAATGGCTGGTTGGAATGTAGCGTCAGAGGATTCAATGGCAGGGGAGGAAACAGGGAGCTCTGTGGAGATTTTGTTTGAGGCAGGAGAAAGTGACGAGTTAGATTGCTCAAGTGCGTTTAACGAGATTAGCATCGCAAGCGTTTCATCGGTCGGAGAGTTTCCGTTACCAAGCAGAGCGATGCCATGGTCTCGTAACCATCTTTGGGATAGGGGAGACCAAAGGCCAACGGCGGAGGCAACAACCACGAATAGAATCGTAACCCGTAACGCGGTGCCTAGCATCGACGGACGATTGGTCGATTTGGGCAGCCGAAGTCGGGGATCTGCTCTCTTTCCAGAAAGCCAGTCGACATCCAGCAATGCAGTGTTAGGTGGTGTTCGAGACTTTTTTGGCATACCGCGTGCACGAGTGATTGTGAAAAATGAATTTTTTCGATCAAAGTAGGTAAATAGGCTAAAGAACCGGAACGTTTCAATACCAAAACGTGAATCCAAAGCTAGCCATCCACTTGATGGCATTCGATTGATGGCGATATTTGTTAAACTGAGCAAAGCAAGTTTTCAATTGTTCCGCTTGGGCTGAGAATCATCTGTGGCAAGAATCGCAATCGTTGGGGCTGGGATAAGCGGGTTATCCTGTGCATGGCATTTGGAACGGCTGTTGCCAGACGCGAGAATTGATTGTTTGGAATCGTCGGATCGCGTGGGTGGTGTGATTCGAACCCATTACGAGGCACCGCTTCTTGTCGAAATGGGAGCTGATAATTTGGCGTCGCTGATTCCAGACGGAGTCAACCTCATCCGGGATATGGGAATAATAGACGAGTTTATTTCTCCGAATCCGGAACATCGGTTTGCACAGGTGGTGCGCTCGGGCAGAATCTATCCAATTCCAAATGGATTTTCGTTGATGCAACCGACCAAGATGGGGGCTATCTTGGGTTCACCCATTTTATCTTTAGCAGGCAAACTACGCGTTCTCGGTGAGCTTTTTGTCCCCAAAAGAAGTGATAATTCGGACGAAAGCGTCGAGTCGTTCGCAGTACGTCGCTTGGGCCGCGAGTGTTTTGATCGATTAGTTGAGCCTATTGTGGGAGGGATTTTTACTGCCCGCGCGGAAACGCTGAGCATGCAAGCGTCGATGCCGCAGTTTGTGGAAATGGAACGTCAAAATGGGGGATTGATTCGGGGGGCGATGGCCAAACGAAAAAGCGAGACCAAGTCCGATAATTCAGCCCGAAAAGCCAACGGAGCACGCTACGATCAATTTCTTGCGCCGAAGCGCGGCATGTCTTGGTGGATGGAACAAATTGCGTTGCAGTTGCGTGCACCAGTTCTGCAACGAATCAAAGTGGAGTCGGTTGCTCGCGATGATAACGGTAAATGGCGTATTGAATGTAACGATGAATCCATAAACGCAGCTTCCTACGATGCCGTTTGCTTGACCACGCCGAGTTGGGTGTCATCAAAAATGATTCGAGACATCAACCCTCTCGCAGCAGATCATTTAGATCGAATTCCCTACGCATCTTCTGCGGTTGCGGTCTTAGCAATACGGAAAGCGGAGATCGATCCACAAGCTATGTGTTTCGGAATTGTCATTCCCAAGACGGAGAACCGAAATACATTAGCTATCAGTTTGACAAGCGAAAAATATCCTGGTCGATGCCCAGACGATACGGTTCTCGCGAGGGTTTTTATGGGTGGTGCAGTACGCCCAGAACTAGTACTTAAATCCGATAATGAGTTGCTCGATATCGCGACGCGCGAAGTTCAGGATCTGCTCGGTGTTTCCAGCAAGCCCAGTTGGCAGAAACTAGTGCGGTGGGATCAAGCCATGCCGCAGTATTTGACAGGGCATTTAGATCGAGTGAAACGAATACGTGAGCTACTTGGCGAAACACCGAACCTGCACGTCATCGGCAGTGCATTTCATGGAGTGGGGATCCCACAGTGCATTCGGCTTGCCAGGACCACAGCGGAAACCATCGCTACGTCCATGAAAACGCTTATTACCCTGTTGCTTTTTAGTTTGTTCATTTTGTCGCATGATTGTTGCTCTTACGGAAGAGGATTAGCGATCGTCGAACAGTCTAACGAGCCAACTACGTCTGAAATTATCCGCCAAGCATTCCGAGCGACACATGAAGGCTGGAGTGTGGATGAAGTTCTACTCCGAGACGAGCGTCGTCAAAAATTCCTAAGTGAAGTCCGACGTGTTACGGCTCTTGAACCAATACCAATGACCGATCGCGAAGTATTCGAGCGATTGGTCAAACTTCGCAAATCGGACAAACTGGATGTTAAGACGACACAGAGCGTGAGGAGTGACTTGTCGGATTATCTGGTTGCTGCTGAGATCGCGAGCCGATACTTGTATGATGCGTACGGTGTTTCGTCTGATCAATGGCTTATCGATCCGAAATTGCTTCAAGAGTTCGATCAAACGGGATTGTCGATAGCGAAAGGCGATGACTCCTATCTTTTGAGAAAGGCTGCATTAAAACTTCGTAAATCTCGATCGCTTCGACCGGAGCTTCTACAACGTGTTACCGATTGGGATCTCGTTATTAAAACCTACCAACTTGCAGATCTAGAAAACAATCTCTTAACCCTTTCTGAGGGGCCCGGTGTTTACATCTTTCGAGACGACACAGGGTACTTGTATATCGGCCAAGCAGCGAATCTGCGAAAACGACTTAAAACTCATCTTACGGAATCAGACCGTAAATCGCTTTCCAAGTATCTGGAAGCCGATGACAAGCTTATCACGGTCGACTTGCATATTTTTGGTCCCAATTCGCCAGCACAAAAAACTATCGTTCGCGAAGCCTATGAAAGCGAATTGATTCGGTCCAGAAAGCCTCGATTAAACTTGGCTCCGTAATCAATCGATGAGTCGACCTGCGTTAGGATCGCGATCGGAAGGAACTCAAACAATCGTTTGCTATAGATCATGAAACCAAAGCACCACATTTTAGTGGTTGAAGACGAAAAGCACCTTGGAACTATTGTCAAATATAATTTTGAACAAGAGGGTTATAAAGTTACGCTCGTCGACGATGGGCCAACAGCTCTCAGTCTCGTAAAAGGTGACCCGAATGCCTACGATTTGGTGGTTCTCGATCTCATGCTACCCGGAATGAGTGGCTACGCGGTATGTGAGGAGATTCGAGAGCAAGGCATATCGTTGCCTATCTTGATTCTAAGCGCTCGCAGTTTGTCAGAAGACCGCACGAGAGGCTTTGATTGCGGAGCCAACCAATACTTGACCAAGCCGTTCGATTTGGATGAGCTTTTTTCGCGAGTTAAAAACCTTTTGCGATTACATCCGAAGCATGTGCAGACTCCCATCAAACCGCCTGTTGCGAAAGCGGTCGATGTCGAATTCGGACGGGTAAAAATCAACTTCGAACGTTACGAAGTCTTTGTCGACGATAAAGAACAAAAGATGACTCATAAAGAGCTACAGTTGCTTCGTTACTTTATAGAGAACGAAGGACGGGTAATCAGTCGTCAAGAATTGCTAGCTGAGGTTTGGGACATGAGTGGCGAAATGCAAACGAGAAGTGTTGATCAGTTTATGTTGCGATTGAGAAAGATCTTCGAAATGGATCCTGCTAAACCGAAACATTTTTTGACCGTTCGTGATGCAGGCTATCGCTTTATCGCCGATCCAGCCTAATCCTTGTCGCATTAGCAATCACCAATATTACTCAAGTCTCTTTATTCGAATGGCGAAACAAACCGAAATCCAAGCTGCGCAGCGTATAGCTCAACTCGTAGAGCAGATTCGCGAGCACGACTACCGTTACTATATTCTAGCAGAACCCGCTATTTCTGATTTCGAATACGACTCGTTGATGAAAGAGCTACAAGCACTCGAGGCGGACTTCCCGAGTTTGATTAGTAAGGATAGCCCGACGCTTCGATTGGGAGACGCTCCTTTGGAGGGGCTCGCACAAGTAACGCACCGTATTCCGATGCTTTCGATCGACAACACCTACACAGAAGGTGAATTGCGAGACTATTTCCAGAGGACGGAAAAGCTTCTCCCTGGAGAGACAATCGAGTGGGTGGTCGAGTTAAAGGTCGATGGTGTAGCTGCGTCGATTCGCTACGAAGAGGGGCGATTGGTTCAGGCGGTCACCCGGGGAAATGGCGAAGTGGGGGACGATATTACCCATAACGTGAGAACGCTTCGTGGATTGCCCCTCAAGCTCTTTGGAGCAGATATCCCCAAAGTGCTCGAACTACGGGGCGAAGTCTACATGAATAATAGCGACTTGGTATTACTGAATGAGGAACGGGCTCGAAACGGTGAAGCGGAATTCAAAAATACCCGTAATGTAACTGCAGGAGCCATTCGATTGCTCGATTCACGTATTTGTGCTCAACGAAAATTGCGTTTTTTGTGTCATGGTATGGGATTCTGCGAAGGGATAAAAGAACGCTCCCATATGGGATTTCTCACACGGGTCAAAGAACTGGGGGTACCCCTGACTCCTGGTGTTAAGAGCTTTACCGACAAAAATGAACTAATTGCTCATTGCAACACAATCGTTGAGAACCTTCATAGCTTGGACTTTGAGGTGGACGGAATCGTCGTCAAGGTTAATTCCTTTGACCAAAGAGAAACACTTGGCTCAACGTCAAAGTCTCCTCGTTGGGTGATTGCATATAAGATTGAGAAGTACGAAGCCGTAACAAAGCTTTTGGAGATCCGAACTCAAATCGGAAAAACAGGAACAGTAACTCCTGTCGCAGAGTTAGAGCCGGTTCAATTAGCAGGCACGACGGTTTCCAGGGCATCTCTTCACAATGCCGAAGAGATCGCACGAAAAGATGTACGGGTCGGTGATTGGGTCGTTGTGGAAAAGGCTGGTAAGATCATTCCACATATCGTTCGAGTGGAACGGCATCGTCGGGAAATAGAATTGCCTGTATACGAGTTTCCAACAAAATGCCCGGCATGTGATTCTGAGTTGGTCAAGGATTCTCAGGGCGTTTATATTCGATGCGTTTCCAAAGAATGCCCCGCGTTGTGGAGACAGCGATTGAGGTATTTTGCGACGCGAGATTGCATGGACATAGAGGGGCTTGGAGAAAAGCTTGTTAATCAACTAGTCGACGCAAATATGGTATCTAACTTTGGTGAGTTGTATGCGCTCCAGTTAGATCGGTTGATGACATTAGAACGCATGGGTAGGAAGTCTGCTGAGAATCTGCTCTCAGGTATAGAAGCCAGCAAGAGTCGTGGTTTAAGCCGAGTTCTAAATGCGATTTCAATTCGTCATGTAGGACAGCGTGTTGCACAGATTCTAGCCAGGCGCTTTAATGATATCGACGGTTTGATCGCTGCGGATTTAGAAACGCTAAGTCAAGTCAACGAGATTGGTCCTATCATCGCAAAGAGCGTCTTTGATTTTTTCCAAAGCAGCGAAGGACAGGAGATTGTCTCGCAACTTAGGTCTGCCGGCGTTTCCTTGGTCGCGTCGGAGGAAGATCGAGTTGACGTATCGGGTGTATTGGCCGGCAAAACGTTAGTCGTAACCGGATCGCTTAAGAGTTTTTCACGGGATGAAATCGAACGTTTAATCGAACGGCTTGGAGGCAAAGCCTCCAGTAGCGTTTCTAAGAAAACGGACTTTCTCGTGGTTGGTGAGGATGCCGGTAGCAAGCTCGACAAGGCCAAGAGTCTGGGCGTATCGGTTCTAACGGAAGCTGAATTCCTGGAACGCTTTGGGATCACGAAGTGAACGTCAGCAATGTAATAATCGTTAGAAAGCGATCGATGGCACTAATTCGCTGTTACCAAATTCGGAATTCCCTTAAGTAGATCGAGAATCGGGTCGATCTTCCCGAACTGCGAACGGATACGCGTGACCACCTAGGACTGTCTCGTGAGATAGTCTACAAGGCTCGGAGAGTCTCGTCCGCGTGGGTCCATTGGAGACCAAAATTCTTTCCGGGTAGCCGTTCTATGTTAACGAATGTCCTGCAGAAGCCCGTCGGGGCTCTGGCTGTTTTAACTGCTGCGATTGGTGGCCCCTATGCCGCCTTCGAGACGGACGCAGGTTCGATGGTCCGTCGAGTTATCTCAGGTGGCATGCAGCAGACTACAATGCGCCGAACAATTACTTTCCCAATGGGACAAGTAATAACTCTGCCGCACCCCCGAACAGTTATGGAAACGCAGGATACAACATACCAACCCAGCCCAATGTGACTTATGGTCCAGCGACGATCACTCCTCTGGGAGGGTATGGCATCGCTCCTGGGATGGTGGCGCCACCGAATGGATACGGATCGTATCAGGGAGCACCACAGAATCCCTATGCCAATCTTGAAACGAGGCAAGGGCCTGCTCAAGTTGTACCTGGCGGAACCCAGCAACTTTGGGATTACACCATCGGTGTTCCGACCCTTCAGCAATTGCAAAGACAGCCAACCACGGTAGGAGGGGGGAATGTACAGGACTTGAGAGAGGTACTCAGGTTCGATGTGACACCGATTTGGCTAACGCAGAGATTCTCTCGAGTGACAACCGTTTTGTCCAATGTGCAACTCGATGGCATGAGAGTACCACTCATCACTGGTACTCAAATGACTGATTTGGCTGGCACGCTAACTTACTACTTCGATAGTCGACAGTCGGTGCGGCGAATAAATCTGCACGGATTGACGGGAGACCCCTCGCAATTAGCGAATTTGATGGTCCAGTTTTACGGTCTAAAACCTGAACAGTCTCTCGGGGGGCAGCTCTACACATCTCGGTGGAACAACCAAGTGAATTGTGTGTTGCAGTTATCCCCTGCGCCGATTGTTTATTCGGGGGCGGATCACTCAAAATTTGTTGTGTTTTTGGAGCTTAATCAAGCGGACTCTAACATGGGGCTAAGCCCCGAGGCGAGCGAGATTCTCAATAATTTACAGTCGATTCGACGTTGGTAGTCTAGCTTTGAATACAGTAGAAATGGAGTACACTGACGGGAGTACTCGTTGTTATCCGTTTCTCAAACGCAAGTGATCCACGATGGCTAAGTTGAACTCCAGTACGGGAATCCGATGTCGGTACTCGGCTCATTGCATCGGTTTAGCCATGTTGCTGGCGATTGCGATCTCTGTTACTGGCTGCGCTCAAGGTTTAAGGCCGGTGGAAACGAAACGGGGTGAGGTGGTCCGAGAATATCCACACGATCCCTCGGCCTTTACTCAGGGGTTGGTGTACCACCAGGGTTATCTATTTGAGGGCACTGGGCAAAAGGGCCGTTCGCTGTTGCGCAAAGTGAATCTAGAGGACGGAAAAGATGCCGTGCCACCCATCCCGTTGAATGAGCAGTATTTTGGTGAAGGTATCACAATTCTAAACGATAAGATTTATCAGTTAACGTGGCAGGACCATTATTGCTTGGTCTACGATGCCAAGACGCTCGAGTATACCGGGCACTTCATCTATGAGTTCGAGGGTTGGGGGCTAACCAATGACGGTAAGCAATTAATATTGAGCGATGGCACACCGACGATTCGTTTTATCGATCCGGAAACATTCAAGATTACGAAGCGATTTGATGTTACTGATCGTCGTCAGCGATTAAAGTCATTGAACGAACTCGAGTGGATCGACGGAGAGATCTGGGCCAACATTTGGTATGAGGATCGAATTGCAAGGATTTCTCCGGAAACGGGAGTAGTTCTCGGCTGGGTTGATCTGCGGCACATCTACCCCCAGAACCAGCGATATAAAGAATCTGTGATGAATGGTATCGCCTACGATCCTGAGACGAAGAGGATATTCATAACGGGCAAGAACTGGCCAAAGTTATTTGAAATTCGGATCTCCCGATAATTACTTTTTCTGATTTTTTCTCTTCATTCCAATAAAACTCAGATTGGCTACGAACTGGAAAGTGGCGTTCCTACTTAGTTGATTGGATATAGCTACAGGCACCTGTGATGCGAGAATGAGCTAATTTTTATGTGGCTGATAAGGGGTACATTTCGTGGCATACGAGGTCTCTGGTCTTATGGATGCTTGGTGATATTGGTCAGCACGATTGCGGCGATCCCTATTTTGCAGTTTGCCGCGTTCGGCTATTTGCTGGAGTGCTCGTCTCGCATCTCTCGAAAACTCAAGTGGAGTGAGTGCATTCCAGGTCAAGCAACTGCCAGGCGTGTGGTGGTAGGAGCCGTTTGTGTTGGGCTAAGTTGGCTTGTGGTTTGGTATGTTGCCGATTTAGCTTATACCGCTGAGATCATCGAGCCAGGCAATGTTAATGGAGATCGATTGCGGGTTGCGAGTTTTATCTTGTCATTTGCCTGGGTGGGTTGGATCGCTTGGGCATTGTATCGCGGAGGGAGGATACGAGATTTTTTATGGCCTGCACCTGTACGATTTATAAAGAGTGTTTGGCGACCGTCGACATGGCGCGATGCGGAAGATCGATTGTGGAATCTCGTGACCAGTCTTCAAGTGCCGAGGTTGATGTGGACCGGAGTTGTTGCATCTTTGGGAGCTGTCCTATGGCTTGCCCTGCCAGCTAGTCTGATCATGGCATCGTTGAATCGTTCTGGTGGTGGAGCGGCATTGTTGGGGGTGATCGGGTTTCCGTTGATGGTATGGGTGTTGGCGATCGTTCCTTTTTTACAAGTTCAGTTTGCAACGGACCGAAAGTTTGGGTCGCTATTTCGATATCGGGTGGTGCGAGAAGCGTACAAACGGACGCCATGGTCGATGCTTTGGGGTATCTTTATATTGTTTGCGTTTTCGATACCTCTTTATGTGCTTCGCATTGAGCCGATCCCAAGGGAGCTTAATTGGATCCTGACGTTCTTTTTCGTGTTCTTTTTGTTTCCAGCCCATCTTGTGATTGGTTGGGCCTGGGGAAGATCGCGTCGGAATGAAGATCGCGTTCATTGGTTCTGGCGATACGTAGCTTGGGTACCTCAGTTGGCCGTCATTGTGAGTTACGTCGGTATACTCTATCTAGCCAAGTTCACCTCCTGGGAAGGCGGGTATGTATTCTTACTTCAGCACACCGTCCTCCCCCCGTCCCATTTTTCTTAAGGTAGAGATTTTTCGGGTCCATAGTAGAGCGAGTGTCCTCAATTGCTTCTGTAACAAAGTAGAGCAATTGTCCTCAATTGCTCAAGCATGCCAGGGATAACTGACTAGTCAGCGGGCCATGAGATTCGGTACTGGCCTGTCGTAACTGCGCTAGCGCTTATTACGGCCTACTGGAGGGCCGCTGTTAGAGCGGATGCCGTGCTCAATTATTCTATGCCGATTCGCTCGCAGATTATTTCGGACACTTTGTCATCTGGGCAATTGATCTGAATCAACCAAATCGACTCCCCCGACCAAAACGACTTGTCGAGATACCGACAGGAAATAAACGGGGGAGACTCCATGGCGATTTCCGCTGGATCACTTTTAGTCAATCCTAGCTCTATAACACGGGCCTCCGCATCCCTTCGCGACATTCCAATTGGTATGCTAGCTAACAATAAATCCCGCACCTGATCTGGCGACCCGCGAAAGAAATTCCGATTCATGCTCGATTGTCTAGTCGCAAGACTAGAGCAACCCAAAGCCAGGAGCAACGAAAAAGCTAATAGAATTCGACTCCGTACGAACATTTTGCTGCACCTCCCTCGTGCAATCCATTCACAACTTTCGCTGTTCTACCCTACTACTAAGTTGGCAATGTAGAACAAATCTAAATGGATTGCAGCGCGAGTTGAAGCAAAATGAGATGACCCGTTCCTGTTATTTGATAAGGTCGGGTTTCTTTTCCTCTGCGTAATCGATCATCAATCGGTCCGCAAAAAATTCAAACATCCTCTGTGTTACATACGGCTGATAAGCCCCAAATCCGTGCCGCGTGGCAGGCAAGTAAAGCATGTCAAACTTCTTATTGGCTTTGATGAGAGCATCTACCAATCGAAGAGTGTTTGCAGGGTGCACATTATTGTCGAGTTCACCATGCACCAGGAATAAATGATGCTTGAGATTTCCTGCTAACTCCGCATTCGTCGGAACAGTTATCTCAAACCGAGTTTTCACTTCCGATTTGCCATCACCCTCTTTCTTTGATTCGTCTAGTTTCGTTTCGTCTTTCTTTGATTCGTCTACTTTCTTCTCGTCCTTTTTCTCACCATCCTTTTTCTCCTCAGTTTTGGTTACGTCGGTTTTTACTTCTTCCGTCGTGCCCTTCGTGGATTGCTCCTGCTGTTGTGTTGCTACTTCTGTTTGTTGAACTTGCTTTTCTTGTTCAAACATTTCTTCGCGAATCCAAAGCGGTAGAGGTTCGCTATCACCCCATAACCTCTTTTCAAATTCGAGATGGCTTTCGTTCGCAGCCAATTCGTAATCATGGAAGAAGTCTTCGGGCTCTACATCCAATACCGCTCGCAAGTCCGAAGGGGAGCTTCGCTGTTGCACCTGAGCCGTCGAGGAGACTTGTGCCCCGTCAGACTTCTGATCAACAGGTACCTCTTTCAACCCGTGCCATCTTTCCGACCAGGCGTTGTTGTAAATGTTGTTGTCATGATTTCCAGCAGTAGAAAATCCTGCTTTGAAGAAGTCGTTATACGGTGGCACCATCAGTGCGGCAGCGGTCATAAAGCCACCACCGCTATGGCCGTACATACCGACTCTCTCCGCGTCAACATAGGGAAATCGCTGTGCCAGCTGTTCAATGGCTGCCTTCTTACCAGCCAGAGCGTAGTCACGAAGGTTAAAGTAACCATAGCCAGCATAGGCCTTGGACCGTCCTGGCGTACCGCCACGATGCCCAACTTGGATTACGATGAAACCAATCTGTGCGAGTTGCTGTTCCCCCGCGGTAGCAGTGAAAGTGTGTCGTGTCCCTTCCTGCTGAGGGCCAGGATAGACATACGTGATGATCGGGTATTTTTTGTTGGGATCGAAATTAAATGGTTTGTACATGTTCCCGAACAGATCGGTCACTCCATCGGATGCCTTTACGATAAACGTTTCTGGCATCTTCCAGCCAACTTGTTCCAATCGGCTGAGGTCACACGTTTCCAGTTTCATCAATTCGACACCGTTGCTATCCCTCAGAACGGAACAGGGTGCCATGTCAACACGGCTATAGTTATCGATTACAAACCTCTTTGTCGGAGATAGTCGTGACGAATGGTCCGCATTGGTAGGGTCTAGAAGCTTCAGATCGCGGCCGTCCAGACGTACCGAGTACAAGTGTCTGAAGTTCAGGTTTTCTCCTGGCTCTTTTCCCAAGGCAGTGAAATAGAGAATTCGATTTTCTTCATCGAGGTCCACGATTCGTTCTGCAAAATACGGTCCTGATGTGATCGTATTTTTCAACTTGCCATCGGCATCATAAAGATAGAAATGTCCCCAGCCACTCCTTTCCGACCACCAAATCATTTCCTTATTGTTATTCAGGAATCGGATCCCTTTGGGGGCGATTGTGGATTTGTCGAAGCCCTCTTCAAACAAGCATTTGATTTCGCCCGATCCTAGTTTTAGAGTGCAAAACTCGACGTTTCTTAGCAACCGATCGCGGCGCAAGAATCTTAATTCATCATTCGCTTCATTGAATTTGAGGTCACTATAAAACTCGTCCTTCCAACGCTTCTTAATCGGGGAAAGCGCCTTATTGCCTACTTGGAACCAATACAATTCCGTTTTGCGAATATTCTCCTCTCCTGGCATTGGGTAGGGATAAGTCTCCAATGTCGGACGAGGGGTACTTAAAGAATTGATCACCCATAGATCCTGTACACCTCGCGAATCGCTTCGTGTGACATAGAACGACTTAGAATCGTTTGACCAAGTAACATTCGGTCGGGTCAACGTATCGTCTTTGATCTCCTGGGTTGATCCACGGCGGGAACTCATACGTCCGGCGAAACTGTTTTTATCAACGCCATCGGTTGTTAGCTGAATCGCAAGCTCATCCCATTTAGGATTGAATTTGGGTTTTTGCTCGCCTTTGGCTTCGTCTTTAGATTCCTCTTTGGATTCGCCAGACTTGGAGCTATCCGCATCTACCTTATCGGTCTTAGTTTCCTCGGTCTTAGTTTCCTCGGTCTTAGTTTCCTCGGTCTTAGTTTCCTCGGTCTTAGTTTCCTCGGTCTTAGTTTCCTCGGTCTTAGTTTCCTC
>VYLE01000721.1_pt1 | contig 13117 bp, 11 predicted proteins | sample 5114391 | NCBI WGS metagenome assembly VYLE01 (sample SAMN12291771, study PRJNA351875) | freshwater metagenome | isolation source: freshwater lake | place: USA: Michigan, Kent Lake | collected 2013-08-15
GGCGCGCCGCGCGCCGCGCTGCCGCCGTTCACCACCGCCGAGCCGCCGCCGTTCTGCTCGAGCATCTTGAGCGCTTCGTCGGGCGTCGGCAGGTCGGCGACATAGGCGATGCGCACCAGGACCATTTCGGCCGCCGCGGCCGGGCGCGTCGCGGCCTGCACTTCGGTGATGCCCTTGAGCAGCATCTGCCACATCCGCGACAGCACGCGCATGGAGATCTTGGAAGCGAAGTCCCTCGCCCGCACGCGCTCGGTCTCGCCATAGGCGACGTTGTCGGCGGTGGCCGGCACGATCTTGACGCGGGTGACGAAATTGACGAATTCGGCGAGGTCGGACAGCACGACAATGGGATCGGCACCGACGTCGTACTGGTCGCGGAACTCCCGGAAGGCGCTGGCAATGTCACCCCGCGCCAGCGAATCGAACAGGTCGATGACGCGGGTGCGGTCGGCGAGACCGAGCATCTGCCTGACGGCATCGGCCTTCACCGTGCCGGCCGCATGCGCGATGGCCTGATCGAGCAGCGACAGCGAATCGCGCACCGAGCCCTCGGCGGCCCGCGCGATGATGCCGAGCGCCTCCGGCTCGATTTCGACGTTCTCCTTCGCCGCGATGCCGGCGAGATGCTTCATCAGCACGTCGGCCTCGACGCGGCGCAGGTCGAAGCGCTGGCAGCGCGACAGCACGGTGACCGGCACTTTCCGGATCTCCGTGGTCGCGAACACGAATTTGGCGTGCTCCGGCGGCTCCTCCAGCGTCTTCAGGAAGGCGTTGAACGCCGCCGTCGACAGCATGTGGACTTCGTCGATGATGTAGACCTTGTAGCGGGCGCTGGCCGGCGCGTAGCGCACGCTGTCATTGATCTGGCGGACGTCGTCGACGCCGGTATGCGAGGCGGCGTCCATCTCCAGCACGTCCATGTGCCGGCTTTCCATGATCGCCTGGCAGTGCACGCCGAGCGTCGGCATGTGGATGGTCGGACCCTTCACCGAACCATCCGGCATCTCGTAGTTGAGCGCCCGGGCGAGAATGCGCGCGGTGGTGGTCTTGCCGACGCCGCGAACGCCGGTGAGGATCCAGGCCTGCGGAATCCGGCCGGTCTCGAACGCATTGGAGACGGTGCGGACCACGGCCTCCTGGCCGATCAGGTCGTCGAACGAGGATGGGCGGTATTTGCGCGCAAGCACCCGGTAGGGCGTGTTGCCGGCCGGGCCGGCGCTGTCGGATGAGGGGGGTGCGCCAGCGTCGCTCATCGGTCGATCCGCAATGAAATGTCTCTCGCCGGCATCTTGCGGAAAGGAGCGCGCTGGCGGGGGACCCGCCGGCGCAATTCGCTCGAAAAAACAGGTAGGAGACTGACGAGCGACCCGATCCGGACCTCGTTAGGGCTGCTTCCTTCCGGACCTGACCCGGTTGGCGAGTGGCTCGTCCACCGCCAATCTCCCGCTGTCTATTTGGGGCCAAAGGACGAGGAAAGCAAGCGGGGAAGCGGGAGGTTTGACCAGGTGCTGGGACCCACATGGGACCTGTCTTCGGACCGGTCCTGGACCAGTCTTGCCCAGCATCCGGGCAATTCCCGGCCTGCCCAGCCAATAGGCTGTGCTTTCACCCGGAGGTCCGCCTTGGTAAGAACGCCGCCGGAACTCCATCCAACCAGAAAAGCGATTGATCCCCATGGTTACACGTCGTGATGTTGCATCGATTGTCGGACTCGGCGCCATCGGCGCGGTCACCGCGAGCGCGCTGGCGTCCCCCGCCGTGGCGCAGGCCGCCGATCCCAACGAATCGACCTTCGCCCGCATCCGCCGCACCAAGAAGATGCGGATCGGCGCGGTCGGCGGCGGCGCACCCTATTACATGAAGGATCTCACCAGCGGGCAGTGGAAGGGCTTCTACATCGACATCGCGAAGGGCCTCGCCGACGACATGGAGGCCGAGCTCGAGATCACCGAGACAACCTGGGGCAATTCGGTGCTCGACCTGCAATCCAACAAGATCGACATCTTCTTCGGCCTGAACCCGACCCCGAAGCGCGCGCTGGTGGTCGATTTCTCGGTGCCGGTCTTCAACAACGCCTTCGGCATCCTCTGCAAGAAGGACTTCAAGCCGAAGAGCTGGGCCGAGCTGAACTCCCCCGACATCAAGATCGCGGTCGACCAGGGCTCCTCGCACGACCAGGTCGTCAGCCGCCTGACGCCGAAGGCGCAGATCACCCGCCTCAAGACCGCCGACGACGCCACCGCCGCGCTGCAGACCGGCCGTGTCGACGCGCAGTGCCTGATCACCATGCTGTCGCTGACCGTCCTGAAGAAGAACCCCTCGCTCGGCCAGTTCGTGCTGCCGACGCCGATCTTCGCCACCACCTCGAACGCCGGCTTCCGCCGCGAGACCGACAAGACCTGGCGCGACTACGTCAACACCTGGATCGACTTCAACAAGGGCCTCGGCTTCATCCGCAACGCCATCATCACCAACATGGAACTGGTGGGCGTGACGGAGGCGGACATTCCGCCGGGCGTGTCGCTGTAAGGTATCTCAAACTTGGGGCTGCCTCGATCCGCGCACGCCGCTCTACTCCCTCCCCCGCTTGCGGGAGGGGGGCGGGGTGAGGGTGTCTCCTCCAGGGAGACTCTCCAAGAGGAGGGAGCCCTCACCCGGCGCTTCGCGCCGACCTCTCCCGCAAGCGGGAGAGGTGCAGCGAGACCGCCGCTCTGCCAAACCAGGCTTCTTCGCGACTGAGGTCCGACAGAATATGTATCAGTGGGACTTCGGCATCCTCTGGAGCTATCGCTGGCTCTTTCTCAACGGGCTCGGCGTCACCGTGGGCTTCACGATCGTCATCGTCGTCTGCGGGCTGATGTTCGGCCTGCTCGGCGCGTTCGGCAGCCTGTCGCGGTTCAAGGCGGTGCGGCTGCTCGCGCTCGCCTTCATCGAGGCGTTCCGCTGCACGCCGATCCTGGTGCAGCTGATCTGGTTCTACTACGCGCTGCCGATCCTCGCCGGCGTCGAGATGACGCCGATCACGGCCTCGGCGCTGGCGCTCTCGCTCTATGGCGGCTCGTTCTATTCGGAGATCATCCGCGGCGGCATCGTCTCGATCGACAAGGGCCAGTCGGAGGCCGGCGCCGCCCTCGGAATGACGCCCGGCCAGGCCATGCGCCGCATCGTGCTGCCGCAGGCGATCAAGCGCATGATCCCGGCGCTGATGAATCAGTCGATCATCCAGTTCAAGAACACCTCGCTGGTCTCGGTGCTGGCGGTGCCTGATCTCGTCTACCAGAGCCAGGTCGCCGCCCATGACAGCTACCGGCCGCTGGAGACCTACACAGCGGTCGCGGTCGCCTATGCGGCCATCCTGATTCCGCTCACCATCCTCGTCCGCCGCGGCGAGAAGCGACTGGCGGTGAGCGAATGAGCGAGACGCCGAAGATCGAGATCCGGTCCTTGCGCAAGCGCTTCGGCAGCAACGAGGTCCTGAAGAACATCAATCTCGCCGTCCCCAAGGGCGGCGTCGTGGCGCTGATCGGCCCGTCAGGCTCAGGCAAGTCGACGCTGCTCCGCTGCATCAATCTGCTGGTCGTGCCCGACGGTGGCAGCGTCCGCGTCGGCGACACCAGCTTTTCGTTCGGCGACGGCTCGAAGCTGCCCGACGTGAGAACGCTGGCGAAATTTCGCGCCACCACCGGCATGGTGTTCCAGCATTTCAACCTGTTCCCGCACATGACGACGCTCCAGAACGTGATGGAGGGACCGGTCACGGTGCGGCGCATGGCCAAGGCCGATGCTGAAAAGCTCGCGCGCGCGCAGCTCGCCAAGGTCGGCCTCGCCGAGAAGGCCGACCAATATCCGGCGACGCTCTCCGGCGGCCAGAAGCAGCGCGTCGCGATCGCGCGCGCGCTCGCCATGGAGCCCGACGTGATGCTGTTCGACGAGGCCACCTCGGCGCTCGACCCCGAGCTCGTCGGCGAGGTGCTGGCCGTGATCCAGCAACTGGCGGCCGAGGGCATGACCATGGTGATCGTGACCCACGAGATCGCCTTCGCCCGCGAGGTCGCCGATCGCCTCATCTTCATGCGCGACGGTGTCGTGGTCGAGGAAGGCCCGGCGCGGCAGGTGATCGACAATCCGCAGGAGGCCGCGACGCGCGCCTTCCTCAGCCATTTCCACCGCACCGGCGCGCTGCCGCCGGCCACACCAGCATCCTGATGCCCCAGATCGAACGCGCCTATCTCGTCACCGGTGCCGCCAGCGGCATCGGCCGTGCCACCGCAAGGCTGCTCGCTGCGCCCGGCACCGCTCTGCTGCTGCACACACGTGCCAACGCCGAAGGTCTCGATGCCACCGCCGGGGAGGCCAACGCAAGGGGCGCGGTTGTTGCCAAATGCCTTGGCGATCTCGCCGATCCGGGCGCCGTCACCGATGCCATCGCCGCCACGAAAGCCGCCTTTGGCCGGCTCGACGGATTGATCCTGGTCGGCGGCCATGCCCGCCGCGGCAGCGCGATCGGCACGCCGGCGGATGAGTTCCGGAAGGCGATGGATGAATCGGCGCTGGCTTTCACGCGCATGGTGGAGGCCGCGCTGCCCCTGCTGCGCGCCGGGCAGGACGCACGGATCGTTGCGGTATCATCGTTCGTGGCCCATGCGATCCGTCCCGAATTCGCGCCCTTCGCAGCGACGGCTGCCAGCCGCTCCGCGCTCGAAGCGCTGGTACGGCTGACCGCGGTCGAGCTTGCGAAGGACGGCATCACCGTCAACGCGGTGTCGCCCGGCCTGATCGTCAAGGACAGACCGGGCGAGAGCCGCCTGTCGCCCGAGCAGATCGCCGCGACGGAAGCGCTGATCCCGATGCGCCGCCGCGGCCGTCCGGAGGAAGTCGCCGAGATCATCGCCTTCCTGGCCTCGCCGAGAGCATCCTACGTCACCGGCCAGGTCTGGCACGTCAATGGAGGCCTGACATGAGCGAAGCGACGATTGAACGTCTCAGGCTGTTCCTGATCGAAAGCCCGATCAGGATGGCGCGGCTGCAGGGCGTCGGCAACGTCAAGGGCACGGTGAAGCGCGTTCTGCTCGAACTGACGTCGAGCGAGGGCATCGTCGGCTGGGGCGAGGCGGCGCCGTGGGAGGTGTTCACGGGAACGCCGGAAGCCGCATTCTCCGCGCTCGACATCTATCTGCGGCCGATCCTGCTGGGCAAGCCGGTGCGCCGCATCCGCGCGCTGATGGCCGAACTCGATCGCGCTCTGGTGGGGCACGCCGAGGCCAAGGTCGCCATCGAGATGGCGCTGCTCGACATCGTCGGCAAGTCGTCGGGACTGTCGGTGGCCGACCTGCTCGGCGGCCGCGTCCGCGACACGATTCCGCTCTCCTTCTCGATCGCCGACCCCGATTTCGCAGCCGACCTCGAGCGCATGCGCAAGATGGTTCCGGACGGCAATGTCATCTACAAGGTCAAGACCGGCGTGAAGCCGCATCGCGAGGATCTCGATCATCTCGCAGCGATCCGGAAGGAATTCGGCGACACCGTCGATTTGCGCGTCGACTACAACCAGGCGCTGGCGCCGTTCGGCGCCATCAAGATCCTGCGCGACGTCGAGGAATTTGCACCGACCTTCATCGAGCAGCCGGTGCCGCGCAAATTTCTCGACGTGATGGCGCAGCTGACCGCGGCGCTGGAAACGCCCGTGCTCGCCGACGAGAGCTGCTTCGACCGCCGCGACATGATGGAGGTGGTGCGGCGCGAGGCGGCCGACGCCGTCTCGATCAAGCTGATGAAGGCCGGCGGCCTGTTCGAGGCCCAGGCCATCATGGCGATCGCCGACGTGGCCGGCCTGCCCGGTTATGGCGGCACGCTGTGGGAAGGCGGCATCGGCCTCGCCGCCGGGACGCAGCTGATCGCGGCGACACCTGGGATCTCGCTGGGCTGCGAATTCTACATGCCGCATCACGTGCTGACCGAGGACGTGCTGGAGGAACGCGTCGCCAACCGCGGCGGCCATGTCGTCGTGCCCGACGGCCCCGGCCTCGGCATCCGCGTCAGCGAGGCCTCGGTCCGCGCCAATGCGCGGGTGCTGGCGGAGGCATAGGTCACAACCTCGCTGTCGTCCCGGCGAAGGCCGGGCCCCATAACCACAGGGTTTGATTTGGCGATAACCGCCAACTCCGATTTCGCGCTACAATTTCCGCTGCGGAGTGTGGGTCCCGGCCTGCGCCGGGACGACGATAGAGCATGCGGCCCCTGCGGAGCCCCAACCTTCCCCTATCGGACTCCCTATCGTATGGTCCAGCCAATCAAGCTCTGCCGGAAACGCTCATGCCCGAACCCGCCTGGTCGCTGCACTCCCGCCTGAAAGAAGACACCATCGATATCGGCGACCTGCCGCTGTCGAAGGTGCTGGTCATCAAGGACGCGCATTATCCCTGGCTGCTCCTGGTGCCGCGGCGACCCGATGCGGTCGAGATCATCGATCTCGACGAAGTCCAGCAGGCGCAGCTCATGACCGAGATCTCCCGCGTCTCGCGCGCGCTGAAGGAGATCACCAAATGCGACAAGCTCAACATCGCCGCGCTGGGCAATCTCGTGCCGCAACTGCACGTCCACATCATCGCGCGCCGGACCGGTGACGCCGCCTGGCCGCGGCCGGTATGGGGCGTGATGCCGCCGCTCGCGCATGATGCGGCGGAGGTGCAGACCTTCATCAGCACACTGCGCCGCAAGATCTGGCTGGGTTGAAGAACGCTTGGGTTGAAAGAACGATCATGTCAGCATTCGATTCGTTTCCGCTGGGACAGCCGGCTTTCGTCACCAACATCCTCGACCGCGCCGCGCATCTGCGCCGCGACGACGAGAAGCTGTTCGCACTGGAGCAGAAATCGTCCTCACGGGCCTATGTCGTCTACCGCGACTCGCTGCTGGTGAAGCGAGAGGGCGAGACGGTGCGCGCGCTGCTCGGGCTCGACGAAGCGCTGAAATGCGGCGCCAATCCCGGCACGATCTTCCTCGGCTTGCGCGACGGCGCGGCGATCTTCGGCATGGGCATCTCGCAGGCCGCGGCGGAGAAGCTGATCGGCCGCGAGGACTATGCGCTCACCGAACTGCGCGGCATGGCGATGCAGGGCGCGATCCCGCCCGACCAGCTTTCGGCCATCGCGATGGCCAAGTCCATGGTGGGCTGGCACCAACGCCACGGCTATTGCGCCAATTGCGGCACGCGCAGCGCGATGAAGGAAGGCGGCTGGAAGCGCGACTGCCCGTCCTGCAAGGCCGAGCACTTTCCGCGCACCGATCCGGTCGTGATCATGCTGGTGGCGTCCGGCGAGAAGTGCCTGCTCGGCCGGCAGAAGCAATTCCCGCCCGGCATGTATTCCTGCCTCGCCGGCTTCGTCGAGGCCGCCGAGACGATCGAGGATGCCGTGCGCCGCGAAATCCTCGAGGAATCCGGCATCAGCTGCACCGACGTGCAATACTACATGACGCAGCCCTGGCCCTATCCGTCATCGCTGATGATCGGCTGCAGTGCTCGGGCCCTGAACGAGGACGTCGTCGTCGACCATTCCGAGCTCGAGGATGCGCGCTGGTTCACGCGCGAGGAGGCCCGGCTGATGCTGTCGCGGACGCATCCGGACGGGCTCGCCGGCCCGCACCCGTTCGCGATCGCCCATCACCTGCTCGGCCGCTGGGTACACGACAAGCCCGGAACCTGAGCGGCCACCGCCGATGGCCGCGCCGCGCATCCTCTGCATCGGCATGCCGGTGCGCGATCTCATCTTCCGCGTCGCGACCCTGCCGGACCGCGGCGGCAAGGCCGATGCCACGCAGTTCGCGGAGATCTGTGGCGGCAACGCGCTCAATGCCGCGATCGCCATCGCACGGCTTGGCGGCCGCGTGTCCTTCGCCGGACCGATGGGCGATGCCGGCGAGACGGCGAGCGGCTTCATCCTCGATCGGATGCACGCCGAGGGCATCGACACCCGTCACATCGTGCGCATGCCGGGCCTGACCACGCCGGTCTCGGCGATCATGATCGAACCATCAGGCGAACGGACGCTGACCATCCATCGCGATCCCGGGCTGTGGACCGTGACACTGCCGGACGCGGAGCGGCTGCTCGCCGATTGCGCGGCGGTGCTGGTCGAGAGCCGCTGCGCGTCGTTCAGCGGCGGTCTCTGCACCGAAGCACGGCGGCGCGGCCTTCCCGTGATCGCCGGCGTTGATCGCGCAATGTCCTTGCAGGACGATCTGCTCACGGCCGCTTCGCATCTGCTGTTCGCCAGCGACCAGATGCAGGCGACCGCCGGCATCGCCGACGACATCGCGGCCCTGCAGCGTCTCGCTGTGCTGACCCCCGCCTTCCTCGCCGCCACGCGCGGCCCACGCGGCACGATCTGGCTGACCGACAGGGGAGAACCTGAGGAGACGCCAGTCTTTCCGGTCGCGGCGGTCGACACGCTCGGCGCGGGCGACGTGTTTCACGGCGCCTTCACGCTACGCCTCGCCGAAGGCGGCACCGCCCGCGAGGCCCTGCGATTCGCAGCTGCCGCCGCTGCGCTGAAATGCAGCCGCCAGGGCGGCGGCCTTGCTGCCCCGCAACGCATTGAGGTTGAAGCACTTTTAGACGGACACCCGACGTTCACCCTAACCCAGGGGCCGACATTATAGGCTTGCGATAGAAGATTTTTCTATATATGAGGGAAAGAACTCCTCATCTTGGAACAAAGTTCTTCAAATGACCGACGTCGCCGTCCAACTCCCCGAGACCAGCCGCCGCCTTGATGCCATCGACCGCAAGATCCTGATGGTTCTGCAGGACGATGCCTCCCTGTCCGTCGCCGAGATCGGCGACCGGGTCGGACTGTCCTCCACCCCCTGCTGGAAGCGCATCCAGCGCCTCGAGGCCGACGGCGTGATCACCAAGCGGGTGGCCCTGGTCGACCAGAACAAGATCGGCCTCGGCATCTCCGTTTTCGTCTCGGTCGAGAGCGCCGATCATTCCGACGCATGGCTGAAGAAATTCGCGGACGCCGTCAGCGCCATGCCCGAGGTGATGGAGTTCTACCGCATGGCCGGCGACGTGGATTACATGCTGCGCGTCGTGGTCGCCGACATGCAGGCCTACGACATCTTCTACAAGAAGCTGATCAGCGCCGTGCCGCTGAAGAACGTCACCTCGCGCTTCGCGATGGAGAAGATCAAGTCGGTCACCGCGCTGCCGATCCCGGCGGTGGTGGCGGCTTAGCTTTCGACTCTCCCCGCGAAAGGCAGAGCGAGCGCAACGAACTGCGAAACGAACTGCGACCGGAGCTGCCGCCTCGCCTCAGATCGTCTGATTATAGGCGCCGACTTCGGGATGCGTGCGCAGCACGCTGTTCACCATCTCGAACATGTCGTGCATGCGCTGCTCGGAGACCGGGCTTTCGACCACGACGACGAGCTCCGGCTTGTTGGAGGAGGCGCGCACCAGGCCCCAGCTGCCGTCCTCGACCGTGACGCGGACGCCGTTGACGGTGACGAGGTCGCGGATCGCCTGGCCACCGATCCTGGCGCCCTTCGCCTGCAGGTCCTCGAAGTGCTTCACCACCTGGTCGATGACGCCGTATTTGACCTCGTCGGCGCAATGCGGCGACATGGTCGGAGACGACCAGGTCTTGGGCAAGGCGTTCTTCAGGTCGGCCATCGACTTGCCGGGCGCGCGGTCGAGCATGTCGCAGATCGCGAGCGCCGAAACGAGGCCGTCGTCATAGCCCCGGCCATAGGGCTTGTTGAAGAAGAAATGGCCCGACTTCTCGAAGCCGGCGAGCGCGCCGGTCTCGTTGGTGCGGCGCTTCATGTAGGAATGGCCGGTCTTCCAGTAGGCGGTTTTGGCGCCCTGCTTCTGCAGCACCGGATCGGTGATGAACAGGCCGGTCGATTTCACGTCGACGATGAAATGGGCGTCCTTGTGGATCGCCGACATGTCGCGGGCCAGCATGACGCCGACCTTGTCGGCGAAGATCTCCTCGCCGGTGTTGTCGACGACGCCGCAGCGATCGCCGTCGCCGTCGAAGCCGAGGCCGACATCGGCCTCGTGATGCAGCACCGCGTCGCGGATCGCGTGCAGCATCTCCATGTCTTCGGGATTCGGATTGTATTTCGGGAAGGTATGGTCGAGCTCGGTATCGAGCGGGATCACCTCGCAGCCGATCGCCTCCAGCACCTGCGGCGCGAACGCGCCGGCCGTGCCGTTGCCGCAGGCCGCGACGACCTTGAGCTTGCGCGTCAGCTTCGGACGGCTGGTGAGATCGGCGATGTAGCGCGCCGGATAATTCTCGTGGAACTGGTAGGCGCCGCCGGCCTTGTTGCTGAACTCGGCGCCCAGCACGATCTCCTTCAGCCGGGTCATCTCGTCAGGGCCGAAGGTCAGCGGGCGGTTGGCGCCCATCTTCACGCCGGTCCAGCCGTTGTCGTTGTGCGAGGCGGTGACCATCGCGACGCAGGGCACGTCGAGGTCGAACTGCGCAAAATAGGCCATCGGCGTCACCGCAAGCCCGATGTCGTGCACCTTGCAGCCGGCGGCCATCAGGCCGGAAATCAGCGCGTATTTGATCGAGGCGGAATAGCCGCGGAAGTCGTGGCCGGTGACGATCTCCTGCTTGACGCCGAGTTCGGCGATCAGCGCACCCAGCCCCATGCCGAGCGCCTGCACCCCCATCAGGTTGATCTCCTTCTGGAACAGCCAGCGGGCATCGTATTCGCGAAAGCCGGTCGGCTTCACCATCGGCTCGGATTCGAACGCATAGGTGTTTGGCAGCAATACGGATTTCGGCTTGGGAAACATGCAGACAATCTCGTGAAAAGAAGCGGGATCGATGCAGCCATAGCGAATGCCGGGCCGCAGCGGAAGGCGGGAATGAGCGCTTATGGCCGATAATTACGGCAGTTTGGTAACGGGGAAACGTGATCCGACGCGGTCGTGATGACGACGAGACTGTAGCGCATCCAGGGCGGTTCGTCCGGTCTTACTGCTCCAGGACCATCTGGCCGTTGGCGTAGGCGAAGCGCTTCAGGCGGGAGAGGAAGGACAGGCCGAGCAGGTTCTCCGACAGCGCCTCGTCCGGCAGCACCATGGCGTCGACATCGCGCACGATGAGGCCGCCGACGTCGAGCATGGCGATCCGCGTACGCGCCGCCTTGATGGTGCCATTGGCGGTGCTGACGGTGGCGTTGTATTCGCTGCGCGACGGGCGCAGGCCGAAGCGCGCCGCCGAGGTCTCGTTCAGGGCAACCACCGAGGCTCCGGTGTCGACCATGAAGCCGATGCGCTGGCCGTCGATGCGGCCCTCGGTCTGGAAATGACCGCGGCCGTCGCGGGGAATGTTGAGGCTGCGGCCGCCGGCCGGCTCCGCGGCGGCAACCGTGACCGTCGTACGCGCCGCCGACGTGGCGGACGCCGCGCTCATCTTGTCCGCCATCTGCGCCATGAAGGTGCCGAGCCCGATCATGACGGCCGCGAAGATCAGAATGTTACGCATCACACCACTTCCGAGCCGGAATGCCCGATTTCACCATGCGGCACGTCCGTCCGCGAGCGAGGCGGCGACCGGACCGATGCCATTTTGACGAAAAGGATGAGCGAACGGTTAATCGGCCCGTGGATTTACGTGCCGCGCGGCTTCGCGCGCCTTGTCGGCGCGGCGCTGGCGGGATCGTCCGGCCAGGGATGGCGCGGGTAGCGGCCGCGCAGGTCGGTGCGGACGTCGCCATAGCTGCCGCGCCAGAAGCCCGGCAGGTCGCGCGTCACCTGCACCGGGCGTTGCGCCGGCGACAGCAGTTCCAGCACCAGCGGCACCTTGCCGGCCGCGATCGCGGGATGGGTGTTGAGGCCGAACAGTTCCTGCAGCCGCACCGCGATGGTCGGCCCCTGCTCGGCCTCGTAGTCGATCGCCAGCATGGAGCCGGTCGGGGCTTCGAAATGGGTCGGCGCCTCGCGCTCGAGCCGCGCGCGCATCTCCCAGGGCAAGAGATTCTTCAGCGCATCGGAGAGATCCCCGGGCGAGACGTCCTTCAGCGCAATCTTGTCGTACAGGGCCGGCACCAGCCAATCCTCGCGCCGCGCGACCAGACCCTCATCCGACAGGTCGGGCCAGCTGTCGCCTTCCGCCTTGCGCAGGAACATCACGCGATCGCGCCATTGCTTCGCCGCCTTGGACCAGGGCAGCCGGTCGAGCCCGACAGCGATCAGCCCATCTGCCAGGATGCGGGCCGTTTCGTCCGATGGCGAGACCGCGAGCGTCGCCTCGGACAGCGTGATCGCATGCAGCGTGCGCTTGCGCCGCGCGCGCAGCGCCATGGCGCCACGATCGAACACAATCTCATCCACCGTGTCGATATGTTCGGCGAAATGCCCTTCGACCTCGGCCTCGGTGATCTGCGCGGCCAGCAGCACGCGACCGCTCGCCGCGGTTCCCGTCATTTCGCCGATCGCGATATAGGGCGCGCGCGCCAGCGACGAGGTCTGATCGACCGCGGCGCCGCGGCCGTTGGCGAGCACGAAGCTGCCATTGCCGCGATTGCGCGCGACGCGGTCCGGGAAGGCATAGGCGAGCATCAGGCCTGTCGAGAGTTCGTCGCGCGCGCCGGCCTTCTCCGTGGCAGCCACCTGCGAGGCCCAGCGCCTGGCGAGATCGCGCGCACTGGCGGCGCGCGGCGAGCGGTCGCGGCGGAACTGGTCGCGCCGGTGCTCGAGGTCGACACTGTCGCCGCCAAGCCCGCGTTCGGTGATGATGGCCGCGATCTCGGCCGCGGCTTCGCCCTGGCCCGTGCGATGCGAGTCCACGATCATGCGCGCCAGCCGCGGCGGCAGCGCCAGCGCGCGCAGGCTCCTGCCTTCCGCAGTGATGCGGCCGTCGGCATCGAGCGCGTTGAGCTCCGACAGGAGGTTCCTGGCCTCCTTCCAGGCCGGCTGCGGCGGCGGATCGAGGAAAGATAGCGCCGCCGGGTCGGCGACGCCCCATTGTGCGAGATCGAGCACAAGCGACGACAGGTCGGCACTGAGGATTTCCGGCTGGGTGTAGGGCGGAAGCGACGCCGTCTGCGGCTCGTCCCAGAGCCGGTAGCAGACACCCGGCTCGGTGCGGCCGGC